>Ga0080064_1001299_pt1 | contig 51918 bp, 62 predicted proteins | sample Subgrocontami54m_FD_69260 | JGI IMG/M metagenome (GOLD analysis project Ga0080064, IMG submission 69260) | Subsurface groundwater microbial communities from S. Glens Falls, New York, USA - GMW46 contaminated, 5.4 m (SPADES assembly) (version 2) ...
TTACATATGTCTTGACTGCAGTGGCAGAGTCTGTTATAGCTGGAGTGTCAGTTACTGAGATGACATGTGATTTTGCTGTGTTTGCTGAATCTGTTATAGCTGGAGTGTCAGTTACTGAGATGACATGTGATTTTGCTGTGTTTGCTGAATCTGTTATAGCTGGAGTGTCAGTAGCTGATCTTACATATGTCTTGACTGCAGTGGCAGAGTCTGTTATAGCTGGAGTGTCAGTTACTGAGATGACATGTGATTTTGCTGTGTTTGCTGAATCTGTTATAGCTGGAGTGTCAGTAGCTGATCTTACATATGTCTTGACTGCAGTGGCAGAGTCTGTTATAGCTGGAGTGTCAGTTACTGAGATGACATGTGATTTTGCTGTGTTTGCTGAATCTGTTATAGCTGGAGTGTCAGTAGCTGATCTTACATATGTCTTGACTGCAGTGGCAGAGTCTGTTATAGCTGGAGTGTCAGTTACTGAGATGACATGTGATTTTGCTGTGTTTGCTGAATCTGTTATAGCTGGAGTGTCAGTTACTGAGATTGGAGCTTGTGCAATACTAAATGTTACACTTGTACTAGATACTCCAGTAGCTGCGTTTCCACCGCCATCGGTTGCAGCAAATGCAAATGTGTAGACTGCACCACTTACAAGTGCTGTCTGGACTTGACTACATGTATTTGCTGTGTTTGTAAGTGGGAAGTTAGTATGTGCACCAGAGTTTAGTGCTGTTCCTTGCAGTGTACATGTATGTGGAGAGTTTCCATCTGCAGTACCACTAGTTTGAGTTACTATTATAGAACCAGATGCTACATTTTCACTTAATGTATAACTAATATCAGATGCGCCTGTAGTTACGTCATTAATTGTTGAACTAGTTGCTGGTAAAACGCTAGATATTACGGGGGCTGTATTATCTGTAACCAACTCATAAGATGTCCATTGATAGTTTGGGGCTCCTCCACCACCACCAGTTTGACTAGAAGCAATTGTAAGAGATGTGCTACCTATATTTTGATACGATGCAGCTTGAGTAGCTCCTACTGTTTCAGTTACTTCAGTGCCAGAAGTTGGTGTCCAATTTTGTACTTCATCAGAACCCATAGTAAGATACAACATACTACCAGTGGTAACTGATTGCGTTGTGGTAAATGAGGTAGATTTTGCATTACCAGTATTAGTTTGTGTAACTGTTGAAGTATTAGTACCAGAAAATGCAGTAACTAGGATACGTATGTTTGTAGAAGATGCTGCGTTTGCTGTAAAAGTATTTGATACAGTTGGTGTGAAATCTGTCGAATAAAATGTTCCAATAGCTGGTCTGCTGGCGGCAGTCTGAGTAGTAAGTGCTGTCCATGTTCCACTAGTAGAGCTTGGAGCATTTACAGTTATACCGTTACCGACAATTGTAGTTAGTATGATCAGTTTCGTTCCAGCGCTGGGTGTGAAGGTACAATTAACAGTGGTAGATGCTGCTGCATTACTACAAAAGTTGGATGCTGGAACATTTACGGCATCTGATGCAATTTGCCAGCTTCTTGTCTCTTCAAATGAACCAATCTGTAATGGTCCAACTAGAAATAGTTCTGGTGAAATATCAGGTGCATCATAAGAATAGGATAATGTAATGGATTCTCCTTTCTCCATATTTACATTCCAGCTAAGTTGTTTCTGTTCTCCTATTTTCTTAATAGATAATTCAGGTTGTGGGGCAATCTCAAAATCTATTGGGACTAATTCAGTAATTTTACCTGAATATTTCTCATTTGCAACAATATTAAGATTCATGGTGTAAGGAATCATTGGATATATTCTAGTATGTCCATCTCTTTCAACATCAAATCTTACAGAGTTTTCTACAATTATTTTATCAGTAATGCTTCTGACACCATTAGGGGTAACTGCAGTTAATTCTAGATCATAAACTCCTGCACCATCTAAGTTGTATGTAGTGTAATAATCAGGCATGCTAGTTATTCCTAAAAAGTTACATTCATCAGAAACTGTAATAGAGTTATCTGAAGTTGAGAGTATTGTTTTGGCACCTGATGGTGTTACAATAGATAATGTAACATCGGCATCACAAACCATGTTACCCATATCATTTAGTACTGCCATTGAGAAAAATGCAGATTCGTTGGGAGTGTAAATTGATTTGTTGGAATTAATTACCAAAACTCCCCATGCAAATTCAGACTCCACATGATGTTCTTGACCATTTACAACAATGGTTGTTACTATCTTGTAAAGACCTGGCTTTGTATTTGTATCTGGTGATAATTTAATATTGAATTTACCGTCTCTTAATTTTTCAATTTGTGTTGAAATATTTTTGAGATCTCCTTTTGCATCATAAATTGAAACATTAATTTGTTCTTCTGCACCATTCCAGCTATCTGATTGTATGGTGTTGTTATCTTCAACATCACTTATACTTTCTATATTTAGAGCTTGATCTTCTAGAATTTTACTTTTATCAGCTTCGTTAGTTTGTGAAATTTTCTGTGTTGTTTGTTTGAGTTGTGTTAATAATGATTTAAGTTCTATTTTAAGTTCTTTGATTGTTTGTTCATCAAGTGAGTTTGTTGTTTTTAATGTTGTGAATTTATCTTTTAAATCTTGAATTTGTTGTTTGGTGTCTGTAATTTCAAATCTTGAATCTTCCTCGGCTGTTTGTGGTGCTGCGTTTGCAAATGGAATTAAGATATTGATAAAGCCAAATATTGGATCAGTTATTGTAGTTTCAGATTCGACAAGACTTGCGTCAATGTCATCTAATGTTTGCTCAAGTTCTTCTAGCAATAATAATGAATTTTCTAGTTCTTCAATTTCATTTAGTAAAACATCGGATTCATCATAAAATTCAAGAATAATTTCTGCATTTTGAGTAATTAGATATGAATCATCAGTTGAATCAAGTTTTGGAGTAACATCTAGTGGTGTAATTTCCATAATTACAGGCTCAGTTAAAGTGGAATTTGTAGTAATTTCAGTGGAAGTGGAGTTTAGATTTTGTTCTTCAATAATTTGAGCTAAAATATCTTCAAGGCTTAGTTCAGATGCCACTAAAGATGCGTATGTGTCCTTTGTTTGCTCATACATACCATAGATTTGTTCATCAGATAAAACATAGTCATACAAGAGTATATCATCAATTTCTCCAGAAAATTGGTTACTTGGTTTACTTGAATTATCCTTTGTGATAAGAGATGCACCAATGACAATATCTTCTTCTGATGAAATATTTTCAATAGTAGTAGTCTCTAATTTTCCATTTACAGTGAGTGTTGGAACACCAATAATTTCTTTAGTGTTTTCTTTTGTACCATTTACAAATATACTAATTGATTCACCATTAAATGTAGAAGATAGGAACGACCAATCTTCTGTAATAATACTAGTTGATTCAACACTAGTCCATTTTATACCATCAAATACTGAAAATTTAGCAATATTTTCTTGTGAGTTATTGTTATTAATTGTAAGAGAAAATGATTTTTCCTTACTTAATACTGTAAACTCTGATGAACCAGATGAATAGTCAGGTTTTACCCAGGCAGTAACTGTCAAACCATTAAGATCGTTAGTAGATGTAACGTTTTGAATTTGCAAGAAATCATCTTGACCATCTAACTCAAGTGTTGTTGATTCTGGTACAGATGTTACGTTGGTTGTAACTACAGATTCTAGTTTAGGATTATCAAATTGAAATGATATGGTAGCTTCTGGGACGATAATTAGGTCAGCTGATGTAGAGTTGGTTGGGATTACATCTGTAGAGTTGGTTGGGATTACATCTGTAGAGTTGGTTGGGATTACATCTGTAGAGTTGGTTGGGATTACATCTGTAGAGTTGGTTGGGATTACATCTGTAGAGTTGGTTGGGATTACATCTGTAGAGTTGGTTGGGATTACATCTGTAGAGTTGGTTGGGATTACATCTGTAGAGTTGGTTGGGATTACATCTGTAGAGTTGGTTGGGATTACATCTGTAGAGTTGGTTGGGATTACATCTGTAGAGTTGTTAGGTGATGTGATAATATTTAATTCAGAATTAGAATCATCTGCGTATGCAACGCCATAATAACTAGAAGATATTGATAATGGTACAATAATAGACGATGAGATCAAAAGTATTGCAAATGCATAGGCTATACTTTGTCGTACCTTAGTTGATCTTATTTGTTGATTCCTTGATTGTATGATTACAAAACATGTTAATGATAAGAAAACAATCAATATAACAAATGATTTAAGATCTTCTGTTGTTGATTGATTTTGAAATATTAAGAATTCAGAATAAATATATGTAATGATATTATCCTGTAGTAGATTATTTGATGTAATTGTATTAGTTATTATATTATCAAAGCTAATCAATTCATCTGCAATAGATTGTAAAGTAATAGCATTGGTAGATTGATCATCAAATAACTTATTTTTGTTATAACGTAATCTATCAGTTATTAGTTGAGGTATCGTCATTGGTATTGTGGAATATTTTACCAAGATCACTTCATCAGTAGATACATGCTGTGTTGTAATTTGTTCTGTCCTAAAATTTGTATTTGTAAAAAAATCAAGTTTAATATTTTTATGATCAGCTGATGACATGACATAAGCTAAAGAAACTATTGATAACAAAATTAATGCGATCAAACAAAATGAAATAATTATTTTTTTCATATATTCATCATATCCCATATTAATAAATTCTTAAAATAATACAAATTCCATGATGAGCAAAATATCATAATTTTATGATTTTTACATGATCGATTTTCTTGATTCATTCTAAAGATTAGCACTGATTATGACTCATTAGTAGAGAGGATTTCAATCGAAAAACCTCATGCCAAAGTGGAATTTCTCCAGTTTCAGGTTACCAGATTGGAAGGTCCTTTTTTAAGAGAATTTTCAATATTATTATATGAATTACTTAACATAATCAATAGGATTGTTTGGATTAAAATTAAACCATCAATAACAAAAAAATATTTTAATTATATTTCATAAAAAAATTAGATGATAAGATACAGTGATTAAGTATTAGAGATATTTTAGAAGATTCAATACTTTAATGAATATTCAAAACAGAATTAATAGAGAAATTTTGTTTCTAATAATCAAATTTAATGATAAAATAATTATAACACGAATTAATTTTTCATATACAAAAATATGAAACAAATTATTTCAGAGACAAAATTTGTAGATATAGTTTTGATTGTGGAACATACAACTGAATAAAAAATTCACAAGTAGATAATACTAGAATACCATATAGATGAATGTCGTGTTTAAATCTATGAATAATCTAATTTTAGATACATATACGGTAGATAGCAAAGTTAATTTTATTAAATTATCAAATGATATAATTATTTTCTTGTTACATGTAAAATCTTGTATATTCATTAAAGAAAGTTATGATAAAATATCATATTGTCATATACATCAAATGAATATCACAATCTTACATACATGTAATATGATGATTATAACAACTACAAATCTATTACTATGACATCTTGTAATTCATGTCATATTATCTATGATTACTGTTTACATTAAGATATGATTACAAATTGATTTATCGTATTGATTACTTGTGTTAGTTTTTACATGTAATGTCTAATCAATAATCTAATTGTACTTATTAAAAATAATTCTAGATAGGTGTAGACTCTGTACATCTATAAATAAAACCTAACATCACTTTTTACATTTAATAAGATACTGAATGTACTTTAGTTAATACAAAAACATATCTAATTTTTTTATCTCGTCAAAAACTATTTGTCATATCATATGTATCTTGACTAATTACATGATGAAGAGCTACTTTTATCATCACATACATTTTAACTACATTATGACATATCTTTGAAAGTATTATTGAATCTACATCTGTATATGCTAAGATGATTACACTGTCTGATCAGTATAACAATGCAAGATATTGAATTAAAACAAAAGACGACTTCAATTGTTTATTGATATCATTAGAAAACTAGTCTATTTTTGGGGTTAATCATGTTAAATGTTGAATTACACTATTGTGGAGGAATTGCATTTGAAATTGTTACATTAGAAGGAGTTACAAAGTATTGATATCGTCCAGAAAACTTTTCCGAGTCTCCTCGTACAATCCAAACGTGGAGATTGTCTTTCTCTCCTGAGAGTTTATCACCTGGAAGTTTATCACATGGTATTTTGATTGTTTTGGTATCATTATCATAATTAAGTTCGTGTGCAAGATCTTGTGATTTAGTGAATTCTGGTGCTTTGAGTATTAACTGAAAGTTTTCTGCTTTGATATTACACATACCATTTTGATTTTCAAGTATTTCTATTGGAATAGAATTTTTTATAATATTTCTTGGAAATATTTTATCCCAGTCTATAGGTTTTACCTGATCAAGAAGTTTACCAAATAATGTTTCAGAGTTTAGAGAATATATGAATCCAAAAATGACAAGACATATTGATACTGCAAGAAAAATGATCTGAGCTTGTTTTTTCATATTATTACACATTGTGTACTTCAATATTAAGATAAAAAAAGAAAAAGAATGGAAGTTTATGTGCTAGCTGAAGTAATATCAAATGTGTATGTAATCTGAACTGTTTCACCAGTATTCAGTGTTACATCAGTTGTATCTACTCCTGCAAATAGAACTCCATTTACAGCACAAGTTCCAAAGTCTAAGTCGTTGAGAGATGTTGCTTGACAGATACCTATTCCAGTAATGGATTCACCTGCTGCATCTAGATTAGATGTAGTAAAAGTCAATGCACCAATTACTGCTGTTCCCTGTGTAGAAACATCTACTGCTATATCTTCTTTGCATTCTAGTCCTGTTATAATGGTTGTTGCACCATCAAAAGAAGCTGCGGTGAGAGTTTCAGCTAGATTTGTTGTGAAACTGACATCTTCTGTAACACAAATAGATGCTACAGCTGATGCTTCCGCAATGCTTGCTACACCATCTTGGAATGCCTGATTAACAATGAGTGTCTCACCTGTATTGACTACTCTATTATGAACAGTTTGTGCAAACATTTCGTTACCAAATGCATCATTTAGTACGATTGTTCCCATTCCATAATAGGTAATTTTTCCATTTTCAGTATCTACCTGAGATGGAATAACCATTACAGCAAAGACAGCCATCAATGCGATTCCTATTTTATACATTAGATATCAGATGAGTTTTCAGATATATATCTAGGAGGGTCTAGTCTTACCTGTTTATTAACCGAAATGGAAGTAATTGGAAATATGATGACCAAAATGGAAATAATCTATGGTTCTAGAACTGGACTATCTATTGCGTTAATGACGTATGTTTTGGTACCATTTTCATTTATGAAAGAATCAGGTTTGTTCATGTCCACAGTTGTTAAATCGTTGATTGTTGGTAAATCTGTAGCGTCATGATTTGTGATATCCTGATTTGAAGTATTAGATACAAATATCACAGAAATACCAATTATGCTGATTCCAACAATTATTAGAATTAATGATTTTGTTGACATATCATATTATGAAATTTGTTAATTAAAAACTTTCATGGTTAGGTAATTCAAAACATATCTTCAGGAAGAAAATTAGAAAAAGATTGACGTCGTTCCAAACAATCTACTAATAGGTAGAAGTTGATTGGGACGATAGTCCTGTTGGTGTTGGTACAGATGGAAATTTGTCTCCAACCTGTTGCTCTGCTACTGCAGATGCTTCTTGTAAGATTCTTTCGGTTTCCTCACTTGAAGCGCCAGTCTCCATGCTAAATGAGTCTCCTGCTAGAGAGTCCATCATTAGACCATTGAGTGTCTGTGTCATGGAATTCAATTCTGAGTCTGCTTCTGGCATGAATCTTCCTAGTGATGACTTCAATCCCTTCATTGTAGACATCGCTGGGCCGATTGCTACCATAGCATCGCCTAGATCATGAATAGTTGTCAGTCTTAATTGGACTTGTTCCAATGACATTCTTGCATTGCCGAGCATCTTTGTAACCTTACGAATTTCAGCTAATTCGTTTGACAAAACTCTGCTTGTACTTGTATCATGTTGCTGCATTGCAGTCACGACTCGTTGGAAGAGTTGCGCGTCTCTTTCATGCAGTTTTGTAAGCATAGAGTCCATTTTTGATATCTGGACTTGTAGTTTGTTTACTGCAGTTTGGATTCGTGGTTTTAATGCACCTTGAGGTTTTATTGTCTCACGGAGTTTGTCGGTTACACCTGGTGACTCTTGTCGAGCCCAAGTCTTATCGAAGTTTGGCATGTCAGGTGATTTAGAAATTAGCTCATAATGAATAGAGTGAATTTAGATAAACTTTGGAGTGAATTTAGCTAACAAACTAAATTCCAGATACAAATTCAATAAATCATGGTAAAGATTGCAGTTTTTGATTCTGGACTAGGCTCCTTATCAATAATTAAGGCAATACAAAAGATTTGTAAATCAGAGATTATCTATTTTGCAGACCAGAGAAATTTTCCATATGGAAAAAAATCAAAAAAACAACTAGAAACAGTCATCAAACAAACAATAAAACTATTAGAAGAAAATTTTTCCCCAGATGTTATAGTAATGGCATCAAACACTCCAAGTTTAATGGTAAAAATTACAAATAAAAAAGTAATTGGAGTAAATCCGCCAGTAAGAGAAGCCATGTTGCTTTCTAAAACAAAAAATATTGTAATACTTGGAACAAGAGCGACAATTAAAAGCAAAAGTCTCTCTAGTTACATAAAAAAATTTAATTTTTCAAAAGACAAAAAAATTTACAAAGTAAATTCATCTGTATTAATAGAGCTTGTAGAGTCAAATAAATTTATTACAGATAAAGTCTACTGCAAAAAAATTATTAAAAAAATTCTTGGAGATATCTTTTCAGATAAGATAGATGTGGCTACTTTATCAAGTACACATTTATCATTTTTAAAATCATTGTTAAGTACAGAATTTCCTCATGTAAAGTTTATTGATCCTGCAGATATTGTAGCACATAAAGTTCTTACAAGTATTAAAAAAAATAAATCAAAGAAAAACACAATGAAGATTTTTACATCTGGAAATGTAAAATTATTTCAAAAGAATTTACACAAATTGGGAATAAAAAACAAAGTGAATTTTTTGTCTACTTGACTTTTGCCTTTCTATACCCATGACTAAATTTCTTATCGTATAGTTTTGAATATTCATAAGTTTTTGGATCAATAACATCGCTAATAATTACAATTGCAGTTCGTGTTATTTTTTCAGCTCTGACTTTTTTTACAATATCATCTAGTGTTCCTTTTATAACTTTTTGATCATCCCAGCTTGCCCTGTACACTACAGCAACAGGTGTAGATTTTTTGTATCCACCAGCAACTGCTTCTTTTACAATGTTAGAAAGTAGATGAACACTGAGATAAAAAATCAAAGTTGCTTTGTGTTTTGCAAGCTCGGAGATTTTTTCTCTCTTTGGTACTTTGGTTCTAGATTCTGCTCTGGTTACAATAATGGTTTGAGTTACACCTGGAAGTGTAAGCTGAATTCCTAGTGCAGCAGCTGAGGCTAAAAATGCAGTAATTCCTGGAATTACTATGGATTCAATTCCTTTTTTTTCTAGATTATCTATTTGCTCTTTGATTGCTCCATAAATTGATGGATCACCGTCATGTAATCTGATGACTAGCTTGCCACTTTTTGCGTTTTTGTAAAGCAGATCAAAGATTTCTTCTCTTACTAAACCAGATGCATCATGTAATTCACCTTTTTTGCATAATTTTAGAATTGGAGGTGGAATTAGAGAACCTGAGTAAACTACAACGTCTGCTTTTTGAATTAATTTTTTGGCTTTGATTGTAATTAGTTCTGGATCGCCTGGACCGCAGCCGACAAAATAAACTCTAGACACGTTTGACCACCAAGATTGAAAAATATTTTGTAGTTAGTGTTCCATCATTTACTTCTCCTAGTGTGAGTTTTCTAATAATTTCATTTTCTGTTCCAAGATCTTGCCCAATTGCAAAAATAGAATCATCAGGAAATCCAGATTCTTTTAGCAAGTCAATTACCTTATCAAAATATCTACCATCTTTTAAAAAAACCATTGTATCAGAATGTTTTGCAATTTCTTTTACTGTACTCAAATCATAACATGATGGAATTATTGCAACTTTTTCTGCACCTTCTGCAATGCTGATACCTGCTTTGGCTGCAAAAGTAAACATGGAAACAATTCCTGGAATTACACTAATTTTAATTTCTGGATGATTTAGTTGTACGTCTTTATGCATGTAAATCCAAGTGCTATACAAATATGGATCACCGATTGTAAGATAGACAACATTTTTTCCTGTTAAAACTTTATCAGCCATGATCTTTGCATTTTTTTTCCATGTTGCTTCAAGAATGTCTTTGTCTTTTGTCATTGGAAAGATCAATTTTATGATCTCTTGGTTTTTTGATTTGTCAATTAGTGAAGATATAATAGAGAATGCAATGCTTGGCCTGTCCTCATCTGAAGCAGGACACATTATGGTATCAGCGTTTTGAATTGCCTTGGCAGCCTTTACTGTAAGTAATTCAGGGTCACCAGGACCCACTCCTATTCCGATTAATTCAGGCATGAAAAATAGTGTTTTATTCCCAATTAAAAATCTAGATTAGATCTTTGTTGCACAAATTATTGTGACTGGATTTCTAGCAAGCATCATGGTACCTGTTGAGGTCTTTCTGCTCTTAGAGATGGTTACTTGCGTAATATCTACTGAATCAAATTGTAACTTCTCAAGGGTTTGCAAGACAGAGTATAAAGTCTCAATCAATATGATTCCAATTACAATTCTTCCTCCAGATTTGAGTTTATTTTGACATAGCTTGACAATTTCTTCTGTATCACCTCCGGTTCCTCCGATAAATATGGTATCAGCTAAATCAAGTTCTGAGATCTTTTCTTTTGCATTGCCAAGCATTACCGAAATATTTGTCAAACCAAATTTTTCAATATTTTTTTTTGTCAATTCAATTGCATTAGGGTCATAGTCTATTGCAATTACTTTACCTGGTTCGACTTGAATTGCAGCCTCAATTGATATTGAGCCGCTTCCACATCCAATATCATATACTGTATATCCTGAACAAAGTCTTGCTTTGCTAATTTGAATAACTCGCACTTCTTCTTTTGTTATTGGTACGTTCTCAGAACGCTCAAAAGCATCATCGGGAATTCCCGGTGTTTTATAATTCCACATAAACCAAGACCAACATTTGTTATGATATTGGAGAAGGAATACCAGTTGAGACAGTACTAGCATGTACTATAGTATATGTTAGAATCCAGACAAACAAGTACAGGAAAATATAACTTCCTATCCCTTGTGTTACAATCTTTTTTCTATCAGATGATGGTAATTGCATCTTCATTGATTTTGCAATGAATATAGTTACGATGAATATAATTATCATAAATACAATCGATGCCCATCTTCTCTCTTCTCCCTGAATATCTTCAAAGATAAAAGTTGCAAGAGTACCGGCAATTACTGCAAAACCAACCCTTAACCAAAACAGCTTGTCTAATTTTTTGTCTTTTTCACTTTTTCCTTCTTGGCTTGTAGGTTCTGAAGTTTCAGAATTATTTGATTCTGTATCTGGAATTTCATTATTTTCCTCTTTAATTGACTCTTTTTTAGAGTCTTTAGGATCCGGTGTAGGTTCAGATTTCTTTTTTTTGAATTTTGCCAAGTAAATTTCTAGGTTGACTCCACTTTGCCTTGTTTAAAATCTTTGGTCGCAAAACGAGCATAAAATAGAGTAAGAGTATAATTTCGGATACAGGATAGATTGTTGTGACTCTTGCAGGAATAGAACTCTGTTATTTAGTGAATCAGATTTCAGAGACAGCACAGGACTACTATGTAAGTAACATCTATGGTGTGACAAAAGACAGCATATTATTCAAACTTCATCATACTGAAAAACCAGATATCTTTATGATGTTATCTACGTCTGGTGTTTGGTTAACATCTGTAAAAATTGAGCAAATGGAGCCAAACAGATTACTAAAAAGATTACGAAGTGATCTGTTACGATTAAAACTAAAAAAAATAGAACAAATAGCATCAGAAAGAATTGCATACTTCACTTTTTCTGGATTTGATAAAGAGTTTGTAATTGTTGGTGAATTTTTTGGTGAAGGAAATATTTTGCTATGCAATAATGAGATGAAGATTTTAGCATTGCAACATTCTATTGATGTAAGACACAGGAAGCTTGGTGTAGGTTTAGTGTATGAGCCACCACCTCTTAATGGTTTGGATGTGATCAAGGTAACAGAGTCAGAATTTGAAGAACTAAAGACATCAGATTTGGCTGCAGCTAAATGGCTTGGACGAACATTGGGATTGCCAAAAAAATATGTCGAAGGCATATTTGAGATATCTGGTATAGATACAAAATGTACAGGAAACACTCTAACATCTGAGCAGATAAAGAAACTCTATGATACAACAAAAACTATTGTTACAAATGTTGTTACAGGCAAACATGAACCAGTAATTATTAGAAATGAAAAAACAGAGATTATTCCTGTCAGACTAGGAAAAATAGATGACAAATGTACTGTTGTCAATAGCTTTATCGAAGGTTTGGATACTGTTTTTACAGAAAATCTTGTAGAGATAGGCAAATCAATTCAAACTGGTGGCTCTGATAAGAAGATAAAAGAGCTTGAAAATCAGCTAGCAGAGCAAGAAAAAGCAATAGAAACGGTAAAAGAAAAATCAAATCACATAACTAATGTTGCAAATTCACTTTTTGAGATGATCTCAAAAGGTATCACATCAATTGAAGATCCAAGGACTCAGGAAATTTTGGCAACTCATAATTCTAAATTGACCAAAGAGAAAGGAATTACACTTATCATAGTTGATGATGAAAAGATAAAGATAAACTCACAGTCTTCACTACAATCAATTGCATCAGTATTATTTAATGAAGCAAAACGAAAATCAGGTGCAATAAAGTCAATTGAACAAATTAAAATTAATACGCAGAAAAAATTAGTAAAGTTACAAAATAAAGCTGAAACAGAAAAAGATTCAATTTCATTTGCAGAAATTAGAAAAAAGAATTGGTATGAAAGATATAGGTGGTTTTTTACATCAGATGGAATTCTTGCAATAGGTGGTAGAGATGCTCCTTCAAATTCTGCTGTAGTAAGAAAACATTTAGGAAAAAATGATAAGATATTTCATGGTGATATTTTTGGATCTCCTTTTTTCATTCTAAAGGATGCAAAAAATCCACCTACAGCTAGTTTGAATGAAGTTGCTCATGCAACTGTTTGTTTTAGCAGAGCATGGAGAGAAGGCATGTATGGTGTTAGTGCATATTGGGTAGAGCCAGAACAAGTCAAAAAATCAGCCCCAACCGGACAATTTCTTCCAAAAGGATCATTTAGCATAGAAGGACAACGAAATTTTGTCAAGATATCTACTCTCAAATTGGCTGTTGGAATAATGCCACAAGGAGATGACTATGTTGTAACGTGTGGTCCTCCTGAAACAATAAAAAAAAATTCTATTTGTTATGCTATGATTGAGCCGCATGGATCAGAAATGGTAGATACTGCAAAGAAAATCAGACTGGAATTTTTAAAACTGGAAGAAGAAATTGCAAAGAAAATAAACATAGATGATTTTGTTCGTGCTCTTCCAGCAGGAGCAAGTCAGATTACAGAAGTAGGTGTAGGAGATGCTTCTTAAAACAGAAAGTGTACCAACATTTTTTGTAGATGCAATGTTGGGAAATATTGCAAGGAAGTTAAGATTGCTAGGCTATGATTCACAATACTTTTCAGATATTGATGATGAGAAATTAATTGATAGTGCAAGAAAAGAAAAAAGGATAATCATCTCAAAGGATGAAAAATTGATTAAAAAAGCACAAAAACTTGGCATGAGATCAATTCATATCACAAAAGAAGAAGAGGTTGAACAGTTTCTTGAAATAATTAATAGTGTAAATTTGAAAAGAATTCAAATAAATGCAGATGTAGCAAGATGCCCCAAATGTAATTCATTAACTGAATCAGTTGATAAAGAAGTAATCAAGGAAAAAATCCCCCAAGGAGTTTTAAAGTCAAATGACAAGTTCTGGAGATGTAAGTGCTGTAATCAGGTCTACTGGGAAGGTACACATATTAAAAATCTGCAAGAGTTTGTAGGTAAGATAAATGAAAGATTACAGCAATCTATCAGAAAATGATGGTCATATTCTTGTAAAGACTGCAAGAAAAATTGTTACTGAATATCTAAAAAATGGCACAAATCCAAAACTAGAAAAAGAATTTAAAAATAATTTTTCTTTTAAATCAGGCGTATTTGTCACATTGAATAGTACTCTGGGATTAAGAGGCTGTATTGGATGTCCATTGCCAGATAAATCATTGTTTAGTGCATTAGAAGATGCAGCAATTTCAGCTGCAACACAAGATCCAAGATTTCCTCCTGTGAAACATAAAGAACTAGATTCAATTACATTTGAAGTAACTGTGCTTACACCACCCAAGAAAATTGTTGTGAACAAACCTGAGGAATATTTATCAAAGATCAAAGTAGGAAGAGATGGATTGATTGTCAAACATGGATTTTATTCTGGTTTGCTATTACCCCAAGTTCCAATTGAGTATGGATGGAATGAAGAAGAGTTTCTAGAATATACATGTGAAAAAGCTGGATTGCCAAAAAATTATTGGAAAAATCCAGATATAGAGATTCAAAAATTTGAAGGAATAGTTTTCAAAGAAGAAAAACCAAACGGCATAGTTACTAGAGAAATGTTATAGGATTGAGAGATTTAGTATCTAATGAAATTTTTTGTCCAGTTTGAAGGGATGAAAATTTCTCATCAGTTACTATTACAAGTGGAATATTAGCTAGAGCACATCCCGTTGCAACAGTAAGATCTGCTTTTTGACAAATCATTGCAAGTGGTGCAGCATTATTAGATTTGATAGAGTAGATAGTATATGCACCTACACTGCTTCCTACACCATTTGGGAATACCAGAATGCTGTCTTTGATGGATTTATCAAATAGCTCATGATTTTTGTCACTAATTATTCCAGTTTTTTTATCAACCGTACCTAAAAAATTAATTGGATGTTGTGATTTTAGGATTATTCCCTGAGTTTTTCCTTGAACTAGAATTTTCATCTTGTCTCATCTTCAATTATTTGAGAGAGTGATTTTAGATTGACACCGACACCGTTAGAATTTTTCAAATAATATGCTCCTTTAATGCTGTTTGTGGTGACTGAATCAACATTATCTTTATTGATCAAAGGAGTAAGACATGTACAGCAATCAGCAAGAATCTCACATCCGGCTCGTTCCAGCTCATTAGTGTAGCCAATGTTTCTTGCTTGCTCCTTTACTGTTCTAGGACAAAATATCATACATCTTTTTTTAAAGGAACGGCCCTTTAGTCTATTTGTAAGATCAGAGATTTCTTCTAGACCCAACTGAGGACTGCCAAGTGTGATTAGATCACCTTTTTCTGCAGTGTTTAGTTCATCATGAATGTCATTCATCTCTTTTTTATCAAAGTCTACTTTTTCACAATCAGGATCTCCATCAGAAAAAAGAAATTTGGCACATGTCCCAGAAGTTCCCATTCCACCACACAGTGCTTTGCAGCTACGTCTGTCCATTTCTCCAACACCGGATATATTTACAGAATTGTTTCCAACTTTGCCTGCAAAGAATCCAAGCATTCCATATATCAGCTCATTTGGGTTATCTACCTTCATTCTAATTGTTAGATTTGGAGAGTCTTCTTTTCTTAGTGAAGAGTATGGACTTTTTCCAGTGATTGCACTTGCAAGTGCACTAAATGCGCTTTCCTTGTTGGTTTTTAGATTATCAAATGAATTTGCGTGAATTGCGGCATTGCTTTCTGCAAAAGATACTTGCGTTCCTTCTTTTGGGATGTCAAAAATTTCGTATGGAATACAGGAAAATGATGGAGTTACTCCCATTGTTTCATATGATTTTCTAATGGAGAGTTGTTTTGAAATAAAATTATCGTCGAGACCATAATTTGATACATTATCAATGTCAAACCCCATTGGGTTAAGAGTGGTTTTGACTTTGACTCTAGCATTTTTACTAATACCAGATAAGAATTCCTCACCTGCATCTCCAATTGTATTATAGTTTACACCAGAAAGATGTGCCCATTCAATAGGAATTAGTTTCTCTGCGTCTGTTGCCTCACCCGTTGCAACCAAAATTCTGTATGCCATCTGCATAATTTCGCCTTGTTCGCCTTTTAGTGCAGATTCTTCTTCTTTTGTTAACTCCAACAGTACTAGTTTGACTATTACAGATATAATACTTGTACGTAAAATTCCATACAGAGATGCAAAAAATTCTTCGTGGAATGATGGATACTATGATTTCTGTAAAGCCTCCAAGAATGACTGCATTAAGAGAATTACACGAAGCAGAGACGGGATCATTTAGCATTTTAATTGGAACAATACTTTCAGCAAGAACAAAAGATGAGACTACAACAAGAGCAGTCAAAGTATTATTTTCAAAATACAAAAATGTAAAGGAACTGGCCAATGCCAAAACAAAAGATGTTGAGAAAATTATAAAGTCAATTGGTTTCTATCATGTAAAATCAAAAAGAATAATCGAGGTTGCTAAAATTATTAATTCTAAGTACAAAGGAAAAGTTCCAGACAGTTTAGAAAAATTAATAGAACTGCCAGGAGTTGGAAGAAAGACTGCAAACTGTGTACTAGTTTATGCATTTGACAAACCAGCTATTCCAGTAGATATTCATGTTCATAGAATCTCAAATAGATTGGGATTAGTAGATACAAAGACTCCTGAAGAAACAGAACAGGAGCTAATGAAAAAGATTCCAAAAAAATATTGGATTGAAATTAATGATACTTTTGTAATGTATGGTCAAAATATTTGCAAGCCAATATCACCAATGTGTAGTGTGTGTAAAATCAAAAGAGATTGTAAATATTACAAAACTAAGAACGCTTCTTAGTTAGATATAAAACGCCTACCAATGTTCCAACTCCTGCAGCCACATAAAATGGAAATAATGCAAATGGATTTTTTGCAGGATCTCCTGAAATAAATTCTAGAATCATACTTCCAGAATTTACTGCAGGTGGATCAGTAGGGCTTTCCATTCCATGAACAGAATAGGAATCAATTACAAATATGCCGATATCAAGATTAGATACTACTATTCTTGCACCGTTGTTAACTGTTAGTCCTGCTCGTTCAGTGTATGATACGATTGTTTTAGATGAAGGAGACCATCCTCTCTCCAAGTCACTATGCACAACAACGTATCCCTCTTTAGGAGTCTGTACTGCAATCCAGAATTTTTCATCTGGTTGTGAGCCCATACCTATTTCAACTAATTTCTCAGGATTATCTCTGTCATAGATCCTCAAAACTGCATTTCCATCAGGGTTTGCATATACAAGATTGTTATCAATGGTAACTTGCCAGCTTATGCCATGTGTTCTTTGCATTGGAATAATGATTGCGTCTCTAAGAATTTTATTAAATTCGTATGATGGAATCTCTATTGTATCAATAATTAATGTTGGATTCTTTGATTCTTCTGCAAAAACAGGTGATATGACAAATCCAGAAAATAAAATTAATGCAAGTAGATACTTCACGAGCTAAATCTAGTTTGAGTGAATAAATACCTAATCAACAAATGGGTGAGGATAATCTAGAATTACCTTTGAGACTTCTGGTCTTAAGATAAATTCAGATGGAGATTTACCATCATCAATCATTTGTCTTAGCTTGGTTCCACTAATCTGCTCTTTTGCATCATCATCATGTGGACATGCCTTTGGATTTGTATATGTTAGACATTTTCTACAATAGAAAAATGCTGGGAAAAATACCGGAGATATTTCTAATTCTGGATAGTCATCAAAGATTTTTTGTGCTGCAAATGGATCATAAAATGTTCCAACTCCGGCATGATCTCGACCAATAATGATATGTGAGCATCCATAGTTTTGTCGCATAATTGCATGGTGGATTGCTTCTTTTGGTCCAGCATACTTCATCTCTGTATGCAAAGTTCCAAGCTTGCATCTATTTTCTGGATAATAATGTTTAATCATAGTTTCATAGCATTTTACAATTACTTCGTCTACAAAATCACCAGACTTTTTCTTGCCAATTACTGGATTGACAAATACCCCATCTCTTGTTGTGATAGATGTTTTTTGAAGCATCTCATGTGCTACGTGTGGTGGATTTCTTGTCTGAAAAGCCACAATTGTCTTCCATCCTGCTTTAGCAAATGCCTCTCGTGTTTGCAAAGGAGTTAATCTGTATTTTCTGATTTCAGTCTCTTCAGGTCTTGCAATGTAATCAATTTTGCCGCCAACTAGATAGTCTTGCATAGACATTGTCTTTGCAACGCCAGGATGTGAAGAATCAATTGTTCCGTACACTCCCTTTGCAGTCTTTTCTTTATCAAAGGTAAATATTTCCTTTACATGTAAGATTGCAATGCCCAATCCCTGATGATTCTGCAGTAATACTTTGCAGGCTTTTTTCATTTTTGCAGCTGTAGATTCATCTACATCAAGTACTATAGGAATTGTCCAAGCCAGACCATTTGCTAGTCTACCTTTTGATATGACATTTTCATAGTCTTTTTTCCCCAAGAACCCTTCAAGAGGACTAAAAATTCCGTCTGCAATGTTTTCAACATCATTTGCAAGGTCTTCAGAGATAGATATTGAATATAATCCGGATGGATCAGCTTTGGTAATTCTGTTTACCAGTTTTCCTCCATGTGGCTTAATTGAATTATCAGGCATGTTAAATTCCCTATTTATGGTCTATATGAAGGCCACACTCTTTGTTTCCTCCTTGCTCCCACCACCAACGTCCTGCTCTCAAGTCTTCTCCAGGTTTAATTGCTCTAGTACATGGCTCACATCCAATACTTGGATATCCTTTGTCAAGAAGACTATTGTATGGTAAATTATTTTTCTTGATATAATCTTGAATTTGATCCCAAGTCCAATCTATTATTGGATTAATTTTTAAAATTTCACCATGTCCATGATCTATTTGGAAAATACAGACATCCTTTCTTACTTCAGTCTGATCACGCCTTAATCCAGTAATCCAACCATCTAGTGTAGATAACATTCTATTAATTGGATGTACTTTGCGGATTTCACAACATAGTTTTCTATTTTCCACACTCTCATAGAAAAGGTTTATTCCTTTTTCTCTGACCATATCTTCAACTTCTTTAGTATCAGGAAACAAAACCTCGATTGTTATGTTGTATTTTTTTCTTACAATATCCATAATATCATAGGTTTCTTGTGGTAGTCTTCCCGTATCTAATGTAAAGAATCTAAACTTGGGGTTAATCTTGAGCATAATATCCATAATCACGGCATCTTCTGCACCAAAACTTGATGCTTTTGCAACTCGCGGATGAAGGTTATCAGAGACCCATTGAAGAGCCTCGTTTGTTGTCTTTATTTTTGAATTGAGTTGATCTACTTGTTCTTGGGTAAATTTTTTCACAAATACACTTGAATTGTTTTGTTTTATATTGATTACCCGAATTTTTTTATCCTAAATTATAAACAGGCATATTTAAAAAAAGAAGGGATGGAAGATATTTCTTATGTAGTAGTTTTTCCAACAGTTTTCTCTAAAAATAAAATTCCACAATTAATCATAAATATTAAAAAAATTCTAAAGATTCAAAATCAAGAATATAAGTCAATAAAGCGTGATGGAGATGTCATTTTAGTAGATGCAAATGATCCTGTGTTTTCATCGTCTGCAATCAATTTACTTTTTGGTATTGAAAAAATAGCTATTGCTAGGCAGGTAAAAAATGATTTTCAAAAAATTGTATCAGAAATTACTACAGTGGGTGGAAACTTGCTCTTAAAGGGTGAAAGATTTCTTGTTAAAGTTGAAGGAACATCAAAAGGATTTTTTACAAAAGACATCGAACTTGCTGCAACGTCTAGCATTATCGAAAAAAAAGCTAACATGGGTGCACGTCCTGGCACAGAAGAAAATTTTGATAAGTTGCTGTACACATATCTAACAAAAAATAATGCATATGTTTGTATTTTTTCAGATAAAGGTCAGGGGGGCATACCGTATCAATCTCAAAATAAAAATGCCATATGTAGTGTTTATGATGAGATTTCAGCAATTTCTTGTTTTGAAACAATAAAACAGGGGTTTGATTCAAGAATAATTATCTGTTATAGACAAAAATCAGAATTAATGAGTTTAGCTAAAATGATTAATCAAATAATTCCAAGATTAGTAAAACAGAAGGTTGTACTGGAATTCTTTAATGTTAAAATTAATCAAACAGGAACCAGAAACTACCTAATCTTTGTAAATTCCATATTGGAAATTATGCTTCATGAAGCAAAATTAAATAAGATAAGTCATGTATCTCTTGCATTATCTCCACTGATATTTTCTACAAATTTTATTGATTATTCAGTAAAACGCGTATTTCAAAAAGATGTATTACCAATAATGCCATTAAGTGGTGTAGATACCAAACTTTTTGAAGAAGCCAGAGAGATTGGATTGGAAAAACAAATTCCAAGGTTAGAAAAATTATTTATGATTAATTCAAATGAAATACCAAATTTTTCAAACAAAGACATAGATTTTGCGCTGAAATCAAAGAAAAGTGTCACTGTCAAAATAGGACCAAATAATGTACATGATATCCTTGATTCTCTAGAATAAAATCACTGAGAATTTAAACGGCATTTGAGGATTGTAATCTGTGTTAAAAATCGGTGAGTTCATCTATCCGTGGGGAAGTGGTCACTATTCTCGAATGATGAGGCTAAATACAGTGCTGGATAATCATATAAAAGAAAAATTTGAAGTTCATTTTTCAAGCAAGGATCATGTTTATCAGAAATTACTAGAAAAATTTCCTAATCAGAAAGATCAAATCCATAAGATATTGATGCCAACTCCAATTGATGGAAAGTTTGGACCAAGTGTTTTATTATCACTACTAAATTTACTGCTGCCAGTTTCAAAAAATCCCCCTCTTATAAAACAAGTTACAAGTTATTTGAGACAAGAAAGTAAATTGTATGATGATGAAAAATTTGATCTGGTAATTAATGATGGAGATATGGGTTCAAATATTATAGCAAAAAATCGTCAAATTCCAAGTTTGTTCATAACAAATCAGTTTCGACCAAAATTGTATAGAACAAGATCTTATTTTTATCCAGCAGTGGTTTTTGTCTCAAAACAAATTGCAAAGGCTTCCAGAATTCTTGTGGCAGATTCTGCTCCTCCATATACTATGTGTGAGTACAATCTAAATTTTACAAAAGATGTAAAAGAAAAAGTAACTTATGTTGGTCATTTTACTAATAGTATTAATATTGAGAAAAAACCAACTTCTGATCTTGAAAAACTCATAGAAAACTCAGAGTTTGGATATTGGATGAGAACTGGAAATAAATCGACTAATGATGGAACAGGTCAAAGATATGAACAAGTATTTCATCACAACGAAATGAAAAATGAAAAAAGAATTATTTCTCATGCAAAAAATAACCCAACAATTGATTCTGTTTTGGGAAAAGATGGAAAAAAATATACCATATCTAATGCTTTGGAGAAAAAAATTGATTGGATTCAAATTGATATTGGTTTTCTATCAGAGCAAGAAAAAGAAACTGTCCTGAATTTGAGTAAATATGCCGTAGTAAATGGTTCTCATACTGTAATGGGTGAAATTCTAGGAGGAAAGGCAAAACCAATAATTGGTATTCCAATTTATGATGAGCATACAAATAACATCAAATGGGCTGAAGAGAAAAATCTTGGAGTATTAGCAGTTAAAACAAAGCAAGTTATTGAGGCTATTTCAAAAATTAAAGACAATTATAATAAATTCGAAGAGAATTTGGTCAAGTTTTCCGAGAATTTTGATCCTAATGGAGCAGAAAACACGGCAAAGATAGCGGCAAATATTCTAGAAGAAAAGAAATAATACTTTATTTTGAAATTTCTAGTTATCTGGCACGCGGGATGTTCGATGGGCGAACGGACCGCAAGGGATGACGATAAAATCCGCGTGTCAGATTTTAAATCGATCAAATAATAACGTGGGAACGCTTTTATGGAAAAAATTAAGCCAAATTATTAGTGCCTAACTGTCCAGAATGTACTGCAAGAGAGAGAAAGAAAATTCAAGCAAAATATGAAGCAGAAACAGCAGAAGAGAATAGAGGTAGAGATGATTTATTCAAGTTATTTGATCAAGTGGAAATTCCAATGAAAATGGATTCTGCTACAAAACATTTCATTTGTAAGAGATGTGGGTTATATGCTACACGAGAACAAGTTTCTGACATCAAATACAGACTAAATCAAAAAGAGAAGACACGTGAAGATAAACAAGATGATTATCTGGAATGGTGGCAAAAAAGCAAGAAAGACAAAGAATTAGACTAGAGTTGTTATTTTATGGTAAAAAAGACAAACGAAGAGAAACCAGCTAAGAAAGAAAAAAAATCATCTAAAAAAGATGATATTCCAGATTGGGTTTCAGATGAAATTCAAAACGCAAAGTTTGAGAAACCAGAAGAGCTAAAAAGAGCTGGATATATTCTTGAAATTTATGATTCAGACAATAAAATTGATGCTCAAGTATATGATCCAGTTGAAGATGGCAGACATATAGTTACATTTGATTTGTCAAAAAAAATTAAAACATCAGATTTAGAAAAAGGTGTAGTCTACGAATTTATTTTTGATCAATACAAAGCACCATTAAGTAAGAAGGTAGCAGAGTATCTCCAAAAAGAAAAAGAGATTGATATGAATGCAATATATCAATTTGAATTAAAAGAGATGGAATTACTTGATGTAGGATCTAGCGCATCTGCAGATGAAGAATTAGAAGAATAAAGCTAGTTTTTTGTTGTAGAGTTTAATTGTTTTTTAAAAGCCATACCCAAAATAGGATTAATCAGATAGGGAAATGTATTTTTCATCCATACAGCACCACGAACTACTGAAGGAATTATAATTTCCAATCGTGGAGAATTTGCGGCTCTTAAGATTGCTTTTGTGACTGTTTTATCACTAAGTGATAGTGGAGAATATTTTGGAATTTTTTTAAAAGATGGATGATCAAAAAAGTCAGTTCTAACCATTATTGGACTCACAACTGTTATTCCAACACCAGTTCCTTTAAGCTCGTATTTTAGACCTTCTGAAAAACCCAACATTGCAAACTTTGATGCACAATAGGATGCAATTCCAGGTAAACCAAAACTTGCAGCGACAGAAGCTACATTAACAATATGTCCAGATTTTTTTTCAAGCATTGAGGGAAGAAAATTTTTGATGCAATAAATCATACCAAAATAATTTGTTGCCATCTGTGATTCAATTTCTTCAGTTGTTAAATCAAAAACAGAACCATAAATTGCAAATCCAGCGTTATTTACTAAAATATCAATAGAACCATATTTTTCTAAAACAAGTTTTGACATTTTCTCTACTTGTAATTTATCAGAAACATCACATTCACAAATCATAGTAGATGTATTGAATTTTTTTAAATCATCAGCTATTTGTTCTAATTTTTGTTTTCTTCGCGCAACTAAAATCACATTAGATCCTTTTTTGGCAAATTGGATAGCAACTTCTTTACCTATTCCAGATGAAGCACCTGTGATTAGCACAACCTTATCTTTGAAATCCATAAATCAAAAAATTCGTTAAAAGATAAAGTGGTTTCTATGTGCTTATTTTACCATATAAAATCAAATTAGCATGATATTTGCCAACTTTTTCTGCCTGTCAAAGTGAGATACGTGTTAAGCTTCTTGGATTTTGGATTTTACTTTCTGAATAATCTCATTTGGAATACTAGTCATATTATGATCGTTTTTGGCATGTTCAGATATCTTTTGAAACAGTTCATTTTCATCATTTGCAGTTGTAGACCAACCACAACCACTTACAACGTCGCCGCAAGCAAATTTTTTTGCCATAATTATGAACATGTCACAAAATAGATAACTTTTATGATCAACCATGCGTACTGGTATTTTGGAGTGATTTCTATGATTTTTCTTTCTTTGGGATTTTACTCAAGGCTAGTTTTACCAGTAAAAGCCAAGTTATCAAAATAGGTACATAGTAAGTAGCAATTCTCCAACCAATTACTGCATCCCATGCAACTGTTCCTTGAGAAATAGTAAGATTGAATGGATCCAAGTTATTCAGATATGCAATAATACCAAACTCTGCTAATCCAGAACCACCTATTGTAATTGGTAGGTTTCCAATTGCATTTGCACCCATTACAGCCATGATTGAATCAAAAATACCAATCACGTATCCTGTTCCCATTGCAATTATCATAAATGATATTCCATAAAATGACCAAGATGCAAGTGAGAAGAGAAAAGAGACTGTAAAGACTTTTTTTGATTCTGTTGTTCTAAGATTTTGTCTGCTCATTGTACAAACTTCTTCCATCCAGGAATTAGTCTTCTCAATATATTTTTCTCCCTTTTCTTTAGCAAATCGTTTAGTTAAACTAACAAAGATTCTTGGAACTTGAAAAGTTCTCCTAGATGATAAAAAGAACAGAACCATCCATAATGAAGTTACGGTAATGCTGATTCCTAAAATTATAGCACCTACAACATATGCTCCGTTGATCAATGCAAAAATGCCAGCTATGATTGATAACAAACCTCCTGCAAAAACTTCTGTGACTATATCCATTATTGCAATCCAAGTAGATTTTGAGGGTGCAACTCCTTTTTTATGCAAATAGTAAATTACAACAAATTCGGCACCTACAAACATAGGAGTGGTAAATTTGATAAATTCACTTCCAATTCTAACACCACATAACTTCCAAAAAGAGTCGAATTTCCCAAGATATTTGTGTGCAATATATGCAAATTTTATTCCTTGAAGACCTAGTTTTATCATAATGGCAATAACAGCTGCTACAAATGGAAGAAGTCCAATTGCCATTACATCTTCAAATTTTATATCAAATTGAATTGCTATAATGAAAATAGGAATAAGAGTTGCCGGAATAGCAATAATTCTCCAATTCATCTATGATTTTTTTAGAGATTCAAATATGAAAGTTGACCAAATTTCAATAACAATATTGTATGCCTGTATCTAGGCACAGATTTTGGAAAACTAAGAATTTAGTTAGTTAGTTTGCGGGTTTTTTGAATTTCTTGTTTGACTTCAGCAAATAATGAATCCAAAAGGTCATAATCTGAAAAGTTTTTTTCTTCTAATAATTTGATAACTAGTTCTTTTAGATGTGTCTCTTTTTCATCAATAGATTTCTGAATCACAAATTTCATGTAATGTTACAAGTTATAGATCAGTCGGAATTTTATTTAATTATTGATTGCCATTATGGCATATTTTGAAGAACTGTATCAAAAGTAACTAGTTTGAAATATAAGCCAAGAAAGAAAATTTAGATAGTATTGAAATCAATTTTTATAACAGGAACAGCAGGAGCAGGAAAATCTCTTTTAACATCAAAATTATACGAGTATTATACAAGAAATAGCGCATTTGCAGCTGTATTGAATTTGGATCCTGGTGTTAGGAATTTACCCTATACATGCGATATCGATGTTAGAGATTATGTTGATGTTATAGATATAATGCAAAAATATGATCTAGGTCCAAATGGCGCTGTAGTCATGGCAAATGACTTGATTGCTTCTAAAATTGATGAGATTCAAGAACATATTGGTAAAGTGAATCCAGATTATCTAATTGTAGATACACCAGGTCAAATTGAACTGTTTGCATATCGTTCTAGTGGTCGCTTTGTTGTAGAAAATATTTCATCTGAAGAAAAGGCAAGCATATTTCTTTTTGATGGTGCATTAATTACTACACCAGTAAACTTTGTCTCAATTGCTCTTCTTGCAACATCAATAAGATTACGCTTGAATTTGCCAACAATTAACACCATCACCAAAACTGATCTAATAGGTTCTAAACTAAGAGATATTTTAGAATGGTCAAGTAATCTAAAATTATTAGAGAATGCCATTGCCAAAGAAGCAGATGGGGAGACATACAGTTTAACTACAAATATTTTACGAGGCTTGAATCTAGGCGGTTTTGCTCAAGGATTGATTCCAGTTTCTAATGTTACTGGAGAAGGATTAGTAAACTTGGAGGGAGCGCTAAGCAGAATTCTTAACTTGGGCGAAGAGGTAGAAGATTAGTTGGCATCAAAGATTACTGTAAGAGCACCGTCTTCTACTGCAAACTTGGGTCCGGGATTTGATGTGTTTGGATTAGCAGTTGATGCTTTTTTTGATGAAGTTACTTTAACAAAAAAGAAAAGTGGGATAAGCATAGTTACTGAAGATAATATTCCAACAAATCCAGACAACAACACTGCAGGATTAGTTGTTAAAAATATGATAAAAAAATTCAAAATTAAAGATGGTATAGAAATTAAAATCAAAAAAGGTGTCCCTGCAGGATTTGGAATGGGAAGTAGTGCGGCTTCAGCAGCAGCTACTGTAATTGCATTTGATAAAATGTATGAATTGAAACTAGATGAAAACACGCTTGTAGAATTTGCTGGATCTGGAGAAAAGGCTAGTGCTGGTTCTGTTCATTATGATAATGTAGCAGCATCAGTACTAGGAGGATTTGTAATAGTAAGGACAAATCCTCTAAATGTAATCAAGATTAAACCACCAATGAATCTAAGAATGTGTATTGCAGTTCCAAAACTGGAGGTTCCAAAAAAGAAAACCAAAGTATCACGAGGGGTAATACCTAAAAAAATTAGCTTAGTTGATAGTATTGCAAATTTGTCAAATGCTGCAGCGATTGTTGTAGGATTTATGAAAAAAGATCCCAAGTTAATAGGAGATTCTATAAAAGATGTGATCGTAGAACCTGCAAGACAACACATGATACCAGGATTTGTCAGGGTTAAAGAAAATGCTCTCAAGGCAGGTGCATTTGGTGTAACAATTAGTGGTGCAGGTCCTTCAGTAATTGCATTTTCAAAGAGTTCAGCAGATTTAAAGAAAATAAGTTTAGCAATGTCTAGAGGATTTGCATCAGCAAATACCAAATGTCAAACTGTAATTTGTAAACCAAGTAAGGGTGCACTAGTAATAAAAAAATAGTCACGAAAATTTATGAAAAAAGTAGTTATTTTGTTTAGTGGTGGAATAGATTCGGTTTGTGTAGTTAGTTATCTGAAATCAAAATATGATCTTTATGGAATTTCATTTTCATATGGTCAAAAGGCTAACAGAGAAATTATTGCAGCAAAAACTTTTGCAAAAAAGCTTGGACTAAAACAGCATAAAATTGTAGATATTGGTTTTATGAAAGAATTGTATGGAGATTCTAATGTTTTAACTAGTTCAAAGAGAAAAATTCCAAGCGAGTTTGATTATTCTATTGTTGTTCCAATTAGAAATGCAGTATTTTTATCAGTTGCTTCGGCATGGGCGTTTACTCTTAATGCATCATTTGTAGCATATGGTGCACATACAGGTGATAAACACTATCCTGATTGCAGGCCAATATTTACAAAAAAGCTAGAATCGGCTTTTAATCAAGGTGAGATTGATGGAATAAATTCAGGATTACGAAAAAATATCAAAATATGGTCACCGTATCGTGAGGGCCTTTCAAAAAGTGACTTGCTAAAAATTGGTTTTAAAACTATGGGTAATTCCATTTTTAAAACATGGAGTTGTTATTCCAGCAAAAAATATCATTGTGGTAGTTGTGAATCTTGTAATAATAGAAAAATAGCATTTCAAAAAGCTAATATCATAGACAAAACAAAATATCTAAAATAGTTCTAGTATTTGTTATCAAGAATCTTCTTTTTGAAAACAAAATTTCTAATTATAATATACCAAATAAAGAATATTCCACCAACAATTCCCATGAACACATAATTTTGGATTTCTGGAGTTAGTCCTTGTATTGAATTGGTAATTTCTCTTGAAACTAACATTGAAACTGCGATAACAATTCCAAATTCAATTGCATACCATGTCCAGCTAGGCCAGGATTCTTTTGGAATGTGGACATTAGGATTAGCTCCCATGGTTTTTGTCTAAAAGATTGATTATTTAATTTTTCAGGAGAACCTAAAGTGATATGTCGGAAGTACGTCGTCTAATCATAGTCATAATGTTCTCTTTTTCCTCTCTATTTTCATAAATTCCTCTATATGCAGATGTGGTAAGTATTGCATCATTTCTAACTCCACGCATTTTCATACAGAAGTGTTCTGCATCAGCTAAAACTACTACTCCCTTTACGCCCTGAGCAAATAACTCATCAGCTATGTTTTTGGTTAGCCGTTCTTGAATTTGTAGTCTTTTAGAATATTTTTCAACTAATCTTACCAGTTTTGAGATTCCAAAAACTCTGCCGTTAGGAGAATATGCTATGTGAATTTTTCCAAAAAATGGCAACATGTGATGTTCACACATTGAATAAAACTGAATATTACGTGCAATAACTACATCGGAATCTTCAGAGAATTGTACTGATAATTCAGAATCAGACTCGTATCCATCAAATATTTCCTGATACATATTTGCAATTCTTTCAGGAGTATCTTTAAGACCCTCACGTGTAGGATCCTCGCCAATTTCTATGATTAATTCTCTAACAAGTTTTTTTACACGTTCTTTATCCATTGATATTTTCACAGCTTTTTTCTAGTATTTGAACCTAGTCTGGTTTCTAGGCTGATGATAAGATTATGGTGCTCCAATGAATTTATGAAGTTGAGGGACAACTTTGACATCAATGTAATGTGGGTAAACTATGTCATACAAATTTAGCAGTAGATCTAAGGAAGGTTCTGCAATACCATATGTTGGTTGTATAATGAATCCATCAATGTCTTGCTTTGAGATAACATGAAATATTTTATCAACTAAATCTTTGAAATCTTTTAATTTAGTTTTGGAGCTTACAACTATTTTGATATAGGTAGTTTTTTTAGATGCAACGGATGATTGAAGACATTTCATTGCATTATCAATTAGTCTTTCATAGTGTTTAGAATCTACAAAATCAGAATCTTTTGTCTTAAATTCTATTTTAACAATATCAATAAAAGGCAATACATGATTGAATCTGTCAGAATCAAAGCATGATGATTCTAGGTAGGTTGGGATTTTTTTGGTTTGAACATACTTTGCAAGTTCAGCTACTGCATCATGTTGAATTAATGGATCACCACCTGTGAAATTTACTTTATATGTTTGATTTTTCAGATTAGAATCTATTAGTTTACATGCATCCTCAATTGTGTATTCTTTTCCAGAATCAAGTGGGAGTGATTCTTTGGTATCACAATAAAAACAAGTAAATGGACAACCAGCTAATCTAACAAAAAGCGTTTTTGTACCATAAAGAATTCCTTCCCCTTCAACTGATGTAAATATTTCAAATAGTCTAACTTTCAAGTAATTGTGGTAATTTTTTTCATTATTTATTCAATGAGTTTTGATTAGTGCATTACAGGTTCTTTTGTATAGAATAAACCAGAAATAAAGAAGACTACTCCTAAAATTCCAATTAAGCTTCCCACAAATTCTACTGTGTTTTGCATTTCACCCTGTAATGGAGCCCATAACCATGCTATCAAAGCACCAACTACGATCATTGGAATTCCTACACCAACAGTAATTGCCTTAGAAGCCATGCTCAATTCTGTTTAGAAAATGTATATGAAGTTTATGATAAGATGATTAATCTTGAAATTGTTCTAGTAATGTTGCTAATGATCGTAATAATTCATTTGCTGTTTCAAATTCACCTTGAGATAAGTGGTGTTTAATGGTTTGAAGTGTTTTTTTAGCATCTTCTAGATCAGATTGACTTAATTTATCAGAGTTAGATAATGTAAATAATATTTTTTCAATTTGCATAACTCTAGATTCTAGTCGATCATTTTTTGTTAATGCAAATTGTTCTTTAATTGATATTATTTCTCTTACTTGTTTGATTATCTCATGTGGGTCTGTTGCTGAGGAGAGATTTTCTCTAGCAGTTTCAAGTTTTTGGATAATATCTTCTGATAAGCCTTTGTTCTTTGCATTTTCAATTAGTCTATCCAGTTGTTCTAAGTATTTTTGGGCATATTCTTTAGCACGGGATTGCTCTTGTTGAGATGCATATTCACGAATTTTATTATTGAAATCTACAGTAATTTGTTTAATTTTACTAATTGTTTGTAGTGCATCATCAAATTGCCTATCCATGATCTGTTTTTTTGCGGTTACAAAGAGATCGTCTATCTCAGAAAAATCAACTGATGTATTGTATTTTTTAGCTATTGTCCTGAGATTATCAACGTAGTTTTGCATTCTAAGAAGATCAGCAGAAGGATCTTCTGCTGTAGCTTTAAGAGTAGTCATTTCTGCTGGGGAAGATTGATTGATTGATAATTGTTGAGACACTTCTTTGAATATTCGCATTGCAGAAAGAAAATGTTGTTTTGCTAGATCAATTTCATTATTTTTAAGAGATTCTTCCAAGACCTTAATTTGTTGTGCGCCATCTTTGAAAAGTTGTTTTATTTTATCTGATGAATCTTGGTTTATCTGATTTTCAAGTTGTTTCTGGGCATGTTTTGCAATTTTTAGAAGAATGTATGGATCGGTTTGAGCTTGAGCAGGATTAGTCATACCACCTAGAATCATACTAGATACTAAAATCAGCAATACAAATGAGGCTATTTTTTTCATTTCTCTTCCTCCAAATCTTTTTTCAGTTTTACTAAATTTTGTAAATCTTTTTTATCAATTTCTATAATTCCTAATCTTTCTAATCTTTTTACAGCTCTCCACATAGTAGTTCTTGGTTGAAGAAATTTCTTTCTTAATTCACTTTCAAGTGCTTGACCTCCATTATTAGAAATAAATTTTACAATCTCTTTATCGTCTTCACGCATTTCAGGTCTGAAACTGAATATAGTTTCTGTGTCAATAGATTTTGTTTCAATTTGTTTTTCAGAAATAGATTCTGTTTGTATAATTGATGGTGAGGATTTTTGTTGCTTTCTTTTTAGCATTAATACTCCACCTATTACTGCAGCTACAATTGTACCAACAATAACTACAACATTAACATAATTAAATAATGATTCATCTAGAATTGTTGGTTTGTGAGTAGTTGAATTTATTGGTGCACCAAAGATGTAGTTTATTTCAGATAATCCAGAAGTTAGATCGAGTTTTGTTTGCTCATCTACTATTTCCATATTGTTTGGTAAACCACTTATTCCAACTATGACTGAATTTTTTGGCATTAGTAATGTGTAGTCAGATGGAGAATCAAATGAGAATGTCCAAACTCGTCCTTCTTTTGAAATTAAATCATGAATATCATAATCAATTACAATACTTGATGAGCCAAGTGTATCAATTATTGCTTTGTCTTCAACTATTTCTTCAGATAACAAAAATCCAGCATCTCCTACTGCAACAAAATTATCTATTGACTTACCAAACAAATCAAGCTCAAAATCAGGTTCTAATGGATCCACGTCTATCTGTGTAGATACATGTGTGGATCCATCAGAATAAATGACAAGTTCAAGAGTTCGAGTAGAGCTGAATGAGGTCTGAAGAGGTATCACTACTGCCACAATAATCAAGCCAGCAAGTATCAAAGGTGCCTTAACCATTGTTTCGAGAATACCATCAGTCCTTACAAAAAGCATTCCATCTTCTCGAATAGACTCTTCTCTATAAGCTGGTACGAGTTCTAGGTTCATGGCTAGTACCTCAAATTCATACTTTCGACAAGTCCTTGGAATCTCTTAAATTCTTGGAAAAATTGGAGCCCCTTTTCAGTAATCAAGAAGACTCTATTCCTGTCGTTTTTGACTGACTCGACTAAGCCTGCTTCTACCAGTTTCTCACATTTGTCTAGTACTGCATAGTGAGATAGGTTGGCTTTACGAGATATTGCAGATACAATGACTCCAGTACGACCACCATCGGCAGTTACGTCTAAGATGTCACCCATTATGCCCATTTCGGACCTGTATTGTTGTTTTGACATGTGTTAGTATAGTACTAATTGGTTAATGAGGAATATTTTGAAACTTTAAAGCGGAACGCACGACGGAACAGGTATTTCATCTCTTAAAATTAATAATTTTAGCAAAAATTACTGCGGTGAGAGAAAATCTCAAATTTTTATATGCCTAAAATTTTCACATAAAAATCAAATTTTTTAAAAGCTCAAGAAAAAATTATTTTTTGAGGAATTTTTAATGATTTTTGATTGTTTTTAGCTAGTTTTGATATATAAAGAACAGACAATGAAACGTTAGCTGAGTACAAAGCTATAAGATCTATGTCAAAATAGTACTTTTTGGAGTATTACAAAAAATCGAGGTATTGACGTATGAATTGGTTCTAGTACCTTTCTCATGCAATACAAAGAACAATCGACAAAGAAATTAGTTACAGAATCATATTTTCGATAAATATAACAGAAATGTAGACAAATTCGGTTATTTGATTAATTTCTAGTTTAAAAAGTTCTAATGTAGATTAGTATCATATTGTTTGATTGTACAACAGCAAACTTGGAAAATTTTTTATAATTCTAATAGAGTTTAGAAATTCAATTTTTAGTGATATAGCCACCATTTTTCTTTTCAATGAACAAAAAATCAGTCACTAGGTCAGCTTTGAGATTCATAATAACTTTTTATTCTCATTTTGAAAAGAGAACATAAAATGTTTGATAAATTCAAAAAAGAGGAAGGCGGAGAGATGACTGAAGAAAGGACTGCAGATGAAAATCCGAATATGAAATCTAGAGGGGTATCATCTAATGAAACAGCAGGAGAAATTGGAATTGTAGAATTAATGGATAAACGTGCCAAATTGGAAGAAGCCATTGACTATGTGGGTTTAATGATAAAAAATCTAAAAGATAAGAGAACTGTTTTAGAAAAAGATATTGAAGAAGAATCCGTGGATATTAAAAATCTAAAAGAAAAATTGGAGAAAGTGAGTCAATACATTGAAGAGGAAAATAGAGGAATTAAAGAACTGGCTCATAAGAGACAACAAGTTGAAAATGAGGCTGATGAGGTAGGCTCACTTATCAATAATTTAAGAGATAGATTATCTGGAATTGATAGAATAATCGATAATGAAGGTAATAGAATTAAGAAAATTAAAGAATCCAGAGAACCTCTAGAAAGTTGAGATTGAGAATTTTAGGTATCAGAAAAATTTACTTTTAGAAGTTCTAGTGTTTGTAGGCATTGAGGGAAATCTATTTCCAACTAAACTTTCAGCTACAGCTGCTGCCTCTTGTAGAATTTTCTCAGATTCAGAATTAGTTGTTTCATCCATTCCAAATGTAGCATCAGTAGAAAAACTATCAGTCATAAATCCACCCAACATTTGTGCCATCTGATTAATTTCTTGATCAGCATTTGGCATGAACTTTACAAGAGATGATTTAAGATTCTTCATCAAACCTATTGTGGGCATGATAGTAACTACAGTATCTCCAAGATCATGATAAGTTGTTAATCTTAATTCAATTTGCTCTAATGCTATTCTTGCGTTACCTAAAATTTTTGTAGTTTTTCTTACTTCTACTAATTCTTTGGATAAAATTCTACTTGCACTCACATCATGTGATTGAGTTGCTTCAACTATCCTTTTGAAAAGTTTAGTGTCTCTTTCATTTAATTTTACAATCATTGAATCAAGTTTGGCAATTTGTGTTTGTAATTTTTTGATTCCATTTTGGATTTTAGGTTTTAATGCTCCTTTCGGATTAAATGTATCGTTGATTTTATCTGTAATACCTGGTTTTTGTTGTTTATTCCATTTATTTTGTAAATCTGACAATGAATTTGATCGAGTGATTTGTACTTAATTTCAAGTGTAAACATTGCTTAACAGTAAATAAAATATTACTAACAAGAATACCTCTCCTAGAGATTTAGGATTGATATTCTTTGTGGATGGATTTTTTGTATGTGATTTGGAATCACAGAGTTGTTATTTAGTGATTCTCCGCATAGGGGACATTTTACCATTCTACGTTTGTGTGGATAAAAAAATTGTATTTAAATATTTTTTTTAGGCCTAAATTCAGAAAATCTACCCGATTTTGTATGTCAAATCTTTTTAAGTATAAGATGAAGATGAATTTCTGAATTTATGACTCAAAGTGTTCGTTCTAGTGACAGATGTCAACGTTGTAACAAGGGAGCAATTTTGACTGATTCTAATACTGGGGAGATGTTTTGCTCCAAGTGTGGTTTTGTTGCTACAGATAGAGTAGAACAAGAAGGACCAGAATGGAGAGCATTTTCTAAAGAAGAGGGAGATAGTAGAACTAGGACAGGTACGCCGACTTCTTTGGCTATGCACGATATGGGACTAGCCACAATAATTAATCCTCAAAATAAGGATGCTACTGGAAAACCACTCACTGCATCAATGAAGAGCACAATTGAGAGACTAAGGACATGGGACAATAGAAGTCAAGTTCACGAGCCTGTTGACAGAAACTTTAGACAGGCGTTTAGTGAATTAGATAGGCTAAAAACAAAACTTGCATTATCTGATGCTGTTATTGAAAAGACAGCCTATATTTACAGAAAAGCACTTGACAAAGGGCTTGTCAGAGGGCGTTCAATTCCAGGTCTTATAGCAGCATCTCTTTATGCTGCATGTAGAAATACTGAGACTCCTAGGACATTAACAGATGTTGCAAATGGAATTAACATCAAGAGGAAAGATATTGCAAGATGTTACAGATTATTATTAAGAGAATTAGATCTGAAGATGCCAGTTGTGAATCCTATTAGATGCATCTCAAGAATATCTAGTATTGCAGAATTATCAGAAAAAACAAAAAGAAAAGCAGTAGAGATTTTAGATCAGGCTACTAAAATTGAACTTTCTGCAGGAAAAGATCCAATGGGATTAGCTGCTGCAGCATTATACCTGTCTTGTGTAATAAATGGTGAAAATAAAACTCAAAAAGATATCGCAGTTGCTGCAGGAGTTACAGAAGTAACTATCAGAAATAGATACAAGGGTTTGAAAGAAGCTTTGGAAATATGATTATAAATTTATTTTTATAATAGAATTAATAATTTAGCTTGAATGAATAAAAAAATAATCATCATTCCTATAGTGTTGATAATAGTTGTAATAGGATTATCATTTAATCAAGATGGTGCAGAAGATAGCAATGTAGTTTTTCATGCTACTTTGGCAGATCCTGATTTATACAAAAATGGAGTTTATTCGAATACATTTACTGTGAATAAAGGAAATTATCTTTTCAGATTTGTTCCCAATGGTGATAGTCCTCAAGATTTAACTATTTTATTAAAAGGAGAAGACTATAATTTTTCTGAAAATTTCAAGCTGAAAGGAACTCTGCATCAAACAGGAATATCAGAGTATTATACTTGGGATTATGATGGACAAAAAGTAATTTCAATTCCAACTCAACAGGTAATAACCATTGAAATTAATCCGAATGGAAATGAACTAGGTCCAGTATCGGTTGATATTATTGAAAATTAAAAGGCGTTTACCCCTTTACTGCAGAACTATGAGAGATTTCCTCTCGTGGTCAGGTCGTTAAAACGCCTGATTACCTTTTTCGTTCTGCGGGGTAACGCCACTTTAGTCGATAGGAATTATATCCTTCGGCATTATTTGTTATAGTTACTTCAATTATTTAAGATTTGATATGAAAAATTATAATATTTTATAGAGTTTTATGAAAAACTTATGCTCTAGTTAACTCGAAGATTTGGAAAAAAGCATATCAAAATAATTAGAAAATTGAAAAATTCAACATAGATAATGTGAAAGAAAAGAGTGGTTACATGATATTTTGATTTAGTGTTAGATGTTGATAGTAACTTGATGAAAATTTTGTAAAACAGTTAGGTTTTGAAGAATGATTTATGAAATGATAAAATTATTTTCAAATTATAGAATTCATCCTACGAAGATGAAAAATAAATTCTCACATCATTAGTTTAAAGAGCTATAAATTACGAAATTTATTGAAAAAAACGTTGAAGCTATCTGGTAAAGTTGCAATCATAACTGGTGGAAGCAGAGGTATTGGATTTGCAACTGCAAAGATTTTTGCTGAAAACGGTGCAAATGTAGTCATAACAGCAAAAGATTCAAAGAGATTAGAAAATGCAGTTAGTCAGCTTTCAAATATAATAGGAATAACAGCCGATATTAGAAATGAAAATGATGTTAAAAAAGTTGTAGAACAAACTATTAAGAAATTTGGTAAATTAGATATTCTGGTAAATAATGCAGGAATCTTTCCAAAGATAAAACAATTACATGAAATTGACGAGTCAGAATGGAATGATGTTTTAGATGTGAATCTTACAGGACAATTTAGATTTACAAAAGCAGCAATACCTCATTTACAAAAAACAGCAGGATCAATAATCAATATTTCATCAGATGCGGGATTAAAAGCATATCAAGGATTTAATGCAGATGCATATTCTGCAGCAAAAGCTGGATTAATTATTCTTACAAAATGTTGGGCGTTAGAATATGCAAAATACAAAATTCGGGTTAATTGTATTTGTCCTGGTGTAGTTGATACAGATATGACAAAACCATTTTTGAAAACTGAAAAAGATAGAGAATTTATGAATAATGAGCACCCTATGGGCAGAATTGGTCAACCAGAAGAAATAGCAAAAGCAATTTTGTATTTTGCTTCCGATGATGCTGCCTGGACAACAGGGGCAGTACTCACAGTTGATGGTGGAGAATCAATCAAGTAAATTCACATGGATTTAATACTGCTCAAAGAATACTGAGAACAATGACAGATAGAAAGAAAAAAGCCAAATTAATTATTTTATTAGGAATAATTTGGGTAGTCATTACATTGCCATTACCTTGGATAGTCAATAATCCACAAGTATCAGAATCTCAATTTAACATCATACTTGCAATTATCGGAATAATGTCAATTCCATTTATTGTCCTAGGAGTTGTCTGGACATTAAAACCAGAGTTAACTACCTAGGGTAATTACCAATGAAAAATATTCCAGTTTTAGACAAAATGCCAGAATTAGATGTGGCTATTGAGGCTGTATATGAAGCAGGAAATTCAATTTTAAAAATATACGAAGGCAAATATGAAACATTCACTAAAAGTGATGATTCGCCAATTACAGAAGCTGATCTAAAAAGTAATGAAATCATTAAGGCTATTTTATCAAAAACAAATCATAAAATTTTATCTGAAGAAGATAAAGATGATCAGAAGAGACTATCAGAGGAAGTTATTTGGATAGTTGATCCTCTTGATGGCACTTCTGATTTTATAGACAAAACTGGAGAATTTACTGTAATGATTGCACTAATAAAAAATAAAAAACCAATTATAGGTGTTATTGGTTGGCCTACAGAAAAAACTATTTTTGCAGCACAGAAAGGTGGTGGTGCTTTTAGGTTTTCAAAAGACAAATGGGAGGAAATATCGGTTACAAAAGTTTCAGAACTTTCAAAATGTAAAGCAGTTGGTTCAAGACATCATCTTTCAGAAAAAGAAAAAATGTTTATCAAAAAATTAGGGATCAAAAATTTTACTAGTATAGGGAGTTCACTAAAAGTAGGAAAGATTAGTTCAGGAGAAGCAGAAGCATACATTACTACAACAAATAAAATGAAAGAATGGGATTCAGCCGCATCATATTGTTTAATTTCTGAAGCAGGTGGTAAAATGACCGATATGTTAGGTAATGACATTACATACAATAACAAAATAGTAAATCACCAAAATGGAATTTTAGTAACTAATGGATTAATTCATGATAAAATAGTTAAAGAGTTTAAAAAACTAGGTTAGATTTCTTTTCTTAAGAAATTCCTTTACCTTTTTTGCACTATCTGTTAATGACTCGTGCTCTGTATCAATTAGTAAGTCTGGATTCTGTGGAGCCTCATATGGATCGTCAATTCCTGTAAATCCTTTGATCTCGCCTCTTCTTGCTTTGGCATACATTCCCTTAACGTCTCTTTGCTCACATTTTTCAATTGAGCATTTAACGTAACATTCAGCAAACTGGTCACCTGAATTGATGATCTCTTTTGCATTGTCTCTGTTTTCCTTGTATGGGGAAACAAGAGATACTGCAGATGGAACTCCATGTTTTAATAATAATTTTGCCAGATGAGCTACTCTTTTGTTGTGCTCATCTCTTCCTGCCTTGGAAAAGTCTTTTGGTGAAAACCACTCTCTTAGCTCATCTCCATCAAGCATTGCTAGATTTGGAATGTCTTTTTGTAGCTCTCTAACAATTGTGGTCTTACCTGAACATGGTAGACCAGTCATCCATAAAACAAAAGGCTTCATAATTTGAAATTTCTCAAATAGGTCTTAAAGAGTTTACGTTAGAAACCAAGGACGTTTCTCAAGATACTCAATTTCTTTGATCATCTCTTGCATCTTTTTTGTAATTGCTATAACAGAACGAAACTGCTCAAACATCTCCATTTCTTCTTCTTTTGATATTACTTCACTTTCTGCCTTATCAAAGAATTGTTCCTCTTTTGACATGTGATCCATAAGGTAAATTGAATATGTCCTGAGAAATCTTGCCACGGGTTCTCTTGCATCTTCTCCATTCTTCCAACGTGTCAGATGTGTTGATATATTTTTTGCAATCCTTCTCGAAAACTCGTGCTCTATCATAAGATTTCTTATCTCTTCTTTTAGGTGATCATAGCTTGCCACACATGGAAAATACGAGTCTTCCTCTCTTGAATAATGGATAGAGTCTAGGAATTCTGCAATTACTAGATTTATTTTTTCAATATCATCAAGTGGTATGTCCTTTCCGTCATAGAGATCCTTGTAACACTTTATGATTATTTTTTCTAGACGTTTGATCTGCTTGTGGTCTTCTCGTAAAGAGTCAGTTGCACTCAATGATATCAAATTGTTTATGATGATTTAATGTGTATCTAGTTTACAAAATTACTCATGGGTAATTTTTCTTAATATCAAGAGTAGATCTTTTCTAAAATAAAAGGTGATATCTTAAATTCTACAAATTAGTATATGAGATATGTGCAAGATAGTTCTCTCTAAGAAAATAGAGTTATGGAAGAATTTCAGGTAAAATATCATGAAAAACATTAAGATGATGTATTTTTTTCTATTTGGGGGGTTTGTTTTACTACCAAATGTGTATGGAGAGACGATAAATCAGAGTATGGAAGGAAGTATGGATATTCAGATAACACATCCAGATGAGTCCATAATTGGAAGAATAATGTCAATTTCGATGTTAATTAAAAATAATGGTTGGGAAGACAAACAAGACATTTCATTTATCTTTACCAGTCAAGATAATGCAATGGTTCCAGTTTCAGATAATAGTATCAGAATAGACAAATTATCTCAAGGCGGCTCATATGGAGAAAGCATAAATTTTAAAATTTCATCAGATGTTAATCCAGGAATTCATTTTCTTAATGTAAAATATTCTCAAGTTTTAGTAAGCAATAACAAAGAATCACAAGAACCGATTGTTCATGATATTGCAATACCAATAGTTCTAAAAGAAGAACCAAGTGTAAGAATTCATACCACTATACCAGAAGCGATTTTTGCAAATGCTGAATTTCCATTTATTATAGAAATAGTTTCAGAAGACATAGAAATTACAAATGTAAATGTTGAGATAATTCCTCCCACTGATATTCAGTTCAGAGGAGAAACATTGCATTCGTTTTCAACTATACAAAAAAATTCTCCAGTCACTGTTACTTCAAGAATTATTTCTCCAATTGAGAAAGTAAATACAGAATACAAATTGCCATTTCAAATCATAGTCACATATACTAATGATATGGGAGAAGAAAAGAGTGAATTGCAGGTTGTTTCTACGGTATTACGACCTAGAACATTTATGGAATTAACAACAGATGGTGGGATTTGGATTGGTGGTTTCTTTATAGCGCCTTATGTAAGTATTGGAACAATAATAGGAATTCCAGCTGGGGCAATTATTTCATTATTAATTAGTAAAAATAGAAAATCGACAAAAAATAGATCAAAAAAGAGAAAAGATAAGAATTAAGATTTTAGTTTTTCATTAATAATTTTGATATATTTTTGATTATATTCGGTAAATAATCTAATTTTGTCTTGTGCCAGAGCCATAGCACCTGGTCTACTATTGATGTGTTTATTTGCTATTTGTTGTTCTTTTAACAATTTTTTCAGATCATCTTTGGTTTGGGATTTAAGCTCGTTAATCAAGTTTTGAAATTCATTTTCCAGTAATTTCTTTGTATCAGGAATTGCAGGGGGAGTTACTCCTATGATTTCTTTTGTAGTGATTCTTCCAAATACTTTTTTGTTTAGTTCAGTCAATAATCAAAATTCCTTTTAGTGTTATAAATTCAATTTGGTTTGTTGCAATTGCTGTATTTTCGGTTGTTTGTAATTTGATATCTTTGGTTGGCATGAATGTGACAAAATTTTCCTTTAATAGTTGTTTAAATGAAAAATGGTCATTTCATATCTAATTCATGTTATATAATAAAACATTATAAGAAATCAATCCTAGTAATAGTTGTGGCAATTCCAGATGACATTCAGGAATACGTTGAAAAAAATATCAAATTAATGATTTCTCAGACTGAGACATATCTTCCTATCATCAAAATAGTATTTCCTTATTCAAAAAATTTAGCAGATGGAATTTACAATCTAATTGTAGGTAGTGCAATATCTGTTTTTATTAATCAATACGCAATGAGAATGAAATATCCAACAGCTGAAGATTTTTCAGAGTTTGCAAAAATAGCTTACAAATATAGAGATCAGATAGATCAGTTCTTCAAATAATTACTAGAATGCAAAAAGAATAGTGAATTTTAAATGGTTTTTTCTTATCATGTAATTAAATTTGAAACTATATCATTTTTACAAGGTACGCATTGGTCTCAATCGGTAGGGGATAAAGGAGTTCTATACAAATCTCTCAAGGATCCTTATTCTAAGTTAATAATTCAGTCATCAGATAACTCAGAAAAACTATTTCATGTTCCTAAAGATAGAACAGTAATTGTTGTAAACAAAGTTGTTCACTTTCTAGGCGAATTAGTCTAAAACTTAACTAATGAATAATTAGTAATCGAAGTATACGAATAAATTTTGACAGTTGATTAACCATTTATTATAGCAGCCATTAGTGATTTTCCACCAATTAATGCGCCAATAGATAGTCCTGTATTTGCTACGAGATTAACAATTAGAGTACCATAATGATGATTATCTAATAGATTACTAGAGTCAAGTGCAAATGATGACATGGTAGTAAGTGAACCACAAAAACCAACTGCAGTTAAGAGTGAATATCTTCCATCAAGATTCCATTGTTCTGATAAAATAACAAACATTCCAAGAATAAATGCTCCAAGAATATTAACAATCAAAACATTAAGAGGTAAAGTATTAAACAATAATGGTGATTCTGTGATTTTATATCTTAGAAAAGCTCCAAGTACAGATCCTGCTGCTAAAAATACAAATTCCAAACCTTTCATTATTTACTTCTAATTTTTGTATTATTAGAGATTATTAGTGTTATTTAGTCATGATTTTGTATTCATACCAAGACTAATATCAAATAACTATTTTGAACATAAAACTTAGGATTTTTATAGGTTCAATAGTTTGTGCAGAATGAATGACGCTTAAACTACAATGTCAAGATTATGGGTTTGAATGTGACTTTGTTTTAGATGGAGCAAAAAATATTGCATTGCTCGAAAAACTAAGAGTGCATTTTGCAGAAGAGCACGGAATTGAGTATACAACTGAGGCAATAACTCAGATGATTGTTAATCGTGGTCACTCTTTAGAGTCTATTAGAAAAGAATAGTTTGCTTTATATCATATTTTTAATTTCGTTTAACAAATCTTATTTTTAACATTTATTACAATGTAGTTTCTATACCAAATAGAAATTACTTTTTAACAAAGTTAGAGGAATTTTTTGTAATCAAAGTTTAATTTTAGTTATAAAATTACCTGTTTCAATCTATTTTTATTGTATTAATGATAATACTGTTTAGTAGTGTTAGAAAATTATTTGAACGAGTATGATGTCAAGTGTCAACTAGATACTTGCAAAACCTATCCCATAATAACAGATTCTGAGAGAGGAGAAATGTTTTGTGGGGGATGCGGTCTTGTCCTAGTGCAAAACATAGCTGATACTTCACATGAAAGTAATGGTTACAGTCAAGAAGATTTTATGAAGTTAACAAGAACAGGTCCTGCAACGTCATTAACAATGCATGATAAAGGATTATCAACTGTAATTGGGGTAAACAAAGATTTTTCAGGTAATGCTTTATCAAGTAAAACAAAATATGAATTTAATAGACTACGTGTATGGGATCAGAGAAGTAAATCACGATCAACTGCAACGTTAAGTAAAGCTTTTACTTTATTGAATGGAATGAAAACAAAACTAGGAATATCTGATAACGTAGTTGAAAATGCAGCATATATTTACAGAAAAATAGTTAGTGCAAAACTCACAAGAGGTAGAACTATGGCCTCTTTGGTTTCTGCATCGTTGTATGCTGCATGTAGAGAGAACAACCTACCTAGAACGTTAGATGATATTGCTAATGCGGGAAACATTGAAAGAAGAATTCTATCTAGGGATTTAAGAACAATTATCAAAAAACTTGGATTAAATCTAAATCAATATGATATTTCATCGTTTATTTCCAAGATTTCAAATAATATGAATTTAAAAGAAAAAACAAAGCGAGATGCATTTGATATCCTAAAACGTTGTGAACCTGAGGGAATAATTGCAGGAAAACATCCTGTAGCACAAGCAGCTGCTTCTTTGTATATTGCATGTATAATTAATGGAGAAAAAATCAGTCAAAAGAAGTTTTCAAAAGAATCTGGAGTAAGTGATGTCACTATAAGAAACAGAGTGGCATTAATTAGAAAAACACTCAAAATTATAGAAGATTAACAAAATGAGTGTGAAATTAATTCATTGTGAATGTGGGATATGTAATCATGGTACTGATTTAGAATGTATTAAAAAAGAATGTCAGTGTTGTTTTAATTTTCATATTAGATCAGGCTAATAGATGAATATCTAATTATTTAAAGAAATCAAACTCTTGATCTCTTTTTTGTTTAGGTAGATCTTCCATTACAGCCTGTACTACTTCATTGTGATTATATGTGAGATGTCGTAAGAATTTTGCAGATTCATCAGCCCTTTTCTTTGCATCCGCAAATAACATTTCAGGACTACTTAGTTCATTCATCATGGTGTTACATTCTTTGCATGGCTCAAAATCAAGATAGAGTTTCATAATTTGGAGTCATCATTATAGTATTTAGACTATTTTATGGATTGAATCATAGGTGACTCTTTTTTCTTAGGCTTTACCTTATCAATGGAGTCAAGTAGATCCTGCTGTGTTATTTTGATGTCTTTGATATTTTCTGATTTTGTGTTAACATGTCTTTTCAATGCAAGAATTGCTGCTCTGTTTGTTATAGCAGCCATCTCAGCGCCACTAAATCCGTTTGTTAATTCAACAATTCTTGTTATGTTGACATCGTTTGCTAGTGGTTTCTTTTTGGAATGAATTCTGAATATTTGTTCTCTGCCTTTAGAATCTGGATTTGGAACCTCAATAATTCTATCAAATCTACCAGGTCTAAGTAATGCCTCATCAACAATATCAAGTCTGTTTGTAGCACCAATTATCAAGACATTATGTAGTTCTTCTAGTCCATCAATTTCAGTGAGAATTTGAGATACAACATTTTCAGTAACATGTGAACCTGAATCACCACTGCCTCTTCTTGGTACAAGTGCATCTACTTCATCAAGGAATATTATACATGGTGCTGCCTGACGAGCTTTTCTGAAAATTTCTCTTACTCCTTTTTCAGATTCACCTACCCATTTTGAAAGTAACTCTGGGCCTTTAATACTGATAAAGTTAGAATCAGTCATTGTTGCCAATGCTTTTGCAATCATTGTTTTTCCAGTTCCAGGTGGACCATGAAGTAAGATTCCTTTTGGTGCTTCTACATCAACATACTCAAAAGCTTCTTTGTGTTTAATTGGCCATTCTACAGCTTCACGTAATTCCTCTTTTAATTCATCAAGACCGCCTACATCATTCCAGTCAACATTTGGAATTTGTACTTGGACTTCTCGTAATGCACTTGGTCTTACTTCTTTTAGTGCATCTCTAAAGTCATCACTTGTAATCTTAATTTTTTGAAGAATTTCTGTAGAAACTTTTTCTTCACTAAGATTAATTTCAGGTAAAATTCTTCGTAAAGATCGCATTGCTGCTTCTTTGGATAGTATTTCAAGATCAGCTCCTACAAATCCATGTGTTACTTTTGCAATTTGTTTAAGATCTACTTTTTCATCAATTGGCATTCCACGTGTATGAATTGAGAGAATATCGTATCTTCCCTCGTCATCTGGAATTCCAATTTCAATTTCTCTATCAAATCTACCTGGTCTTCTAAGAGCAGGATCAATTGAGTCTGGTCTGTTAGTAGCTGCAATCACTACAACTTTACCCCTACTTTTCATACCATCCATTAATGTCAAAAGTTGAGAAACAATTCTTTTTTCAACTTCTCCAGAAACCTCATCTCGTTTTGGTGCAATTGAATCAATTTCATCGATGAACACAATACTTGGAGAATTTTCTTCTGCTTGTTTGAAAATCTCTCTGATTCTTTCCTCGCTTTCTCCATAATACTTTCCCATAATTTCAGGCCCGCTAAGTGAAATAAAGTGAGCACTAGTCTCACCAGCAACTGCTTTTGCCAATAGAGTTTTTCCAGTTCCTGGAGGACCATATAATAACACGCCTTTGGGTGCTTCTACGCCTATTTTCTCAAATAATTCTGGATGTCTCATAGGTAATTCTACCATCTCACGGATTTTTTGAACTTCATTTTTCAAACCTCCTAATTCATCATATGTAATTCGTGGAATAGTTGAATCAACTGCTTTTGTCATAGGACCAAGCTTGAAAATTGTACTTTCAGTTACAATTACTGGTTTTGATGGTTTTGTATTAGTTATGACAAATTGTATTTTCCCACCCATTTGAGTTGGTAGTTGGATCGAATCATGAACAGTAAAAACATAATTTTGGAAATTTGTAATCATGACATCATGTAATTGTTCTTCATCAATAGATAATTTTTCAGTTGGAGATAAAGTAATTTGTTCAGCAGTAGCAGCTTCTACTGATTTTATAGAAATATTATCACCAATTCCAGCTCCAATATTTTGTCTAGTCATTCCATCAATTTTGATAATACCAGTACCGTATTCTTCAGGAGAACCAGGCCAGAGTTTTACATGTGTCTTTTTGTTGTGTGTTAATTCTAAAATTTGTCCTGGTTTCCACTTGGCATCTTCAATTATTTTAGGATCAACTATAGCTCTTCCTCTTCCAACATGTTGTTGTGGAATTTCAATTACTTTTAAAATAATTTCACTCATTTTTTTCTCCCTAAAAATTAGCGGGGTTTATTCAACCTCCACCTTTTTGCCTTTTGGCTTCTCATCTTCAATTAACTTGAAGACTAGTTCGAGAATTCCATTTTTGTAAGAAGCTTTTGCAGAGTTTTCATCAACTTTGTGTTTGATTGGAACTTTTACATGATATTTTTTTTCACCATGTTCTGCAGAAATATCTACAAATTTGTCTTGCACAAGAATTTTAACATCTGTTTTTTCAACTCCGGGTATCTCGGCTACAAGTTTTACCAGTTTTTCTTTTTCATCTACAATTACATCTACAACTGGTTCTCTGGTATCAGTCGATGGAAGTAATTCTGGTTTTACATTTCCATACTCTTTTACAACAGGTTTTCCGTTAGGACCAACAGTCATTGTATAGCCATAATAAAATGGGCTAAAGTTGGAACCATTTCCTTTGAACTCTTCAGCTATGTCATCTATATCAAAAAAAGAGCTTGACATTTTCTTGAAGATTCTATTAAATTCATCATCAAATATTGTCATATTTATCTGTTAGGTGTAATGTATATTACATTATATAAATATTGTGATTATTTATGCAATTTATTACATAATACTATTATAACTGACATCATATAATTATACTTGATGAAAATTGCTATGTCTATTCCTGAAATAGTCAGGGAAATTGTCACTAGAAATCGTTCAATTTATGATTGTATGAAGATGGATTTGGTCAACTATACAGCGCTGGCCGTAAAGATTCAGCCAGAAATTGAAAAGGTCCTAGGTGGTTCTGTAAATCTCAATACAATTGTAGTTGCCATAAAACGATATGCAGATTCATTTGAAACCAAAGAGAATATCAAAGAAGAATCTGTTTTGAAAAATGCACGACTTGTATTAACTGATGGAATGATGGATATTAAATTTTCAAAAAAAGATTCTGAAGAGATGGATCCTACATTACTTTTAGACAAATTTTCAAAAATTACTAGCAATTATGAATTTTTTAGATTATCTGACTCATTTAGATTCTTTACAGAAGACATGGAAAGCATTAGACAAATATTTGAAAATATACCAAATAGGGAAAATATGTTCAATACTGGTCTTGCAAAGATTAGAATTTCAATTCCACCAAATCAGAATCAATCAGATGTAGTATCTTATGTTGCAGAGATTTTACATGATAATGGAATAGAACTTGTAAATGCGTTTTTCAGCCAAGACAGCATAATCATAATTCTAAATGAGAGAGATGCTTCTAGAGCATATGAAATACTTCATTCTGATATAGTCAGAATTGGATAAATTCTGAAATTATTTATGATATATTGAGAAAGTTGATCTCATAGGATATATTCAGTAATTTTAGAGTATGATGTAATTGGCCAGAAATAAGAAAAAAATAGTCATTTTAGGAGGAGGGTTTGCAGGAGTAGAATGTGCCAGACAATTAGAGTCGTATTTTGGAAATAATTCTGAAATTGAGTTGGTAATGATAAGTGAAGATAATTTTCTGTTATTTACTCCAATGTTGCCTCAGGTAGCATCAGGTATGATTGAAACAAGGCATATTGTAATGCCGATTAGAGCAATTTGTAAAAAGACAAAATTTTATGAGGGCAGAATAAAAAACATAGATCCTTTTGGAAAACTTGTAACATTATGGGGCACTAGTGAAAAAAGAGGTTTTTCAATTCATTATGATTATTTGGTAGTTGCATTAGGTAGTGAAACCAATTTTTTTGGAATGGCAGATGTAGAAAAAAATGCTTACACAATGAAGACTCTCAATGATGCAGTAATGTTAAGAAATAGAGTAATAGATGTACTTGAGCAAGCTGAAAATGAAACAGACCCTATTCTTCGAAATAGCTTTTTGACATTTGTTGTAGTGGGAGGGGGATTTGCAGGAATTGAAACTGCAGGAGAGTTGATGGATTTTCTACTAGATGCAAGAAAACACTATCCGACAATTCACAAAGGCGATATTCGTGTAATAGTTTTAGAAGCTCTTCCGATGATTCTTCCTGGCTTTAATGAAAAGTTAGCTGAATTTTCAAAACAAAAAATGATAAAGCGAGGTATTGATATCAGGCTAAGAACTGCAGTTACAAGTTTTGATGGAACAGAAGTTACTATAAAATCATTAGATGAAAATCCAAAAGATCCTATGGATGAATCAAAAATAGATGTAATCAGAACTAAAACATTGATTTGGACTGCAGGTGTTACGCCTGTTAATACAATTAAAAGATCAATGTTCAAAACTGATAAAGGCAAAGTTATTGTAAATGATTTTCTTGAAGTTCTAGAATTTCCTGGAGTTTTTGCAATAGGTGATTGTGCATTGTTTATGGATCCTAAAACAAATAGACCATTTGCACCTACTGCACAACTCGCAGAGGCACAAGCTAAAATTGCAGCTCATAATCTTCATGCTCTAATTAAAAATTTAGAAAAGAAAAAATTTGAATATCAATCCAAGGGACAAATGGCAATAATTGGAAAAAGAACTGGTATAGCAACATTTTTGGGAATGAATATTTCTGGATTCTTAGCTTGGCTTATTTGGAGAAATGTATACCTTTCAAAAATTACATTACCTGATAAAAAAATTAGAGTTTTCATAGATTGGGCAATTGATTTGTTATTTGACAGAGATATTTCAAGACTAAAGCTCATGAAACGTGAGACAGAAAAAGAATACAAAGTTCTTGATGAAGTTGACGATGTCTGGTAATTATTTTCTTAGTCTCTGAATTATCATAGCTGGTGCTACAAAATACATTCCAATATTCATCAAAATAATTCCTATGCCATAACCTAACATTTCTTGTTCTGAATCAATATCAACATAGTTTAGTATTGATAATGTTGTTAACATTGGTGTTAGTGTTAGTTTAATCGCTTCTTTGAAAATTGGTTGTTCTCTTTCAAAGTCTGCTATTGTTGGTGAGAATGAATAGTATAATTGGTTAAATCCAGTCATAAATGCAGTTCCTGACTGTGTTGTAAGAATAGTATTATCTCTTAGCTCTCGTAGTTGCTGTACTTGTGGAGCTAGTTCACTACCATATGTAGCAGTAGCAATTAGACAACCACCTTTTTCTTTACCTGAAAAATCATCTATTATTGAGTTTGTTTCTTTGATTGGTTCAGATATTATTTTAAAAGAATTAACAGAATCTTCAAATCTAGAAATTTGATCATTAAAGTTGTCTACTCCATTACTATATGCAAAGGTATAAAATTTTTCAGCAGTTACAATGATCACCTCTCTGAATTGTACATTATATGATGCTCCATTACTTTGGAAAAAACCTCTAGCATTAGTAACATATGCTTGTTTTCCATTAACTGTTGATTTCTCTTGGGAAATAATTTCCAAATTGCCTGATGCAAGTGCATTCTTTAGAAATTCATCTTTTTCTTGTATCAAGTCATCTAGACTTTTTCCCTTGGTATTAGTAATGGTCAGAGAAATTACTGGATTAATGGGCCCAACTTTAGGTCCTACAGCAACTACATCAGGAGAGTTTTCATCAGTTTTTTCTGGTTGTTGTAATAACCAGCCTTCAGGTGCATTAAATACAATATCTAGTGCTTTATTTTCATAAAGCTGACTACCTGAAGAACTTGTAATTGGTGTAGTAATTCTTTCAGGATCTGATAGCTCAAGTAAATCAGAGACATCAGAGTGGTTCACAACTTCAACTTTTGTAATTTTTACTTGTTCGGTATTTACCGGAATGTCTTTGTCTCCTGTTTCCACTGAAGCAATCTTGTCAAGTGTTTCAAAACTTTCTTCTGTTACAATTCTACCAAAGGCAGTATACTGTTCATCAAGAAAGTTTGAATCTTTATGAACTATAAAAAATTGAGACCCAGCACTGTTTGGATCAGCCGATCTTGCCATTGAGACAATTCCACGATTATGTTTTATTGTATTAAATTCAGCATTTACAGAATATCCAGGTCCTCCAGTTCCCCAAGTGCTCTGATCTCCATCTTTTGTATTTGGATCCCCACCCTGAATCATAAATCCCTGGATTATTCTATGAAATATTGTACCATCATAGAATCCGTTTTCAGATAATTTAATGAAATTGACAACATGGTTTGTAGCATCATTTGGAAAAAAATCTATCACAATTTTTCCAAGATTAGTATGTAAAATTACTAATCTATCATCAGATTGTGCAAATGATTGATTTCCTAAACTAATTAAAAGTAATGACAAAGATATTATGATAAGAATTTTTTTCAATAAATTTTCTCATGGTATCCTACTTAAAAGCTAATTGCATTAGTTTTTAACAAGTTAAAATAATAAATCAATATGCAGCCTGATGAAAAAATTCAAGCACATTTGGTTTCAGTATGGAGAGAGGCAAAAAAATTCTTTTCAGTTGGAGGAAAAGAAGGCATGTTAGTTTTAACTGATAAACATTTGATGTTTATCCACAAGACAGGTGCTAAAATGAAGTGGTGGCAAGCTATTAGGCAAAGACAAGTTATCAATTTCTTAAAATCAAAAAACACTATGATTCGTCATGACGGTTATGAAGAAAGTAATCTAACAGAAGATATGGCAAATGGAAAAAATACACAGTTATCATTTGATGATATTTTGAATATTACATGTGAGGAAAAGGAATGGGGTAGTATCTTATTATTAGAATATGAAAAAGATGGTAAACAACAAAAATATCAGTATGCAATTGCCCAAGATTGGGTAAAATATCCAATTAAAGAGCCTACAAAGTACATGAAAGTGGATTGGGAACCTTTTGTGCAATATATTAAAGACAGGCAAAAATTTACAAAGTAAAATTGGGAAAAATTTATGCTGTCGGTGTAGGGCCAGGTTCACCAAAATATGTTACTGAAATTGTAAAAGAAATAATACAGAACTGTGATGTAGTAATTGGTTACAAATACACGTTAAAAACAATTGAAGACTTACTTGTAGGTAAGGAAATCTATGAGATTACTATGAACAACCAGGAAGAATCATATCAAAAAATTCTTGCAGGATTGGGTGATCGTTCTCTAGTTATTCCATTTACCGGTGATGTTAATTTTTCAGAATCTGAAGTTGTGGATAGATTAATTGAGATTTTTGGTGAAATAGAAATAATTCCAGGAATAAGTTCAATCCAAGTTGCTGCATCAAAAGCAAGAGTACCACTTGATAAATCCAAAGTAATTACAATGCATGTAACAACTCCAATTGAAGAAAAGAAACTAGAATTACAAAAAGCATTGATTGATGGATATAATGTAATTTTAGTTCCAAGACCGTGGCCTAAACAACCTGACAAGCATTTTATGCCATCAGAAATTGCAATATATCTAAAAAATAATGGTTTTAATACAGAAAATATGAAGGTTCATGTCTTTGAAGCATTAACTACTGAAAATGAAACCAGTTTTGTTGGAACTGTAAAAGATTTGGAAGGGAGAGAATTTTCTGATTTATCTGTAATGGTTTTCAATCAATCTGTTTTGGATTCATATATGAATTACAAATGGCAGTGGAAAAACTAGTTACCCAGGTTTTTTCCTTGCCTTAGAACCACATTATCTTCAATGTTTGGAAATACATAGGCTACAATTTTCATCCATTGATAGTCTGGATCATATAATCTGTAAAATCCAGCAGTATCTAATGTAATATTGATTGATTGACCTGGCAATATTTCATCAGTTGAAATTCTGCCATCGGCAGTAAATTGATTATAACGATCCTTGTTTTCTGTTCCACTAAGAATACTATGTGATACTACATCGTCATTTACAATAGTAATTGTTGTTCCTGGCTCAATTGAAATTCTATCTTGTGAAAAATATCTAAGGTTTAATGAACTAGTTGACTCTGATGCTGCTCCAACATCAATGTATGTACCTACACCTTGAGTTGATGAACCTTTAAGAATATGGATTGTAAGTTTTTCATCTGTTTTAGATTCTGTTGTAGTCTTAATTTTTGAGAGTTCGGATAGTTTTGCCGTGTATATTATTTTGTAATCATTATCATCAATTGTTATTCTTCCTGTAAATCCATAAACTGATGCAGTTTTACTTTCTTCAACTAGTCTTCCAAAAAATCTAATGGATGCTGTATCGCCAGTATCACTTTCAACAACTCCATTAACTCGGATATAGTTGCCTTCACG
>Ga0080064_1001300_pt1 | contig 51896 bp, 50 predicted proteins | sample Subgrocontami54m_FD_69260 | JGI IMG/M metagenome (GOLD analysis project Ga0080064, IMG submission 69260) | Subsurface groundwater microbial communities from S. Glens Falls, New York, USA - GMW46 contaminated, 5.4 m (SPADES assembly) (version 2) ...
CCGCCTTCGGCGGGGAGGCGGGCCCGCCAAAAATGACGTCGAGGTAACGAGACTTTCTGCCCCGCGCCTCAGAGGGTGTCAAAAAGGTAGGGCGCGACCGGGCGCGCCGTCGTTCGTGCGCTACGCCGAGGTAAAATCGCGGCGGGCCCAGCGGTCCCGCCCTACCCTCCGAATCTTTTTCGACGCCCTCTCAGAAATCCAGCGTCGTCGTGAACCGGTAGCTCCGCGGCTCGTTCAGGTAGATGCGGCGCACGCCGGTGTAGTCGTCGTTGTAGCGCCCGATGGAGGCGAGGTACGAGTTCGAGATGTTCTTCACGTTGAGCTGCACCGTCGCGTTGATCTTCGAGCGCGGCACGCGAAACCGGTAGCCGGCAAACGCGTCGCCGAACACCGAGGCGTTGCCCCAGTAGATGTGGCCCGTGCCGCGATCCCAGCTGATGAAATTCTTGCCGTTGTAACGGATCGAGCCGCCGACAAACGCGCCGCGCAGCCGGCTCTGCGCGTCGAACTTGTAGCGGAAGGTGCCGTTCATCTTGTCCGGCCGCGAACCGAACGGAGAATTCTGCCGGTTCATCTGGAACTCGAGCTCGTCGTACAAATCCTTCGCCGCGGTTTCAAAGGCGGCGAGCTGGCTCGTGCCGGCCAGCCGCGTGCGCCACTCCGGCACATGCGCGTCGAAGAACTGGAATACTTCGGTGAAGAAGTGCTCCCGCCGCCGTGTCGAATGCGAGTAGCTCGCGCGCAGCGTGAGGTTCTTCGTGGGATTCGCGACCGCTTCGACCTCGATGCCCTTCGTGAAGATGTCGATCGTGGCCGAGTTCCACGTCGCCGGGTAACTGTCGTATTCCGCCTGCGTGATTTTGCCGGCGCCCTGCAGCGCGGTGAGCATCGCCTGCAGGTTGTCCACGCCGAGCGCGTTGGCCCCCGGGTTGATCGGCGCGTCGTGCAGTTGCTGGGTCTCGAACCAGGTGGTCCGTACGAACAGCCGGTCCTCGCCCAGCAAATCGACCATCACGCCGTAATCGCGGCCGCGGCCCTCGGTCGGCTCCGGTACGTCGCCGTACGGCAGCACCGTCTGCTCGAACCGCGGCTGCCCATTGTTCCGCGACAGGTTGTAGAAGAGCGAAATCCGCCTGGTCGCGTGGAGCACCGCGCCGGCGCTGAAGGTCTTCGGCCGGTAGTAATTCTTCGCGGTGGCGCCGCTGAAATCCCATTCACTGAGCGCGAAGCGCTTCGAGGTCACGCGCGGATCGTTCGGGTCGAGCACGCGCCCTTCGAGGTCGTTGGTGAAATCGATGTCGTCGAGCCGCGCGCCGAGCGTCGTGACCAGCCGCTCGTTGAACCAGAAGCTCTGGCTCGCGAACATGACGGTGTTGATGTCCTTGAACGTGTGCGTATTCGCGCGCGCCCGGGAGGCGTAGGTGGCGTGAATCCGGCGGCCGCTCCAGACGAACTCCGGCACCGCGATGGACGAGTTGCCGGCGTAGTAGTTCGGGAAATCGCCCTCGGCGAAGTAGTGGCGGCGGGTGAGCTGGTTTTGCGCCCCCTCGGCGTTGCCGGTGTTGGTGATCGGCACGTTGTTTTCGTCGACGAGGATTTCGTTCCGCCAACGCCGCAGCCGATCCTGCCGCGAATTCTCCAGCAGACCGGCAATCCGATGGCGGCCGAACCAGCGCTGCGCATTGCCGGTTTCCCACGCCGCGCTCAGCCGGAAAATCTCGTTCGAGGTCACGATGTGGTCCTTGAACCAGGTGGTCTCGAGGAAGAACTCGCGCGGGTGCGGATTGGGCACGGTGCCGGTCGCGCCATCGGGCCGCGGCAGGGTGAGGTTCGCATCGCCCCGCAGCTCGAGGCCGCTGTTGCCCACGATGTTCAGCCCGTTGGCCTCGACGTCCGTCCGGTTGTAGAAATAGGCGAGTTCCAGGGTGAGGCGCTTCGGCAGCCGCTGCTCCACCTGCGTCTGGAACGTATCGAACGTTTGATGACGCACGCCGCCCGGACCGGTCAGGTCGAAGTCGTAGGGCGACATCGCCGGCGGCAGCAGCGTCGGCGTGGTCGGCAGCCCCGCACTCTGCAATTCGCCGCGCAGGTTGTAGACCACGCCGTCCTGCTCGTTGAACGTGAAACGGTTGTTGCTGTTGCTCAGCCGCGTCGTGCCGGGCGCGCTGGTCGCGTCCGAGAGCGGCTTCCCGGCCGCGAGCCACGCGGTGATCATGTCCGTCGCGTTCCACCCCATGGTGAGGTTGTTGTCCGTCCGGCCGCGCTCGCCGGAGACGTGCACCATGGTGTTCTTGAACGGCTGATACGCGACGGCGCCGGTGTAGCGCAGCTGATCGTTGAAGTCCCAGTACCGCCAGCCCTCGTTGTTCTGGTACACCCCGAGCAGCCGCACCGCCAGTTTGCGCGGCACCAGCACCTTGTTGTAGTCGCCCTCGTAGCGCTCGTAGTGCCAGGAGCCCCCCATCGATTTCAGGGTCGTGCGATCGCGATTGAGCGACGCCTTCTTGCCCGTGAGCGACACGAGCCCGCCGGCCTGGCCGAGGCCGAAGAGAATCGAGTTCGGCCCGCTCGCGACTTCCGCGCGCTCCACGTTGTACAGATCGACCGGCACGCTCGATTCGACGAAATCGCGCGAGGCGCCGGCGGGCGACCCGCGCATCCGGAACTGATAATCGTTGGCCAGCGCGCTGCGGCCCGGCGGGTTGTTGAACCCCGCGTTCGAATCCTCGACCTCGATTTCGATGTTCGTCGCGTGCCCCAGCATCTCCTCGAGATTGGTCGCGGCGATATCCGAGAGAAACTCCGGCGTGAACGCCGTCACCGACGCCGGCGTGTCGCGCAAGCGCGAGTTCAGCCGGCTGCCGCTGGTGGTGTTGGCGGCCTGGTAACCGACGTCGTTTTCCGCCCGAACTTCGAACGGCGAAAGCTCCACGGCGGGCTCGCCGGGGTTGGCCGGGTCGGCCGGCTTCGCGGCAGCCGGCGCGGATGCCGGAGCGGCCGGCGCGGTCTGGCTTTGTGCCGAAACAGCGACGAGCAAGGTGCCTGCCATGGCGGCGGCACGCAACCGCCGGGAAATGGGCGAAGTATCCATCTCGAGTGGGGGGGTTTGGATTTGGCGGGCCGCCAGTCACCGCGGCCGTCGGCACCACATCACGACCCTGGCTGGTGCGCAAGGCCGCGCTCTGCTCCGACGGGCGGGCGCATCTGCCGGTTGTCGATGATCGCAACGGCTTCAGCGTAGCGCCGGCATCTTGCCGGCATTGCGAGTACCATCGACTTCCAACGGATGAGTCTGCGGATGGAAGCCGCCGCCACAGGCCGGCAGGATGCCGGCGCTACGCTGGACCGATAATTTGGAGAGGCGCCCCCAACGGTCCTGCGCGCGTCCATCGTTGCGCGATGCCTGAACCGCCCTTCGACTGCGGGCAATGGATCCCTATGCCCACGCCCGCCAGTTGATCGATCAAGTGCACGCCGCCGATCCGACGCACGCCGCCGACGGACGGCCGGCGGAATTGGTCTACGCCGAGCGGATGGAAAACTGGGTGGCGCGGCTCACGCCCAACGCGACACCGTTGTTGCGGCTCGCGGCGCGCAGCCAGCATCTCGAGCGCTGGTCGGTGCCGCGCGCCACGTTTCCGCTGGACAAGCCGGGTTACCACGCCTGGCGGCGCTCGCTGTACACGAAACAGTCGGAACGGGCCCGCGCGTTGTTGCTGCAGGCCGGCGTCCCGGCCAGCGAAGCCGCGGAGGTCGCGACGTGGGTGTCGAAGACCGGGCTGAAATCGAATGCCGGCACGCAGGCGCTCGAAGACGCCGCGTGCCTCGTTTTCCTGGAGAACGAAATCGAGGCGTTCGCCGCGCAGCACGCCGAGTATCCCCGCGAGAAGTTCGTCGATATCCTCCGGAAAACCTGGCGGAAAATGTCCCCGACCGCGCAGCAGGCGGCGCTGAACCTGGACCTGCCACCGGCGATTCGGGAGCTGGTCCTGGATGCGGTGAGGTGATCTCCAGCGGACTGCTCCGCGCTGTCCTCGCGCTTGTCGAATGGGCTTGTCGAGACAGCCGCATTGAAATTCTCCAAGCCTCGACACAGAGGCCACAGAGATTTCAGCGGAGGGCACAGAGGAAATTGGAATTCTCCGTGCCCTCCGCCTTGGGCCAGCAGGCCCCCTCTGTGCGCTCTGTGTCGAAAAAGATCGTGGATTCACCCCGGCCTGCCGCGGGGCTGCGCCACGCCAGGTCCCCTTTGACCATGGATTGGGAAGGGCTCCCACGATTCAGTTACAAATATCGCTTTGCCTCGCTGCGCGGAGTGCTTCGTCATCGCCAGCCATGCGCGCGCCGTCGCGCGTATCCGTTGCATGGACGCCTCACCCACCTCCCTCCCCGACCGCCGAAATTTCCTGACCAAGATCGCCGCTGTGATTACGGGCGTGCTGATTGCCGCCGTCTCACCGATTGCCGGACTCCTCGTGGTGTTCGATCCGCTGCGACGGAAATCCGAAGACGGTGGCCTCGTCCTGATCGCGTCGCTGAGTTCGCTGCCGGAGACGGGCGAGCCGCGCAAATTTCCCGTGCTGGCCACGCGGGTCGATGCGTGGAACCGCACGCCGAACGTGCCGGTGGGCGCCGTTTACCTGCAGCGGCTGAAGGCCGGTGGCGTCCGCGCGTTCAACGTGGTGTGCCCCCACGCCGGGTGCTTCGTGGATTTTCGGCCGAACCAGGGCCACTTCCACTGCCCGTGCCACGACAGCAGTTTTGCGCTCGACGGAAAGATTCTCGACCCGAAGAGCCCGAGCCCGCGGCCGCTCGACGATCTGCCGGTTGAGCTCCGTCGTGGCACCGAAATCTGGGTGCGGTTCCAGAACTTCCGCGCCGGCGTGCACGAAAAAATCCCGGTGTGATGAAGGCCGCGCTCGCCTGGCTCGAACAACGCACGGGCTACCAGAAGCTCGTCCACGAATCGCTCTTTGAAAACGTCCCGGGCGGCGCCCGCTGGCGTTACGTCTGGGGCAGCACGCTCGTATTCTGTTTCGCGGTACAGATCGTCACCGGGCTCGCCCTCTGGCTCGCCTACAGCCCGAGTTCACAGACCGCGTGGGAAAGCGTCTACTTCATCCAGCATCAGATGTGGGGCGGCTGGTTCCTCCGCGGCCTCCATCACTTCACCGCGCAGGCGATGACCGTCCTGCTCGCGATCCACCTGATGCAAGTGGTGATCGACGGCGCGTACAAGGCGCCGCGCGAGGTGAACTTCTGGTCGGGCGTCGTGCTCCTGCTGCTGACGCTCGCACTGTCCCTGACCGGCTACCTCCTGCCGTGGGACCAAAAGGGCTTCTGGGCCACCAAGGTCGCGACGAACATCGCCGCGATCACGCCGGTGATTGGCCCCGGTTTGCAGCGCATTGTCGTCGGCGGAACCGATTACGGCCACCACACGCTCACCCGGTTCTTCGCGCTGCACGCCGGCGTGATTCCGGGCGCGATCCTCGCGTTCATCGCCATGCACATCTATCTGTTCCGGCGGCACGGCCTCACGCCGAAAGAACCGCGCCGCCGGCCGGATGCGGCGTTCTGGCCGGATCAGGTGCTGCGCGACGCTGTCGCGTGCCTCGCCGTGCTCGCGGTCGTGGTGTTCCTGATCGTCCGCCAGCACGGCGCTGAACTCGGCGCGCCGGCGGATCCGTCGGAGCAATTCTCCGCCGCCCGGCCCGAGTGGTATTTCCTGTTCCTGTTCGAGCTGCTGAAATACTTCCCCGGCGGCACCGAGCTGTGGGGCGCGATTATGCTGCCCGGCCTGGTGATGCTCGTGCTCGTGGCGATGCCGTTTGTCGGGAACTGGCGGCTGGGTCATCGCTTCAATGTCGGGTTTCTCTGGGTGATGCTGCTGGGCATCGGGCTGCTGACCTACCGCGCGGTCCGGGCCGACCGCAGCAATCCGAACTACGCCACAGCGGTCCGCGCGGCGGAGCGCGATGCGCACCGGGCGATCGAACTCGCCGAGTCGCCGGACGGCATTCCCCCCACCGGCGCGGTCACGCTGCTGCGCAACGACGCCTTCACCCAGGGGCCGAAGCTTTTCGCGAAGAACTGCGCCAGCTGCCACCGCTACGACGGCCACGATGGCCTCGGCGGTCAGCCCAAGGACCCGCCGGCGGCCGCCGATCTGAAAGGTTTCGGCAGCCGCGCCTGGATCGCCGGGCTGCTCGATCCAGCGCAGATCAAAACCCCGCGCTACTTCGGCGGCTCGAAACTGAAGAACGGCAAGATGGCGAAGTTCGTCCAGGAGGATGTGCCGAGTTTCTCGGCGAGCGCAAAAACCGACCTCACGCAGGCGATCGCGGCGCTTTCGGCCGAGGCGCGGTTGAAAGCGCAGCGGAAACTCGACCAGGACGAGTCGTTGATCGCGGCCGGCAGCAAGGCACTGATCGGCGGCACGCTCAGCTGCATGGATTGCCACAAGTTTCACGACAGCGGCGAGGAGTTCGGGACGGCGCCGGATCTGACCGGCTACGCCTCGCGCGACTGGCTCGTTGCGCTGATCAGCAATCCCGCGCACGTCCGTTTCTATGGCGAGCGGAACGACCGGATGCCGGCATTTGGCGAGGAGAAACAACTCACGGCGCAGGAGATCGGGTTGGTCGCAGATTGGCTGCGCGGGGAGTGGTACCAGCCGGCGCAGCGCTGAAGCGCCGGCCGGCAAATCCCAAACGCCGAATCCAAACGCCAAACAGCGGCAAAAAATGCCCCGATTGAACCCGGGATTTCTTTGGAATTTTGGCGTTTGTGGTTTGGAATTTGCCGCACGATGCCCCGCCCGCCCGCCACGTTTGCGACCGCGCGCCTGCTGGGCCGCGCGCCGCGCGCGGACGACGGTCCCGCGGTCCTGGCCGCCTATGCCGGCGACCCGGAGGTGACGCGCTATCTCAGCTGGCGCGCGTACGACCGGGTCGAGCCGCTGAACGCCTTTCTCCGCGAGTGCGTCGCCCACTGGGAAAAAGGCGACGGGCATCTCGCGTGGCTCCTGTGTCTCAAGGGAACCGATACGCCAATCGGTTCGCTCGGCATCACGCTCGAGGCCGGCAAGGCGATGTTCGGGTACGTGCTGGGGCGAAGGTTCTGGGGGCACGGCTTCGCCGCCGAGGCGTTGAGCTATCTCGTCGCGTGGTCGCTCGCGCGCCCGACGGTTTTTCGCGCGTGGGCGTATTGCGACGTGGAAAACGTCGCGTCCGTCCGTGTGATGGAGAAGGCCGGCCTGCAGCGCGAAGGGGTGCTGCGCCGCTGGCATGTGTGTCCCACCCTCGGGCCGGAGCCACGCGACTGCGTCGTGTGCGCGAAAGTGAAATAGGTTTTCGCTCCGCGAAAACCTAGGACGGAGAGCCCGGTGGCCGCGCCGTGGCAGAGGAGTTCGCAAACCAGGATGGTCCCAAAACCTCGCACGCTGCCTTGCTCTGGCTCCACTACTACTTAGGTTTTCGCTTCAGCGAAAACCTCGCAAAGCGAAAACCTGCATGACGACTGTCACCACCTGCTCCAATCCCGCCGAGGCCATGCTGTTGAAATCGCTGCTCGAGGCGAACGGTATTCCGGCGTTCGTGCCGGATGAGCTTTCCGCGCAGACCGCGCCAAATTACGCCGGCTCGGGACTGCACCTGCAGGTGGCGGACGAGCAGGTCGAGGCCGCGCGGCAACTGCTCGCCGAGGCTCAACAATCAACCGCCGACGAAGACGAGAACGAAGAAGAAGACGAATCGTCTTCCGCCCGCTGATCGGCCGCGCCCTCCATTTCAGCCGGCGATCCGCCCTTTGCTGGCCGCCCTATCTCTTCAGCTCCAGGCGGACCGCTGCGAGCGAGAGGTTCATATCGCGAATAAACGCGAGCATCGAACCGATGAGCGCGACCTGGCTCAGTCCGAAGGTCGCGACGATCAGCCAGCCGGCTTCCCATTGCAGCAGCGCGGTGACGAACAACACGAGGATCAGGAGCGCCACGAGCAGCACGGTGATCGCGCCGAGCAACACCGCCAGCCGCAAAATGCCGGCCCGCCGGTGCAGAATGGCGATTTGCGCGCGCAGCGCCGTCGCATCGGCCGGCGTCGCCGCCGATTCGTGATTGAGCAGCCGTGAACGATCGAGCACGCGGCCGAAGCGGTTCGTCATCGTGAGCAGCAGCAGGCCGACGCCGGAGATCAGGATCACCGGGCCAATGGCCAGCTGCAGGATCGGCACGAGTTGAGTGAGGGCGGTGGTGTTCATGGCGGGTTGAAGGTCTCCCTTCGCACCGGAACCTAGCGGATTGGGTGACGCCACGCGACGCATGAACGCCGGAATCGTTGCGGGCGGGATGCAGGATTTTCCGACTTTATTCGGCCGCCGGCTGCAACTCCTCCCCCGCCCGGCTGCGTCATGACGCGCGATCCTCAGCCCACCATGAAAAACGATTCCTCTTTCAAGTTGGTCGCCGCGATCATCCTCGCCGGCGTAATCGTCGCGCTCGCCAGCCCCAGCCACTCGGCGGCCGACCCGGCGCACCCGGCGAACGACCTGATCGCGACCGTCCACGCCGCCGAATAACGCGTTGCCGGGTCGCGGCACTCAGCGGGCCACCACGAGCGGAAAGCCGCTTTGCTTCAGCGCGCGGTGCAAGGCCGCAATGTGCCCGCGGTCACGCGTCTCGACCGTGCACACCGCGTGGACCGCGCTGACATCGGGCCCGCTGAATGCGCGATCGTGCGCGATGTCCTTGATGCTGGCGCCGCCGCTCGCAATCACGCGGCAGAGTTCCGCCAGCCCGCCGGGGCGGTCGCTGATGATCGCCGTGAATCGCGTGAGCCGCCCATCGTGGACCAGGCCTTTTTCGATTACGCGACTGAGAATGGCCGGATCGATGTTCCCGCCGCCGACCACCAGCGCCACGCGTTTGCCGGCGAGCCGCGGCAGTTGACCGCTCATCATCGCGGCCAGCGGCACGGCGGCCGCGCCTTCCACCACGGTCTTCTCGAGCTCGAGCATGCGAAGAATGGCGAGGGCGATGGCATCCTCGCCGACCGCCACGACTTCATCCACCCGGGAGCGCGCCAGGGCAAATGCGTTCGCCCCGACGACGAGCGTGGCCAATCCATCCGCCAGCGTCGCACGGCGCGGCACCCGCGTGGGTTTGCCGTTGCGCAAGGCTGCCGCGAAATTTCCCGTCGCGCGGCTTTCGACGCCAATAACGCGAATCCGCGGCCGCAAGGCCTTCACCGCGACCGCGACACCAGCGATCAATCCCCCGCCGCCCACGGGACACACGATGGCATCGAGGTCGGGCGCCTGCTGCAGCAACTCGAGCGCGAGCGTGCCCTGCCCCGCGATGATGTGCGGATCGTCAAAGCCATGAATGTAGGTGAGACCTTCGGTGGCCACGAGCCGGTCGGCTTCCGCCCGCGCCTCGGCGAAATCGTGCCCGTGGATCAGGACGCGCGCGCCGAGCCGCTGGCACGTGGTGATTTTGATCAGCGGCGCGTAATGGGGCATCACGACCGTCACGGGCACCCGGAGCAATTTCCCGTGGTAGGCGAGACCAAGCGCGTGGTTGCCGGCGCTGGCGGCCACGACGCCCCGCGCCCGGCGCGGTGCCGCGAGGCGCAGCAACGCGTTGCGGGCGCCGCGTTCCTTGAATGATCCGGTGCGCTGGAAATTGTCGAGTTTGCAGAAAATCCGCGCCCCGGTCATTTCGGAGAGCGGAATCGATTCGGGACAGGGCGTGACGATTACGCCGCCGGCGATGCGCCGCTGCGCGGCGCGAATATCCGACAGACTGACAGACATGCCGGAAACTGTGCGCGAAAACACCGGCGAGGGAAGTGCGGACGCCGTTCTCCATCCGCCGGCAGGCCGCTGGTCGCCCAGGCGAGGAATAGCGTTGCCGAGCCAAAATGGCGGGATAGACCTGAGCGTTTCATGGAGCGAAGGATTGAATTTCTCCGGCGCGCTGGCATCGCGGCCATGACATCTTTTTCCGCGGCCGGTCACGTCGCGGCCGCACCGCCCCCATGTACCAGGTAACATTCTCGGAACAGGCGATGCGCGAGCTCAACAAGCTCGACCAGCTCGCGCAGCTCGCCGCCATCGACCCCATCAGCAGCCTGAAACCGGCGGATCTCGCCCACCCACGGGAGCCGCTCGGGCATTTCCGCCGCGGTCCAAAATCGTTCTACCGGCTTCGGGCGGGCGATTTCCGGTTTTACTTCGAGCAGCATGGCGAAACGCTGCACGTGGATTACATTCTGCACCGAAACTCCCTCGAAGACTTTCTCTTGCGAAACAAGCTGCCGGTTTCGGAACAGCAATTGGTCGAACAGAACTCCAAGTTTTGGAAATACCTCGATAGCCTGACGAAATGACGCCGCGTCCCCCAACTCCGGGCGCCGATCCGGAGAACCCGTACAACGTCACGCAGGCGAGCCGGATTTATTTCCTGCCGAACCTGATGACGGCCGGGAATCTCTTCTGCGGGTTCATGGCGATCGTCGAGTGCATCCAGGCGCGGCTCGCCGAGACCTCGCCGGACGGCCGCTACAACCTGGCCACGATGCACGAGCATTACCGTTTCGCGGTGTGGTTCATCTTCGGTGCGGCCGCGTTCGATGCACTGGACGGCCGGCTCGCGCGCATGGGCGGCCGCGAATCACTTTTCGGCGCGGAATTCGATTCGCTGGCCGACGTGATCTCCTTCGGCATGGCGCCGGCACTGCTGATGTTCTACCTGATCATCTCGCCGACGCAGGCGCAGGAGTACCAGTGGTTCCGCAACATCGGCTGGTTTATCGGCTTCGTGTACCTTTTGTGCGCCGCGATGCGGCTCGCCCGTTTCAACGTGATCACCAATCCGCTGCTGCGGCCGGGCACGAAGGATTCGAACAAGGACTTCGTGGGCCTGCCCGTGCCGGCCGCGGCGTCCACCGTCGCCGCCACCGTGCTTTTCATGCTCAAGCTCGCGGAGATGGATCGCTCGCTCAAGTCGTGGGCGCTCGTGCTGCCGCCACTGATGCTGCTCGTGGCCGTACTGATGATGAGCACGGTCCGTTACCCGAGCGGCAAACACGTGGACATGCAGACGAAAACGCGTGTGCAGCCGTTCATCGTCATCCTGGCGATCATCGGCTTCGTCGTCTTCTACAAGGAAATCGCGATGCTCGGGATCTGCCTCGGCTACATTTTTTATGGTTTGTTTCGCTACGTGCGCAGCGGCCGGCCCGGAGTCGATCCGAAAACCCGGCTGACCGCCGCACGTGACCTACCCGAATAAACGTGTGAAGAACCTGCGCGGCCTTTCCCAACAACCTCGAGCCTGGGAATAACTGCCCGGTTTTTCGCAATCCCTCGGAAGTTCTTCACAGCCTCAATCAGGAAATTCCCGCAGGGTAAACACCCGGTTACTGGACTTGCTCGCAGGACATATGAATACTGATATAATTCCTTATTGAACAGGTATTCTTTTAGCCTTTGTTAGCTTCTACCAGACTTCACCAAGTCGACCCGATGAAATTCAAAATCAACCGCGATCACTTCGCCAACGGTCTTGCCCAAGTCCTGAACGTGGTCGGCTCCAAGGCAACCATGCCGATCTTGAGCAACGTGTTGATTGAAGCCGAGAAAGACCAGATTTCGCTCACCACGACCAACCTCGATCTTGGCATTCGCTGCAAGATCAAGGCGGAGGTGAAGGAAACCGGCGCTGTTACGCTGCCCGTGAAGCGCTTGGCGGGCATTGTGCGCGAGCTGCCCAACGTCGATGTCACGCTGGACGCCTCGCCGAATCACCAGGTGAAGCTCACTTCGGGCGGGTCGACGTTTCGGATCATGGGCATCGGCAAGGAGGAGTTCCCACCGCTGCCGGAATTCGGCGAGGAGAAGGCCTACAGCCTCGAACAGGGCGAACTCGTCACGATGCTCCGCAGCGTCGCGTACGCGCAGTCGACCGACGAGACGCGTTACATCCTCAACGGCGTCTACTTCAATTTTCGCGACGGCAAGCTCTCGCTCGTGGCCACCGACGGCCGCCGGCTCGCGCTCGTCTCGAAGGAAATGGACGTACCCTCGGCCAGTGCCGGCGCGATCATCCTTCCGGCGAAAACGGTGGGCGAGCTCACCCGGCTCCTCGACAAGGGAGAGAAGGTGAAGATCAACTTCAACGAGCGGCGCGCGGCTTTTCAAATCGCGACGGACAAGGACACCAGCGGCCTCATCGATCACGTCTACCTCTACTCGAAGGTCGTCGAGGGCAATTACCCGAATTACCAGCAAGTGATCCCGAAGGAAACGCATCAGCGGATCAAGCTGGAGCGCGAACTGTTCCTGCAGTGCGTGCACCGCGCGGCACTGGTCTGCTCGGAGAAGGCCAACTCGGTCAAAATCAAGCTTACGAGCAACCTGCTGGAACTCACCGCGCAAAGCCCGGATTTCGGCGAGGCCCACGAGTCGATGGCGATTGGCTACAGCGGTCCCGATTTGCAGGTGGCGTTCAACCCCGCGTTCCTGATGGATCCGCTGAAAGCGCTGACCAAGGACGAGGTGTTTTTCGAGGTGAAGGACGAGGTAAGCCCCGGGGTTTTCAAGACTTTGGAAAGCTTCGTCTGCGTGATCATGCCGGTGCGGCTAAGCTGAGATTTCTGCCATTCGGGCCTATAACCCCTGGCGAAACTATGCTAGGGTGAGGGTGGCCATACCGGCCACACGGCTATCTTCGTGCAGACGTATTATCTCATCCTTGGGGCAATGGTGGTTTCCCTCCTGCTGATGCAGCTGAACCTGCGTTTGGGATCGCCGCTGCTTTCGATCGCCGACCGCTGGCTGCGTTGGTTCGTGTTTTCGTTTGGCGCCGCGCAGTTCTGTGTCGAGTTCAAGCTGATCGACCGGCCGTTCTGGGTGCTCGCGATCGTGTTCTTCATCGTGTGGTTTCTCGGCGAAACGCTGTACAACTGGCTCGCGATCACCGCGCACAGCCTGAGCCCACTGCCGCTGTTTCCGCGCTACAGCGTCAATGGCACGGGCGAGGAATGGCCGGTGCAGCCGCGCCTGCTGAAGATTCGCGAATGGCTGCGGGCGCAAGGCTTCCGGCAGGTGCAGGCGCTCAAGGCGGAAATCGGGCCGGGGATTTATCTCCGCGTGTCGGTGTATCAGGACGCGCAAGCCACCGTGCGCGTGCAGGCGACATTCATCCCGCAGGCGAACGGTGCCATTTCGGTCTGCTTCGGCGTGACATCGATGGGCGGGGACGGTGCGCGCTACCTCACGGACAACCTCTACATTCCCTTCGCTGGTTTTTATCCGGAAAACTGGTTCGTTGAACGCACCCCGTGGATCCGTTCGCTGCCGCGGCTCCTCGCCCGCCATCGCCAGCGGCTCATGCAAAGCGGTGCGATCGTCGTGCCATTCAGCACGGATCCGCTGACCGATTTGAATGCCGTGCAGCACGAGCTCGATCAGTTGAACACCGAGCTCGGCTTCCTGCATCCGCACGCCGAGCGCGAAGACCTCGGCAAATTCACGCAGGAGGGAAGATACCGCGTCTGGAAGGAATACTGGATGCTGAATTACTTCGGCCGATCCGCGCGTTACCAGTAGCGCGCTGTAGGGCGGGGTCTCCCGACCCCGCCGCGATTTTATGACGACCCGTTTTCGGGCGGCGGGGTCGGGAGACCCCGCCCTACATTCCGGGCCAGGAACCGGTCGGCGGGCTTCGCGCGCGAGCTACTTCTTCGCCGGGGGTTTCGGCGCAAGATCGATGGTGAGCCGGTTCGAGTGCGCTTCGCTGCCGTCTTTCCTCCGGTAACGAATCGGTTGGGGCAGTTCGATTTTCTGCGTCGAGCCGTCGTAGGTCGCCAACTCGGAAAAGGCGCGCACGAACTCGTAGCGTTTCTTCGCGGTCGGCTGCACCACGATCTCGAGGTGGCCGACGGCCTCGCAGCGTTTCACATCGCTGACCCGCACAGCCTCGCCGGCCCGCTGCACGATCAGCTCGACGGTCGCGCGATCGCTGGTCACGACGAGCTCGCTGTTTTCCATTTTGAAATCGCGCTGGACGTGCAGCAGCGAGGTCGCCAGGGCGAAGTCGAAGCCATCGCCGGTGATTCGGTTCTGCTCGGTCGCGACGACGATGGGCCCGCGGCCCGCGAGGATTTCCCGTCGCGCGTCCCACGTGGCATCGTTCGCGATCAGTTTCTGCACAATCACGTTTGGCTCCGCCGGCGAAAAATAAACCAGTTCGACGGTGCGAAGATTCTGCAGCTCACCCGCCTTCGCACCCTGTTGGGCCGTCAACCGGTGCGTGAGCTTTCCGCCAGCGTCGAAGAACGGCATGGAGATGCCCGTGGCAGTGAACTCGAGGTCGCGCGCGCCCAGCGCGCCACCGCACACCAAGGCCAGCGAGATTCCGAGCCGGCGGATGACGAGTTGACGATCAACGTTCATGGCGTGCTCTGCACTGCCCCAGCAGACCACCGCTAGCCGCCAATGTAACTCATTTCAACCTTCGCACGCGATTCCCCGGCCGCGAGAACTTCGGCGCGTTCATCGCTGTAACGATCCATCCGCCCCTCCCAGATCCGCCGCAGGAAATTCTCCACGCCGGCCTCGGTGGAACCGGGCGCGCGGACCGCGGCCAGCACGTCCCAACCCAGCGAGGCGAACAGGCACGTGTACAGCTTGCCATCGGCCGACAACCGCGCGCGGTGGCAATCGCGGCAAAACGGTTCGGTCACCGAGCTGATCAATCCAATCTCGCCGCGGCCGTCACGGTAGCGATAACGTGCCGCGACTTCGCCGCGGTACGCCGGACCGATCGGATCGAGCGGCCAGATGGCACCGATGCGCTGCACGATTTCCCGTGCCGGGACAACACGCTCGCGGCTCCAGTGGTTCGTGTTGCCGACGTCCATGAACTCGATGAACCGCAGCGGATGGCCGCGCGCGCGAAAGTATTCGCACAGGGCCGGGAGCTCGGCGTCGTTCACGCCGCGCTGGACGACGCAGTTGATTTTGATGGGCAGCCCGAGCGCGGCCGCGGCGTCGATGCCGCGCAGCACGCGAACGACCTTGAAGCCGAGGCCGTTCAGCTGCCCGGCGGTTTCATCATTCAGCGAATCGACCGAAACGTTCAGCCGGTCCAGGCCCGCGGCGCGCAACGCCGGCGCGAGTTTTTCGAGCAACCAGCCGTTGGTGGTGAGCGCCACGTCGCGCACGCCGAGCTCCTGCTTCAACGCGCGGATCAGTTCGGGCACATCCGCCCGGAGCAGCGGTTCGCCGCCGGTCAGCCGGACCTTTTCCACGCCCAGCGCGCGAAAGGCGCGGACGATTCGCTTGAGCTCCCCCAGCGTCATCAACTGCGGATCCCGCAGGAACGCGTGGCCCGGTCCGAACACCTCCGCCGGCATGCAGTACGGGCAGCGGAAATTGCAGCGATCCGTCACCGAAATGCGAAGATCGCGGAGCGGACGATTGAACTGGTCAGTGGGTTGGGCCATGCAGGAGCCTGCTTGCAGGCGATTCCAGCGCTGGCCAGTTAGGAGCGTCTGTGGTCGCCTGCAAGCAGGCTCCGCCAAGTTTTCCATGCTCACCCCAGCTGAAGCCGAAAGGCAAATCATCGACCACATCGCCCCGTTTCACCGGGAGGACTGCCCGCTCGTCACGGCCCATCGGCGCGTGCTGCGCTCGGAAATCCGCGCGGACCGGGATCTTCCGCCGTTTGATCGCGTGACGATGGACGGCTTCGCAATGCGCGCAGACTCGATTGCCGGCGGCACGCGGGTGTTTCGCATCGAGGCGTTGCAAGCCGCGGGGATGCGTGCGTTCAAACTCGGCGCCGCCGCGGACGCCTGCATCGAGGTGATGACCGGCGCGGTGCTCCCGGAAGGTGCGGATTGCGTTGTCCCGTACGAGGAGACCGAGCGCGACGGTGCGAATGTCACGTTGAACCAGGAGCACGCGCATTTGGTGGCGGGTCACGCGGTGCATCGCCGCGGCAGCGACCACCGCGCCGGCGAAATCCTCGTGCGCGCCGGGACGCGGCTGACCGGGCGCGAGATCGCCGTGGCGGCGTCGTGCGGCCAGGGCGTGTTGACCGTGACGCAGGTGCCGAAGATCGCGGTGATTGCGACCGGGGACGAGCTCGTCGAGGTCGACACCGCGGTCGCCGCCCACCAAATACGCCGCAGCAACGACTACTCGCTGCGCGCGGCGCTCGCGCTGGCCGGCTATCCGAACGTGGCCCGTTATCACCTGCGCGACGTGCGCCACGAAATCGAGCACCTGCTGTGGCACATCATCGCGGAGTACGACGTCGTGGTCATCTCCGGCGGCGTGTCGAAGGGCCGGTTCGACTACCTGCCGGGCGAACTCGATCGCCAGGGCGTGCGCAAGATCTTCCAAGGCGTGGGCCAGCGCCCGGGCAAGCCGATGTGGTTTGGGGTTTCCGCGCGGCGCACCCCGGTGTTCGCGCTGCCCGGCAATCCCGTGGCGGCGTACACGTGCCTGCATCGATACGTGTTGCCCGCGCTGGCGCACGCGAGTGGTGCAACGCCGGCGCTCCCGCGGACGGTGGCGCTGGGAATGCCGGTGACGTTCAAACCGAATCTCGCGTACCTGTTGCCCGTGAAGCTGACCAGCGGGCCGGCCGCCGAACTGGTAGCGATTCCCGACCCGAGCAACACGTCCGGCGATTTCGCCGGGCTGCTCGAAACGGACGGCTTCGTGGAGTTGCCCGCGGCCCAGAGCGAGTTTCCGCGCGGCACCCTCGCGGCGTTTCGGCCGTGGATATAGTTTTTTTGCCGCGCAATGACCTGGAATTAGGATTTTGTCTCGCCCGTGGTTCCGCCCATCATGGGCGAACACCCTGAGCCTACCCATGCCGCAACGGACCGAACCCTCCTTCTCTCACCTCGACGCCCAGAATCGACCTACAATGGTCAACGTGGGCGACAAGCCAGTCACGCGACGCACGGCGTGCGCGGTGGCGGTCGTGACACTGCCGGATGCCCTCGGCGCGTTGCTGCGCGACGGCGAAATCACCACGAAGAAAGGCCCGATCTTCCAGACGGCCAGCCTCGCGGGGGTGATGGGCGCAAAGAAGACCAGCGAGCTGATTCCGCTCTGTCACCCGCTCGCGCTCGATGATTGCCAGGTTGAAATCGTACCGGAGCCCGCGCGCGGAGAAATCTCGATTTATTGCCGCGTGCAGACGCATGCGAAGACCGGCGTCGAGATGGAGGCCCTGACCGGCGCCACCGTGGCGGCGCTGACGTTTTACGACATGGCGAAAGCGGTGTCACACGGCATCGTGATCAAGGAAATCCGCCTGTTGGAAAAGACCGGCGGCAAGGCGGATTATCGCGCGACGTGAACCGGACGATTTCTGTGCAATACTTCGCCCTCCTGCGCGAGCAGCGGGGCGTGGCGGAGGAAACGATCGTGACGAGTGCGGCGACGCCGGCCGCGCTGTACGAGGAGCTGCACGCCCGCCACCAGTTCACGCTGCCCGGCCATCGCATCCGGGCGGCCGTGAACGACGCGTTTGTCGCTCCGTCGACGCCGCTCCGTGACGGCGACCGCGTGGTTTTCATTCCGCCGGTGGCAGGCGGGTGACGGCGCCGCCGCAATCATGTTCCAGATTTCCGCCACCCCGATCGATTCCGCCGCGCAGCAACGTGCGCTCGGCGACGTGCGGGCGGGAGCGTGCGTGACCTTCGAGGGCTGGGTGCGCAATCGCAACGAGGGCCAGCCGGTGCGATCGCTCGAGTACGAGGCGTATGCGTTGCTGGCGGAGACTGAGGGCGCAAAGATCCTCGCCGAGGCCCGCGAGAAGTTCGCGTTGCTCTCCGCCGCCGGGGTGCATCGCGTCGGCCATCTGCAACTCGGCGAACTCGCCGTGTGGGTCGGCGTGACGGCGGAGCATCGCGGCGCCGCCTTCGAGGCGTGCCGCTACATCATCGACGAAGCGAAGGCACGGCTGCCCATTTGGAAAAAGGAACATTACGCGAGCGGCGCGACGGCGTGGATCAACTGCGCGACGCGCGGCGAGCATGGCGGCGCCACGGCGATCCCGCCGGCGTGACACCCAAATTTTCTCTGCGCGGAGGTCGAGTTTTTCGCGGCTCGGTCTCGGCCACGGATTTCACGGATCAGCACGGATAACCGCGGAATTGAATCCGTGTTCATCCGTGAAATCCGTGGTCAAGTTGGCCTGAGGCTCGGCTTCGTTAGATCGAATACTTCGCCCGGATGTCCTCCGGCAGCGCGGTGGCGCGGCCGGTCGCGAGCGTCACCAGCGTGTAGTCGCAATGGCCCGCGCACACCCGTTTGCGCGCGGGGAGTTTGTCGATTTCGAAATTCACGCGGCAGCCGGTCTCCGTGAAACTCTCGATCCACGTGCGTACCGTCATGCGATCCCCCAGCCCGAGTGGACGCTGGAACTGGATCGTGGCGGCGGCCATGTACCAACCGAGCCCGCGTTGCGTGAACGCCGGCATCGGCATGCCATAGCAGCGCTCCATCTGATCGAAGCGCGCGGCGAGGACATAATCGAGATACCGCGTGCTGTGCACGTGCTGGTAAAGGTCAATGTCGTCGGGTCGCACCCCGAGCTCGGTCTCGAATTTGGAGAAAATCGACACGACGCTGATACCAGCCGAATCGAATCGCGCGTCGAGGGCGAAGCAGAACAGCGAGGGGTGGCCCGAGAGCGCGGAGCCGGAGATAGGGCCGACCCGGCGGTCGGGCCTCCAGGAGCGGGCCGTTACTGGAACAAGTGATCCAGCAAGCGCCGGTCGCGCTTCGTCGGCCGCCCGGTGCTTTTTTCACGCGCGAGCAACTGCTGCACCCGATTCTCGCGTGCTCGTTCGATTTCCTCCCTCGGGGTCAGGTCGGAACAGAAATCCGGCACGAGTTTGGCTCCGACGCGCGAAGCCGGCACGCCGACCACCTTCAAGGTCCGGCGAATCAAGCCCTGCCGCACCATCACCGTCTCGCCGGGACGCACCTCGCGCGCGGGTTTCGCGGTCTGGTCGTTTATCGTGACACTGCCAGCGCGGCAGGCATCGCTCGCGAGACTGCGTGTCCGATAGATGCGGACCGCCCACAGCCACTTGTCGAGGCGCGAAACCGGGGGAGCGATGACTTCGTTCAATGCGTGCGTGGTGTTGGCTGCGGAAACACAAAAACGGCCGCGGGCGTTGTCAAACGCGCGGCCGTCGGGAATGCGCGCAGCGAACCACGACTCACTTCTTCGGGAGGCGCGGGAATTCGCTGCGCAGCCAGTCGTCGAGCAGCGCTTTTTCGTGGCGCACCGAGTCGTCGCGGAACGACATGGTGATCTTCATCAGGAACGCGAGGTCCTTCAGGTCGCGTTTGCCCTGCTTCACCACGTTTCCCTGCGCGTCCGTCAGGCGGAAACTCAACTGGATGCGCGGAGGATAGATGTCCTTGATGATCCGCACGTCGTCCCAACGCGGGCCGCGCCAGGGCTCGAAGTCGCCCGCCATGTCGATGTCCGTGAAAGTCACCGAAAGGTGATAGCCTTCCGGCACGTAATATTTCGCCTGCTCGATCACATGGTCGCGGATTTGGTCCAGGTACGTGGTGCGTTCGTAGTCGCCCATGTACGAGTCCTTCACATCCGTGAACTTCAGCGGTTCGAAGAACATCACGTCAGCGCGTGCGTCCGTCCGCGTCTCCGCGGCGCGCAACGCCAGCACCGGCGCGAGACCGAGCAGCGTGGCGATCAAAAGCTTGCTGGTTTTCATGATGTTTATGTGACGGAAGGTAGCACAAAAATGTTCCGTCGCGAGACGCGGCCCGCGGAATTACCTAAATGTAATATAGCCGCCCAATCGCCGTGGCGCGAGTGGTTTCCAGCACCGGTCTGCGCCGCCAGGGCGGGCTCGTCACTCGGGGACCAATTCGGGCACGACCGGCCGGCCGATATCGCGCCGGATTGACTCGAGGTTCTGGCGAACGAGCGCGCCCATCGATTCGCAGCGCAGGTAGTCTTTGCGATGGTAATGTTCGGCCAGATCCTCGCGCAGCGAGCGGACCTTCTCGATCGGGGCGATCGGGTCGTTCGCCATGTCGTGCAGCAGCAGCCCGAGTCGTTCCGAGGCGAGCGAGGCCCGTTGCAGGATGAGGGTTTGTTCCTCGCGCTGGTACTGCCGCGCGGTCTCCGGGCGCAGGTGCCGCAGGCAGAAGCGCACCAGCGGACTGTTGTCCTTGAAAAACTGCGGCAGGTAGAAGTTCTTCCGGCCGTCGTAGCTTTGCTGGTCGAAATCCATTGCGCGGATCCGCAGTTGCGCCTCCTCGAAATCCGGTGTGACCACGAACACGAAGTTGTAAGACCGCATGTCGCCGAGCAGTCGGACGAAGCAGCGCTCGTTGAACTTCACCAGCTCCTTCGCCACGCGAATGGGCTTCAGCTCCGTCCGCCGGCCGAGCCATTGCGCGATGAAGATGTCGCCGGGCACGCCCGCGACGTGTTCCTCCACCAGCGTGTTGTCCTGCGTCAGGAAATTCAGCCGGTTGGGCGAGAGCAGGTGCTCCAGTTCGAGCCCGTAGATCCGCGACGCGTCCGCCTTCTTGACGTAGAAATAGTCCTGGTTGTCGTTGTACGCATTGACGATGCGGATACGGAACGGCGTCGAGTTGCCGAAGGTGCAGAAGTCGATCCGGTCGACGTACAGGTGGCTGACGACGGAAAGATCGCCGTCGACCTTCAGCCAGGCGTACACCTCCTTCAGCGCCTCGTTCAGCGCGTTCATTTCGTGCGGCTCGTAGATCACCGTGTCCCATAGCGTCGGTTTGCCCGCTTCGTCGGTGAGCGGGATCACTTCGTGAAACGCCCGCAGCCGGTCGTAAGTCACCGGCAGCTCGCGCTCGCGTTTGTAGCGACGCAGATAGCCGCGCAGGTCCGCGCGGACCGGGAAGCTGGGCTTGCGTTGCGTCGGCAGCGGGTGGCGGGTGCCGTTGTCGGCCATGACCGGCAAAGTGGGGTGAACCGCCACCTGACGCAATCTCCCGCGGGAAAAGACGACGACGGCCGCAACGCGAACGACCACCGCAGGTTTGCAATCGGTGCGCGGCGCAACCTCACTCGGGGCCACAACTCCGGCATGAGCGAACGGGCGCACGGGCTTCGACGCGGCGGGCTGTGGGCCGCCGGGCTCGCGGCGGTCGTCGCGTTCGCGGTGCTCGCCGGCCGGTTCTGGCATCCGTATTATGGATTCACGAGGTTCATCCAGCTCGATGAGGCCGATGCGCGCAGCGGCCTCCACGAGATCCGCGACCATCCGGTCTACGTCTACGACGGTTTCAACGGGTACGACGGCGCCGCTTACGCGCAGATTGCGTTTCACCCCCTGCTGGACTCGCCGGAGCTGGCCCCTGCGCTGGGCAACGTGCCGTATCGGGCCCGCCGGATCCTCGGCAGCGCGCTGGCCTGGCTGCTCGCCGCCGGAGATCCCGCGCGCATCGCCGGCACCTACGCGGCGCTGAACGTTGGCGTATGGTTCGTGCTCGCAGCCCTGCTGTGGCGGGTGCTCCCGGTCACCGACGCGCGCAGCTGGTGCGCGTGGGCCGGCTTGATGTTCTCCGCCGGGACCCTCCACTCCGTGCGGCTTGCGTTGACAGATTTGCTGGCCGCGACGCTGGTCGTGGCGGCGATCTGGTTCGGAGAACGCGGGCGTTGGCGCGGAGGCGTCAGCCTGCTCGCCACTGCGGGGCTTGCGCGGGAAACGGCGCTCGCGGCCGTCGTCGGACTTTGGCGCGATTCGGGGAAGGCGCGCCGCGGCTGGGCGGCCAATGTCGCCGGCACCGTGGTCGTGTGCCTCCCACTGTTCGCGTGGGTCGCCTATGTCCGGTGGAAGGCGGGCCCGGCGGCGCAGGGCTTCGGCAATTTCACGTGGCCGATCTTTGGCTGGGTCGAAAAATGGGTGGAAGCCGCGCACGAGATGGCCGGACCGGCGGAGTTTCGCTGGCTCGCCAGCACGACCTTTCTCGCTCTCGTCGGCCTCACGGTGCAGGCGACCTACCTGCTTCGGCGGCGCGCCGGCGGGGATCCGTGGTGGCGCGTGGGCATCGCCGGCGTGGGGATGATGGCGCTGCTCGGCACGTCCGTCTGGGAAGGGCACCCCGGCGCCGCGACCCGCGTGCTGCTGCCGATGAGCGCGGCGTTCGCCGTATTCGCGGTCCGGACACGGGCGGGCTGGGGCTGGGTGCTCGGGGGAGGACTCACGGTGTTCAGCGGCGTGCTGGCCTTGTGGCATGTTCCGCAGTCGCCGCGCGAAATCGCCGCAGGGCGTTTCACCGCGGGCGCCTATGTGGTGCGGATCGAGCAGGGCTGGTACGGAGTGGAGCGCGTGGCGAACCACACGTGGGCGTGGGCCGCGCAGCGCGCGCAGGTCTCGGGCGAACTCGCCCCACGCCAGGCGCAGCAAGTCGAGGTGCGGCTGAAGCTGCGCGCCGCCGCGCCACGCGAGCTCGAGATCCGCGGCGACGACCGCACGCTCTGGCGGGGCCGCGTCGGCGAACAAATCGAAACGATTGCCGTGCCGGTGCCGGTCGATGCGCGCGGCCGCTTCCGCCTCGAATTTCGCACGGACGCCGCGCCCGTGCGTGAGAACGCGAACGCCGATGCGCGCGGTCTCGGCTTCGCCTTGTACGGCGTGGCGTTGCGCTGATCACCGATGAACCGCTGGGGCACGTTTTGCGGGCTGCTGATCGCCGTGGTGGCGGGCGCCAATCTCGCGCCGCTCGCGGGCCGAATGCCCGCCCCTAGCCACCGGCGCGCGCCGCGAAGCAGCGATGTTGTCGTGCGGCAGGAGCAGCGGTTGCAGCGCGTCCCGGCCGCACTGCGGGCGCACGGCGTCCGCGGACCGATCGGTTATCTGACCGACGTACCACCCGGGGAAATCGCAGGGGATTCCGCCGCCATGCAGGAGTACTTCATCGCCCAATTCACCCTCGCGCCTTGGGTGCTGGAGGCGAAGGGGATCGGGTGCGAGTGGGCGATCGGTAATTTTCGTCGGCCGGACGCGGGCCGCCGGCCGGCTGGTTATGCCGTGATCGAGGATCTCGGAGAGGGCGTCGTGTTGCTGCGGCGCGTCGGTCGATGACGGCGCACTTCGTCAGCTTCGGGTCCGTGGTCCTGCTCGGCGTACTGCTCGTGGCGGCACTGTGGCCGCGCGAGGCGAGCCGGCGGGGCGACCTGCCGCTGATCCTGCCGCTTGGAATCCTGGCCGGGTTTGGTGCGACCAGCGTGCTGTTTTTTGCGGCGTCTCTGTTGACGGCGCGTCCGGCGCCGCTCTGCCTGGCGTCTGAAATCGCGCTTTCGGCCGGGTTGGCGTGGGGGGTGTCACGCCGCGTTCCAGCCCCATCCGCACGGTCAGCCCCCGCGCCGGCGACGCTCGATTGGGTGTTGGCGACGGTGCTGGTGCAAGCGGTGGCTTTCGCCGCGGTCATCGCGTGGCGCGCGTATCGCGCGGAGCCTTACGGCGGTTGGGACGGCTGGGCGATTTGGAATCTGCATGCGCGCTTCATGCTGCGGGCCGGCCCCGCGTGGCCGCACGAGCTGATGGCGCCGCAGCTCAGCTGGTCGCACCCGGATTATCCATGGCTCGTGCCCGCCAGTGTCGCGCGCGAGTGGGCGTGGACGGGCCACGAGAGCGCCGCCGCCGCGGCGACGATTTCCGCGTTGTTTGGCGCCGCATTGGTCGCGCTGTTGGTGGCGATAATGGCGCGACTGCGGGGATCGGCGGCCGCTCTGCTCGCTGGGCTGTTGCTCGTCGGAACGCCCTTCTTCGTGACCTTCTCCACCAACGAGCACGCCGATCTTCCGCTCGCGGCCTACCTGCTGGCGACGATGGGGCTGCTCGCGTTGGGCCGGCCTGCCGCGCTCACCGGGCTGTGTGCGGGTTTCGCCGCGTGGACGAAAAACGAGGGCCTGCTTTTCGTCCTGGTGGTGACCGTTTGGCTGGCTTGGCAGGCGCGAACGGAGAAATCGTGGACCGGATTCCGGCGGTTCGTCATCGCGGCGGCGATCGGCTTGGCCCCCGTCGCGTATTTCAAGCTGGCCCTCGCCCCGTCGAACGATCTCGTCGCCACTCCCCTCGCGCCGCGGTTGCTCGCAGCCATGGATGCCGGTCGCCACGCGACGATTTTCGCCGCACTCTGGCGCGACCTCCGCGGCTTCGGCGAGTGGACGTGGTTGCCCTATGTCGCGATGGCCCTGCCGTTCGGCGCGTGGCGCGCGCGACGTCGGCTGGTCGGGCCGGAACGCGGCGTGCCGCTCGTGTTGGGCGCGATGTTCGTGGGCTACTACGGCGTTTACCTGCTCACGCCGCAGGATCTCGCCTGGCACCTCGAGACATCGCTCGTGCGTTTGCTGCTGCAGCTGTGGCCGCTTGCCCTGTTGTGGTGGGCGCTGGCGGTGCTTTCTCCTGCCGCGCTTCCGGCGGGAGGGGAACCGCGGCGGTGGACGTGGGCGGCGTTCCTGGGGGCCAACGCCATCGTCGGTCTTGCGCTCGTCGCGAGTCTTTCGAGCCAGCCAGCGCCCGATGAACTTGCGCTGCGGCGCCGCATGGATGCCAGCGTCTGCGTCGCGATCGATGAAGGCTGGCACGGCGTGGAGCAGCAGGCCCGGCAGCGCTGGGCGTGGAGTCGAGGCGCCGCGACCCTGAGCGTCGAAGTCGACCGCCGCGCCACCACCGCGCCGACGCTGCGTTTCTCGCTGCGGAGCCTCGCGGCGCGCACCGTCACTATTCGGATGGGAGAACGCACGCTGTGGCAGGGCCGGGTCGCGGAAAGCTACGTGCCGGTGACGCTCGCGCCGCTGCCGATTTCGGCCGGAACCGCGACGCTGGCCTTTACTACTGACGCACCGACCACGCCGGAGCCCGGCGGCCCGCGCCAGCTCGCCTTCGCGATCTACAACGTTCGAATCGACTGACGCGCGCGCGGTCAGTTGGACGCCGCCGCCAGCAGGCGCTCGCAGAGTGCGATCAACCGCGCCCGCAGCGGCTCGGCCCGGCGCGCGAAGTCGCGTTGCCGCCGCTCGTACTCGGCTTTGCCCGCGGGCGTTTCCACTGCGATGGGCTCGAATCCGAGCGCGTGCAAATCGTACGGGCTCGCGCGCATGTCCACTTCGCGGATATCGCGGGCCAGCTCGAAACAGTCGGCGGTCAGCTCGGCCGGCGTGAAAGGGGCGAGTTTGAACGCCCACTTGTACAAATCCATGTTCGCATGCAGGCAGCCGCGCTGCTCGAGTTGCGCCGTGTCACCGCGCGTGGGCCGGAGCTTGTTCAGCGGTCGCGCCGCCGGCGTGAAAAACCGGAACGCATCGAAATGCGTGCAGGTCAGCGCCGCCGTCTCGACGATCGCCGCGAGTTCCTCCGGCGCGAAACGCAGCGGCCAGGCGTGGTGTCGGATCTCTTCCGGCGACTGCCGGTAAACCATCGCCCATTCGTGGAGGCCGTAACAGCCGAAGAACGCCGGCCGCGACTGCACCGCGGCCAACATCGCGCGCAGCCAGGTCACGAACTCGCGGCGGTGCGGCGGCAGCGCGGCGGGTTCGATCGCGATGGCGGTGCGGCCGTCGCCTAGCAATAGCTCGCGGTACTCCGGCCAGCGCAGAAACTCGCGCGCCCGCGCGCCCGCGAGCGCCACGTCCGGGCCGGGATGCCAGCGGCGCAGCCACGCCGGCCGGAAGGAATAGTACGTGAAGAGAAAATCGTAGACCGGGTGCTTTTCGCCGCGCGCGCACCGCGCCTGATGCGGGTCGGTCCAGGCCCGCACGCGTGCGTCATGCGCGGCCTGACGCTGGCGCCAATCTTCCGTCGCGAGCACCGGGCAGGCCGGCGCGGGGGCGGCGAGGTTATGGGACGAAAAGGGCAAGCGCTGTACTCATGACCGCGCGGCTGCCGGCCGCAAGTTTGCCAGCGCGAAGTCCGCGCGGGGTGCAATCAAGACATCCGCTCCCGCGAGCACTGGGCGCGGCGTTCGTGCAACGCACCAGCATGGCCGGGGCTCAGCCGCGCATGAGGAGCCGCCGGACGCCTTCGATCGGCGCGCCCTCCACGGGCTTGAGCGCGAGCACGGAGCGACCGGCCAGCGCGGTCATGACAACCGGATTCGTGAGTATCGGCCCGCTCAGCCCGGCTGGGAGTTGTTCGAGCGGCGCATCCGGAAACAATTTCGCGGCCACGCGGGTGGCCAGCGCGAGAAGTTCGCCAATCGATTCAGCGATGATTTGATTCGCTGCGAGCTCGCCGTCCGCCGCTAATTGCAGGACCGTCGGCGCCAGCGCCGCGATCTGCCGGTTGGGATCGGCATGCGTATAAAAGTGACGCGTCACCATGCCCACATCCGCGGTTTCGCCGAGCCCGGTGTGGTCGCGGACTGCCGGGCCCAGCCGCGAGGCCGGCGCCCAGCCCTGCAGTTCGAGCAACGCCCGGGCGACTGCGCGGCGGCCAAGGTCGTACCCACTGCCTGGATCGCCAAAGCGCCAGCCCACGCCACCGGCGTAATGCACGCGGCCATCCGTGCCGCGGGCGGCCACGAACGAGCCGGTGCCGCCGTGCAGGACCAGGCCGGGCCGGCCATGGGTCGCCAGCTCGAGCACCGGGTAGGAATCATCGGCGGTGAAGACCTCGCCGAATTCCTGCAAGGCCGCCGCCGTCTCGCGCCAAAAGGCGCGGCTGCCTGCGGAGTAGATATGCGTGTGCGTGACCGTCGCCGGTCGATCGCCGGGCGCCGAGTGCACGAGGGTGCGCAGCGCGTCGCCGACAATGAGTTTCGCTTCCGCCGGGCCAACCACACTGGGGTTGCAACCCGGAGCCACGTGGCGCGCGACAATCGCGCCGGACGAATCCACGAGGATGCACTCGGTTTTCGTCCCGCCACCGTCGACGCCAATCTTGTAGGGCATGGATTCCGTGGGCCGCCGAGTCGCGCCAAGGATCGCCGGGACCCGGGCGGCAGGCAGCGATGGGGAGTGTTTCGCGTCAGACTAGAGTGGTTTCACGCGAGCTGCTTGCTCAGCCGGTGCTTGTAGCGTTCGCCGACCTTCCGGTTGTGCTCGATCGATCCCGGAATGTTCTGGCTGCGGAGCACGGGCAACTCGTGCCCGTTTTGCTTCAGCCACTCCATCGTCGAAATCATCAGCCAGTTCAGCAGCGAGCAGCCGATGAACGTGCTGGTCGGCCCGGTCATGATTTCGTCGGTCAGCTTCATCACCGCGTCGCCGGGCACGCCGCCGTTGTCGAGCACGTGGTCCGCGATGGCGTGGAGATTCCTGCCCTCGGGGTGCACGGTCTTGGCCGTCGTCGACATCGCCAGCGAGGTGAGCCCGATCACGAGGCAGCCTTTCTTCTTCGCGTGCAGCGCCACCTCGATCGGCGAAGCGTTCTTGCCGGAATTGGAAATGACGATCACAACTTCGCCGGCGCGAAGCTCGTACTGCCGGTCGTAGCGTTCGATCAGCCGGGTGCCGTAGCCGACGAGGTTCTCGATGAAACCCGCGGTCGGGTCGGGTATGCTGGTGATGCAGACCAGGCCGCCGGCGCGACCGACGATTTCGCGCGCGATGATTTCACTGTGGCCGCTGCCGAAGGTGTGGATCATGTCGCCGCGTGCGACGGTCGCGCCGAGGATTGGCGCCAGTTTCGCGATGGTGGCGGCGTTTTTCTGACGGGCCGCGGCGAGCATTTCGTTGGCGCGGGCATAATAGGCTTCGGCGAGCGGAGACATGGACGGAGGGATGGTGAGGAGTGAAAGTGAGAGTGAAGCCGGAAGGAATGGCCATCAATGAATTGTCTCCACGGCCGTCGCGTACAGACTCACCTTCGCCCTTACTTTCACTCTCACTCGCACTTTCACTCCCTCATGATCCTCGCGATCGATCACCTCAACATCGTCGTCGCCGACCTCGGCCGCTCGGTGAAATTCTACACCGAGGTCCTCGGCTTTCGGAAGACGCACGACGTGTACATGGAAGGCGAGTGGATCGAGGCGATCATCGGCCTGCGCGGCGTGAAGGGACTGGTCGCGTTCGTCGAGCTGCCTGGCGGCGGCCCGCGGATCGAGCTGCTGGAGTATCGCGCACCGGCCGGAATCGCGTTGCCGGAAAACTCGCGGGCGAACACCCGCGGGCTGCGGCACATCGCGCTGCGGGTGGACGACATCGGCGCGATGACGGAGAAGTTGCGGGCGGCCGGCGTGAAACTCTTCAGCGAACCGGTGCGTGTGCCGGCCGGCGTGGTGAAGTTCGCCGCCGGCGACAAGAGCCTGCTCTACTTTCTCGATCCCGACGGCGTCATTCTGGAGCTGTCGGAATATCGGTGACCGGTTTTGGCTTTCGTCGTGGCGCGGTCAACCGGACCGCGTTGAATTGCATTTCGAGCCGCAGTCCAGCGCGCTCAGGTTGAGCGCGCCACCTCGGACGAGATTTCCCAGCGGCCGTAGATGCCGCACGGGAGCACTTTCCCGTCGCGCTGAATCGGCAGCCCGACTTCGCCGGCGGTGATGGCTCCGCCGCGGCCGTGCATCAACTCGGCCAGCAGATTCGCGACGACCGTCGGCGAAAGTCGGGCGGTGTACGCGTTGATCAGGAAAAACAGCGGCGCATCGCTCAGCAGCGCGCGACATTCGGCCAGCAGCTCCCAGAGGTGATCCTCCAGCCGCCACATCTCGCCGGTGCTGCCGCGGCCGTACGTCGGCGGGTCCATGACGATGGCGTCGTATTTCCGTCCACGCTTGAGCTCGCGGCGCGCGAACTTGAGACAGTCGTCGACGATGTAGCGGATCGGTGCCTCGGCGAGCCCACTCAGCGCCGCGTTTTCACGGCACCACTTCACCATGCCCTCGGCTGCGTCGACATGGCAGACCGCCGCGCCGGCCTTCGCCGCGGCAATGGTGGCCGCGCCGGTGTAGCCGAAGAGGTTCAACACGTTGATTGCCCGGTCCGACGACGCGCGCGCCGCGGCGATCTTCGCGGCGAACCAATCCCAATTAACCGCTTGCTCGGGAAACAACCCGGTGTGCTTGAACGAGGTCGGGTGAATCTTGAACGTGAGGCCGAGCGGTTGGTACGAGATTTTCCACGAGTCGGGCAGCGGCCGCCGGTACTCCCATTCGCCGCCGCCCTGCTCGCTGCGGTGATAAAAACCGTCCCAGTTGTCCCACGCCGGCACGCCGCCGCCGGGCCGTCCGCCCCTCGCGTGCCGGGGCCAGATGATCTGCGGGTCGGGTCGCACCAGCGTGTACTCGCCCCAGCGCTCCTGTTTCATGCCGTCGCCGCAGTCGACCAGCTGGTAGTCGCGCCAGCGATCGGCCACGATCAAGGCGGGACGTTGGAGGGGTGCGGCGGACATTGACGAGCCGCCCAACCAAGCCGGGCCGCGCGCCGCTGTCGAGCCCCGCAGTTTCCGGTGTAACTGCCGCCCGATTCGGATCCCAGCCGCGCCGAATCGCGCCGTGGTCAACCACCTACCCGCACGGTAGGTCATGACCTACCTGATCTGAAACGCCCCACCCGGCATAGTCGTCGGCTTCCCGGCGAAACGATTTCGCCCGAAATGGTTCTGCATCTCGCTCCTATGACCTCATACCTTCGCCATCGCTCCGCTGTCGCGTTCCTCACGGTCGTGACGAGCTTTGCCCTGCCGGTTCTCGCTGACACCGTTGAAATCAAAAATGGTGCGCGGATCGTCGGGAAGATCACGAAGATCGACGCCGGCTCGGTCGTCGTCGACACCGACTTTGCCGGCAAGGTGACCATCAAGCAGTCGCAAGTGGCGTCGATGGCGACCGATGCGCCCGTTGCGGTGCGCCTGGCCAGCGGCACGCGGTTCGACGGACGAGTCTCGGCTGGCAGCGACGGCAGCCTGCAAATTGCGGGCGCGGATGGCACGATCACGACGACGGTGGACAAAGTGGCGGCGAGTTGGGCCGCGGGGGCGGTCGACCCGCTCGTCGATCGGCACTGGGCGTACGAGGCTTCGATCGACGTGTCCGGAAAGACGGGTAACAGCGAGCAACTCGGCACCGCCGGCGATCTGCGGGCCACGTTGAAGACCGCACAGGACATGTTGCAGTTTTACTCGGCCTACAACCGCCAGGTCTCCGCTGGCGCGAAGTCCGCCGACCAGCTGAAGATCGGCGTTGACTACCAGAACAACTTCTCCGGCCGGTACTCGTGGTACATGCGCGACGAGGGCGGCTTCGACCGCGTGAAGGACATCGACCTCTACAACATCGCGGCGGCGGGCATGGGATTCGACGTGGTCAAGAAACCGCATCAGACGCTGACCGGTCGCGCCGGTCTCTCCTTCCGCTATGAGGCTTACAAGAACCCCGCGACGCCGAAGGTGAAGAGCGCGGGTCTCGATTTCGGGCTGAACAGCGACATGGATTTCGGGAACTCCAAGCTCGTGAGCCGGATCGCCTACGTGCCGAGTTTCGACGACTTCGGCAACTATCGGTTCACGCACGAAAGCTATTACCAAATTCCCCTGGCGAACCCGAACTGGAAGCTGCGGCTCGGCGTGTCGAACGATTACAACAGCCAGCCGCCGCGCGGCGTGGAGAAGCTGGACACCGCGTATTTCACCCGACTCGTACTGAACTGGCAGTAGGAGGTTTTCGCAGGTTTTCGCGCAGCGCGAAAACCTAGGATCACGGGCCTTCGAGATTCTGTCCGCTCGGATAATCCCGGTTTTCGCGGAGCGAAAACCTCGAAAAGCTTGTTGCGCCCTTTTGCCAGTGTGTTCGTCTGGCACATCCATGAAGACACGTGTCGTGCCCCTGCTCGTGTTGGCTGGTCTGCTGCTCGCGCCCGCCGTGGCGCTGCGCGCGGCGTCCGCCAACGAAGTCAAACTCACCCGCGCCGACGACCGCGTGCGCGTCGAATTCGGCGGCCAGCTGTTCACCGAGTACATCTTCAAGGGCGCCCCGAAGCCCTACCTGTACCCCGTGCTTGCCCAGGACGGCACGCCGATGACGCGCGACTTCCCGATGAAGAAGGGCGTGCCGAACGAAGTGGAGGATCATCCGCATCACCGCTCGATCTTCTTCACGCACGGCGATGTCGACGGGCTCGATTTCTGGGCCGAGAGCATGGGAGCGAAGCAGGGCCGGATCGTGCCGGAGTCGGTGGAGCAGTCGGTCAAGGGAGGCGTCGGCGAAATCAAGTCCCACAACAAATGGGTTGGCCCGAATCAGGCGGTGCACCTGACCGACGACACCACGATCCGCTTCCGCCAGAACGGCGACGTGCGGATCATCGACTTCGAGGTCACGCTGCAGGCACCGAAGGACAAGCCGGTGGTGTTTGGCGATACGAAGGAAGGCTCGATGGCGATTCGCCTGCCACTGTGGATGACGCCGTCGCACGGCTTGAGCAAAGGCAAGAAGTACGAGGGCAAGGGCACCATCATCAACGCCGAGGGAATCACCAACGACGCAACGTGGGGCAAGCGCTCGACCTGGGTCGACTACTACGCGCCGAAAGACGGCAAGGTTTACGGCGTCGCGATGTTCGACCACCCGAAGAACCCGCGGCACCCGACGTGGTGGCATGTGCGCTCCTACGCGCTCTTCGCCGCGAATCCTTTCGGCAAGCACGACTTTGAAAACCTGAAGGCCGAGCCGCACGCCGGAGACTACACGATTCCCGCCGGCGGCAGCGCGACTTTCCGCTGGCGGATTTACTTCCACCCAGGTGATGAGAAGTCGGCGAAAATCGCCGAACACTTCAAGGAATACGCGGCCGGCAAGTAGCCCCCCGGTGTGGGCGGGGTGCCCTCACCCCGCAGGATTGGATGAACTTCAGCGCGGGATGAGGGCCTCCCGCTCCTCGTGCCAGACACAAAACCCTTTCCGTCATGAACACGCTCACCCGTCATAGCCTCACTCCCCTCACCCGACGCGGCTTCCTGAAAACCTCCGCGATGGTCACGGCCGGTGCCACCTTTTCCGCGCGCTCGTGGGCGCAGGTGTCGGGGGCCAACGGCGACCTCCGCGTCGCCGTCATCGGTCTCAACGGCCGCGGCAAGAGTCACCTCAGCAGCCTTTCCCGAATCAAGGGAGTCAGGCTCGTGGCGCTGTGCGACGTCGACCAGTCGGTCCTCGAGAAGACCAAGGCGAGCCTCGCCGGAAATGGTGCGCCGGTGAAAACCTACGTCGACCTTCGCGAATTGCTCGCGTCGCCCGAGATCGACGCCGTGACGATCGCGACACCGAACCACTGGCACTCGCTCGCGGCGATCTGGGCGTGCCAGGCCGGGAAGGACGTGTACGTCGAGAAACCGGTTTCTCACAATGTCTGGGAAGGCCGGCAGCTCGTGGCGGCGGCCGCGAAATACAAGCGCGTGGTGCAGGCGGGCACGCAAATCCGCTCCGGCGCCGGTTTGCAGGAAGCGGTCGCGTGGGTGCGCGCCGGCAACCTCGGCAAGGTCACCGCCGCGCGCGGATTCTGCTACAAGCGCCGCGACAGCATCGGCAAGGTCGACGGCCCGCAGCCCATCCCGGCGTCGGTGAATTACGACATCTGGTCGGGGCCGGCCCCGATGGAGCCGCTCCGCCGCAAGCGGCTGCACTACGACTGGCACTGGGTTTACGTCACCGGCAACGGCGACGTGGGCAACCAGGGCATCCACCAGATGGACGTCGCGCGCTGGTTCCTCGGCGAATCGGGCCTGCCGCGGCAGACGCTGAGCGTGGGCGGACGGCTTGGGTACATCGACGATGGCAATACGCCGAACACGCAGGTCGTGATTCACGATTATCCGTCCGCGCCGCTGATTTTCGAGGTGCGCGGGCTGCCGGCGAAGGCGGGTGCCGCGGGTGGCGGCGGCGGTGACGAGGACAGCGGCGGCAAGAAGGGCGGCCGGCGCGGCGGCGGCAACCCGATGGACGAATACCGCAAGGTCACCGGCGCCCCGGGCGTTGCGATCGGCAACGTGATCGATTGCGAGGGCGGCAGCGTCGTCGTGCCGAGTTACACCGCGGCGATCGCCTACGACAAGACGGGGAAGATCGTGAAGGAGTTCAAGGGCAGCGACCGGCACATGCAGAACTTCATCGACGTCGTGCGCAGCCGGAAGGTCGCGCAACTCTACGGGCCGATCGAGGAAGGCCATCTCTCGAGCGCCCTCTGTCACCTCGGCAACATTTCGCATGTGCTCGGCAAAGGCACGCCGCCGGACGCATTGCGCGAGCGCATCCAGGGCAACAAGCCGCTCGCGGAAGCGTACGGCCGGATGGTCGAACACCTCGCGGCGAACAAGGTGGATGTGAACCGGACGCCACTGACCCTTGGCGTGCCACTGACGATTGCGCCCGGCAGGGAGTCGTTCGCGGGCGAATTTGCACGGGAAGCGACCCCGCTGCTCACGCGGAACTACCGGGCTCCCTTCGTCGTGCCGGACATGACGGGCAAGGTGGCGAAAGCGTAGTTGCGCCGCGGGCCGAGGCCGGCGTGTTGGCGGAGATTGCCGGGCGAATCGTGGATGACGCCAACCGCGAGCGGCTGGCGGCGCTGCGGCAGCAGCTGGGCGCAGACTCCCGCTGAGCCCGCGGCGGCTACCCGCGCGGCCGCAACAACCAGTCGTACAGCCCGGCGTTCGCGTACGTGGGCGTCCAGGCGTCGTGATCGGCTTCTGGATACACCGTCAGTCGCGCCTCCCCGACGCCGGCCTGCTGCAAGGCCTGCACCATGCGGGTGGATTCCTCCAGCGGCACCGTTTCATCGCGGGCCCCGTGAAAGGCCCAGACGCCCAGGCGCGCCAGGGCCGCCGGGTGGCGCTGCGCGGCCTGCGCGACATCGGCGAGGCGGCCGCCGCCGCACACGGGCACGAGCGCTGCGAAACGCTCCAGGTGCCGCAGGCCGATCGACCAGGTGCCAAAGCCGCCCAGGCTGAGCCCGGTCAGGTAGACGCGGCCAGTGTCGACGCGAAATTCCGCGGCGACCGCGTCGAGCAAGGCCAGCACGGCGGCTTCCTCCCACACCTCCCAGAAGGGACACTGGGGCGCGACGACGATGAACTGCCCGGCCACGCGGCGTGCGACCGTCTTTTCCACGGCGTTCAAATCGGGTGCGCCGGCCAGCAGTCGCGGCAAGCCGTGGACCGTCACCGCCCAGACGTTGCTGCCCCACCCGGCCGTGCCGTGGAGAAACAACAGGAGGGGCCAGCGGCGCTGCGAATCGGCGCCATGGGCGGGCGGCACCGAGAGCAAGTAGTGGTACCCGCGGGGCGGCTGCACCGCGCGCAGCGTGCTGGAGGAAGAGGAGGTGGGCGGTTCGAGCAAAACGGCTTCCGAGGTCATGGCAGCCGCGGAGAAGCGGCGCCGAAATTCTACGGACTCGCCGCCGGCGGCCAAGATTCGGGCGCGCGGCGGCTCCCGCAAAGAGCATCCTGAAAATTCCCGGGGCGCGACCTATTTGTTGGCCGGCCGCACGTGGCGCAGCAGCCAGGCGTACAACTCCGGGTTGGCGTACGTTTCGCTCCAGGAGTCGTGTTGAGCCTCAGGATACACGGTGAGCTGGACGTCGCGCACCTTGTATTCCTTCAGCCGGGCAATCATGCGTTCCGATTCCGCGACCGGCACCGCGTCGTCCTTGGCGCCGTGGAAGGCCCAGACACCGAGCGAACGCAGATCGGCCCGCCGGTGGGTGTTGGACATGAACGCGGGCGCGAACGACCCGCCACCACAGACGGGAGCGATCGCGGCGAAACGTTCCGGATGCCCGAGCCCAAGATCCCAGGTCGCGAATCCGCCCATGCTCAGACCGGTGAGGTACACGCGCCGAAGGTCGACGCGCTGGTGGGCGATGGTTTCGTCGATCAGCGCCAGGACGGCGTCCGGGTCCCACCATTCGTTCTTGGGACATTGGGGCGACACGACGATGAAGTTCTGCGCAAGCGCCGCGGCCGCGTCGGCCGGCGCGCGGGCTTGCAGGATTTTCGGCGGGCCGTGTAGCGCGATGGTCCAGACATCGTCGCCGCGTTCGCCTGAGCCGTGCAGAAAGACGAGCAGCGGCCAGCGGCGCGCCCGGTCGGCGGCATAGCCATCCGGCAGCGCCAGGAGATACTTGTAGCCGAGCGTCCGGGTGACGGTTCGCTCGAAGACGTGCACGGTTTGTTTTTCCGCAGCCCGGGAATTCTTCGGCATGATGGCGAGGCAAACGGCGAGGCCGGCGAGCGTACAGCAGGAAGCTCTGGGCATTACCATCGCATCGACACTCCGCCGCAACTCACGTGCCGTACAGGCGATCGCCAAAATCGCCCAAACCAGGCAGGATGTATTTCCGGGCGTTCAGCGCCCGGTCGAGCGCGGCGGTGTGAATCGTCGTGCCGGGATGCTGCCGCTCGACTTCGGCGATGCCTTCCGGTGCACAGACGATGCAGACCAGCCGCGCATCCGTGGCGCCGTGCTGCTTCACGACCGAAAGGGCCTGCACGGCCGAGCCCCCGGTCGCCAGCATCGGATCGACGATGAACACATGCCGGCCGGCCAGCGGCGGCAGTTTGCAGTAGTAGCTGCGGGCCTTCGCGGTCTCGTGGTCGCGCTCGAGCCCCACGTAGCCGATGCTCACATCCGGGAAAATATCCGTGAACGGCTGCGCCATGCCGAGCCCGGCGCGCAGGATCGGCACGACGACGAGCGGCTGGTGGGCGAGGACCCGGCCCGTCATGGGTTCGAGCGGCGTATCGATCGTCTTGGGCTCGGACTCGATGTCGCTCGTCGCCTCGATCGCGAGCAGCAGGCTCAGTTGGTAGGACAGCGTGCGGAACGTGGCCGGCTTCGTCGTCTTGTCGCGCAGATGCGTCAGGATGTGCGTCGCGAGGGGATGAGCGAGAACGTGGACGGGCATGGCCTGAACGGTTTTGAATTTTCGGTTTGGCGTTTCGCGTTGCTGACCCAGTCGCAAAGTCCGGCAGCAAGGAGGCCATCTTTGAACTCAAAACTCGAAACTCAAAACCCAAAACCGATCACAGCAGGTCGCGATCGACCTTCCGCTCGAGATATTGTTCGAATTCGCGACGCACGGCCTTGGTTTTGCCACGCAGCCCGGCGAAGTCCGCCAGCCAGCGGTACGCGGGCGCGCGGAGGTCTTTGGCCAGCGCCGGCTCCGTGGCGAGCAGGCGATCGAGCGCGCGCACACACTGCGTGGCCACGCGCTCGCACACCAATTGGGCCGCGGCGGAACTGTGCTGGCCCGCGAGGTGGAGGTCGGGCTGCAGCGGCCGCGGATGCCGCCGGCGCAGTGCACCGCGATACTCGAACAGGGCGGGCGCGAGCACCGTCGCCGTCCGCGGGAAATAGCTCGCCATCAAATTCCACGGCTCATCGCGATGGTCGCCGGTGTTCCGGACATCCGTGCGCAGCAACACCGCCGGCACGTCGGCGAATTTCGCGCACATGAATTCCACCACGGTGCCGCTGTCGAGATCGCTGCCGTCGAAGTTGAAGACGGCGAGGTCGCACGCGACGAGGGCGCGGAGATTGTAGTCGCGAATCGCCCGGCTGCTCCGGCCGCGCAACCCGACAAAATCCTGCGGGAGCACGCAGCGGAAGCGGCCGTGGGATTTTTCGTAGATCGCTTCGGCGAACCACGCGTTGCCGATCAGGTGCTTCAACGAAAAGAGTTCGCCGGCGAAATACACGGTGTAGCTGCGTTTCTTCGGCTTCATCAGGCGTCAGGGCACGAGCCGCAGCGTATACTGGGTCTTCCCGGGCAGGAAAGGCGTGGGCGTGCCTTGCACCCACGCCGGGTGACCGGCGCGGTAGAAGGGCGACATCGGGTGGGCGCTCTGCCCGCCGGGCATATGAAAGATCCCTTCGGCCTCGCGGCCCGGCGAGACGACCATGCGTTCGCTCGCGCCATGGCCCGGGCTTTGCACCCGCGGCATGTCCGTGTCGCCCGGCAATGGATCCGCCGGCATGTCCAGCCAGTGCGAGAGCCAGGGGAAAGAGGAGCTGAACGGGTGCCGAATGCGCGCGCGATTGCGCCAGCCCCAATTCGCGTGGGGCAGCGTGATCCCCTGCTGGTCGACGACGCGAATCACATCGTCCGCGGCGGCGACGAGCAGATCGTCCCAGCTGGCGAACTCCGGATTGAGCAGGTGGAGTGGCTTCTCGCGCAGCATCACCCAGAGCGGGTCTTCGAGTTGCAGATCGCGCGCGTCGAACTCCGGAAACGCCTCGATGCACGGCTGGAAGATGGTCGGAAACACCCGCTCGTAAACCGCGGTGCGAAACTCCCGCACCAGCCGGTAGCTGACCGCGTCGACGCTCGCGCGGCCTTCCCATTTCTCGACGAACGAGCGCAGCGCCGCGCGCGACTTCTTCTGCGCGACCACGTCCGGGGTGAGCACCGTCATCATCAGCCGGTGCCAGCGTTCGAGAAACAGCGCGCGATCATCCAGCTGCACCGCAAGCAGATCCTTGGGCACGGCTTGTTCGAGCCGGCCGAGATCGTCGCGGATTTGCGCCGCGCGCGGCGCCCGGCGGTAGGCGCCATCGCCGAGTTTCTGCAAGGCTTCGCCGCCCACATGGCGGTTGTTCGCGGACCAGAGTCGTCCGCGCAGCACGGCGTCGTCGCCCGTCACGACCGGGACCTCGTCGGCCGGCAGCAGTCCGCTCCACTTCCGATCGCCGTAAACCCAACTCACCGGCAGCCGGCCGTCGTAGCCGACGCGTTTCGGCAGATGGCCCGAGATCGTCCACGCAATCGCTCCCGTTTTGTCGGCGATCAGGATATTCTGCGCCGGCATGCCCGCGCGGTGCGCCACCGCAATGCCGTCGGCGACCGATTGCGTTTTTTCCATGTCCATCAGTCCGAAGTCGGTCGCCGCAGGATCGTGAGCGAGCCAGCGGTACGCGAGCGGTTGCTGGCGATCGTTCCTCCCGACGATGGGGCCCCAGATTGTCCAAGGGTAGGCCACCTCCACCGGTGCTTCGCCACGGACGCGAATCGTTTCCTTGCGCTGCTCGATCGGAATCAGGTGGTCGCGATCCGGCGACTTGTACAAGTGGGGCGCGATGCTGTTGACCTCGACGATGACGAGGTCGCCTGTGTCGACGTACGAACTGGTGAAACCCCACGCCACGCTGCCGTTGCTGCCGGCCACGATCGCCGGCGTGCCTGGGAGCGTGACGCCGGTGACTTTGCGCCCGTCGTATTCCAACGACGCGCGATACCAGATGTTCGGCACCGCATGATCGAGGTGCATGTCGTTCGCGATCATCGCGACGCCGCTTGCGGTGTGGGTGCCGGCCAGCGCCATGACGTTCGAGCCGAGGGCGGCATCGGGATCGCGCGGCGCGAATGGGTATCGCATCACCGCCCTCGCTGCGCGAGGCGATGGCCATGTCGCCGAATAATCGGTCACTGAATTCAGCCGGCCGGCGCCGCCGGTCAGGCCCAGCTTTCTCTTGCGAACGTCGATGGCCTTGGGCCCCGGCATCGGCGCAAGCGGCGCAGTCGAACCGTCAAGCGCGGCATCGCTCGGTGTTGCGACCGGGGCGAAGAATGCCAGTGCCTCGAGCCCGAGGTGGTCGCGAATCGCCATCAGCGTGCGTTCGTAGATTCCTTCTTCGTCCTGCAAATCGAGCACCATCGCATAGATGACCAGGATGCAGTCTTCCGGCCGCCACGGGGCCGGTTGATCGCGCAACACGAGATATTCGAACGGACGCTCCGGCAGCGCGTTCACCCCCGCGTTGACGCCGGCGGCATAGGCTTCGACGGCCGCGCGCTGTTCCGGCGGCAGCCGGCTGACGACGGTCTGGGCCAGTTTGCGAAAACCGTGCAGCCGTGCGGCGCGGTCCCGCGGCACGGCGCGCTTGCCGAAAAGCTCCGCGAGCTCGCCGGCCGGCGATCGCCGCAGCAGGTCCATCTGAAAAAATCGCTCCTGGCCGTGCAGCCAGCCCAATGCCCGGGCGGCCTCCACGCGCGTCGTCGCGCGGATCGTGGGTACGCCGAGGGCATCGCGCTCGACGATGACCGGCGCCGCCAGCCCGGCCACCTTGGCCGAGCCTTCGAGCTGCGGCAGGCTGGCCCGCACGCGCCAATAACCCCAGCCGGCCGCGACGACGGCCAACAGCAGCAGCACGCTGACCGCGCTGGCCAGCAGGCGCAGCCGTTTCGCAGCCCGCGGGTTCATGCGGCGGAAATCATAGCCCGAGCTTTCCCCGAATTTCCGCGACGATTTCGTCGGGGGACTTGGCCACGTCGATCGCCAGCGCCTGCGTGGGAGTTTCGAGCGCCTCGAACTGTGACCGCAGCATTTGCGGCTTCATGAAGTGCCCCTGTCGCGCGTTCATCCGCTGCAGGATCAGGTCGAAATCGCCCGCCAGGTGAACGAGCTTCACGCCGTCGCCGTCAGGGATGGCGGCCGCGCGATATTTTTCCTTCAGGGCGGAGCAGGTCACGACGGCGTGGCCGCCTTGCGCGAGCGTTGCCTCGATGAAACTGCGGATTGCCGCCAGCCAGGGAGCGCGGTCGCGGTCGGTGAGCGGCGCGCCGCTGCTCATCTTCGAGACATTTTCCGGCGGATGAAATTCGTCCGCGTCCCGGAACCTCCAGCCGAGCTCTGCGGCGAGCTGCGTGCCGATCGTCGTCTTGCCACTTCCGGCCACGCCCATCAGCAGGATCACGAGCGCCGGGGACGGTTCGCTCCGAAACGTTTTCCACGCGCGCGTGGCGACCGGGTCGCGGTCCTCGTCGAAATCGAGGTAGTCGAACATCGTCATGATCGGCTTGCTCTCGAGCGAACTTTCGCGAATCCGGCGCCGCAGCGTCTCGCCGACGTCGTCGCGCCACCCGCGTTTCATCATGAAACCATTCCAGACCTCGCACTCCTCGTCAGTCCGCGCTCCGCCGCGCGCTTCCGCCCACTGCAGCAATTGTTCGTCTCCGAGATCGCCCGCCAGCACCCGCGCTTTCAGCTCCTCGTAATTCACGCGCAGAAACCCGCAGCACCGTGCGTCGAAACCTTTGCCGAGGTTCGCCGCGTAATCGGCAGCCGGCAGCGCGCCCGTCGCGTGCAGCCGAATCTTGTCCAGCATGCGTCCGAAATAAACGAGCCGACCCACTTTGGCGTAAGGGCTTCGCAGGCCGGGGACATGCATGGTGGCAAGTGACAAGTACCAAGCGACAAGTGACAAGAAGTAACCCGAGGTCCTCGGGACTTCTTCCTGGTTACTTGGTACTCCTGGCAACCCGTCCGAAGTAGATTCCGGTGGCGAGAACGCCGAGCAACCACGTCGGGAAGTTCACCCATAGTTGGTGAAAAGGCACGGGATAATGGTGGCACGCCCAGATGATCACGACGTGTTTGATCGCGATGAGGATCCAGCAAATGAGGATCAGTCGTTCGACTTTCGCGTTCCGCGGCTCGTCGCCGTGGACCCGCACTTCCTCCACGAAAGCGTGCCGATCGAGCTCCGGCGGCGGGCGGCCCGTAATCAATTGAACCAAATTCGCGAACATGGGGGCAGGTGGGCACACGAGTATTGATCGGTTGCCGCGAATTGCAAAAAGGACGCTGGGGGGAGTTGAATCGCGGCAGAGCTCCGCTCATTTTCTTACGCATGCCCGAGCCCCACCCCCCGTCGGCGCAATCGCCCGTCGAGCCCGCGCCCGCGACCATGGGCCGGCCCAGCACCGTTGCGGCCGGCGTGGCGGCGGCGGCGAAGACCGCCGGGCTCGTCCGCGGCATGGGAATGCTGCGCGGTGCGCGCGCCTTGCTCGATGTGAACCAGGCGAACGGTTTCGACTGCCAGTCGTGCGCGTGGCCGAACCCGGACGGTGAGCGGCACGTCTTCGAATTCTGCGAGAACGGCGCGAAGGCGGTCGCCGATGAAGCCACGCCGAAGCGGATTGGCCGCGAGTTTTTCGCGCGGCACACCGTCGTGGAGCTCGCAGCGCAGAGTGACCACTGGCTGAACGCGCAGGGCCGGCTGATCGAACCACTGGTGCTGCGGCCGGGTGCGAATCACTACGAGTCGCTGCCGTGGGGCGAGGCGTTTGCGCTGATCGCGCGCGAGCTGCACGCGCTGCCGGGGCCGAACGCCGCGGCGTTCTACACCTCCGGGCGCACGAGCAACGAGGCGGCGTTTTTGTGGCAGCTTTTCGCGCGGCAGTTCGGCACGAACAACCTGCCGGATTGCTCCAACATGTGCCACGAATCCAGCGGCGTGGCGCTGGTGGAAGCGATCGGCATCGGCAAGGGCACGGTGAAACTCGAGGACTTCGAGCAGGCGGACGCGATTTTCGTCATCGGCCAGAACCCGGGCACCAATCATCCCCGCATGCTGACATCGCTTGCCGCCGCCAAGGCGCATGGCGCGAAAATCGTAGCGATCAATCCGCTGCCGGAAGTCGGCATCGAGCGGTTCAAGAACCCGCAGGATTTCCTGCACCCGACCAAGGCGCTGGGCACGCTGCTCGGCCGCGGCACGCAGTTGGCGGATCTTTGGCTGCAGCCGCGCGTGGGCGGCGACCTCGCGCTGTTCAAGGGGCTGATGAAGGAAATGCTGGAAGCGGAGGAGCGGCAGCCGGGCGCAGTGCTCGACCAGGCGTTCATTCGCGAGCACACGAACGGGTTTGCAGCGTTCGCGGCCGACCTGCGCGCGACCCCTTGGGACGCGATCGTCGATGCGAGCGGAGTGTCACGCGACGAAATCCGCGCCGCCGCCGGGATCGCCGGCGCGTCGCGGGCGACCATCGGTTGCTGGGCGATGGGGCTGACGCAGCAGCCGCAGGCCGTTGCCACGATTCAGCAGGTCGTGAATTTTCTGCTTCTCCGCGGAAGCATCGGCCGGCGCGGTGCCGGGGTGTGTCCCGTCCGCGGTCATTCGAACGTGCAGGGCGATCGAACAATGGGAATCTGCGATCGCATGCCGGCCGCCTGGCTCGATCGGCTGGATGCCGAGTTCGGAATTCGGTCACCGCGCGAGCGCGGCTTCGACACGGTCGAGACGATTCGCGCGATGCACGATGGTCGCGTCGGGGTGTTCATCGGACTGGGCGGAAACTTCCTGTCGGCCACGCCCGATACCGAGTTCACGGCCGAGGCGTTGCGCCGGTGCGCGTTGACCGCGCAAATTTCGACCAAACTCAATCGCGCTCATCTTGTGACTGGACGGACCGCGCTCATTCTGCCGTGCCTCGGGCGCAGCGAGCGCGATGCGCAGGCGGGCGGCGAACAGTTCGTCACGACCGAGGATTCGATGGGCGTCATCAATTCTTCCCGCGGCAAGCTCGCGCCGGCCTCCGAACACCTGCGGAGCGAAGTGGCGATTGTGTGCGGGATCGCCTGCGCGGTGTTTGCGCGCAACCCCGGCGGTCCGGCGGCGACGGACACGACCCGGGTTCCGTGGGAGTCGTTCGCGGCCAACTACGACCTGATTCGCGACCCCATTGCGCGCGTCGTGCCCGGATTTGAAAATTACAACGCGCGGATCCGCCAGGGACCCTTCCATCTGCCGAACGCCGTGCGCGACGCCCGCGAATGGCGCACGGCGACCGGCAAGGCGAACTTCATTCCGGCGCAGATTGCCAACCGCGCGCTGGCCGCGGACGAGTTCCTCCTGATGACGATTCGTTCCCACGATCAGTTCAACACGACGATTTACGGGCTCGACGATCGATATCGCGGCGTATTCGGGGGCCGCCGCGTCGTCTTCATGCACGAAGCGGACATGGCGGCGGCCGGGCTGCGGGCTGGCCAGCCGGTCGATCTCAGGAACAACCACGGCGGCATCGAGCGGGTCGCCCATCGATTCACCGTCGTGCCGTATCGGGTTCCACGCGGTTGCCTCGCGACCTATTTCCCGGAAGCGAACGTCCTCGTGCCCATCGACAGCACGGCGGCCCGCAGCAACACGCCGACCAGCAAGTTCGTGGTCGTGAAGATTAACTCCGCGGCGTGAAGCAAGAACTCCGTCCTTCGCATGGCCACCTCGGAGGAAAGCGGCCGCTGCGCGGATCGGGCTCCGTTTAATCGCCGGAAGGAACGCGGCAAGCTGCGGGGAATGGACCGGCCTGCGATTCGGGGTGCATTTGCCCGGTGCACCGGCAAAATCTCCGTCCGATGATGCGAATGCTGGGTGCTCTTTTGGGTGTTGTGCTGCTGCTCTCGGCGGCCTGTGAGACCCAGCCCAGGCCGCCGACGCCCCGCGGCACGGTCGCAGTGAAGCTTTTGAGCGAGAAGAAGGTCAGCGAGCTGACGATCAGCGACGAGTACATGCTCGTGGTCACGCTACCGCCGAGCGATGCCGGGCACCGGTGGGAGATCTCGTTCCACGACTTTCGCTACCTCCAGCTTCTCCGGGATATCCATCCCCCGGCTGATCCCCACGCAGGGGCGACCGTGACGTTTATGACGCGAACCCCTGGTCGGACGCGGCTGCGGTTCGTGCTGCTACCGTTGCAAGCCAGCCGCTCCGTCGATCCGATCGATCAACAGGAGCTCATCCTCACGATTCAATAGTCCGGAAAATTCGCCGCGCGGCTCGAACGGCGCCGCCAAAGGGAGTCGCCTAGACCGGCGCCCAGGCACCGACGCCGACGACTTCCTCGACCTCGGCTTCCTCGTCCGGCAGTTCGTTCAGCGGTGCGAAGCGTTCCGAGGAGAAACCGAGTTCCTGTTCGCCCTGGTGAAAGGGGTCGCGCGGGTTTTTCAGCTCCTCGAGCAGCAGGCCGACGGTCGCGGAGTCCCCGCCCCTGACGATCTTTTCCCGGCCGAGAAACACCTCGCGCACGGTGTAGATGTTATCCTTCACCGGCAGCTGCTTGTAGAGCGCGCGAATGGTCGGGGTGAAGGTATCGTTGATGCAGACGACTTTCTGGCCTTTAACCATGCGCTTCGAAATTAAGAGCCCGCGCGAAAACTGCAAAGGGAGAATCGGATTACGCGGCCCGTGCGTGATTTGCAATTGGCGGCGCCCCCAGTGGTGCGGACAGCGGCCGCGGCGACGGATCGCGAGCGCTAATCTCCGTCAGCAGTGCGACGACCTTCGCGCCGTCCGCGCCAAATACCCCTTGCGCTGCCGACCCCGTTGCCGCAGCGATCTCCCAGGAGTTTTTTTATGGCCTCTGCTGATTCTCGCCCCGCCGGCACTACCGCGGCAACGCGCAACGCCGCCGACCGCAAATCGAACGCCGGCACCACGCCGGATCCGTGGGAGATGTGCGCGAAACTCGAGTACGGCGCCGACCGCAGCTTCGCGTGGGCGGTCCAGCAACAGGTGGTGCAAACGCCGCCCGAGGGGCGCGCGCGGCTGGAGGAGCGGTTGTTGAAGTCGCTCGCGCAGCCCAACTGCACGGAAGCCGGCCGCGCGTTTCTCTGCCGGATGCTGGCGATGGTCGGCTCGGCCAAGAGTGTCCCGCCGCTCGCGGCGCTCCTGCGCGACGTGCGGACGACCGAAGCCGCGCGCTATGCGCTCGAGCCGATCCCCGGGCCCGAAGTCGATGCGGCGCTCCGCGATGCGCTCGGCGCGCTGACTGGGCCGGCGAAAGCCGGGCTGATTGGCAGCATCGCCCGGCGCCGGGACGCCGCGGCGCGCGGCGCACTCGTCGCGATCAAGGACAATGCGGCGGAGCCACCGCTCGTCCGACAGGCGGCGACGCGCGCGCTCGAATGCATCGGTTCCACCCAAGCCTGACGCCATCATGAAGACCCTTTCCGCTCTCACGCGTCGCGAGTTCATCCAACGCTCATCGGTCGCCACCGCCGCGGTCGCCGCGCCGCTCATTCTGCCATCCGGCCTGCGCGGCGCGGGCGCGCCGAGCAAGAAGATCGCCGTGGGCGTCGTCGGTTGCGGCAATATTTCCGACAGCCATTTTCCCGCCCTGCTCGGGTACCCGGAGTCGGTGCGGATTCTCGGCGTGTGCGACGTCGATCGCGAGCGGCGCGAAGCCTCGGCCGCGCGGGTGAATCGCGAGTACGGCACGTCGGATTGCAAGGCTTACGCGGATTTTCGCGAGCTGCACGCCCGGCCCGACATCGACGCGATCTTCGTGTGCACGCCCGACCACTGGCACGCTCTCGTCGCGATCGACGCGATGCGCAACGGCAAGGATGTCTACGTCGAAAAACCGCTGACGCTCACGATCGCCGAGGGTCGCGCCCTGGTGGCCGCCGCCCGGAAGTACAACCGCGTCGCGCAGCACGGCACGCAGCATCGCTCGATGAAGCGTTTCCACGATGTGGCGGAATTCGTGCGCAACAACGGACTCGGCAAACTCGAACGGATCGAATGCTTCATCCCGCCGAACAACCGGCACGTCGGCGCGACGTGGAAACCCGAACCGGTGCCGGCAGGGTTCGACTGGGACATGTGGCTGGGCCCGGCGCCGTGGCGGCCATTCACCGCACAAGGTTATCATTACAACTTTCGGTTCATCTCCGACTGCGCGTACGGGCAGGTGACGAACTGGGGTGCGCACTACCTCGACATCGGGCAATGGGCGCTGGACATGGACAACAGCGGGCCCGTTGCGGTCGAGGGCCACGGCGAGTTTCCCAGCACCGGCTTGTTCACCAACGCCACGAAGGTCGACTTCACGGTCTGGTACCCGAACGGCATCCCGATGCACTGTCGCACGCGCTACGAAGGCGGAGGCACGTCGCGGTTCGTCGGCGAGCGCGGCTGGCTCGACATCGCGCGCGACAAGATGAGCGCGTCCGATCCGAATCTGCTCCGCGAAATGCAGGCGGCGGGGAAGAAGATCCAGCTGCCGCTGAGCAACAATCACCACGAAAATTTCTTCGAGTGCGTGCGGACGCGAAAGCACCCAATCGCCGATGTGGAGCTTGGGCATCGCACGACGACGGTCTGCAACCTGGGCCAGATATCGATGGTCCTTGGCCGAAAGTTGAAATGGGATCCCGCCAGGGAGGAGTTCGTCGGGGATGACGTGGCGAACCGGCTGCGTGGCCGCGCCATGCGATCGCCGTGGTCGCTGACCTGACGCAGCGGCGTAATTATCCGGAAAAATTCAGAAGAGTGCCCGCGAATCACGCGAATTGACGCGAATTTCAGAGGGAACGGACAGGGCTTGCGGGGTGTGCTTTCACTTTTCAGTGGAGCGAGTATCCCATGCGCGGGCTCCTGCTTATTCGATCCTTCCTTCGTCGAAATCGATTAGGTCGGGTACGCTCTTGATGTCCTCGGCCCGATCGGCACAGCCCATCGCGGTGAGCGCCTCCTTGAGGAATTCGCGACCGGCGGTGGTCATGCCCATCTGCACGTAGCGACGGTTCCATTGCGCCGCTTTCACGTCGGCCGGAAGCAGCTGCTTCAGCCTGGACTCGATCGCTTCGTCTGTCGCCGACTCGAAAACGATTTTTTCGACCGCCGCCGGGTCGATGCCGAGGTGCTGGCTGAGAAACCGATCGCAGCCGCGTTTGTAGTTCTTCGCGTAGCTGGGCGGCAGCGCGCCGTGTTGTTTCACATAGCGGCACTTCGCGAGAAACCGCGGCAGGTGCAACAGCCCGGTCGCCGGATGCGGTTGGTACGGCGAAGGAAATTCCGTGATGACCACGCCGCTGGAGCCTGGAATTGGTTTCGAAGGCACGCTACGACCGTCGCGGCTCGCGCCCCCGCCCGTCAAGGCCGCGCCACCACCCCTCCCCTTTGGCATTCCTCCCATCACGAGTTTGTCACGTAATGCGTGACAAACCGATCGGCGCGGCGGGGAGGAGCGAGGCTTGGCCAAGAAACGCGCAGCGTTCGGCCAGCGCTGCGGTGTTTCGCGTCGTGACGCTCGCCTGGCTCGCGGGTACACGAAAAGGCGCTTTCACCCTGCTTCCGCCATGACTTCGCCGCTGCAATTCACGCTTCGCGCCCAGGAGATGCCCACGCATTGGTACAACCTGAACGCGGATTTTCCCGAACCGCTGCCACCGCCGCTGCACCCGGGCACGAAGCAGCCGGTCACGCCGGATCTGATGACCGCGCTGTTTCCCGAGGAGCTCGTCGCGCAGGAAATGAGCGCGGAGCGGCACATCGAGATCCCGGCGGCGGTGCGCGAAGTTTACGCGTTGTACCGGCCGACCCCGCTGTTGCGCGCCGTGCGGTTGGAAAAGGCGCTGCAAACTCCGGCGCACATCTACTACAAGTACGAGGGCGTCAGCCCCGCGGGCAGTCACAAGCCGAACACTGCGATCGCGCAGGCCTACTACAACCAGCAGGCGGGGACGAAGCGGCTCGCGACCGAAACCGGCGCGGGCCAGTGGGGCTCTTCGCTCGCCTTCGCCTGCAGCGTGTTCGGTCTGCAGTGCAACATCTACATGGTGAAGGTCAGTTTTCACCAGAAACCGTACCGCAAGCTGCTGATGGAGACCTACGGCGCCACGGTGCACGCCAGCCCCAGCGATCAGACGGAGTATGGCCGGAAGGTGCGCGCCGAGACGCCTGACAGCAATGGCAGCCTGGGCATCGCCATCAGCGAGGCGATCGAGGACACGGTGAAGCATCCGGGCACCAAATACGCGCTCGGTAGCGTGCTGAATCACGTGTGCCTGCACCAGTCGATCATCGGCGAGGAGACCATCAAGCAGATGGAAATGGCGGGCGAGGAACCCGATGTCATTTTCGGCTGCGCCGGCGGCGGCAGCAACTTTGCCGGCCTCGCGTTTCCCTTCGTCCGGAAAAAAATCAAGCAGGGAAAGAAGTACCGGATCGTCGCGGTCGAGCCGGCCTCGTGCCCGTCGCTCACGCAGGGTGAGCTGCGCTACGATTTCGGCGACACCGCGGAGACGACGCCGCTGATGATGATGCACACGCTGGGCCACAACTTCATGCCCCCCAGCATCCACGCCGGCGGGCTGCGTTACCACGGCATGGCGCCGATGGTGAGCCACTGCAAGAAGCTCGGGTTGATCGAGGCGCTCGCGTATCCACAACTCAAGGTCTTCGAGGCCGCCGTGCTCTTCGCCCGGAGCGAGGGCATCGTGCCCGCGCCGGAATCATCCCACGCCATCGCCGCCGCCGTCGACGAGGCGAGGCGCTGCCGCGCGGAAAATCGCAAGCGCGTGATCGTGATCGGGCTCAGCGGAAACGGGCTCCTCGATCTCGCCGCGTACGAGTCCTATCTCGGCGGCCACATGCACGACACGGGCAACGACGACTGAGAGCGTGCAGCCCTGCGCGTGAGCGCAGGGAAATTGCGCGGCCGCTGGCGGGTCGACGGCGACACAGGCCAGTCGAGCCGACCAAGGCCAGCCCAACCGCAGAGTGTAACGTATTACGTTACACTGTCCTCGGGTTCAGGATCTGCCCGCGGGGCCGCGATGAAGAGTGAGGCGGCTCGCGTTGGCTGGCCGGTGTTACGGCAGATCCGTGTACCCCATCAGAAACCGGTCGCACTCGCGCGCCGCGCCGCGGCCTTCGTTGATGGCCCAGACCACGAGACTTTGTCCCCGACGGCAGTCGCCGGCGGCGAACACGCTCTTGATGCTCGTCGCGTACTTTTCGTGCTCGGCCTTCACGTTCGAGCGCGGATCGGTCTCGAGATTCAGTTCCTTCAGCAGCGGCTGCTCCGGCCCGAGGAAACCCATCGCGAGCAGCACGAGCTGCGCCGGCCGCGTTTTCTCCGTGCCGGGAATTTCCTTCGGCACGAACGCGCCCTTCTCGTTCTTCTCCCATTTGATTTCGACGGTGACCAGCTCCTTCACCCTGCCCTGCCCGTCGGCGATGAACTTCTTCACGGTCGTCAGATAGATGCGCGGATCCGCGCCGAACTTCGCGGCGGCTTCCTCCTGGCCGTAGTCCAATTTGTACGTCTTGGGCCACTCCGGCCACGGATTGTCGGCCGCGCGATCGAGCGGCGGCTTCGGCAGGATTTCGATCTGCAACAGGCTCTTGCAACCGTGGCGCATCGACGTGCCGACGCAGTCGGTGCCGGTATCGCCGCCACCGATGACGACGACGTCCTTGTTCTTCGCGCTGATCAGCGCGTGATCCGCGCCACCGTTGAGGATCGCCTTGGTGTTCGCGGTGAGAAATTCCATCGCGAAGTGCACGCCCTGCAGGTTGCGGCCCTCGATCGGCAGGTCGCGCGGCTGCGTCGCGCCGGTGCAGATCACGGTCGCGTCATACTCGTTGAGGAAAATCTGCGGCTCGACGTTGTCGTTGTCGCCCGTGCCGACGCTGGCGTTGCAGACGAACTTGATGCCCTCCTGCTCCATCAGCGTGATGCGGCGCATGACGACGGCCTGCTTGTCGAGCTTCATGTTTGGGATGCCGTACATCAGCAGCCCGCCCGGGCGATCCGCGCGCTCAAAAACGGTCACGGTGTGCCCCGCCCTGTTGAGCTGCGCCGCGCACGAGAGGCCCGCGGGCCCCGAGCCGATCACGGCAACCTTCTTGCCGGTGCGAACCTTCGGCGCTTCCGGCACGACCCAGCCCTCTTCCCAGCCGCGCTCGATGATCGAGTGCTCGATGTTCTTGATCGTGACCGGCGGCGCGTTGATGCCGAGCACGCACGAACCTTCGCACGGGGCCGGGCAGACGCGCCCGGTGAATTCCGGGAAGTTGTTCGTCTTGTGCAGCCGCTCGAGCGCCTCGTGCCAGAGCCCGCGGTAGACGAGGTCGTTCCACTCGGGGATCAGGTTGTTGATCGGGCAGCCGCTGGCCATGCCGCTGATCAACTTGCCGGTGTGGCAAAACGGGATGCCGCAGTCCATGCAGCGCGCGCCCTGCTGGCGGAGTTTCTTCTCCTCCATGTGATGGTGGAACTCCTGCCAGTCGCGCACGCGCTCGGTCGGCGTGCGATCGACGGGCAGTTCGCGCAGGTATTCGATGAAGCCAGTTGGTTTACCCATGGAGCAGAAAAAATCTTTTAACCACTAATGAACACTAATGGAGCACTAACGATGAGACGGATCGCGCTTCGATGGTTCGGATTGGTGAGTCGTTGGTGAAGATTAGTGGTTAATTCCCCCCAACGCGCGAGGTGTCGCGGGCGTTTTCCTCGAACGCGGCCATGATGGCCTCGTCGCCGGTGAGCCCCTGGGCCTGGGCGCGCTCGATGCAGGCGAGCATGCGCTTGTAGTCCTTCGGCATCACCTTGACGAACTGCGGCGCGAACTTGTCCCAGCGGCCGAGGATCAGTTTCGCCCGTTCGCTCTGCGTGTAGTCGAGGTGCTTCTGCACCATGGCGCGGACCGACGCGATTTCCTTCGCGTCCTCGAGCTTTTCCACGCCGACCATCTGCGCGTTCACGCGCTGGGCGAAGTCGCCGCTCTCGTCGAGCACGTAGGCGATGCCGCCGGACATGCCCGCGCCGAAATTGCGGCCGGCGCGGCCGAGCACGACGACGTATCCGCCTGTCATGTACTCGCAGCCGTTGTCGCCAATCGCCTCGACGACCGCGGTCACGCCGGAATTGCGGACGGCGAAACGTTCGCCCGCCATGCCGCGGATGTACACTTCACCGGCGCTCGCACCGTACAGCGCGACGTTGCCAATGATCATGTTTTCCTCGGCCTTGAACGGTGACTGCGGCGACGGATAAATGACGAGTTTGCCGCCGGAGAGCCCCTTGCCGAAGTAGTCGTTGGCGTCGCCTTCGATTGTCAGTGTCATCCCGCGCGTTACGAACGCCCCGAAGCTCTGGCCGGCGGAGCCGGTGAACTTCAGCTTGATCGTGTCCTCGGGCAGGCCTTTCGGGCCGTGCTGCTTGGTGATTTCGCCGGAAGTGATCGTGCCGACGACCCGGTGGACGTTGCGAATCGGCAGTTCCGCCACCACCTTCTCGCCGCGCTCGATCGCCGGCCGGCAGATCTCCAGCAGCGTCGTGACGTCGAGCGAGCGGTCGATGCCGTGGTCCTGCTTCATCTGGCAGAACCGACCGACCTCGGGGCCGACGTCGGGCTGGTAGAGGATGTTCGAGAAATCGAGCCCCTTGGCCTTCCAGTGATCGATCGCCTTCCGCGCCTCGAGCCGATCGGTGCGGCCAATCATCTCCTCGATGCTGCGGAAACCGAGGTGCGCCATGATTTCGCGCATGTCCTCCGCGATGAAGCGCATGAAGTTCACCACGTGCTCCGGTTTGCCGGAAAACTTGGCGCGCAGCTGCGGGTCCTGCGTGGCGACGCCGGCGGGGCACGTGTTCAGATGGCAAACCCGCATCATGATGCAGCCCGTCGCGACGAGCGGCGCGGTGGCGAAACCGAACTCCTCCGCGCCGAGCAGCGCGGCGATCACGACATCGCGGCCGGTCTTCAACTGGCCGTCGGTCTCCACCGCGATGCGCGAGCGGAGATTGTTCAGCACGAGCGTCTGGTGCGTCTCGGCGAGACCGAGCTCCCACGGCAGGCCCGCGTGTTGCAGCGAGGTCTGCGGCGAAGCGCCGGTGCCGCCGTCGTAGCCGGAAATCAGCACGACGTCGGCGTGGGCCTTCGCGACGCCGGCGGCGACGGTGCCGACGCCGACTTCGGCGACGAGCTTCACGCTGATCCGCGCATCCTTGTTGCCGTTCTTCAAGTCGTGGATCAGCTCGGCGAGGTCCTCGATCGAATAGATGTCGTGGTGCGGTGGTGGGGAGATCAGGCCGACGCCCGCCGTGGTGCCGCGGGTCTTGGCGATCCACGGATAAACCTTCGTGCCGGGTAGCTGGCCGCCCTCGCCGGGCTTGGCGCCCTGCGCCATCTTGATTTGGAGCTCCCGCGCGTTGACGAGATACTCGCTCGTGACGCCGAAGCGGCCCGAGGCGACCTGTTTGATCGCGGAGTTCTTCGAGTCACCATTCGGCAGCGGCTTGTAGCGCTCCGCGTCTTCGCCGCCCTCGCCGGTGTTCGACTTGCCGCCGATCCGGTTCATCGCGATCGCCAGCCTTTCGGTCGCTTCCTTCGGAA
>Ga0080064_1001302_pt1 | contig 51804 bp, 45 predicted proteins | sample Subgrocontami54m_FD_69260 | JGI IMG/M metagenome (GOLD analysis project Ga0080064, IMG submission 69260) | Subsurface groundwater microbial communities from S. Glens Falls, New York, USA - GMW46 contaminated, 5.4 m (SPADES assembly) (version 2) ...
CTTGAAATCCTTCATCTGTTGCAGCAGGTACTCCTTGTTCTGTCCGGCCAGGCTTGGCGGCACGCCGCCGACGCTGACGCCGTCGGTGCCGTGGCAGGTAAAGCAGGTTGCAGACAGGCTGCGCGCGGCATTCGGGTCTTGTGCCAGCGCAGAAGATGTGAGATTGCCGAAAACAACCAACAGCATCGCAGTGCATGGAGTCAGATGGGATCGCATGGTTTCTCCTCCTTCAGTGACGAGTCGATTATAACGCCGGCGGCTTGGCCGCTCTTATTAAACCGTTATCTCTCTATGCTGCGCCGCGGCACACCGCGCGACACCGGCCGGCGAAAAATATTCACGCAATGCTGGCTGCTACCTCGGCGAATACCAGGCGGACTTTCCCGTCGGGGTCGAGATCGACGCTGACCTTGCCGCCATTGGCAAGCCGGCCGAACAACAGCTCATCGGCGAGTGCGGTGCGTATCGTGTCCTGTATCAGCCGCGCCATCGGTCGCGCGCCCATCTGCGGGTCGAAGCCTTTTATTGCAAGGTGATCCTTCAGCGCGTCCGTAAACGCAACCTCGACTTTCTTCTCGTGCAGCTGCTCTTCGAGCTGCATCAGGAACTTTTCCACCACGCGCATGATGATGTCGCGGTCGAGCGCGGAGAACGAAATAATTGCATCCAGCCGGTTGCGGAATTCGGGCGAGAACATGCGCTTGATCTCTGCCATTTCGTCGCCCGTCTGCGCCGACAGCGTGAATCCCATCGAAGTTTTCGACAGCTCGACAGCGCCCGCGTTGGTGGTCATGATGATCATCACATGGCGGAAATCGGCTTTGCGTCCGTTATTGTCGGTGAGGGTGCCGTGGTCCATCACCTGCAGCAGAATGTTGTAGACGTCGGGGTGCGCTTTCTCGATCTCGTCGAGCAGCAGCACCGAATACGGGTGTTTGGTCACCGCCTCGGTCAACAGTCCGCCCTGATCGAAACCGATGTAGCCCGGCGGGGCGCCGATCAGGCGCGAAACTGCGTGACGTTCCATGTATTCGGACATATCGAAGCGGATCAGCTCCACCCCCATGATGTAGGCAAGCTGGCGCGCGACTTCGGTCTTGCCGACCCCGGTCGGGCCCGAGAACAGGAAGCAGCCGGTCGGTTTTTGCGGGTTGCCCAGCCCGCTCCTCGACATCTTGATCGCCGCCGCCAACGCGTCGATCGCCTTGTCCTGGCCGAATACCACCGCTTTCAGGTTGCGATCGAGGTTCTTCAGCTGCGAACGGTCGTCGGTATTCACGCTCTGCGCCGGGACCCGCGCAATCTTGGCGACGATCTCCTCGATTTCGTGCCTGGTAATGACCTTTTTCTGCTTCGATTTCGGCAGGATGCGCTGCGCTGCGCCCGCCTCATCGATCACGTCGATCGCCTTGTCGGGCAAATGCCGGTCGTTGATATAGCGCGCCGCGAGCTCGGCCGCCGAGGTCAGCGCAGAGGCTGCGTACTTGATGCCGTGATGCGCCTCGAAACGCGTTTTAAGCCCGCGCAGGATGGATATCGTTTCCGCGATCGACGGCTCCGTGACGTCGATTTTCTGGAAACGCCGTGACAACGCATGGTCTTTTTCGAAAATCCCGCGGAATTCGTTATAGGTGGTGGCGCCGATGCACTTGAGTTGCCCGGTGGACAGCGCGGGCTTGAGCAGGTTGGAGGCGTCCAGCGTGCCGCCCGAGGCGGCGCCGGCGCCGATCAGCGTGTGAATCTCATCGATGAACAGGATCGCGTGCGGGTTGTCGAGCAACTGTTTCAGCACCGCCTTCAGGCGCTGCTCGAAATCGCCGCGATACTTGGTTCCCGCGAGAAGCGCGCCCATGTCGAGCGCGTAGACCTGGCTTTTGGCAAGTATCTCGGGCACGTCGCCCTCGACCACGCGCCGCGCCAGACCCTCCGCGATTGCCGTCTTGCCCACTCCGGCCTCGCCGACCAGCAGCGGATTATTCTTGCGGCGGCGGCACAGCGTCTGCACCACGCGCTCGAGCTCGCGATCGCGGCCGATCAGCGGGTCAATCTTTCCCGACAGCGCGAGCGCATTGAGATTAAGCGTGTAGTTCTCGAGCGCACCGCCCGGCGACGGTTCCTGCTCGGACTCGGGCTCGCCATCGCCCTTGCCGGGTGCCGCCTGCGGCACCTTGCTGATGCCGTGCGAGATGAAGTTGACGACATCAAGCCTCGTCACGCCCTTTTGCTGCAGGAAATATACCGCGTGCGAATCCTTTTCTCCGAATATGGCGACCAGCACATTGGCACCGGTCACCTCCTTCTTGCCCGACGATTGCACGTGCAGAATGGCGCGCTGGATCACGCGCTGGAAACCGAGTGTCGGCTGGGTGTCGGTATCCTCGGCACCGAGAATCGGGGTGTGCTCGGTGACGAACTCGAACAGGAGTTTGCGCAGGTCGTCGATCTCGGCCGCGCACGCCTTGAGCACCTCGGAGGCTGACGGGTTGTCGAGCAGCGCGAGCAGCAGATGTTCAACGGTAATGAATTCGTGCCGTTTCTGGCGCGCCTCCATGAACGCCATGTGCAGGCTGACTTCGAGTTCCTGGGCAATCATCAGTTTTTCTCCATCACGCAGCACAACGGGTGCTGATGCTGGCGTGCGAACGCCGTCACCTGCTCGACCTTGGTCGCCGCAACGTCGCGCGGGAAAACTCCGCACACCCCGGCGCCCTCGCGATGAACTTTGAACATGACCTGAATCGCTTTCTCGCGGCTGAGAGAGAAAAACTTTTGCAGCACCAAAACTACGAAATCCATAGGAGTGTAATCGTCATTTAGCAGCAAAACCTTGAACATCGGGGGCGATTTGACCTTGGCCTTTTTCGCCTCCAGCACCGTACCTTCGCGTTGCCGTGTCGCCATACTCCACACCACCTTGCGCCTGCCAGCTTGCAGTTGTTATTTTGACCAATATGCCAGATTAATCAAGTGGCAAAAAAGGCCTTTCCCAACAAAATCTTGACTTCCGCTGGCAAATAGCCTAGAAAGCCAAAAGGTGTTTGGCTTCAAGCTCGATCGCAGCACCGGTTTAACCGTATGCGTCCTTGAAACTCAAACAGTCTCCGGAAGTTTTTCCGGTAATTTTTTAAGTCACGAGGAACGGCAATATGGCAACAGGTACTGTGAAATGGTTCAACGACGCCAAGGGTTATGGCTTCATTACGCCTGATGACGGCAGCGAAGATCTGTTCGCGCACTTTTCGGCGATCCAGATGGGCGGCTTCAAGACCCTCAAGGAAGGACAGAAGGTTTCGTTTGAAGTGACCCAGGGTCCCAAAGGAAAACAAGCCTCGAATATCCAGGCCGCCTGACAGCAAGGCGGATCCCAGAATACCCGCATCAAGGCCCGTCCGGCGCAAGCCGGGGGGGCTTTTTTTTCGCGCAATCCCCGGCAATTCATGCCGAACCGGATTAATGAGATAATTGATCGTCGGCGTTCGCACGGGAAAGCGCAGCCGATACAGTCATTGCGGATAAATCTGCTCCTGGAACCCTTCGGGGCACCCCGTCACACCGCTGAAACGCCCGATAATCTGACCAACCACATTTGAACAAAGACTGAAAATCATGCCTCAAAAACTGGACCTGCTGAAAATCGCACAGGAAGAACAGGACGGCGACCTGTTCAAGCTGCTGGACACCATATACCGGCGATCCCGGATTCAGCCGCGGGGAATTTCCGATGCCATTATCTGGGAAGGCGGCAATCAATACGGCAACGTGAAGCCGGTCGCGCACGCGCTCACGGACATGTTTGCGCTCAATGGCACACTGATGGCGCTGGACGTGCTGGGCTTGCCGTTCCTCGGCGTGCCCATGATGGCGCAGTTCCGGCACGACACCAGGCTCGCGTCGCTCGAGTGGTTCGGCAAGCTGGATTACACATCGCTCAAGTGGTCCACCGCCGGTGATTTCATGGTCAACGAGAACGGCAAGAAGGTGGTCGTTGCCGGCAAGTCCGCCAATGCGCCGCTGCGCACCGCGGCGGGGGTCTACTGCAATGTCCGCCCCTACGGGACCATCACCAGTGTGCGATTTATGCCCGGCCTGCCCTATTCCCAGGACAAGAAAAAGTTCCGCGTTGATGCCGGCACCGGCAACATCCACTCCGAAATGAATACACCGGGTGTCAGGATGGCATACGCCGCGCGTTTGTTCCTGAAGATGGTGCATGAAACCGGGCAGATCGGGCGCGTCGCGACCAAGCCTACCCAGGCCCAGGAGGATACCGTCAACGCGGGCATCATCCGGTGGCTGTTGCAGGGCACGAAATTCGAACTCAAGCGGCGCTATTCGGTCGATGCCTATCAGGAAGAAAAAGCAAATGTCGACGCTATCGTCGCGCTGCTGCCCAAGGACTTCAAGGCCGGCATGGAAAACTGGGGCGGAGAAATCAACGAACACATCTCCGACACCAATTTCGGCCTGCTGCTGCATGACATGATGCGGCAACGCAAAGTCATCGTCTATGCGACAGACCTCGACGGTGACCGCCTGACCGACCTCATGGCGGATGCGCCCGATGCGCTGCGCGCATGGGGACAAATGGTTCTCGACCACGTCAAGGCGGGCGCCGACGTGAACAAGGTTTGGGCCGACATGGGCTTCACCATGAAAAACGGCAAAGACATGACCAGCGTCATGTACCGCATGCAGGGCGAGCCGATCTTTGAGCAGACGTTGGGTTCGGCTGACGCGATGCTGCTGCGCCTGCTGGCCGGAGATGAGACCGTCGGCGGGGAGAAGCAGCCCTACGATCCGCGGATACACTTCGTCCTGATCAATGAAGCGTACAAGGCGGCGAATCCGGGCAATACCGAACTTGCCCGATGGCTGGACGCGCAACTTGAGACCTTTGACAGAATTTACGGCGGCAAACGGCCGCGCTACATCGAGGGTTACCAAAAGCTCAAGGAAGCAATCAGGCCGTGGGGCAAGTAAGGCGCGGACTTTGAACCATGCGACATGACGCAACCCTGCCGTCCGGCGTGGAGATCCGCGGCGGGATCACGCCGCAATATTCCGAGATACTCACGCCGCAGGCGCTCGCATTCGTCGCTACGCTGCATCGCCGGTTCGACGGCCGCCGCCGGGAACTGCTCGCCATGCGCGCCGCTCGCCAGCAGGAATTCGACGCCGGCAAGTTTCCCGACTTTCTGCCGGAAACGAGGACTATCCGCGAATCCGAGTGGACAATCGCACCGCAACCGCCGGACCTGCTCGACCGCCGGGTCGAAATCACCGGCCCGACCGATCGCAAGATGGTCATCAATGCGCTGAACTGCGGCGCGTCGACATTCATGGCGGATTTCGAGGACGCAAACTGTCCGACGTGGGACAACATGGTCGACGGCCAGCTAAACCTGCGCGACGCAGTGCGCGGGTCCATCGAGTTCGAACAAAACGACAAGCAATACCGTCTCAATGACCAAGTCGCGGTGCTGATTCCGCGCCCGCGCGGCTGGCACCTTGACGAGAAGCACGTGTGGATCGACGGCGATCCCGTCGCCGGTGCTATATTCGATTTCGCGCTCTACTTTTTCCACAACGCGAAACAATCGCTCGCGCGCGGCAGCGGACCCTATTTTTACCTGCCGAAGCTGGAGTCGCACCTTGAAGCGCGCCTGTGGAACGACATATTCAATCTCGCGCAGGATGAAATCGGCGTAAAGCGCGGCTCGATCAAGGCTACCGTGCTGATCGAAACGGTGGTCGCCGCGTTTGAAATGGATGAAATCCTGTGGGAACTGCGCGAGCATTCCGCGGGGCTCAACATCGGGCGCTGGGATTACATCTTTTCGTGCATCAAGAAATTCCGGTCCAATCCGGATTTCTGCCTCGCCGACCGCGCTCAGGTAACGATGACCGCGCCTTTCATGCGCGCTTACGCGCTGATGCTGGTCAAGACCTGCCACCATCGCAATGCCCCTGCGATGGGCGGCATGGCGGCGCAGATCCCGATCAAGGACGATCCGGCGGCGAACGCGGCCGCGCTCGAGAAAGTGCGTGAGGACAAGGTGCGCGAGGTAACCGACGGCTGCGACGGCACCTGGGTCGCCCATCCCGGCCTGGTAGCGATCGCCAAAGAAGTCTTCGACCGCCACATGCCGCGGCCGAACCAGTACGACAGGCAGCGCCCGGATGTGAATTTCACGGCGCGGGACCTGCTCGACTTCCAGCCCGTGGAACCGATTACTGAGGCGGGGCTGCGCAACAACATCAGCGTCGGCATCCAGTATCTGGGCGCGTGGCTCGCGGGCAATGGCTGCGTGCCGGTGTTCAATTTGATGGAAGACGCCGCCACCGCCGAGATCTCGCGCTCGCAGATCTGGCAATGGATTCGCAGCCCGCAAGGCGTGCTCGACGACGGCCGTAAAGTGACCCAGGCGCTGTTCCGCCGGCTGCTCGCCGAAGAGTTGCCGAAGGTGAAGGCCTGCCTCGGCGATGAAGCGTGGAAAGCCGGCCGCTACGAGGACGCGGCCAAGCTGTTCGACCGGATCACCACCGGCGATTACGTCGAGTTCCTTACACTGCCTGCTTACGAATGGATTACCCGGAAAATCGCCGGGGGGAAAGCCGCGAGCGCGGTCTGACGCGGCGCCAATGCGCAATCGGTGGCGGTAACCCGGCTTTTGTTTCCTAAGTCCATGATTTTATGAGTGTTAAATGACTTCTCCTGAAAAATCATGAATTTAAGTTGCAAACACCGGTCGAAATTGATATTTTTGTCAACGATTTTTGGACCAACGCGTTAAACGCGAAGACCGTAAAAACGGTCGGTTTTCATGAAATCAACCTTCATCAACCTACCACAGGGGAATTAACATGAGCAAACTGCTTGCTGTTATCGTTGCTGCAATGTTCGCTGTCGTTACTGCCGGTGCTTTCGCTGCGGCGCACACGGCCGCCGCTCCGGCGAAAGACGCGAAGGCCGCTCCGGCGAAAGACGCCAAGATGGTGGACTGCAAGGACAAGAAAAACGAAAAACATAAAGACTGCATGAAAAAAGACGAGAAGAAGAAGTAATTTCTCGCATTGCGTCATAAAGGCAGGGTTGCGACCCTGCCTTTTTTTATTTCATGCGGCCCGGATAACGCGGAGCGCGCGTTTGAGATGCGCTGTTGATGCCGTTACCCGCCACTAATTCCTGAGCTGGAAACGAATCGGCACGTCGACTACGTGCGCGACCGGCGTGTCGCCGCGCCGCGCCGGCACGAATTTCCAGCCCTGCACTGCTTTCAGCGCCGCCTCGTCGAGTACCGGCGCGCCCGAGGTCTGGGCCACGGCGACCTGCTCGGGCGCCCCGGCAACGCTGACCTGCACGCGCAACACCACCACGCCCTCGAGCCCGAGCTTGCGCGCAAACGGCGGATAGGCAGGCAGTGGATTGCTCAAATACGCGACATTGAAGTGCGGCGGTTCAATCGCATCGGCGCGGCCTGAAGCGTTCAGCACGGCCATCGTCCTGGCAGCGATAACCGGAGCAGCCGCATTTTCCCGCCCGGGCGCAACCATGGCTGGCGCCGGTTCGACGTGCTCCACGGTGACCGGCACCAGCTCCGGCGCATGATGCAACGGCAACGCCGGCGCCGGACGCCGGTTCGCCGCGTGCTGCATAGGATTGCGTTGGCCCTGCGATAGCGGTCTTTTGACCGCCGGCGGCATTTCCGCTTCGAGCGTCACCGTCAGCGGTTGCGGCGGCTCAACCGGCAGGCGCTGCCAGCCGTTGAGCAGCAGGCTGCCGGCGGCGGCGTGCGCCGTGAGCGAAAACAGCAGCGCAGGCAGCAGCACCGGCGACGGGCGGCGCGCGCCGGGCGAGGATGGAAATGGGTGCCTATCAGACATCGGGTTGCAGGTCATGCAGGCGATCCGGGTGGGTGGACACGGAGCTTGATTATGCCATCAAAACACCAATAATTTGAGGTTGAACGCGCGCTCGACAAACCACACCGTCGCCAGCAGGCTGATCAGCACCGAGCCGCCGAGGAATATCACGCGCCGGTAGAGCACGGTTCGCCGCAGCCAGTAAGCAGCGGGCAGGAAGGCGCTGACGATTGCCAGTTGCCCGGCCTCGACGCCGAGGTTGAAGCCGACCAGCGCCAGCAGCAGCGCATCCTGCGGCAGGCCCAGATCGGCCAGCACGCTGGCGAAACCGAAGCCGTGGATCAGCCCGAACGCGAAGGCGACCATCCAGCGCCGCCGCTGAAACAACGGGAAAATGTTGTTGAGCGCCGCCAGCACCACCGACAGCGCGATTGCCGACTCGGTGAGCCGGGTCGGCAACGTGATCACGCCGAGCGCGGCAAGGCTGAGCGTGATCGAATGCGCGACCGTGAACGCGGTGACGACCTTGAACACATCCCAAAAAGCGGGCATGAAGCGCTCGACCGCGCGCCAGCCGCTGTGCGACAGCACGAGCACGGCCGGCAACAGCAGCGACAGCAGGAACAGGATGTGATCGAAGCCGATCCAGATATGCCACACGCCTTCGCGGCCGTAATCGAAAAACTGCACGATGCGGTTCGGCTTGGTCAGCTCGAATTTCTGGCGCGCAGCGTCCGGGCTGAAGATCGCGGTGCGTGTCGCGCCCTCATAGACCAGCCGCAGCAAGCCTTTGTGCTGGGGGTCGAGATCGAAGAACAGGTTATAGCCCAGATCGAGCACAGGGCCTGCCTTCGGGCATTGGGCCTCGAAGCGCAGTACGGCATACGCGCCATCGCTGTGGTTATCGACCAAATGCCCGGTCGCGCGCGGCTGGCAGGCTATCCCGTCGAGCGCGACCGCGAGCCGCGCCAGCGCGTAGGCGGCGATTTCGTCGTGCCGTGCGCGCAGCTCGCCCCAAGTGATATCGCCGTCGCCGTTGCTGTCGAGGCCGATCGCGAAATCGAGATCGCGCAGCGCGATGTCCCACTGGCCGCGCACCTCGCTGCCGGCCACCGTGACCGTCAGGTAGCTGTCGCTCGGCTTGTGCGCCGACGCGGCGGCCGCGAAGCTCGCCAACAGCAGGAACAGCACGGCGCGCATCAGGCTCTTCATTTCCGGATTGCCGCGAGCTGATCGGCCAACCGCTGCAGATACCAGTCTTCGATGTGCGTCTGCGCCATCCAGTCGAGCACCGGCTGCGCCGCCTCGGGCCGGCGCAGTGCGAGCGCGGCCTCCAGCAGCACGCGCGCATCGCGCGGCTCGCGCTGCACCCGCCAGTTGCTTTGCGCGAGTTTCAGCGCTTCCTCCGGCCGTTTCAACACGTGCAGGCTAAAACGCGATTCCTCCTGCTCGTGCGTGGTGTCGCGGCGCAGCCGTGCCGCCGCATAGCGGTCCGCGAGCGCCGCCTGATGCTCGTGCAGGCCCTTGGCTTTGGCGGCCTGTTCCGCCAGCGTCAGGCGCAGCAGCAGCGGATCGGCGCGGGTCCAGTCCTTGAGCAACGCAATCACCTCCTGCGGCCGGCCGTAATCAAGCAGGAAATCGGCGTAGGCGGCAAGCAGGAACCCGTCGGTGATATCGAGCGCCAGCGCGCGCTTGAAATGCCCCTCGGCGAGCTTGGCGTCGTTGAGGCGCCACGCCATCTCGGCCAGCCGCACCAGCACCCACATTTGCTGCTCCGCGCTGGCGTCGGTAGAACGTTCCAGCGCCTGGTTCAGCGTATCGTGGCTCTGGCGCGCGTGGCCGGTCAGGCCGTCGAGGAATGCAACACAGCCGATCGCGATCAGCTCCGGCATGTGAGGAGCGAGTTGCACGCAGTCGCGGCGCGATGCTTCGTAGTCGGCCTGCACCAGGTGGATCACCATGCGTAACGACCATGCGCGCGCATCGTCAGGGTCGCGCTTCAACGCTTGCTCCAGATCCTCAAGCGCGCCGGAGAAATCGTGCCGGAATTGGCGCAGCGTCGCCCGCATCACCAGCACCTGCGTCGGTGGCTGCGGCAGATCCCACCACGGCCTGAGCGCGGCCTGGGCATAGCCGACATAGCGCGGATCGCCCTGGGCGAGCGCCTGCTCGAAGTAGCGCCGTGCCAGCCGGATTGCGCGCTCGAGGTTTTGCGGATCGCGTGCCAGCGCCCCGCGCAGGTCTCTGATTTCGCGCATCGCCGGGTCGTTCGGTCGGGACGGCAGGCGCTCCAGCACTTCGCCGTCGGTGCGCGGCACATAGGGCGCCGCCATGCCACTTGAGGCCAGCAGCAGCATGAGCAGCAAAAAACCGAGGCGATATGACATGGCAATAAGCCGGCAGTGAGCCCGCGCGGCGGGAGACAGGCCAGTCAATCCGGCGGTTGATAGCATCATAACATCGACCTGTTCACGCGACCCGCAGGGGTTAATCCTGCTACAGCCATGGTCGAGCCCATCGCGGCGGCGCATCCACGCGCTGCGCCAGGCCCGTTTGGGCCGCAGCGCCTTAGAGCGCCTAACATAATGAAACGCGTGATGCGCTGGCACGATTTTGGCTCAGGGCGCGAAGAAAAGCCCGCCGCTTAGTCATTCTAAGCAAGGGATTTTCGACAATGCCATTGGGCCAAAACTCGCGGCCAGCCCCATTTCTCATTGGGTGTCGTTTTATTCGTCTGTCAGGGGTTGCGGCCAGAATCGGCGGCGCACCGGAGCGTGGAGCAGGGGCCCCGCTTGCGGGGATGCGACCGTGCAGGTGCGCGCGAGTCGCGTGGATTCGGCGCGCCGAGTGTCGCGCTCCGGGGTCGCATCCAAGCAGAATACGCTTGGAACCTGCTCCGCCCTCCACGCGACACATCGTTGCTCGACTGGGCAATATTCCAGATATTGCCTGCATCGAGCGCCTCGCCATCACCAATTCTGGACCGCAACGCACACGTTTTTCATTATGTTAGGCGCTCTTAGCGAGCGCGCCGCCAACCGCTACAATTCGTCATGGCCAGGGAACGCATAGTCGTCGGCATGTCGGGCGGGGTCGATTCGTCGGTTACGGCGCTGCTGCTCAAACAGCAGGGTTTCGAAGTTATCGGCCTTTTCATGAAGAACTGGGAAGACGATGACGACGAGGAATACTGCAGCTCGCGCCAGGACCTGGTGGACGCCGCTTCGGTTGCCGATTTGATCGGCATCGAAATCGAAGCCGTCAATTTTTCTGCCGACTACAAGGAGCGCGTATTCAGCGAATTCCTGCGCGAGTACCAGGCCGGACGCACGCCAAATCCGGACGTGTTGTGCAATGCCGAGATCAAATTCCGCTCGTTTCTCGACCACGCGCTGGCCATGGGCGCCGAGCGCATCGCTACCGGCCATTATGCTCAGGTGCGCGAAGTCGACGGCGTCCATCAGCTGCTCAAGGCCGAGGACGGCACCAAGGATCAGAGTTATTTTCTCTATCGCCTGAATCAGGCGCAGCTCGCGAAAACGCTGTTTCCTCTCGGCGCGCTTTATAAGCGCGATGTGCGTGACATCGCGCGCAGGAATGGGCTGCCGAACCATGACAAGAAAGATTCGACCGGCATCTGCTTCATCGGCGAGCGCCCGTTCCGCGAATTCCTGAACCGCTATCTGCCGGCCGATCCCGGCGAAATCTGGACGCTCGATGGTCGCCTGGTCGGGCGCCACATGGGACTCATGTTCTACACCATCGGCCAGCGCCAGGGGCTGGGTGTCGGCGGTCTACGCGACGGCGACGGCGACGCCTGGTATGTCGCCGCCAAGGATCTGCCCAACAACCGGCTGCTGGTAGTGCAAGGCCATGATAACAACGCCCTGCTGAAGAACAGCCTGACCGCAACCGACCTTAACTGGATCAGCGGCGCCGCGCCGCACTGCGATTGGGTCTACGGCGCAAAGACGCGCTATCGCCAGAAAGACGCGCCGTGCACCATTACGCACATCGATGCCGGGCGCTGCGAAGTCGAGTTTGCCGAGCCGCAGTGGGCGGTTACGCCCGGCCAGTCAGCCGTGATATACGAAAGCCGCGTGTGCCTGGGGGGAGGGATAATCAGCTCTTCGGCGGCGCCGTGTCCCTGAACGGCGCGCGCAGCGACAGTTTCTCGAACACCTTGGCCAGATTCGGATAAGGCGTGCGCCAGCCGAGATCCGGTAACCGCAAATCGAGGTAACCCAGCGCGCAACCGGTGGCGATGTCCGCCAGGTTGAACGTCTCCCCGCTGCACCATGCCCTGCCGCCAAGATCGTGGGACATGGTCTTCAGCGCGCGGTCGATCTTGCCCTGCTGGCGCGCGACCCATTCCGCGCTTTGTTTTCCGGCGGGGCGCCGCGTTTCCGATACGATTGCGACCGCGGCATCGCTGCAGCCGTCGGCGAGCGCCTCCCAGCGCCGCACCTGTACCCGATGCCGCGCCTCTTCCGGTATCAGCCGGCCGACCGGACTCGCGCTGTCCAGGTATTCGACGATCACGCGCGAATCGAATAGCGTGGTGTCATCGTCGAACACCAGTACCGGTATTTTGCCGAGCGGATTGTATTCGGGAACGCGTGTCGCGGCATCACCGGGGTTATCGATTACAAAATCGTAATCGATGCGTTTTTCCGCAAGCACGGTGCGTACTTTGCGGCCGAACGGGCTAAACGGGTTTGCGATCAACTTCATCTTGATTTTCCGCTCCATGGTTTATGACAACAACATCGATTTTAGCATTGCCCCGCCGCGCCCACGGGATCTTCCGTTCACGCACCGGCGTTCCCGGCGCACGCTTGACGCACAGTCCCCGCGGGTAGTAGTCTTCGACGCTCCCCCACCGAATACAACGCACACATGGGCTCCGTCGCCGACAAATTCATATTATTTACCCAGCCCGGGTGAAGCAGCTGCCTGCGAGCGAAAGAGTTTCTTTCGAAAAAAGGCGTTGCATTTGACGCGATCGACGTGCTCAACGATGCGGCGGGGCGTGAACAGCTGCTCGCGCTAGGCGTGCGCAATGTGCCGGTCGTCGCCAAAGGCCGCCAGTTCGTGTTTGGACAGAATCTCGAGGACGTTGCAGAGTTCGTCGGCCTGCAGGGCACCGGCCACCAGCCGTTGCCGCCCGCGCAATTGATTGCAAAGTGGACCCATGTGCTGCGCGCGGTACAGCGCTACCTCCGACAGATGCCTGCCGAGCGCCTGAACGAGCGTGTGATCGACAACCGCGACCGCTCGATCCGTTTGATGGGACACCACGTGTTCCGCATCGGTGAGTCCTTTCTCGAAACCGCAGTCGACGGCGTGGAATACTCGGTTCATCTCGCCAACATCCCGCCCGCGGACGGCACCTTCACGACCGGCGACGAGATTGCCAGGTACGGCGAGACCGTCATAACACGGCTGCAGCAATGGTGGGACGGGCTTGCCGACAAATCGTGCCGGCAGGAAGTGAAGACATTCTTCGGCATGCAGCCGATACACATGCTCTACGAACGCTCAACCTGGCACTCGGCCCAGCACGCGCGCCAGCTGATTGCCGTGCTCGAACGCTTCGGCATCGAGCCGGATCGGCGACTCACTCCGGAAGCCCTCGCCGGGCTGCCGCTCCCGGATCGGCTCTGGGAATAAGATTAACCGCTTCGATTTCGATTTGTTCACCATCGGCGCCGGTTCGGGCGGAGTGCGCGCGAGCCGCGTTGCCGCCGGTTTCGGCGCGCGCGTCGCGATTGCGGAAGAACGCTATTTCGGCGGCACCTGCGTCAACGTCGGCTGCATACCCAAGAAGCTGTTCAGCTATGCCGCGCACTACCGCGAGGAGTTTCGTCACTCCGCCGGCTTCGGCTGGGATGGCGCTTCGGCGGACTTCGATATGGCGCGGTTGGTCGCCGCCAAAAACCGCGAAATCGCACGCCTCAACGACATCTACCGCACGCTGCTCGAATCCGCCGGAGTCACCATCGTCGACGGACGCGCCGCGATCGTCGACCCGCACACGGTCGAGATCAACGGCGTACGCCGCAGCGCGCGCTATATTCTCGTTGCGACCGGCGGCTGGCCGGTCAAGCCGGATATTCCGGGCGCCGATCTTGCGATAACCTCGAACGAGGCGTTTTTTCTCGCCACGCTGCCGCCGCGCGTGATCGTGGTCGGCGGCGGCTATGTTGCGGTCGAGTTCGCGTCGATCTTCAACGGCATGGGCGCCGACACCACGCTCGTCTACCGCGGCGGCCGCATTCTGCGCAGCTTCGACCACGAACTGGGCACGGTGCTGGCCGGGGAAATGCAGAAGAAAGGCGTCAGTCTCAGGCTTAACGCGAACATCACTGGCATCGCGCGCGCCGGCGGCAAATTACAGGCGACGTTCGAGGATGGCGCGACGCTTGACGCAGACTGCGTCATGTACGCAACCGGCCGCGCGCCGAACACGCGCAATCTCGGGCTCGACACCACCGGGGTCACGCCCACTGCCAAGGGCGCGATCGCGGTTGACGCGTATTCGCAAAGCTCGGTGCCGTCGATCTATGCGATCGGCGATGTGACCGACCGCGTCAATCTGACGCCGGTTGCGACCGCCGAAGGCACGGCGGTCGCCAAAACGCTGTTCAACAACCGTCCGAGCGCGCTCGATTATGAAAATATTCCGACCGCGATTTTCGCCGACCCGAACGTCGCAACCGTCGGCCTGAGCGAGGAAAACGCGCGCTCACGCGGCGTGGCAATCGATATTTACGCCGCCCGCTTCCGTCCGCTCAAACACACGATTTCCGGCAGCGACGAGCAGATGTTCATGAAACTGGTGGTGGAACGCGCCACCAACCGCGTCATCGGCGCGCACATGGTCGGCGCTGATGCCGGCGAAATCATGCAGGGCATCGCCATCGCAATCAAGTGCGGCGCGACCAAAGCCCAGTTCGACGCCACCATCGGAATCCATCCGACGGCGGCCGAAGAATTTGTGACCATGCGCGAAGCACGCCGGCCCTGAATTGCTGCGTCGCCCGGATGCCGGGATTTGCGCTACACTGTTTATCTGCGCTACGGTAATTCCGGACACGCCTCAAACGACGCCAGTCACATGCATCCTCGCCGTCTACAGTTCACCGCACCGCGCGGCGGATACCAGCCGCCATGCTGAATCCCGCCGCCGCCGCGCGTCGCGCGATTCCCTCGGTCGACCGGTTACTCAAGCTTGAGGCCACCGCCGCACTGGTAGCCGAATACGGCCGCCCGCTCGTCGTGGAAACCCTGCGCGCCGAGCTCGACGCGCAGCGTGCGTTGCTCGGTAAACGCGGCACCGCGGATCTCGACGAAAATTCCCTGCTCGCGGCATGCGCCACCCGCCTGCGCGCTGCGACCGCGCCCTCACTCAAGGTGGTATTCAACCTGACCGGCACTGTACTGCACACCAATCTCGGCCGCGCATGGTTGCCGCGCGCGGCTGCTGAAGCCGCACTCGCGGCGATGACGCGCGCGGTCAACCTGGAGTTCGACCTCGACGGCGGCGATCGCGGCGAGCGCGACTCGCATGTCGAAGCATGGCTCACGCGCCTGACCGGCGCCGAGGCGGCGCTCGTCGTCAACAACAATGCAGCGGCCGTTTATCTGGCACTCAATACGCTCGCGCTGCGCAGGGAGGTAATCGTGTCGCGCGGCGAGCTGATCGAAATCGGCGGCGCGTTCCGCATTCCCGACATCATGGCGCGCGCCGGCTGTCGCCTGCGCGAAGTCGGCACCACCAATCGCACGCACTCCAAGGATTATGCGGCGGCAATTTCACCGCGCACCGCGGCGATCATGAAAGTGCACGCGAGCAATTACGCGATCCAGGGCTTCACCGCCAGCGTGCCCGAAGCCAAGCTTGCCGCCCTCGCCCGCGATCACGAGTTGCCGTTTCTCGTCGATCTCGGCAGCGGCACCCTCGTCGATCTCGAGCGCTATGGACTGCCGCACGAACCGACGCCGCGCGAAACCCTGGCCAACGGCGCCGACCTCGTGACCTTCAGCGGCGACAAGCTGCTCGGCGGTCCGCAGTGCGGGCTGATCGCCGGCAAAGCCACGCTGATCGCGCAATTACGCAAGAACCCGCTGAAGCGCGCGCTGCGCGTTGACAAAATCACACTCGCCGCGCTCGAAGCAACCTTGCGCCTGTACGCCGATCCCGAGCGGCTTGCGCGTGAATTGCCCACGCTCAGGCTGCTGACACGCGCGCAAGCTGAGATTGCAGCCCAGGCGCAGCGCGTACTGCCGGCACTTGCGGCAGCCGCAGCTCGAATTGCCGATGCAAAAGTAATCGATTGCTCAAGCCAGATCGGCAGCGGCGCGTTGCCGGTCGACGCGTTGCCGAGCGCTGGCGTAACGCTAAGGCCGCGTCAAAAACGCAAAGGCGCTGCCGCCGCAGCCATCGCCGCCGCCTTCCGCGCACTGCCGGTGCCGGTGATCGGCCGCGTCAGGGACGGCGCTTTCATCCTCGATCTGCGCTGCCTCGACGACGAAGAGGGCTTCATCGCCCAACTCGATTGCCTGGTTCTGCAGATACCGCAGGAATAACCGGATGATAGCCGCCACCGCAGGCCACATCGACCACGGCAAGACCACGCTCGTCAGGGCATTGACGGGTGTTGACACCGACCGGCTGCCGGAAGAGAAAGCGCGCGGGATTTCGATCGACCTCGGCTTCGCCTACTGGAAAACCGCCGACGGCGACACCGTCGGATTCGTCGATGTGCCGGGGCATGAGCGCTTCATCCGCAACATGCTGGCCGGTGTATGCGGCATCGACTACGTGATGCTGATCGTCGCGGCCGATGACGGTGTGATGCCGCAAACCATCGAGCATCTGCACATCGTCGATCTGCTCAATGTCGCGCGCGGCGTCGCCGTCATCACCAAGACTGACCGCGTGGCGCCGCAGCGTGTCGACGAGGTGGTCACCGGCGTGCGCAATCTGCTGGCCCACACCGCGCTCGCGGCGATCCCGGTGCTGCCGGTGTCAGCGGTGAGCGGCGAAGGCATCACTGCGCTGCACGACGAGCTTGCGGCCGCGGCCAGGGCTCACGGCAGCCGCGAGCATGCCGGCCGCCATTTCCGTTACGCGATCGACCGCGCATTCACCATGTCCGGCAGCGGCACGGTCGTCACCGGCACGGTGTTCAACGGCGCAGTTGCGGTTGGCGACAAACTGATGCTCACGCCGGGCGGCATCGAAGTGCGGGTGCGCGCGATCCAGAAACAGGGGCAGGCGGCGCAGCAGGCGCTTGCCGGCGAGCGCTGCGCGCTTAACCTGGGCGGCATTGACCTCGAGCACATCGGTCGCGGCGATTGGGTGGTGGCGCCGGCGATCCACGCGCCGACCCAGCGCGTCGATGTCCGCTTGCAGGTGCTCGCCGGCGAGCCCCATCCGCTCAAACACTGGACGCCGGTGCATCTGCATCTCGGCACCGCTGATGTCACTGCGCGCGTCGCGATCCGGCGTGGCGAAACCGTCGCGCCGGGGGATTCCGCGCCGGTGCAGTTGATCGCCGACCGGCCGCTCGCCGCGCTGCACGGCGACCGCTTCATCATTCGCGATCAGGCGGCGAGCCGCACTATCGGCGGCGGCAGCGTGATCGATCCCTATGCGCCGGCGGTGCGCGGCAACGCACAAGCGCGCAATGCACGGCTTGCCGCACTCGAACACGCGGCGCCCGAGGCCGCCTTCGCCGCGCTGCTCGCCTGCTCGCCGCAGGGCATAGACCTCGCGCAGTTCGAGCGCAGCTTCAATCTCACCACCGAGCGAATCGACGCTCTCACTCGCGAAGCCGATGTGGTTATCATCGGCAAGGACCAGCGTATCGCGTTGCCACGCGCAACGGTGGATGCGGTCAAGCGGCGCGTGCTCGAGGCGCTCGCGCGCTTTCATCGCGAGTCGCCGCAGGCGCTGGCCGCCGACATCGAGGCACAGCACCTCGCGCTCGCGCCCGCGCTCGCCGCGCCGACCTTCATCGCGCTGCTGCGCGAACTCGCCGATGCGCACACCATCGAAGTAACGGGTTCATCCGTGCGCCTGCCGCAGCACGTCGCGACCGCCAACCCCGCCGACGAAAAACTGTGGCAGAGCGTGAAACCCCTGCTCGATGCCGCCGGTTTCAACGTGCTGCCGCTGCGCGAGCTCGCGCCAGCGGCCGGGCTCAAGGAAGCGATACTGAAGGATTTTCTGCACCGCAAGAGCCGCACCGGCGAAATTATCCGCGTGACCCCGGAGCGCTTTTATCCGCGCGCAACGCTGGCCACGCTTGCCGCGATTGCGCAGGCGGTGGCGCAGGCAGCACCCGGCGGACAATTCACCGCAGCGCAATTCCGCGACCGCACCGGCATCGGCCGCGGTCTTGCGATCGAAATCCTCGAATGCCTGGACCGGCTCGGCATCACCCAGCGCATCGGGGATGCGCGCAAGATGCGCAAGGATTTCGTACCGATACTGGGTGCTGCGACCGCGCCGCCGCCTGCTGCCGCCGCGCCCAAGCCCGCCGCGCAGACACAGCAGCGCGCGCCATTGCCCCGCAAACGCTGAGAGGAAAAAAGTGCCTGATTCGAACTATGACGTGATCGTGATCGGCGCGGGCATCGCCGGGCTCACCGCCGCCAAACACACCGTGCAAGCCGGGCTCGCCACCGCCAGCATCGAAGCGCTGCTATTCGGCGGATTGGTAATCAACATCAACGAGCTCGACGGTGAGCCACACGGCTCGGGCACCGATCTCGCGTCTAACCTGATGATGGAGATCGCCGATCTCGGCGTCGCCAATCTCGCAGAGACGGTGACCACGCTCGCGCGGGATGGCGAGGGCGTGGCGGTAACCACCGATGCGGGCAAGCACCGTGCGCGCGCGGTGATCATCGCTTCCGGTGCGAAACTCAAACGTCTCGGCATTGCGGGCGAAATCGAATTCGAGCACCGCGGCGTATCCCAATGCGCCGATTGCGATGGGCCGATGTACCAGGACGCGGACGTGGTGGTGGTCGGCGGTGGCGATTCAGCACTGCAGGAAGCGCTGGTGCTCGCCAATTTCTGCAAACGTGTGCACCTGGTGCACCGCGGCGCGACATTCCGCGCGCAAGCGCACCTGATCGACGCCGTCGCCAGCCGCGCCAACATCCAGCCGCGCTGGAACAGCGTCGCCGAAGAAGTGCTCGGCGCGCAGATGGTGAACACGGTGCGCGTGCGCAATGTCGCCGACGGCAGGATAAGCGAGATTCCGTGCAGCGGCTTTTTCGCCTATATCGGGCTGGCACCGAACTGCGGTTTCGCGCCGCCGGAAATCCGGCGCGACGAGAACGGATATGTGGTCACCGACGCCTCGCTGCAAACCGCGATGGCAGACGTGTATGCGGCGGGCGCGGTGCGCTCGGGCTACGGCGGACTGCTCACGCACGCGATCGCCGAAGGAGAACTCGCGGCAAAATCCGTGACCGCGCAGTTCGTCCGCTAGCCCGGATTTCCACGGACGGAATTCCCCTAAGAACTGACCGGAATTGGCCTCCGGTTGGTCTTCTCGCCGTCGTGGTTAGAACGTGGGCTGAGTGCAGTATCTGCAGCAGCAATTTCAATCGTTTCCCCCGCTCTTTTTGCAATAATCCGCGTAAGCCGCCGCAATGCCTTGTCTCAAGCCCCAGTGCGGTCGGCAACCCAATGCAAATATTCTGGAAACATCCATCAACTTACGCATAGTGCCATCCGGTTTAGAGGTGTCCAGCACGAATTTACCTTCATAACCCACCAATTCGGCAATCGTTTCCGCCAATTCACGAATGGTCAGGTCTTCGCCTGTGCCTACATTGATCAATGGGCATCGGGATGATTCGACCAGAACGTCGTAGCGTTCATCATCCAGGGCAGCAAGAAATACGAGCGCATTCGCCAAATCATCCACATACAGAAACTCGCGCCTTGGTGTACCACTACCCCACAATACCACTTCGCCCGTACCGGAAACTTTTGCTTCATGTATCTTGTGTATAAGCGCGGGCAATACGTGGGAATTGTTGGGATCGTAGTTATCGCCGGGGCCGTACAAGTTGGTCGACATCGCGGCCAGCCACTTTGTCCCATATTGGCGGTTATACGACCAGCACATCTCAATACCGGCAATCTTGGCCAGCGCGTAGGGACGGTTAGTCGCTTCCAACGGCCCGGTGAGCAGGTATTCCTCCTTGATCGGCTGTGGGCAGTCGCGCGGGTAAATACAGGAACTGCCTATATAGATCAGACGTTTGACTTGCGAATAGTGCGCCGCACGGCAGACGTTGGCTTCAATGAGCAGATTACTCATCAGAAAGTCCACCGGACAGGTGTTGTTGGCATGGATGCCCCCAACTTTGGCTGCGGCCAGAAACACCACTTCAGGACGCTCTTGTTCCAAGATTTGCTGCGTAGCAGCGGCATCCTCCAGGTCCAATTCGGCATGAGTACGCCCCGCCAGGTTAGTGTAGCCCTGTCGCTGCAACTCGCGCACGATTGCGCTGCCTGCGAGGCCACGATGGCCTGCAATGTAGATTTTGCCGCGCTTGTTCATCGTTCTCTGTTTATTCGTGGTGATCGAAAGCTGCGAAGCCGTGCTGTTTGACCAGATCGTCACGCTTGGCGCTCTTGAGATCTTCGCGCATCATTTCAGCCACGAGTTCCCGGAAAGTAATCTTCGATGTCCAACCGAGCTTCTCTCTTGCCTTGGTCGGATCGCCCAGCAATGTATCGACTTCGGTAGGACGGAAGTAACGCGAATCGACCTGGACGATGCAACGTCCTTGTTCGTCATAGCCCTTTTCTTCCATGCCCTGCCCTTGCCAAGTGACGCCAATACCTGCCTCAAGCGCAGCAATCTCGACGAACTGGCGCACGCTGTATTGCACACCCGATGCAATGACAAAGTCTTCCGGCTTCTCTTGTTGCAGCATCAGCCATTGCATTTCAACGTAGTCTTTGGCGTGTCCCCAGTCGCGCAGTGCATCGAGGTTGCCAAGATAGAGGCAATCCTGCAAGCCAAGTTTGATACGCGCCAAAGCACGGGTAATCTTGCGGGTCACGAAAGTTTCGCCGCGTACCGGGCTTTCGTGGTTGAAGAGGATGCCATTGCAAGCGTAAATGCCATAAGCCTCGCGGTAATTTACGGTGATCCAGTAGGCGTACAGCTTGGCTACGGCATACGGGCTGCGCGGATAAAACGGGGTGCTTTCCTTTTGCGGACTCTCTTGCACCAGCCCATACAACTCGGAGGTGGAGGCTTGGTAGAAGCGGGTCTTCTTTCCCAAGCCTAGAATGCGGATGGCTTCGAGGATGCGCAACGTGCCGATTCCGTCAACATTGGCAGTGTATTCGGGTGTCTCAAACGATACCGCGACATGGCTCATCGCGGCGAGGTTATAGATTTCGTCCGGTTGGACCTGCTGGATGATACGAATCACATTGGTAGAGTCAGTCAGGTCGCCATAGTGCAGGATGAAGCTGGCGTTTGTGACGTGCGGATCCTGATAGAGATGATCGATACGATCGGTATTGAACAGGGATGAACGACGCTTTACGCCATGCACCACGTAGCCTTTGTTGAGCAACAGCTCGGCGAGGTAAGCACCGTCTTGTCCAGTAACGCCGGTAATCAATGCGACTTTCTTAATGGGGCTCATTTTCAATCGCTCTTTAGTGTTGTGCGGCTATCTGCCGTAGTTGTCTTCATAGCGTTTAATGTCGTCTTCGCCCAGATAAGCGCCGACCTGGATTTCAACGATGTGCAACGGTTTGTCGCCCAGATTTTCCAAGCGGTGTTTCGCGCCTATCGGAATGTAGGTACTTTGGTTCTTCTGCACGGTTATCACTTCATCGTCGTTGGTGACTGTTGCCGTCCCGGATACCACCACCCAATGCTCGGAACGTCGATCATGGCTTTGCAGGCTAAGCCTCGCACCGGGCGCAACCTCGATACGCTTGATCTTGAAGCCATCCTGGTTTTCTTCCAGCACCGTATAACTACCCCACGGACGATTCACTTTGGCATGATAGACGTGCTCGGTTGCGCTGCGATGATGCAGGATATCCACCACTTCGCGCACGCGCTGAGTTTGGCCGCTCTTTGAAATGAGCACGGCATCGGCGGTCTCGACAACACAATAGTCTTCCACGCCGATGGCGGTGACAAGCCGCTTCTCGGCACGGATCAAACTGTTCTTGCAGTCCAGTGCGATGACGTTGCCTTGCAGGGCATTGCCATTCTCGTCCTTGCCGGACATTTCATGCACAGCCTGCCAACTGCCAACATCGTTCCATCCGACGTCACAGGGAACCATGGCGACATGGCCGGCTTTCTCGAGCACGCCGTAGTCAATTGAGATGGATGGCATGGCCGCAAAATGCTTATCCACGGCTTGCTCGAATGTTCCTGCGGCACGACTCTCCGCAATGATGGTTTGAATCAACTGATACACCACAGGCAAGTACTGCCGAATCTCCGCGAGAATCACCGAGGCACGCCACACGAACATGCCGGAGTTCCAGTAGTAATTCCCTTCTTTCAAAAAACGCTCGGCAGTTGCATAGTCTGGTTTTTCGGTAAAACGTTCTACAGCGTATATCTCCGGCGTGACACCGGCATGTGCCTTGATATAGCCAAATCCGGTATCGGGGCGGGTGGGCCGGATGCCGAAGGTAACGAGCCTGCCGCCTTCGGCAGCCTCAATCGCGGTACTCAAATGCGCACGAAAACGCCCTTCGTCTTTGATGATGTGGTCGGCGGGCAGCACGACCATGATCGGGTCTGCGCCATCAGCCATCAGGTAGGCGGCGGCCAAAGCAATAGCGGGGGCAGTGTTGCGCCCGACGGGTTCAAACAGGGTCCGGTAGGGCAACAAGGCGTGATAGGCCTCGCCTTTGGCGTGGACTTCTTGCGTAACGATCAGGACATTCTTGGCATCAATCACCGGGGATAAGCGGTTGATAGTAGTTTGCAGCAACGACACATCGCCATCCAGCGTCAAGAATTGCTTGGGCAGGTGCTGACGCGACAGTGGCCACAGTCGGCTGCCGCTGCCACCGGCAAGAATAATCGCGGATACATGGCTTTCTTGAACACGCATTCTTACCTCAAACGGTTCGTTGAAATGCTCCTCATATCGGGTGCCGGCAAATTATATGACGCATCGGGCGCGCCGACCCGACCATGTCGACCGCCCGCAAGCGGTATCTACTTGCGCAGGAGTGCATATTCCGGTCATTTCGAGCAGCTGTTCCACAGTATTTCGAGCACGCAGTCCAGAGCAAATCCGGCGAGGTGTCGGCGGGTCGCGACGCAATGTCTATTGAGCTTACTCCGCGCTCTTGACGCCGGTCAATCTTGGCCAGACGGCGCGCGAGCCACTGTACCCTGTTTGGTCCCGGCTTTGCCGCTCAGGTTAAACGAAGCCCGGTCGGGTATACTATCGATGACGATACGTGGTCCCAATGTCAAATGCATATCATTATGTCCGCACAGCCCCCCCCACCCATCCGGGTCTTGCTGGTTGAAGATCACCGCATCGCGCTGTGGGGACTGGAAAAGCTGATCGAGAGCAAAAAGCCCCTGATGGAAGTGGTCGGGAGTGCCACGAACTGCACCGAGGCCCTTGATCTGTCGAACAAGGCATCCCCCGACATGATCGTGCTCGACCTTGATCTCGGTGAGAAAAATGGGTTCGACGCGATACACGGGCTGATTACCAAGTCAAAAGCAAGGGTATTGGTTCTGACGGGATCGCGCGATCCGTCCGTCCATGACAACGCCGTGCTTGCCGGCGCCAGAGGGATCGTTCAAAAGGAGGAACCGGCCGAAACGATCCTGAAGGCGATAGAAAAAATTCACGCGGGGCAGCTCTGGCTGGATCGCATCACCTCCGGCAGGATTTTTGTCGCGCTTTCCCGCAAGAGCGCAGCTGAAAAGGCCGATCCGGAGCGCCGCAAGATATCAACCCTGACCTCCAGAGAGGTAGCGCTCGTTAGCGCCATCGCAACCAACCCCGGAGCGAATGCCAGTACGCTTTCGATAATGTTGCACATCGGCGAGAGTACCCTGCGCAACCGCCTGACTACCATCTACGAAAAGCTCGGTGTCGCCAACCGGTTGGAGTTGTTCGCTATTGCTCTCAAAAATGGTTTAGACAAGCCCCCGGCCTGAAGCCGGCAAGAGCTTATAGTTGCCGGTCCGTCCGCGGGCAGGCAAGCCGGCAGGATATTCCTCCTGGTTAGACATCGCGGAACATCCTGCAAATGGATGGTTCTCGTAGTCAAAACCTCCTCAAAACAAAGTCTTTTGCGCCCTTGCCCATTGTTACGCGCAAAGATAAATTTCATCAAACAAGGATTGAAGCCCATGGCCACTGGAAAGAGGATCGAGGAGCGGGTGTCCATAGCGCATCCAGTAAGACTGAAGCGAAAGACGGGCGTCACCCGGAACGTCAGCGCGTCGGGAGTGTTTTTCGAGACCAACGCGGATTACGCCGCGGGAAGCAAGATCAGCTTCTCGATCGAGATCGACGGTCTCCGGGAGGAGAAAATGATGTTCAAGTGCAAAGGACAGATCATGCGCGTCGAGCGTCGAAAAGGCAGAGTGGGCGTGGCCGTAAAAATTGTGGCCTCGATGCTTGAATCAGTATGAGCACGAGCCGTAATAAACCGTTGGTGCCCGTTGGCATGGGACTGGCGGCTGGCTTCCGAGCAACGATGCCGTTCGGCTGAAAAAGGGAGTGCCGTGTTAAGGCTGTTCATTCTGTCGTTCGTGGTATCGGCCGTGATGGGTTACTTTACCCTGCGCACATGGTATCTACACGGCCGCTACACGGGTGATTTTGCTTCACGGGGTTCGCACAAGGTGCACGTAACGGCGGTACCCCGCATCGGCGGGATATCGGTTTTCGGCGGCTGGCTGGCTGGGCTTGTTGCGAGCATCTATTACTTGAACGTGCAGACTCAGGCCGTGCAGGTCTGGGTCATTTGCATATTGCCGGTTTTCTTTGGCGGCCTTGCCGAGGATGTCACCAAGCGTGTCTCCGCAACAACACGCCTGCTGTTTTCCTTCAGCACCGCCGCACTCGGCTTCATTCTGATGGACGCCGCCGTGCGTCGTGTCGATGTGTTCGGAATAGACCCCATGCTTACCAGCCCTGCCATTTCATTTCTGTTTACCCTGGTTGCGGTAGGCGGCGTGGCCCACGCCATGAATATCATCGATGGGCTCAACGGTTTGGCGTTGAGTGTTTGTCTGGTGGCTTTCCTTGCGCTGGGCTATGTAGCTTTCAATGTCAATGATCATGAAGTCCTGCTCATGTCCGGGCTGGGCATTGGGGCATTGCTGGGTCTATATGTGTGGAATTTTCCGGGCGGCCGGATTTATTGCGGCGACGGCGGGGCCTATTTTCTCGGTGGATACATTGCCATACTCTCGGTCTTGCTGGTGCAGCGCAACCCGCAGGTGTCGGCATGGTTTCCGTTGCTGCTGGTCTTGTACCCCGTCTGGGAAACGCTCTTTTCAGCCTACCGCAGACGAGTCGTGAGGGGCACGCCCGCTTCCGCCCCGGACAGGCTGCACCTGCACACCCTGCTCTACAGGCGCGTGAAACACCGTATCGTTGGCAACACTCCCGCGCGCCGCAACTCGGATGCTTCAATCTCAATAGTGATCCTTGTGATAGGCAACGCAATCCCCGCCGTATTGTGGTGGCAGGACACATCCTATTTGATGGTTTCGGCGCTGGTATTCATAGGGTTGTATCTCAGGATTTACCGGCGGCTGGTGATGTTTGGTTTTCGCGGTGCTAAGATGCCGGTGGCGGTTACCGAAGAAGGGATGCCGGCGGCGGTTATCCAAGGTTAGCGAACCAGGGGGATCTGTTCCTGACGGGCAGATCCATTTTTTACGATTCACCGTTCATGGTTTGAACGCAATATGAAAGAGGCCCACTTCAAGCTGCTCAGGCTGATCGAGTCCCGGCCGCATTTAACCCAGCGGGAACTTGCTCGCGAGTTGGGCGTAAGTCTGGGCAAGGTCAACTATTGCGTCAGCGCGCTGATCGAAGCAGGCTGGATCAGGGCGAGTAATTTCTGCAACAGCCGGAACAAGCTTGCGTATGCCTACCTGCTTACGCCCAAGGGCATCGAACAGAAAGCCGCCATCACCATGCATTTCCTGCGCCGCAAGGTCGTCGAGTACGAAGTCCTCAAGAAGGAAATCGCGCAGTTGCGGCGTGATGTCAACGAATCGCCGGAGCACAGGCCGCTATGAACCGCTGGTACGCCGCGCTCTGCAAACCGCGTCAGGAGGTGGTTGCCGAGGCCAACCTGGCCAATCAGGGTTTTGCAGTGTACCTGCCCCGGCTTAAAAACAGGCATCGCCGTGCCGGCCGCTGGGTTGACAGCGTCGAGCCGCTTTTCCAGCGATATCTGTTCGTGGCTGCCGGCCCTGAGTCGCAAAGCCTTGCTCCGATCCGATCGACCCGGGGCGTGAGCGGTCTGGTGCGCTTTGGCGGCCAGCCGGCGGCGGTTGCAGACAGCTTGATCGAAGCGTTACGCAAACGCGCGGATCCCGCGACCGGCCTGCATGGCTGCACGCGGCCGCTGTTCGTGCCGGGCGCTCAAATCAGGCTCTTGCAGGGACCGCTCGCCGGACTGGAAGGGGTGTTCGCCGCGGAGACTTGCGACCTGCGGGTGGTCGTCTTATTGGAGCTGCTTGGAAGGCTGAACCGGCTTGAAGTCAGTCGCGACTGGATTGCCGCGGTTAACTAATAGAATAGTATAAACAATCAGTAAGTTATGTGAAACACAGTGGTGTTTTGCAGGGCGGTAGCGTGCCCGGACCCCTTGTTTTCGACATACCGGTAATAACCGCTCCCTGGAGAAGATTATGTGCGGCATAGCCGGAATCTTTGCATATCATACCGACGCACCGCTAGTCGACCGCGATGAGTTGCTTCGCATCCGCGAGGCGATGGTCAAGCGAGGCCCGGATGGCGCAGGACTGTGGGTCTCGAACGACGCGCGAGTGGGTCTTGCCCACCGCCGCCTCGCCATTATCGATCTCAGCGAAGCCGGCGCACAGCCGATGGCGACAGTGGACGGCAATTTTCGCGTCACCTTCAACGGGGAAATCTACAACTACCGCGAGTTGCGAAAGGAACTGGAAGCGAAGGGATATCGCTTCCGCTCCAACTCCGACACCGAAGTCCTGCTCCATCTTTACGCCGAGCATGGCGCGGAAATGGTGCATCGCCTCCGCGGCATGTATGCCTTCGGCATTTGGGACGAACGAAATAGGACTCTATTCTTGGCGCGCGATCCTTTTGGGATCAAGCCGCTCTACTATGCCGACGACGGCACCACCTTGCGTTTTGCTTCTCAGGTCAAAGCACTGCTTTGCGGAGAGAACATCGATCGGGAAGCGGATTCCGCAGGCCATGTTGGCTTTTTTGTTTGGGGCGCGGTGCCAGAGCCGTTCACACTTTACCGAGGAATCTCGCAACTTCCGGCAGGCACTTGGACCCGTATTTCAACCCGCGGGAGGAGCGACGCAGTTCGTCACTTCGATCTGCGCAAGGAAATATTGGCGACGCAGGAAGTCAGGGCCGCAGTATCAGATTCGGAGACGTTGGCGCAGATGCGGGAAGCGATCCGCGATTCCGTCCGGCGCCATATGGTCTCGGATGTACCGGTCAGCGCTTTTCTGTCGGCGGGGCTCGACTCAGCCATGGTGACGGCACTGGCGAGCGAATTCAATGCGGGACCGTTGTCAACTGTGACCTTGGGTTTTTCGGAGTTTGCCGGGACCGAGGATGACGAAACCACTCTGGCGAAGATGACCGCGCAACGCCTTGGCGTTCCACATGAAGTGAGTTGGGTTACCGAGCGCAATTTTGGCGAGGAAATGTTTACCATCCTGAACCAGATGGATCAGCCTTCAACAGATGGAGTGAACACCTATTTCGTCGCTAAACTTGCGGCGGAGCGCGGTATAAAGGTGGCACTGTCGGGGTTGGGAGGTGACGAACTTTTCGGGGGCTACCCCAGTTTCTCGCAGGTACCCTTGCTGGCGAAATCGTTGCGGCCATTTCACAAAGTGCCGGCCCTTGGCGTCTGGCTACGCCGTCTGATGGCGCCCTTCCTTAAGGGAATGACCTCGCCGAAGTACGCGAGCATATTCGAGTACGGGGGCGACATTGCTGGGGCATACCTGCTCCGGCGCGCGCTTTACCTGCCATGGGAACTGGATGATCTGATGGATCCGGAGACGGTAGAGGAAGGCTGGGATCGATTGCGCACGCACTCCATGTTGGCCGCGACGGTTGAGGGAATCCAAAACAACAAAATGGCCATTTCGACGCTCGAAACCGCGTGGTACATGCGCAACCAGTTGCTGCGCGATGCAGACTGGGCAGGCATGGCACACTCGCTGGAGATTCGCGTCCCATTTGTCGATATCGATTTGTTCCGGGCTGCGCTGCCTTTGCTTGCTCCGGGCAAGGCCCGGAACAAGGCTGCTATCGCCGCACAGGTCTCGCCAAATCTACCAAAGCAGATCCTCGAACGCCGAAAGACAGGCTTTCGCGTTCCGGTCGAACTCTGGTTGGAGCATTTGCCCGGCAGCAAAGGGCGCGGGCGTGGGCTGCGAAAATGGGCCGTAATGGTCAACCCCCCTTCTCCCAGAAGAATCCGAATACTCGCTCTGGTGACCGACGCATATGGCAGTCACGGAGGAATCGCAAAATTCAACCGAGATCTGCTTCGCGCGCTCAGCGGCATGCCGCGTTGCCGCGGCCTAACAGCCTTCCCGAGGTTAATGCCGAACCCGCACGGGCCGCTTCCGGCGGGCCTGACCTATGACGTATCGGGACTGGGAGGCAAATTCCAATATGTTTGGGGCATATTTCGACATATTCTTGCGCATCACCATTACGGCTTGATCGTGTGTGGCCATATCAATCTGGTCCCATTTGCATGGTTGCTCAGCAAGCTTACCCACGCACCTTGGCTGTATATCGTCCACGGCATCGACGCCTGGCAGCCGACCCAAAGCTGGATAACAAACCGGCTGATCGGCGCCGCCGATCGCGTGATTTCCGTCAGTGACGTGACTCGCCGTAGATTGATGGCATGGTCTGGCTTGTCGTTGGAGCGCATTGCCATATTGCCGAACTCGATCGATCTTGCCGAATTTGCTCCGCGGCCAAGAAGAGCAGATCTGGCCAGACAATACGGAATCGAAGGGAAAAAAGTAATCATGACTCTGGGTAGACTCTCCGGAAAAGAGCGCTACAAGGGATTCGACGAGGTGATCGAGGTTATGCCCGATGTCTTGAAGGATGAACCGCTGTCCGTTTATCTGATTGTTGGGGATGGGGACGACAGAGCGAGGCTCGAGGAGAAAGCTGCGCAACTCGGGTTGACCGATAGAGTGATATTTGCGGGCTTTGTTTCGGAGGAGGAAAAGGCGGATTGCTATGCGCTTGCCGATGCTTATGTAATGCCAAGTCACGGCGAGGGGTTTGGTATTGTCCTGCTCGAAGCGATGGCCTGCGGCGTACCGACGGTGGGGAGCAAGATTGATGGCGGTCGCGAAGCGCTCATTGGCGGACAACTCGGCAATCTCGTGGATCCGGGGAACTTGCAGGAAATTCGTGCCGCGACGCTGGCGGCTCTCAGACATACACGCATGCGACCTCCAGGGCTCGAATATTTCTCTTACGAGAACTTCACGCGGCGTGCGCGGACATTGATAGCTGAAGTCGTCGCTGCCACGGCTGTCTCGCCATAAACATGCAGGTGGCTGCCCGCTCTTTTTCCAATCTGATTTGCCTGACCTTTCCATCCACCTTCGGAAAACTCTCGCGGATATCACGTGAGAATTAACGTCTGGTTTGATGATGAATAACAGCGGCCTGTTACGTTGGCTTTTCTCGTCTTTGTAGGCGTGAACAGCACGTACGATGCTTTGATGCTGAACCTCATTCCTGCGGCAACTTGCGCAGTCCTGCAATGTGGGCTCTTGGTGCACATCCTGCTCTTATGGAAGAAGCATGGGCACCCCGCGTAGGACGTTTTTCGTGCTCACAAGTATATCCGGCGTAATCATTCTGCCTCGAAATCCGCTAACATCAACGACGCGCCTCAACGCGATGGACAGTAATCACCGCGGCCATATCGACAGATCGGCGGCAGCGAGAAAGAAGCCCGTGTGATCTGTTTGGATTCCGCAGTTAGCGTGTTACCTATCTCCCCGACCGCTCACAAGCGTCCTGGAGCGCCATCTGACCTAGTCGGCGCGACTCGAGCCTGTAATTAACTGAACGCAGTGCACAAAACAATGGCAAACACCTTTTCCCGTACTGCCTTGGTGACCGGCTCTTCGGGCCTCATCGGCTCCGAAGTCGTGGACTACTTCTGCCGCCTCGGGTGGAGCGTGCACGGCATGGATAACAACATGCGCGCAGACTTCTTCGGTCCAGGGGGTGATACGCGTTGGAACCAACGACGCTTGATCATCATCGTACTCGTGGCAACGTGGCGCCTGCCACATTTTGCGTTCCCTGGCATTTCCACCCGCCTTCTGCGAGTCCTCGCAGATATCACGTGAGAATTAACGTCTGGTTTGACGATGAATAAGAGCGGCGTGTTACATTGGTCAGCGCTGATCGGCCGGTTCCTCACCGGACAGATTGTCGTGCATCTGGTTAATCTTGTTGCCGGGCTCCTGATCCTTCGATACCTCAGCATTCAAGAGTACGCGATCTACCTTCTTGGCGCTTTACTCATGAACGCGACGGCGATTGGTTCCGACATGGGTGTCTCGCACGCGGTAATCAGCATTGGCGCACCGCTACGCGATGATAAGTCGATGTTCGGTGAATTATTCCGTTCTGCCCTGGTTCTGCGGCGGCGTCTCTTCGCTCTCTCTATCCCGGTTATTCTTGTGATCGCGTACTTGGTGTTTCACAATATTGAGGTTCAGTTTTCAACCATGATAGCCGTAACCTTGCTGGCAATGGTAACTGCCTGGGTTCAGCAATCGGTCACGCTCAGCGTATCGGTGCTGAACGCTCATCACGATTCATCCAGTCTGACGCGAGCCGGATTGGGTTCGGCGCTGTGTCGACTGATTCTGGTGACGGCCTTCTGCCGCGAAGTTCCTTATGCAGTGACGGCGCTTGGAATCAACCTGGTGGGCATGCTGCTCGATGCCTGGTTGCTTTCGCGCTTTTGCAGCAGATACCTCCATATGCGCGGCGCCTCTAACCAGAATTTCTCCGCCAGACTGCTCGAGTTCGCGAAGCCGCTTATTCCGAGCACGGTATACTATCTACTCCAAGGGCAGATTTCCTTTTTCCTGCTCGCTATCGCGGGCGCTACAACGGCCGTTGCGCAGGTGGGGGCTCTGGGCAGGCTGGGACAGATACTCGGTGTATTGGGCATGGTCAACGGTTTTTTCATCCAGCCGTATTTTGCGCGCATCCAGGACTGCCGAAATTTTGCGACCCGGGCGATCGAGGTCATTGCCGTGTTGATCGTTGCGTTTTCCGCAGTCACCGCTTCAACATTGATTTGGCCTGACCTGTGGCTGGCAATCCTGGGAGACAATTACAAGGGCCTTGCCGATGAGCTTGTGATCGCCCTGGTGGGCGCGCAACTGTCGCTGGCCGGCGGCATTATCTACACGATAGTAATCGCATCAAGGGTGACACGCGGCCAATGGCTACAGATCGCGCTGGGACTGGGCGGGCAGGTGCTTTTTCTCTTCGCCCTGGGCGTAAACAACGCGCGCGACGCATTGATGCTCAACCTCATTCCAGCCGCCACGATGGTAATTTCGCAATGCTGGCTCTTGGCGCATATGCTGTTGTTGTGGAAGAAGTACGGGCACCCTGCCTAGCTTCGGCACGACGTCACCTCAGGATTTCGGAGGCACTGAGCTTCCCTCTGTTTTTCGTCTGCCAACGGAGCGGTCTCAAGCCGCCATTTTCTGCTCATGCTGATTCGTGATCAAGTCCTGCAGGATCTGAACCGGCGAGTGGTAGCCGAGCGTGGAGTAGCGACGACTCCGGTTGTAAAACACCTCGATGTAATCGAAGAGATCGGCGATCGTTTCGTCTCGCGTGGCGTAGCGCGTACCCGTTCGTTTAGCCGCGAACCCGGTAGGTCCGATTTTACCATTTAGTCCTCTGAACTGCAGAGTCGTTAGCCCGTGAATACTAATCTGAGCATATCCGTTGTAGTGCCAACGTACATGCGACCGGACTACCTAGGCCGGTGCGTTGCATCGCTGCTCGCACAGTCGCGGCTGCCGGACGAAATTGTTATCGTATCTCGCAATACGGACGATGCAACAAACCGGAAGATTGCTGAGCTTTCGGTCGGCATTAGCAGAGTCACAGAATTTGCTCACGAACTCGTCTCGGAAGCCGGATTTCTGCCGCCAATCCGTAAAGGCCTGACATTGGCGCATCACAGTATCGTCGCGTTCTTGGATGATGATGCGGAGGCGCATGCCGACTGGATCCAGCGGCTCCTTGCTGGATACACGTCGCCCGAAGTGGCAGGCGTCGGTGGGCGTTACGTTAACTTCGGTGATGATGGTAAGCTGGCCAGTTACCCGGCGGCGGTGAAGGTTGGCAAGGTATACTGGTATGGGCGGTCCGTAGGAAACATGTACCGGGATGTAACGTTCAAGAAGCCAGTGGAGGTCGATTTCCTTATAGGCGGGAACATGAGTTTTCGCCGCAGCGTGTTGGAGCGTGTCGAATTCGATCCCTTGCTGAACGACAACGTGGCTTTCCATTGGGAAATAGACGTTGCACTGCAGGTGAAGCGGATGGGCTTCCGGATCATGTTCGATCCCGCATTGAGGGTGAACCATTACAACGCACCAAGGCCCGTTGTGGGAATGCGCTCGGTGAATGCGGAAGGATCATATTGGTCGAACTTCAACTACGCGTACATCATGATGAAGCATCTTCCAACGTATGGAAAGCTCGCTTACGTGTTATTCTCGTTTCTGGTGGGCGGGACTAGATCCAGCGGTGTCCTTCACTTGACGTATCAATATCTGAAGCGCTCGAAGGTGGACTGGAAGCACGATATTCTTCCCTCGCTTTCAGGGCGAGTCGCGGGCCTGCTCGCTTACCTGCGGGGCTGGGTGTAATGGTATTCTGGGCGTCGAATCAGAGAACACGCCCGGGTGCTGTCGGAATCGATCCCCAACTGCGCAAACGAGGAATCGACGGTTCTCTTCCGGGTGCGCATTGGTACCGTGTTGCGCCGGTGGACGCGTGTCCAATTTGTGCTGGTATTGGGCGATGCTTTGCGCGGGGTCATGCGGTCCTGCCTTCAAGGGACGTGTTTACCTGCGCCTTTGAATATCAGCGCTGTGGGAGTTGCGGAAGCGTTTGGATAGATCCGTGCCCCACGCCTGACACTGTTCCACATCTGTATTTTGACTATTACACGCACGGTCAGCCGGACCATCCGCTCGCTATCCCGAGTGGTATTCGCTTGGGGCGCCTCAGGCAGGCGCTCAAGCTTCGTTTGCTCGAGGCTTGCTACGGATACCCTAGCAGACTGTTGAATTTATGGCTGCAACGCACGGAACGCTGGTGTTGGCGCGTCGAAATTGCATTCAGCAATCCGGGCTATTCGATGAGCGGTATTTCGCGTACGGCGACGAAACCGAGATTTGCCTGCGCGCTGGCCTGCGTGGATGGCGCAGTGCGCTGGTTTGGGGCGCGATATTGGTAAATCCGGGTTCGTGGACTCCCAAACCCCTCGTTAGCTATCTCTATGCAAGAAATATGCTCCTCACGATACGGATGTACAAAGGGTCTAAGTGGGCATGGATAAGATTCGTTCTTAAGTTTTTCACTGGCGCCTCGGACCACAATGGTTTGATTGCGCCATAGCCTATCATCAGCGCGAGATATCGCGGCATGTTTGACTTCGCGCGGGGGTACTTCGGTCATCCACCGGACAAATTTTTTCAGTAAGAAAGGTTAAAGGGGCACCACTATTCCCGCAAGCGGCTATTCACTGCTTTGAGTCAAGTCCAGAACTCGAGGCATTTCTTTGAAAGAATACTTGATTTTCCGTTTTGCAAGAAATATTGCCTGTAGCAAGGCAGTTAAAGGTTGATCACTTGGGAGACAATGAGCATGACGCAACCACATCTTGAGGAACGCACTATTGCTGGATTGCACGACTCGTTGGAGCGCGAGATTTCCGGGCTAGCCAGGACCACATTTGTCCTTGATCTTGGTTGTGGCAGCGGTGCATGGTTGGCGCGGTTGAGTCGCCTCGGGTTTCAGCAGTGTTGGGGGGTTGATGCCGAACCGCCGCCAAAAGTGGAACCGCTTAGTTTCTATCAAGCGAATCTGGATCATGAACAGCCGCAGTTCGCGCAAAAGAAATTCGGGCTGATAACTTTGATCGAGGTTATCGAGCATCTGGAGAACCCGGGAGCCATTTTATCGCTGGTCGCCCGCCATCTTGCAGAAGATGGTCTCGTGTTAATCACTTCGCCAAACATACACGCGTTGCGATTCCGCCTGAAATTCCTTCTAACCGGTCTGCTACCAAGCTTTGACGAGAAAGGGGATCCCACTCATATTGCGCCACTATTCCTTCCAGGCTTCGAGAAGGTTTGTGCCCGCTATGGTCTGACGGTCGAGCGATGCTGGACCTATCCGACTCGACGATCGATCATCTTCGGCGTCCCGATACGATTGATTGCGAGCTTGTTGCGATTATTCCTTGCTGATCCACTGCCTGGCGATACGCTTTGCTTGGCCTTGCGGCGTTCTTCGTCGGAGTCAGGCGTATGGGGATGAGGCAAGAGCTGGCCCCAGAAAACTGGACAGGGCGATAAGTGGTAGAACTGCGACCTGAAGCCGCTTCCCTGGAACGGGCAAAACAAAAGCAATCTCAATGAACCTTTTGTTGTATTCAGGTGCCTTTGCGCCTTCAGTGGGGGGAGTGGAGTCCATTTCGCTGACGATGGCGGAAACTCTGACAAAATGCGGTGTAAATGTTCATGTAGTGACGGAAACACCGGATGACGAACATAAGCGTGAATATCCCTTCCGCGTCACACGGAATCCCGGCTTCCGGGATCGATTCAATATCGTCAAGTCCTCCGACCTCGTCTATTCAAATGGCGCCAGCCTCGCCTTGTTCTTTCATGCCAAATTGGCGCGCAAGCCTTTCATGTGGACGCATAATGGCTACCAACTTATGTGCATCGACGGACTGGGGTGGGTGGATGGACGGCCGTCCCCCGTGTCTCCTCTGCCGTCCATATGGTTTCATCTGAGAAGCAAAGGCCTGCTTTACGCCGCGAAAGCCGGAGCCAAGCTTTATCTCAGGCGGCTTGTATCAGACCACGTCGATTTGAATATCGCCCCTACACAATGGATTGCCAAAAGGCAGCCATTGAAAAACCAGGTAGTGCTATATACCCCATTTGCGCTTTCCCGATTCAAAGACCAGGCAACACAGGATTCCCATGAATTTGATTTTATTTTCGTGGGCCGGTTGGTAAGTGAAAAAGGCGTGGGCACTCTGTTGAAGGCTTTTCGGTTGTTGATCGACCACGATGCATACCGCAACAAGAAACTGCTGATCGTCGGCGATGGCCGGTGGAGAGCCGATCTGGAAAATTATTGTTCCGAGCTTAAATTAACGCAGCAGGTAACGTTTGCGGGAAGGCAGACTGGCCGGGCGCTCATGGAACATATATGCAAAGCGCCAATTGCGATTGTTCCGTCCGAATACGAAGAGCCGATGGGTGGTATCGCGCTCGAGCTTCTGGCCACGGGCAGGAATATCATCGTCTCGGCGAACGGCGGCATGGCCGAATGTATGGGTAACGCGGGCCTGACCTATGTCAATGGAGATGCACGGCATCTATGCGACCGCATGAAAGAGCTTTCCGAAAATAAGCTGCTGCGGCAGCAGCAACGCGATATGGCAATTGCACAATTAGAAAAGTTCGACGAGATGATTCTTACAAGGAAATACCTGGAGGTCTTCGAGGCCGCAGTGCGCAAAAGGAGATGAGAATACCTGGCTTCGTGACTCTTGTTCCGGTCGGCTCTATACCCATGGACTCCGCGATATACTGAAAGCGAGCGAATAACGGCCACTGTGTGGACATCTATGTGTATTGAGAATGGCAAACGGGAAAAGACCTAGCCAATGGCAAGACTCGCCACGCTGGCGTTTTTCGTTTACGTAGTCCTGGAGGGAGCCCTGCGGAAATGGGTGTTGCCGGGTTTTTCAAGCGAATTGTTCGTATTGAAAGACATCATTCTCAGCTTTGCTTTCATGGCATGGTTGACTTCGCGGGATTCGGTGCGCGTGGCTTTGCAACCGGACGAGATTTCACTGTGGGGGGCGTGGCTTTTGCTCACTGTCGGCTACGCGGCCGCGGGAGGATTTGCCGTGGAGAGCCTGGTCGGGCTGCGCTACTACCTCATTCCGCTCCCCTTGCTCTATTTGGTTCCGGCGATACTTCGCAACATGCCCGACCTGAATCGCCTTGCGGTCCGGTATCTCTGGTGCGCTCTTGCCATAACGGCGCTGGGCGCCTATCAGTACTTGAGTCCGGTTGACAGTGTAATTAATCAATACGCGTGGCGGAGTGACCCGGACGATGCTGTTGCCACGTTTGGAATCAGCGAAGATTCACTCTTAGGGGTACCCCTCGACCGACCGCGTATCACGGGAACGTTCTCCTACATTTCTCCTTACGCAACGTTTCTGCAAGCCGTTTGGTTCATCGCCTGGGTCGTGCTGGTGCAGAGTACTCGCCGTGGCGAGCGTTTGTTCGCCGCCGCGGCGCTTGTGGCGATCCTGGTTAACATCGCGATGACCGGATCCCGGGGCCCCATGTTGTTATCGCTTATCCTGGCAGTGCCGTTTGTAGTGGTAGTGCTCAGGACGTTCACTGGTTTCTGGTTCACGATTGGCATGCTCGCCTGCTTTCTGGCCATTCCGTACCTGAGCGAGAGCCTGCTGTTCGAGCCGTTCCAATTCCTCATGGAGCGAGACCGGAGCGCAGGTGACGCCCCCGACCGGCTTCTGGGTGCTTTACTTGCGCCATTGGGCACTTTTGACGCCATGCAGGTACTTGGGGAGGGAATCGGGTCAAGTTGGGCGGGATCCCAAGAACTCGGCCGTCCGACGTTGACGGAGTCATCGTTCGCCGAAGTTACCACTGATCGCGTCGGCATCGAGCTAGGTATATTGGGATACGCTCTAACATTGCTCATCAAGGTGACCATGGTTACGAAGACCGGTCTTCTGATAATGGAAGCGCGGACGAACGCAATTCGATATTGGGCGATTGCGGCGCTCTGCTGCCAGCTCAGTCATGTGTGGCAGATCCCCGTGTACAACTCGGTTGCGGCAATCTTCTATTTCAGTGCGATAGGGTTGTTTTATTGGCTGCGTTCCGAGAACGGGAAGGTCGCCCCAAGGGTTGCGGGCGACACGCGGTCCGTGTCCGGCCGCGCCCGAGTCGGGCCGCGGTTTTAACGACGCGCCGGTGCCGGGGCCCGTGATGTCTATCGTCGTCGTGCACCCTTACGTGCAGCACGCGTGGGAGCTGGCCAAGGCGCTCGAGCACGGACATCTTCTATTAAACTTCGTGACCTCCGTCGGCGTTTCTCCAGTAATTCTGGAACGGCTGCCGCGTCGAATGCGGGACAAGCTACGTTCACGGAGTTCGGATGGAATCGGTAAGACGAGGCTTACATTCTTACCCGCGCTGGAGATCGCTCGATGGCTGTCCAATCTCGTTCTCTCTCCGAGCGCACGTCAGCGTTCGCTCTACCTGCACATGCGTGCATTTGATTGGCTTGCGGCGCGCCGTTTGGCCGCGATGCGGCCCCGTATCGTGGTCGGATTCGAAAATTCGTGCCTGCATATTTTCCGGCGCGCGAAGGCCGGCGGCGCGTTGTGCGTTCTCGATGCCACGTCGGTCCATCATTCGGCACAACCTCCCGAAATCACCGGAATCAGCCGGGCTTTCAGCGACAGCATAAAGCGCCGCAAAGTCGAGGAAATCCGGCTTGCGGACCGCATCATCGTGCTCTCAAATTACGCGCGCGACACGTATCTCGCGGCGGGCGTGTCTGGCGAAGTGATCTCGGTGATTCCCCCGGGGATCTGGTTGCCGCGTTTCGACCGCGATTTGCCGAAACGACACCCGACCGACGGAATTCGATTCCTGTTCGTAGGCAGCTTGAAACTTGCAAAGGGCGTAGACCTGCTGCTTGAGGCGTTTGTGCGGCTCGATGCGCCCGGCAAGCACCTTTTGCTCGCAGGTACTAAAACGGAAGCAGGGGCGCTGCCCAGGATATTGCCGAAGGGTGTGGAATATCATGGTCAGCTGCCGCGCGACGCATTGTATGAGGCATATTCTAATGCCGACGTGCTGGTGCTCCCGTCGCGCGCCGACGGGTTTGGTTTCGTGGTCGTCGAAGCCATGGGCTGCGGACTGCCGGTGATCGTATCGTCCGCAACGGGCGCTAAGGACCTAGTGGAGGACCAGATAACCGGCTGGATTTTTGAAACGGGGAGCACCGAAGATCTTCTGCGGGTGATGACAGCCGCGAATTCGCGGAGAGCGTCACTCCCGGCCATGGGTGCCCAGGCGCGGCAGGCGGTAGCGAAGCTTTCGTGGGACACCTATGGGGTCCAGACGCGGACCTTCTATTCCCATCTGCTGGCGCGCACCGTACGTTCGGGCGAGAGCGAAGCGCCACGCCCTTGACATGGATCATTTGCAGGCACTCTTTATATGTTCGATATCGGCTGCGTAATGTTTTCGTGTGCTGGATCACTTCCGTGACGCTGAGGGTATTGCACGTCGCGCCGACACTCGATCCCCGGTACGGCGGACCCAGCAGTGCAGTGCGCGGCATGTCGAAGCACCTGATGGCCAGAGGGATGGACACGGTCATTGCCGCCACGACCACAGGACCACAGTGGCAAACTGATGGCGTGCCAACGACGCAGTCGCTGGTGACCAATTCCCGGATTTTGCCTTCCTCGTTCTTCTACTCGCCGCAACTGGCGCGCTGGATCGAAAAGCGGATCCGTGATTTTGACATTCTTCATGTTCATACGATCTTTAACTTCCCCAGTGCCTGCGCGTGCCGGGCTGCAAGGCAGCATGGAATACCCTATATCGTCAGGCCTTGCGGAATGCTGGACCCCTGGTCCCTCGCACATGGGCGGTTGAAGAAATCGGTCTGGCTTCGGCTGATCGAGCGCACCAACCTGAGTGGCGCGTCAGCCGTTCACTTCACTTCTGAGGAGGAGCGGCTCGCGGCATCACGGTTTACCGGAAACGCTCCTTGCGTCGTCATTCCGCTGGGGATCGACATCCCTACCCGGCAGCCGGCTGAACCCGTACCCGGAAAGAAACGCATCCTGTTCCTGTCCAGGCTTCATCCCAAGAAGGGTGTTGAACGGCTCGTTAAAGCATTATCGGGATTGCGGCAACGGGACGACTTTATTTTCGTGGTCGCGGGCAGCGGTGAGACAGCCTACGAGCGTCGCCTTCACCGACTGGTTTCCGAGGCGGGACTCGAGACAGTTACGGAGTGGTGCGGATTCGTGACGGGCGATACGAAGGAAACATTATTTCGCAACGCGGACATTTTCGTTCTTCCCTCCTACCAGGAGAATTTCGGGATCGCAGTCGCGGAAGCCATGGCCTATGGCAAAGCCGTAGTAATATCCGACCGGGTCAACATTCATTCTTTCGTTAGCGGGAACAACGCGGGTATCGTCATCGGACCCGACGCAGAGTCGTTGACGCTGGCGATTCGACGACTTTTGGACGACGAGTCGCTGAGAACGCGGTGCGGCGCAAACGGTGCGTTGGTTGCGTTGCGCCATTTTTCCTGGGATACGATCACCCAAGAGCTGATCGACTTGTACGGGCGTTGCAGAAAGAACCGGCCCTTGTTCGCGCAGCCTGTGCCGGTGTAATCCATGATGTCTTTTGTACTCGGCCTGAATGCGTACCACGGCGATTCCTCCGCCTGTCTCGTCAAGGATGGCGCGTTGATTGCTGCAGCGGAGGAAGAGCGCTTCAGCCGCATCAAGCACTGGGCCGGCTTCCCGTCCAAGTCGATTCATTATTGCCTTTCCGAAGCGGGCATCCGCCTCGGGGATGTGGATGTGGTCGCGATCAACCAAGATGTGGGGGCGAACCTGTGGAAGAAGGCAGCCTACACGATCATGCGCCGGCCAAATCTGTCGTTAGTGCTCGATCGAATCCGCAACAAGCGCAGGCGCGTGGGAGTGAACGAGGAGCTGGCGCGCGCCTTTCCCGGCGAGAGCCTGCGCGCCGACGTGCGTGGGATCGAGCATCATCTCGCGCACCTGGGATCGGCGTTTCTGGTGTCGCCTTTCAATGAGGCAGTGGCGGTCTCGGTGGATGGATTCGGCGATTTTGCGAGCGCGGCGTGGGGCGTCGGAGCGGGCAATAGCGTCAAAGTCGACGAGCGGGTTTATTTTCCGCATTCTCTGGGCATCTTCTATCAGGCATTGACGCAGTATCTCGGCTTTCCCAATTACGGTGACGAATACAAGGTGATGGGATTGGCGCCCTACGGTGAGCCGCGATTCATGGATGAGATGCGGCAGATCGTGTCGCTGGAGGGCGATGGCGCATTTCGGCTGAACCTTGAGTTTTTCCGCCACCACCGAGAGAAGATCAGTTACGAGTGGGAAGCCGGTGAGCCTGCATTTGCAAACCTGTATGCGCCGTCGCTGGAGGCTTTGATCGGGCCGGCGCGGGGCAAGAACGAAGACGTTACGCAACGGCATCGCGACATTGCGCGTTCGGTGCAGGCGATGTACGAGGAGGCGTTCTTTCATTTGCTCAATCGTTTGCACGAACGCTACCGTTTGGATGCGCTCGCGTTGGCCGGGGGCTGCGCGATGAACTCGGTGGCGAACGGCAAGGTGTGCCGCAATACACCGTTCAAACGGTTGTACGTTCAGCCGGCGGCGGGCGATGCGGGCGGTGCAATCGGGGCGGCGTTTTTGGTGTGGCACGAGTCAAAGGGAAATGCCCGCCCCTCCCCCCGGTCCGCTCCGCGGGAGGGGACGGAAGATAGCAGATTCCGGATGGACCACGCCTATTGGGGCCCCCGGTTTTCCAATAAGACCATCGAGACGCTGCTCGACTCCAGGCAGGCCGAAATCACGGCGCAGGGCTGTGCCGTGTCACGCGCGGAGGATGAGGACGCGCTTTGCCGGCGTGCGGCAAAGGCCATTGCCGATGGGAAAGTGGTGGGCTGGTTTCAGGGGCGGATGGAGTGGGGACCGCGGGCGCTGGGGAACCGCTCCATCGTGTGCGACCCGCGCCGCGCGGACATGAAAGACATTCTCAACCTCAAGATCAAGCGGCGCGAGTCGTTCCGGCCGTTTGCGCCTTCCATCCTGCGCGGGGCAGTACCGGAGTGGTTCGAGGTGGACGACGATGTGCCGTTCATGATGCAGGTCTATCCGTTTCGGGAAGCAAAGCGCGCGCTCGTTCCGGCGGTCACGCATGTGGATGGCTCGGGGCGGCTGCAGACGGTGTGCCGGGAGACCAACCCGCGGTATTACCGCTTGATTGAGGCCTTCGCGGGGCTAACGGGAGTGCCTATGGTGCTCAACACATCATTCAACGAGAACGAGCCGGTGGTATGCCGGCCCCAAGAGGCACTCGACTGCTTTCTGCGCACGAAGATGGATGTGCTGGTGATGGAGGACTGGGTGGTGGAGCGAAAGGACGCACGGTAAACCCTTGCCCCGAAGGTCGCCCGGAAACTGAAGTGGCAGCTACCATTACAGCCGTTGTTACATACGGGACTTATGATGGAGAATGGGATGGAGAACAGCCTGGTTACGAAATTGAGAAAAGTTGCCGCTCAATATCCCATGGATCTGGTCGCGGGACAGGTCGCGGATATCCCGCGAATAGTGTTCAATATCGGACTTTCTCTTGGAACAGCCAAGCCCAAAGCCCCTAGCGAAATTGAGATATGTGATCTTGGTGGCGGTGTCGGGTTGTTTTCAGTGGGTTGCGCGGCCTTGGGGCTAAGGCGGATTGTATTGATCGACGATTTTAACGATACGGTCAATCGCCGCGGGGGGAATTCTATCCTGGAACTGCATCGAGGCTACGGCGTTGAAATCTTATCGCGTGATGTGGTCGCCAGCGGCATCCGCGATATCGAAGGAGAATTCGATGTCATCACCACGTTCGATAGCATGGAGCATTGGCACCACTCGCCGAAAAAACTATTCCAGGATGTCGCTCGAAAACTTAAACCCGGCGGTTCTTTTATTCTGGGTGTTCCAAATTGCGTAAACATGAGAAAACGCATAACAGTACCTCTCGGAATCGGAAAGTGGAGCGGAATGCAGGAATGGTATGAGCCTGACGTTTTCCGCGGCCACGTCCGCGAACCAGACGTTGGCGATCTCAAATACATCGCCAATGACATGAAACTGGGCGACATACGCGTATACGGAAGAAACTGGCTGGGTTATTACTCTGCGAATCGATTTACCAGGCTTGCCGCGACAATCATGGATTATCCATTAAGGTTGAGGCCAAGCTTGTGTTCCGATATCTATATGGTTGGCCGAAAGATCTAACGAAGCTCAATTGTGATGGGGCAGCGGTACAATTTCAGTATGAGGTAGCCCCGCTTGATTGGTTTGAGTTTTCCAATTCTTATAGGACCGCCACATGGAAAACCCGCTTCACGTTACTTGATCGACACGCCAAGGATAAGAGGGTTCGTCGCGCGAAGCGGAATGCGTGGTTCATGGACCAATACCGAGATTCATATGAATCAAAACATACATATTGTCACCATGCCGGCCGGCACCTACCGATTCATCACTTACGGTGGGTCAATCAGCTTCGGTCGTACTGGATCCTTTTATCCTCAAACATTTTCAGGTCACGCTAGAGCGGTTCCTGGAGTTTCTGAACAGCCACAATGTTCGCCCCATTTACGTTACTATGGCGCACAGTCGGCCAAGACCTGTTAACGACATGCTTATCGGTTATTCTCGGGAAGGGGCAAAACTTGCGCTGTCTCAGGGGGTGCCGGTTATTGACGCACAGGTCCTGGTTGACAACTATCGGGGCGACGTCCGCGAGCTTTTCAATGAGCCTGGTGCCGATTGGACTGCAAAGGGGGCAGACTTGCTGGCACATTTCATCAACGACGCGATTCGAGATGATATTATCTCCGGCACTGGCGCTTGCAGGAAAAGGCCGCCCACGTGACCTGCAATATTCTCGGAATTTCCGCTTACTACCACGATAGCGCTGCAGCACTGCTGAGCGACGGACGGCTAATAGCTGCTGCTCAGGAGGAGCGCTTTACACGAAAAAAGCATGATGCGGGATTCCCGTATCACGCCGTCAAGTATTGCCTTGAGGCAGGCGGCTTGTCCCTAGCGGATATCGACTCCGTTATTTTTTATGACAAGCCGCTCATCAAGTTTGAACGCCTGCTTGAAACCTATCTCGGGTTCGCGCCGAAAGGTTGGAACTCGTTCGCTGCGGCGATGCCGATTTGGCTTAAAGACAAGCTTTATCTGAAGCAGACTCTGCGCAGAGAACTGGCTGCGTTGGCCCTCATAACAAAAGACAAGCTACCGAAGCTGCTGTTCGCTGAGCACCATCAATCTCACGCTGCCTCGGCTTTTTTCCCCAGCCCTTTTGACGAAGCGGCCGTGTTGTGCCTGGATGGTGTCGGTGAGTGGGCAACCTCGTCCGCGTGGGTAGGGCAGGGTTCCGACCTTCGGTGCCTTTGGGAAATCCGGTTTCCCCACTCGCTTGGGTTGCTGTACTCCGCGTTCACGTATTTCACCGGCTTCAAGGTCAACTCGGGAGAATATAAATTGATGGGCTTGGCACCCTATGGCCGCCCGATATACGCCGACAGAATTCGAGAGAAGTTGGTCGATGTCAAGGAGGATGGAACGTTTCGACTCGACATGAACTATTTCGATTTTGCCACGGGTTTGCACATGACTGGTAGGCGCTTCGAAAGGCTGTTCGGCGGCCCTCCTCGTACGGCAGAGTCCAGGCTTACGCAAAGAGAGATGGACCTCGCAGCCTCAATCCAGCTGGTAACTGAGGAAATTGTGCTAAAGCTCGCCCGAACCTTGCACAGGGAAACCGGCAAGCGCTTTCTGTGCCTGGCGGGAGGAGTCGCTCTGAATTGCGTAGCCAATGGGCGTGTGTTGCGTGAATGTCCGTTCGAGGACGTTTGGGTCCAACCGGCAGCAGGAGACGCCGGCGGGGCCGTCGGTTCGGCTTACATTGCGTGGCACGAACATTTCGGCGGTAAACGGATTTTGAATGGCAACCAGGATGGGATGCAAGGAAGTTACCTCGGCCCTCGATTTGCAAACGCGGAGATCGAGACTGCGCTCGATAAACTTGGAGCCACCTTCACGCGGATTGAAGACTTCGAATTACTGCCGCGAGTGGCACGGCTGATTGAAAGCGGACACGTGGTCGGCTGGTTTTCCGGCCGCATGGAGTTTGGGCCGCGCGCACTCGGTGCCCGCTCTATTCTCGGGGATCCGAGGAGCCCGAAAATGCAGACGGTCATGAACATGAAGATCAAATACCGGGAATCTTTCAGGCCGTTTGCGCCGTCGGTATTGGAAAATCGTGTCAGTGAGTATTTCGATTTGGACCGCGCGAGCCCTTACATGCAGATCGTCGCGTCGGTGCGCGAGAATCTTCGACTGCCGGTTTTGCCTGAAGAAAAGTCTTTGGTGGGAATCGATAGCCTGAAGGTCAAGCGTTCCGTGCTCCCGGCAGTTACGCACGTGGATTATTCCGCTCGCATCCAGACGGTTCATGCCGAAACCAATCCGCGCTTTTTTAGATTGCTTCAGGAATTCGAGCTTGTAAGTGGCTATGGCGTGCTGATCAATACTTCTTTCAACGTTCGGGGCGAACCGATTGTCTGCACGCCCGAGGATGCCTACCGTTGTTTCCTGCGAACCGAAATCGATGTTCTGGTCTTGGAGAATTGCTTTCTCGAAAAGACGAAGCAGAAAGTTCGGCCGAAGGACAATAGCTGGACGACCGAGTTCGCTTTGGACTGAGATGGCAAATACCGATTCTGCTCCGCGACTGCGTGAGCTTCGAGATTTTGGACTCATTGTTGGGGCAGGATTGGCCCTGATTTTCGGGGCTCTTTTTCCTTGGATCTGGGGCAATGGTTACCCATTGTGGCCCTGGGTTACGGGCACTGTACTCGCTGGGATGGGCTTGGTTCTTCCTGCACACCTTGCGTGGCCGTATCGCTTGTGGATGAAGATGGCCGCTATTCTTGGATGGGTGAACAATCGGATTATTCTTGGCGTTGTCTTTTTCGCCATAATCTTTCCGATAGGGGCGGTGATAAAAGTATTCGGGCGTGACCCAATGAAGCGGAAGTGGGACCAATCCGCCACGACCTATCGCGAGCCAAATCAGCGTTCTCAGCGTTCCAGCTTGGAGCGCCCGTTTTGAATATTGCCAACTCGCGTAAATCAGGGGTAATCAGATGATCGAGTTCTTTAAAGACCTTTATGATTACATGCGTTCCAACAAGAAGTTTTGGCTTGCACCGATTATAGTAGTGCTGGTGTTGCTGGGGGCTTTGCTGGTGCTAGGTCAGGGGTCCGTCGTCGCACCGTTCATCTATACTTTGTTCTAGCGCATACGCCTCGGCGACCTGGGCGTGGCCGCAATCCGATCAGGACGGGCGCGCTAGGGGCCGCAGCACCCCGAGATGCTTGGCGTGAGGAAGGGCGCTGTGCAGTGGAACGCGGCGGTGGCTGTTGCGGCCGCGCTCTTCGTCGGGGCGGTTTGGCACGCGGGGAGTTTTCTGGAAGGGGCGACGTCGCCGCGCGCTCGTCGTCAGCGATCCCAACCACATGCGGCGCCTGTCGTGGGCATGGAACAAGGCGTTCGATGGCAGCGGGCCGGAATTCTCGTTGGTCGCATCTTCGCCGGCATTCTGGAAGCCGGATGCGTGGTGGCGGGACGAGAAGAGCGCACAGGCCGTGATCAATGAATACATCAAGCTCGCGTATTATCTGATCAAGTATTGATACACGCCTGAGAGCTTCCACTTCGCGACTACACTACACGGCGCGCGCCGGTGCCCAGAATCCTCTTCATCAACCGTTTCTTCTATCCGGACCACTCGGCCACGAGCCAGATGCTGTCGGACCTGGCATTTTTCCTCGCCGAGTCGGGGCGGGAGGTATACGTCATCGCGAGTCGCCAGCGGTACGACTTCCCGGATGCGTGGCTCGCGCCTCGGGAAAAGGTCCGGGGGGTGGAGGTGCACCGTGTCCGGACGACGCGCTTCGGACGGGCAAACCTTGTCGGTCGTGCGCTCGACTACCTCACGTTCTACCTCTCCGCGGCCTGGGTGGCATTTCGACTCGTCCGGCACGGTGACGTGGTGGTTGCCAAGACCGACCCGCCGTTAATCTCGCTGGTGGCGATGATAGTGTCCAAGTTGCGGGGAGCCTATCTCGTCAACTGGCTGCAAGACGTGTTTCCCGAGGTGGCGGGGGCGCTGGGGATGCGGTTGGGACGCGGGAACATCGGAGCGATGCTCGCCGCGGTCCGCGATTGCTCGTTGCATGCGGCGCGCTTCAACGTGGTTCTTGGGAAGCGCATGGCTGATTGCGTGACGCGGCGCGGTGTGCCGGAAAAGCGTATTGCGATCATTCATAACTGGGCCGACGATCGGGCGATCGTGCCGCTGCCGGCAGCGGAGAACCCGCTGATCGCAGAATGGGGGTTGGCGGGCCGGTTTGTGGTGGGTTATTCCGGAAATCTAGGGCGCGCGCATGAGTTCGGCACGGTTCTCGATGCGGCAGAATTGCTGCGTGGTGACGAGCGCATGCTGTTCCTGATCATCGGCTCGGGTGCGCAACTGGCTGAGTTACACGACGAAGTGACGCGCCGCGCCCTATGGAGTTTTGTGTTCCGCCCTTATCAGCCGCGCGAGCGGCTGGCGTTCAGTTTAGGCGCTCCTGATCTGCATCTGGTAACGCTACAGCCGTCCCTGGAAGGATTGATCGTGCCGAGCAAGTTCTACGGCATTGCGGCGGCGGGCAGACCGATGGCGTTCGTCGGCGATCCGGATGGTGAAATAGCAGTGATGTTGCGAACGCATGATTGCGGCCGCAGCTTTCGGGTGGGAGATGCCAAAGGCCTGGCAGGATATATTCGCGCTCTGGCTGAGAATCCGCCCGAGGCCAGCCGCTTGGGGCAGAATGCGCGGGCTGCGCTGGAGTCGAACTTTTCACAGGCGAAGGCGTTTGGCGCCTGGGAAAAAGTACTGAATATTGCAGGATAAATTCACGCGTTATCAGGAGCGACCGGGAATGCTCCGCGATTCGCGATTGGCGAGCGCACGAATGGCTAAACAACGGGATCCGGCCGCATGACGCACTGGGAAACCTGACGCCAGCGCGATATCGCGAGCAAATGATCGCGAATAGGTGCCTCATGTCACATTGGCACAAACGGAAGCTTACGCAGCCATTATCTTTCTGGTTTGCATATATGGAAAGAGTAACCCGAATCGCTTCGAAATAGCCTTCCCAAAACTCCAATATGTTTCGCGACGTGCGAAGGCTTACAGTTTTGGGCAAGAAAAGGTCGCCCCGACGCAGCAAACAAGTTGATGTCATTATTCGCACCATATGCAGAGCAGTGTTTTAGTTTGACTCGGTAAGCCTTTTCAAACTTGTCATAATCTAACCAGAGTGTAAAAAAACCCGGCACCTCGCATATGTTGTTTCCATTCTTGACTAATTCCTCATATATCTGCTTTGAGCTCTGATGCGTTGCTTCATATTTATATATACTAATTAAATCTCGAGCAACGCCCTGTGTAACACCAAGCGCGGCGAGAGTGGCGACAAACAAAAACAAGACTGTTGCAAGGTCTATTTTCAGCGCCCTTATTACACCTATTTGAATACGGCCAAACCAAGCTGCACTCGCAATGTCTCGGCTCTTTTGCGAGCCAATTAAAAAGATTTGATACAGAAATGCTGCAAATATCGGGACCATATTGTAGGCATGCGTAGGCGCTCTTAGCCCGAAATACCATATAGGACAAAGTAACAAAAGAGCTTTGTTTCTTAGCGAGAGAAAGAAATAGCACGAAAAAAATGCAATGCCAAATAGAGGAAAGAAATCACTTCTTATAAAGTACGTTTGCAAGTCACCCCCGGGATCCCTGGTACCGGCCACTTTCGTAGCCTGTTGCAGTAGGCCTGCAAAATGATCGGCGATCGGAAAAGGATAGAGAAGAAGAAAACAAGCATTGACTAACAGACAACCAAATACTACTCGCTTTAGTTGGTGTTGGAATTCAGCCAGAACACCATTTCCATGCTGTAAAACAACGTAGAGCGCGTATATAAGAAAGCCAAGAGGGTGCGTCCACGCTAAAGCAGAGAATGGAATTGAAAAGATCCAACTTTTCCTATTGAGCAAGTACTCCGCAGAGACTATGAGAGAAATAGCAAGAACTTCTGGGCGAAAACCTTGCTTTACTTGAAGCGCAAAAATAATAAACGCAAACAAAACCAATAGCCATTTCGCTTTCGTATCTCGTCCGACATACATTACCAAAAGACATGAGGAAACCAAAAGCGACGTAAATGCAAGATAGGCTCCTTCGGGACCACAGTCAAAGCTCAAGAAAGACATAACGGCTGGCTGAAGAATTCCATGCCATGTGTATCGAGCATGCTCTGCATCAATCGGAAATATCGGGGATCTGAAAAGTCCATCAATGCAGTGGTAGTGAGACACTGACAAGAATAATATGCTATCTCCAACAGGCGCGGGAAATTGCCAAAGCAGGTAGATTGCCAACCGCAGAAGAGTAAGTAGGGCAAGTGAAGTTAAGGCGAATAACACCAGACCCTTCCTAATGTTACTCGTTTGCATGACCACTTCCGCCCCTAAAAACATATTTCTTGTCAAGTTTATACTTTAAGTCAGTAGTGTCCCAACGTTTTTCAGAGGAGAACGCCCTCGTAAGCTTCCCCGTCAAGTAGACCGTTGTAAAGTGGGGTTTTTCGCGATCAATTGCTCGCGATATCGCGCTGGCGGCTTGAACTCCACGGTGTATTCCTGCTTCGGTATCTTGAACATTTGTTCCCTCCAATTTCGTTATCCTAGCCGCTTAGGCTTGGAAGACGAAATTTCGAGGGGAGCTCACATACAAAACAAACAAGGATAAATATAGAAATGAAAATTTCTTCATAACACCATTCTCTTGAACAGCGATTCTGGAATCACCTTAATGATTTTCATGATCAATGCCCAATACCCAGGCGTATAGACCACCTCTCTGCCGGCCTCGACGGCCTTGGTTATCCTCCGAGCAATCGCTTCCGGTCTCGCCCAAAGCATCCCCTTCTTGAAGTCCTTGGTCATGGGCGTATCGACAAAACCCGGTTTCACGGTGAGCACATGTACGCCGGACTTATGCAACCGTTGCCGCAAGCCTTGCAGGAAGATCGAGACTGCTCCCTTGGCAGTCCCATAGACATAGTTCGATTGCCGTCCGCGATCCCCAGCCACCGAGCTGATCACAGCAATGGTCCCGTGCCTCTGGGCCTCGAAGCGGTTAGCGAGGTGGGTTAGCAGCGAGATGATGCTAATGGCGTTGGTGTTGAGTTCCTGCAGCACCGCGTTGAAATCCTGCTCGCAGGCTTTCTGGTTGCCCAGCGTGCCGTGGGCGATGAGTGCCAAGTCGATGCCGCGCAGCGTCTTGATGGCTTGGTCGATGACGGCTTCGTGCCGGGCAAAGTCATTGACGTCGAGCAAGCCGGTATGCGCCGCTTCGGCGCCGCGTATCTTTAGGTCGACGGCAACAGCTTGGAGGCGTTCCTCATTCCTGCCAATCAGGTAGAGGCTGTGTCCTTCCTTGGCCCAGAGCCGGGCGCAGTGCTCGGCGATCGCCGAAGTGGCGCCAACGATGACGATTCTTTTCTGCTTTTCCATTTCAGCTTCCCATCAAACGGCGTGACAGCGCTGAACTGATCCCCGTGTCACGATATTTCAGAAATTCATTGAAACGCGGATAGCCAGCTTCAAATAGATCGAGCGGCATGCGGGCATCCTTGGCCGGATAAATCCGCCCCCCCGGCTTCCCGCACGACGGCATCCAGGTGTTCGAACAGCGTCAGCGTTCGCGTGCCTTTGTTCGGGAAGTCCAATGCCAGGGTCACACCTGGCTGCGGGAAGCTCAGCATCCCGACGGGTTGGCGGTTGCCAAAGGTTTTCAATACAGCGAGAAACGATCCATCGCCAGAGCGCGCAATCTCGCGCAACATGGCCTGCACCGCGTCTTGCCCGGTCTCACGCGGCACCACGCTCTGGTACTGAAAGAAGCCCCTGGGACCGTATATCCGGTTCCATTGCAGCAGCTTGTCGAGCGGGTAAAAAAAGGCCTCGTAATGTGCAATGGCGCGACCAGCCCACCACTTTTTGAAATTGAAGTAGGCCATGTTGAACAGGCGCAGAGACAGCCGATTGACCAAGGACACAGGGGGCACGAAGGGCATGGTCAAGCTCCAGTCTCTTGGCGCCGGACGCTCGCCCGCATCGGTCGGGTTGCCGCGCATGAAGAGGCCGCGACCGCCACCGCCGGAGATGCAATCAATCCAGGAAACAGTATGTTCCCATTCGGCTTCGGAACCATCCGCCAAACGGAAAAACTCGTCCAGATTGGCATAGGGCACAGTCTCGGTGTCCAGCCATGGCCCCGCCACCGGGCGCAGCTGGATTTCGGCCGCAACGATAACGCCGGTCAAGCCCAGTCCGCCGACGGTGGCGGCGAGCCAATCGGATCGAAGCAGCGGGCCGCATTCAATGATCTCTCCATCGGTTCGCACCAGCTTAAGCCATCGCACATGATCGCCAAAGGAACCCAGCACATGGTGGTTCTTACCGTGTACGTCGTTGGCAATGGCGCCGCCTACGGTCACCAATTGCGTCCCTGGGGTGACCGGTAGAATCCAGCCACGAGGGATCACCAGTTGCTGGATGTCGCGCAGCAGTACGCCCGCCTCGCACACGAGCTTGCCAGTGCCCTCATCGAAGTCGATGAAGCGATCGAGTCCGGTGGTATTCCAGAGCACTCCTCCAGGGTTCAGGCACACATCGCCATAGCTGCGGCCCATGCCGTAGGCGATGCCGGAACGATGAGAGGCCAACACGCCGGAAACCCTGCTACGGTCGCTTAGGGCAAGCACTTCATGAGGATCGGCGCTCAGCCGCCCCCACGAGGAAACCTGCTTCATACGGCCTCCGTGCGGAAGACGAAACGCTTGTCGAGTTGGTACTTGGTAAGATAGCCGATCGCCAGGCCGATGACGCCACCGAGGTAGCGCATCTCTTTCGATGCGAAGATATGGTGGAAACCAAACTCGAACCCCCAAAAAATTGCGGTGGTGGCAAGTCCCATCAGGGCGTACAGGAGGAAGACTCGGCTGTCGTGCACGACGTTACGAGCACGAAAACGGAAGATGTAACGCTTGTCGAGGATGTACTTGACGACGAGCCCAACGCCGGTGCCTGCCGCCACCGACAGCAGGACATCAAACGCGCCGCTGTAGCCCCGGATGACGAGGTCCTGAGCACCGATGTTTGCTACCGTCGCAATTACTCACCGGTCCGTAATATAGGCGACAGATGGAGCCCGAAAGAATGATCGTACGAGTTTCGGATTGCGTTGCACGGCGGCCAGTTGGGCATCGATGCGCAGGTCCAGGTGCTCTCCTGC
>Ga0080064_1001305_pt1 | contig 51735 bp, 41 predicted proteins | sample Subgrocontami54m_FD_69260 | JGI IMG/M metagenome (GOLD analysis project Ga0080064, IMG submission 69260) | Subsurface groundwater microbial communities from S. Glens Falls, New York, USA - GMW46 contaminated, 5.4 m (SPADES assembly) (version 2) ...
TGCACTCGATCAGGACGGCAAGGCGGCATTACGGCCGGTGCGCACCGGAGAGTGGATCGGACGGGACTGGTCCATCCTCGAAGGACTGAAGGCCGGGGATCGCGTCGTCATCGACAACCTGCAGAAGCTCCAGCCGGGAATGACCGTGAAACCGCTGGACGCGGCAGCGGCAAACGGCCAGGCGGGGAGCAGCCCAACCGGCGGCAGCCCCGCGGGACCAGCCACCGGCGCGCCGGCCAAAGCCCCGAAGTAGCGCGCCCGAATGTCCAGATTCTTCATCGGGCGGCCCATATTTTCCGCGGTCATTGCCATTGTCATCACGCTCGCCGGCCTGATCGCATCCCAGGTTTTGCCGATTGCGCAGTATCCCGAGATCGCGCCGCCCACGGTCACCATCACCGCGAACTATCCCGGCGCCAGCGCCGAAACCCTGGCCCGAACCGTCGCCGCGCCGATCGAGGAGCAGTTGAGCGGGGTCGAGGGGCTGCTCTACTTCAACTCGAGTTCCTCCTCCAACGGCACCCTCACCATCACGCTCACCTTCGAGGTCGGCAGCGACATCAACAACGCCACCATCAACACCAACAACCGGGTGCAGATCGCCCTGCCGCGCCTGCCGGAGGAAGTACGGCGCACCGGCGTGCTGGTGCAAAAGCGCTCCCTGGACATCCTGCTGGTCGCGTCGCTCACCTCGACCGACCCGCGCTACGACACGCTGTATCTCAGCAACTACGCCACCCTGAACGTGCTCGACGCGCTGAAGCGCGTCCCCGGCGTGGCGGATGCCTCGATTTTCGGGGCGCGCGATTACTCGATGCGCATCTGGCTGAAGCCGGACCGCATGGCGCAACTGGGCATCACCCCCACCGACATCGCCACCGCGCTGCGGGCGCAGAACGCGCAGTTCGCTGCCGGGCGGATCGGCCAGGAGCCGGCGGCGCCCGACCAGGCCATCGTCTATACCGTGACGACGCGCGGCCGGCTTGCCGAGCCGGAAGAATTCGGCGAAGTCATCCTGCGCGCGAGCGGTCCCGGCGGCGTGCTGCGCCTCAGGGACGTCGCCCGCATCGAACTGGGCGCGCAGAACTACGATGCCTACACCCTGGTCGACGGCAAACCGACCATCGGCATCGGCGTGTTCCTGCAATCGGGCGCCAACGCGCTGGCCGTCGCCGATGCGGTGCGCGCCACGATCGGGGACTTGTCACGGAGTTTCCCCGCCGGGGTGGCCTACCTGATCCCCTTCGACACCACCCGGTTCGTACAGGCTTCGATCAGGGAGGTGATCATCACCCTGCTGGAGGCGGCGGCGCTGGTGATACTGGTGGTGTTCGTGTTCCTGCAAAGCTGGCGCGCCACCCTCATCCCCATCATCGCCGTGCCGGTGTCGCTGATCGGCGCGTTCGCCGGACTGTACCTGTTCGGCTTCTCGATCAACACGCTCACCCTGTTCGCCATCGTGCTGGCCACCGGCATCGTCGTCGATGACGCCATCGTGGTGCTGGAGAACGTCGAGCGCCTGATGGCCGAGCGCGGCTTGTCGCCGCGCGCCGCGGCGATCGAATCGATGCGCGAAGTCACGGGCGCCATCATCGCCATCGAGCTGGTGCTGTGTTCGGTGTTCATCCCGGTGGCGTTTCTCGGCGGCATCGCCGGCCAGCTCTACAAGCAGTTTGCCGTCACCATCGTCACCTCGGTGGTGATTTCGGGCATCGTGGCGCTCACCCTGACCCCGGCGCTGTGCGCCCTGCTGCTCAAACCCGGCCACGGCGAATCGCGGCTGTTCCGCCCGTTCAACCGCAGCTTCGCCTGGCTCACCGATGCCTACTCGAAGGGTGTGCTGTGGATATTGCGCCATGCGCTGATCGGCATCGTGGCATTCGTCGGGGTGTTGGCGCTGGTCGGCTGGCTGATCAAGTCCGTGCCCGGCAGCTTCGTTCCCTCGGAGGATCAGGGCTACATATTCGGCTCGGTGATCCTGCCTGACGGTGCGACCCTGAGCCGCACCGGGCGGGTCGGGGCCACGGTGCAGGATGCGCTCAACCGCCATCCGGCCGTGAACCACGTGCTGCTGATCAACGGCTTCGACCTGATCGGCGGCGGCAACAAGTCCAATGCCGCGACCCTGTTCATCACCCTGAAGCCCTGGGAGGACCGCGCCGCCACCGCCGAACAACTCACCCGCTTCGTTTTCGCCCAGGCAGCAGGCATTCGCGACGGCATGGTGATCGCCTTCAATCCCAGTCCCATCCGCGGTCTGGGCACCTCCGGCGGCTTCGAGTTGTTCGTGCAGAACCGCGCCAGCGGCGATGCGCGCCAGCTCGCCCCGGTGATCCAGCAATTCGCCGCCGAATTGCGCAAGCGAGCCGAGTTGCAGGGAATCAACACCTTTTTCAGGCCGAGCGTGCCGCAGTTGCTGATCGACGTCGATCGCGAGAAGGCGATTGCGCTCGGCGTGCCCATCGCCGACGTCTTCGATGCGCTGCAAAGCATGATGGGCGCGCTCTACGTCAACGACTTCAACCGCGCCGGGCGCACCTACCGGGTACAGCTGCAGGCTGAGAGCACCTATCGGGCGCGGCCCGAGGACCTGGGCAACATCCATGTGCGCTCCGCGGCGAGCGGCGAAATGATCCAGCTGAAAACGCTCATCCGGATCCAGGGCATCGTCGGCCCCGACCAGCTCGACCGCTTCAACGGTTTCGTCTCGGGAAAAATGATCGGCAGCGCGGTGTCCGGCGTGAGTTCCGGACAGGCGATCGCCATCGTCGAGGAAGTCGCCGCCAAAGTGCTGCCGGAGGGTTACTCGCTCGCCTGGACCGGCGCTGCATTCCAGGAAAAGCGCACCGGGCGCGCCTCGATATTCGCCTTCATCTTCGCCGTGGTGATGGTGTTCCTCATTCTGTCGGCCAATTACGAGCGCTGGACCCTGCCCGCCGCGGTGCTGTTATCGGTGCCCTTCGCGTTGCTGGGAGCACTGCTGGCGGTGGTGCTGCGCGGCTTTACCAATGACATCTATTTCCAGATCGGACTGGTGACCTTGATCGGCCTCGCGGCCAAGAACGCCATCCTGATCGTTGAATTCGCCGCGCAGAACCAGGCCCAGGGCATGACGCCCTGGGATGCCGCGGTGTCGGCCGCGCGCCAGCGCTTCCGGCCCATCGTCATGACTTCCCTCGCCTTTGTGCTCGGCGTGCTGCCGCTTGCCCTTGCCACCGGCGCCGGCGCCGCGGCGCGGCGTTCCATGGGAACCGGGGTACTCGGCGGGATGCTGGCGGCCACCTTCATCGCCACCTTGTTCGTGCCGCTGTTCTTCGAGTTGCTGTCGCGGCGCCGCGCACGGCGCGACGCCGCGCCGGCCGAAACCCCGGCCGTCCCACCGGCAGACGCGGTATGAACGCGCGTCTTTCGCGATCGCTGCGTGTTGCGGCGCTGCTTGCAGCAACGCTCGCCGCGGGCTGTGCCATGGTCGGGCCGGACTACCGGCGGCCCGACATGGCGTTGCCCGGCGCGTTTACCCCCGGAAGCGATTCCGCCACCGCCGCAGTGAGCGGGGCCTGGTGGCGCCTCTACGGCGACGAAACACTGAATGAACTGGTGGCGAGCGCCCTGGCGCGCAATGCCGATCTGCAGCTCGCCGCGGCACGCATCGAGGAAACCGATGCGAACCTGCGCGAAATCGATGCGGCCTTTCTGCCGCAGCTCGATCTGGCCGGCGCAGCCAGCCGTTCGCGCGTCACCACGCGCGGCGCCACCCCGCTGCCGCCCGGCACGGCACCAGTGCGGAATAACGTTCGCATCACGGCACAGACGGCATTCGAACTGGACTTCTGGGGCAGGCTGCGGCGCGCGGTCGAAGCGGCGCGCGCCACCGCGCTCGGCACGCGGTATGCCCGGGACGTGGTCACGCTCTCGCTGGCCGGACTGACGGCACAGGCGTATTTCTCGCTGCGTTCGCTCGATGCACAAATCGCCGTGACCCGCGAAAGTCTCGCCAGCCGCGCGGAAACCCTGGAGGTGGTGCGCAACCGCGCCGCCGGCGGCATCGCCTCGGATCTGGAAGTCAGCCAGACCGAAGTCGCGCATGCCGATGCCTCGGCGCTGCTGAAGGAGCTGCATCGCCAGCGCCACCTGGTGGAACATCAGTTGAGCACGCTCACCGGCCGGCTCGATCTGACGCTGCCGGCGGACGATCTGATGCGCCTGCCGATTCCCCCCCTCCCGCCCCCAGGCCTGCCCTCGGCGCTGCTGGAACGCCGTCCCGACATTGCCCAGGCTGAGCAGCAGATGATCGCAGCCAATGCCGCCATCGGCGTGGCCCGGGCGGCAATGCTGCCGTCGATCTCGCTCACCGGCAGCTACGGCGCAGAAAGCCGGGCCTTGGCGATGCTGCTGGAGAACGGCTCGCGCATCTGGTCGCTCGGCTTCGGCCTTTCCCTGCCGATCTTCGACTGGGGAAGACTGTCGGCGCGCGCCGATGCCGCGGAAGCGCGCGAGCGCCAGTCACTGGCCAATTATCAGCGCGCCATCGAGAGCGCCTTTCGCGAAGTGGCCGATGCGCTGACCAATATCCAGCAGACCACCGCCTCCGAGAAGGACGTGCAGGTGCGCGCCACCGCGGCGCGCAATGCGCTGCGCCTCGCGCGGCTGCGCTACGAGGCGGGTTACTCCGGCTATCTGGAAGTACTGGACGCCCAGCGCACCGCGAACGAAGCGGCGCTCGCCGTGGTGCGCAACCGCCAGACGCGGCTTTCGGCCAGCGTCGATCTGATGAAAGCATTGGGCGGGGGCTGGACGAAGGAATAGGAGGTCACCGGGTGGCGGATCACCCGCTCAGCCTGCGGGCGGCTCGCCATACAACCAGCAATGCACCTGCCCTGATTCGCCGAGCACCGTGGCGCCGGGATAGTGGGTTCTGCAATGCGGCATGACATTCGGGCAGCGCGGATGAAAATGACAACCCGGGGGCGGGTTGACCGCCGAGGGCAATTCCCCCTCCACGCGCAGCACCGGCTTGCCGGTTTGTCCGGCGCCGGGCCGATCCAGACCATGCGGTTCGATTTTCGGCACCGCCGCCAGTAGCGCCCGGGTGTACGGATGTTTCGGCGCGGTCAGCACTTCGGCGACACTGCCGCGCTCGACGATCCGGCCCAGATACATCACCGCCACCTGGTGCGCCAGGTACTCGACCACCGCGATGTTGTGCGTGATGAAGAGGTACGACAGTCCCAGTTCCTGCTGCAGCCGTTTCATCAGGTTGAGGATCTGCGCCTGCACCGAAACGTCGAGCGCGCTGGTGGGCTCGTCGCAGATGATCAGCTTCGGATTCACCGCCAGCGCGCGCGCGATGGCGATGCGCTGGCGCTGGCCGCCTGAGAATTCGTGCGGATAGCGTCCCAGCGCCTCCGCCGGCAATCCCACCTGCCCGAGCAATTCGATGACGCGCTCGTCGCGCTTGCGATTGTCCCGCTGCACGCCCAGCGCGGCCATGCCCTCGGCCAGGATGTCCGCGACGCGCATGCGCGGATTGAGGGAGGCATACGGATCCTGAAACACGATCTGGAAATTCGCCCGCTGCGTTCGCAGGGCTGCGCCGGACAATGTCGCAAGATCGATACCCTCGAACATCACCGTCCCTGCGGTGGGCCGGATCAACTGCAGTATCGCCTTGCCCACGGTGGTCTTGCCGCATCCGGATTCGCCCACCAGCGCCAGAGTGCGCCCGGACGCGATGGCAAGCGACACGCCATCCACCGCCTTTACGTAGCCCACGGTGCGGCGCAGCACGCCTTTGCGAATCGGAAAATGCACCTTGATGTCGCGCACTTCGAGCAGTACAGCGCTGCCACCCCGGGAAGCGGGTATCGCCGACGCCGCTTGCACATCCGGGACAGGGACCGATTGCGGGGCGGCTAGCTGAACCTGGTCGATCACGCCGTCGCGTTGCGCTTCGACGAGATGGCAGCGAACCCGGTGCATCGCCGAAACCGCTGTCATGCCGGGCACTTCCACGCGGCAGCGGTCGAAAACGAATTCGCAGCGATCGGCGAAGCGGCAGCCGGCGAAGGTCTGACTGAGCGCGGGAACCCGTCCGGGGATGACCGCCAGAGTCCCGCCCCGCTTGGACAGATCCGGCAGGGCGGCGAACAGCTTGCGCGAATACGGATGGCGCGGCGCGGCGAAAAAGTCATCGCGTGCCGCCACCTCCACCAGATGGCCCGCATACATCACCGCCACCTGGTGCGCCATCTGCGCCACGATCGCCAGATCGTGGGTGATCAGCAGGATAGCCATGCCTTTTTCGTGCTGCAGCCGGCGCAGCAACTCCAGCACCTGCGCCTGGATGGTCACATCGAGCGCGGTGGTCGGTTCGTCGGCGATGAGCAGATCAGGCTCGGCCGCCAGCGCCATGGCGATCATGACGCGCTGCTTCAACCCCCCGGAGAGCTGGAACGGATACTGGCCGATGCGGTGCGCCGGGTCCGGAATGCCGACCGACTTGATCAGCTCGCGCACCCGCCGGTCGAGAGCCACGCCCTTGGCAATCCCGTGGCGCTGCAGCACTTCGCGGATTTGTTCGCCGACCGTCATCACCGGATTGAGGCTGGTTGCCGGTTCCTGAAAAATCATCGCAATGCGCCGGCCGCGCACATTGCGCATGGCCGCTTCGGGGAGGCTCAACAACTCCAGATCGTCCAGTCCTACCGAGCCGGCAATGACGTTGCCCGATTCCGGCAACAGCCGCAGGATGGACAACGCCGTCATCGATTTGCCGCAACCGGATTCGCCGACGATGGCGAACGTTTCGCCGCGGCTGATATGCAGTTCGATGCCATCGATGGCGCGCACCGTGGCAAGGCTGCCCTGCAGTTCCGTCTTCAGGCCGGCTACGTGGAAAAACGGGTCGCCCATCACGAACCCCCGGCGCCGGCGCGCGCCGGCGTGAGCGCTGCAGCGCCGGCCGCATCCTCCGGCGCCGGGCCCGAACGCGCGCTGATCCGGACCCGCGGATCGAAGGCATCGCGCACCGCATCGGCGAACAGGTTGGCGGCCAGCACCAGCGCGAACATGAAGGCGAATGCCGAAAAAAGCGCCCACCACACCATCGGTTCGCGCGCCATCTCCAGGCGCGCCGCATTGATCATGGTGCCAAAGCTGATCATGGTCGGATCCACGCCGACGCCGACATAGGAAAGCACCGCTTCGGCCAGCACCAGGCTGCTGAAATCCATGACCAGGGCGATCAGCACCAGGTGCATCACATTGGGCAGGATGTGGCGCGCGATGATGCGGGCGCCGCCGACGCCAAAGGCCTGCGCCGCCTGGATGTACTCCAGCTCGCGCAATTTGAGTGTTTCGCCGCGCAGCAGGCGCGCCAGGCCCGTCCAACTGGTCAGCCCGAGGATCAGGCAGAGGAACAGCAGCCTCAAGTCGGCCCGCTGCGCGGTGGTCGGAAACAGCTCGGGATGGCCATCGATGTACACCTGCATGATGAGCACCGCCGCGGCGATCAGCAGCACCCCGGGGATCGAATTGAGCGTGGTGTAGAGATACTGGATGAGGTCATCCACCCAGCCGCGCAGGTATCCGGCCATGATGCCGAGCAACACCGCCAGGGGCAGCAGCACCAGAGTGGTCAGGGTGCCGATAACCAGGCCGGTGCGTATGCTCTTCAGCGACAGGTAAAGCACGTCCTGCCCCACCTTGTCGGTGCCCAGCACGTGGTAGTGCGCCCCCAAGGTGGCGGTCGGGCCGGCCAGCGCCAGAATTGCCCCGCCCGCCAGCAGGATGACGTTCCAGGGCACGACTGTCCTGCCGTGCCAGATATCGCGCCATAGCGCGCCGGCGCGGCGAGCGCTCCGCCGTGACAATGCCACAGCGATACCGCCTGCCAGCACCCACCAGAGGAGAAATGCCGCTGCAAAGCCCCTCAGGCCGCGAATCAAGATATCCACGTCGCGCTCCGCTTCGTCGCCGAGGTGCGCGCCGCCGTATTTCAGGCGCGGAAACTCGCGGCTCTGTTTGCCGTCCGCCAGTTCAATGGTCTCGCGCGCATAAGCGCGGGTCGCGAAAGGAGCCGAGTAGGTGCGCTCGGCGCTGGCGCGCAGCGGCGCTGCCGCGAGGTCGAGCAGCGACAGCACCTCGCCGCCATAGACGAGGTCGCCCTTTGCGTCTTTCCTGTCGAGCGCCGGACGGTAGTGCAATGAATCGAGCACGCCCACCACGGCGAAGGCGCTCAGCACCACCAGGGCGGCCATGCCGCTTTTGCTTTGCGCCACGCGCCGCCACGGCGCGCGCAGGTGCTCCCGGCGCGAGGCGTACCAGGCGGCGCCCGCCATCACCGCGATCAGCAGATAGACCAGGACATCGGTCCAGAGCGCGACCGGCAGACCGCCGCCCGCTGTCCACAGCAGCGCCGCCGCCGCGAGCGGCGCCAACAGTGCCATGACGATGGCTGCGGTCATGGGACGATGACCGCGGTCATGGGGCGATGAGCGGCCATGTCAGGATCGGCGGCCATCATTCCAGGCGCACCCGTGGATCGACCAGCGTGTAGGAGATGTCGGTGAGGATCAGGCCGGCGATGTAGAGCACCGAGCCCAGATACACCATGGCCCGCACCACGCCGAAATCCTGTCCCTGAATGGCATCGATGGTGTAGCTGCCCAGACCGGGTATGCCGAAGAACGATTCGGAAATGAGGCTGCCCATGAACAGCAGCGGAATCACCGCCACCACACCGGTGAGAATCGGGATCATCGCGTTCTTCAGCACGTGGCGGAACAGCACCGTTGTTTCCGCGAGGCCTTTGGCGCGGGCGGTACGCACATAATCCTTGCCGATTTCCTCGAGAAAGATGGTGCGATACCAGCGGCTGCCTGAACCGACCCCGCCGATCACGCCGATCAGCACCGGCAGTACCAGGAATTTCGCGGCATCGACGCCCGACTCGAAGCCCGAGATGGGCACCAGGTGCCACAGCTTGCTCACCAGGTACTGGCCGCCGATGATGTAGAACAGGCCGGAAATCGACATCATGGCCACGCACAGCACCACCCCCCACAGGTCGAGATAGGTGGCGCGAAAAAACGCCATCAGCATGGCGAACACCACGTTGACCAGCAGCCCGATCACGAATACCGGCACCGCCAGGGCGAGACTCGGGCCCATGCGTGTCAGGATTTCGTTGGCGATGCTGCGGCCATCGTCGGCATTGCCGAAATCGAAGGCGAACAGCTTGACGGATTTCTCGAAGAAGATGGTGTCGGTGAGCTTGTCGCTGCCCTGCGCGAGCGTATTGAGCAGCATCGGCCGGTCGTAACCGCGCTCGGCTTTCCACTTCTGGATGGCCTCCGGCGTCACCCGTTTCGCCCCGAGCTGCATGCGCGCCATGTCATCGGGCGTGTTGACGACGAAGAACAGCAGGAAAGTGATGAGATTGACGCCGATCAGGATGGGTATCGCATACAGCAGCCGTCTGATGATGTAGGCGCTCATTTATCGCTCATTTATTGCCGGGGCGTGGCCGCGGCAGCTTGCCGGCGTCTGCGCCGCTGTCCAGCGCCGCCATGCGCTCGCGCCGCCGGTAGCTGCGAATCGCAGGCAACGTGGCCAGGGCAAGCACGATGAGCGCCAGCACCGGCGGCCACCACAATGGACGGTTCCACTGCGCGCGCCTGGCGGCGCGCATTCCGGTGTCGAGGCGATGGAATTTGAGGCCGTTGCGCGCCATGTTGTTCGGCTTGACGTTCGTCAGCCAGGCGTGCGACAGGCCGTAATCCTTGGGGTGGAAGCCCCATACCCACGGAGCGTCCTGGCGCGCGATGTTCACCATGCGATCGATGACGGCCTGGCGCTCCGGACCGTTCGACATGTTCTTCATCTGTTCGAACAGCTTGTCGTACTCCGGGTTCTGATAATTGGCGGCGTTCTCGCCCTGCGTCTTGGCGCGGCTCTGCGGGCCGTTCAGCAGAAACATGAAATTCTCCGGGTCGGGATAGTCCGCGTTCCATCCCAGGAAGAACGCCTGGGTGTTGCCGGTGCGGATCTTTTCCTGAAAGCGGTTCCAGTCGGTGGCACGGATCTCCAATTGAATGTCGAGTTTGCCGAACTGGCGCCGGTACCAGTCAAGGCGCGCCTTGTCGCCTGGTCCGCGATTCACCGTATCCAGATAGATCACCAGGGGCTGTCCGCTGGCCGCGTCGCGCCCGCCGGCATAGCCCGCCTCGGCCAGCAGTTTTTTTGCGGCCTCGAGCGGCTTGCGGCGCAATTTGCCGTCCACCCAGTCATAGACCACGGTGTTTACGCCTTCGGTGCCTTCGCGATAACCGAAAATGCCCGGCGGCAACGGACCCATTCCGGCGATGCCCCGGCCATTGGCAAAGATGGAAATGAATTCCTCCCAATCGACCGCGATCGAGATCGCCTGGCGGAGCTTTTTCGCCCGCTCAGACAATCCGCCGACCAGCGGGTCCAGAAAATTGAAGGCGAGGTAGAAGGTGCTGGTGCCGACGGAGGTGCGCAGCCGGATGCCCTTGTCCTCCATCTCCTGCGACAGTTGCGCCTGTCCCTCGAAATTCAGTTGCACCGCCTGGTCGAAGTTGTCCGAACTGATGCCCGACTGGTCGTAGTAGCCCTGCATGAATTTATTCCAGTACGGGATGCCTTCCTTTTCCCGGCTGAACACGATGCGATCGATGAAGGGGGCGATCCTGCCGGCATCGGCAAGGAGTCCCGCCTCCAGGTCGCCCGGCGCGCCGTCCGCGGGATAGGGCTCTCCGCGGTAATTGGGGTTGCGCTCCAGCACCATGCGCGCGTTGGGATTGTTCTCGGCCAGCATGTAGGCGCCGCTGCCCACCGGATACCAGTCGAGCGTGATGTTGCGGCCTTCATTCATGCCGCGCTGCGCATAGAACTGATCGGCTTCGGCCGGCACCGGCGCGAGAAACGGCGTCGCCAGCCAGTAGAGGAACTGCGGATACTTGCCCTTGATGCGCACCACATAGGTAAGCCGGTCCACCACCTTCACCCCCTCCAGATCGAAGCGGCGAAGATCCAGCCACGGCAATCCCCTGTCGGCGGCGCCGAATTTTGCCTGATGCGCGGCCACCACGCGCTGATTTTCCAGCTTGAGGGTTTCAGCCAGATCTTTCAGCCCGACGATGTACTCGCTCATGTGGCCGAAGATCGGGGACACCAGCCGCGGGTGCGCGAGGCGCTTTATCTGGTACACGTAGTCCTCGGCGATCAGCTCGCGGGTGCCGGTGCGCGGGAAATCCGACAGCGAAAATTTGCTGCGGATTTCTGCCTCGCCCACGCCGAGATTGACCGGCTTGCCCGAGGCGTCGGTGGCGAAGGCGGGATGCGGCTGATAGCGGATGCCCGGGCGAATGCGGATCTGGTACTCGCTGTACGCAATCTTGCCGGCCGGCGAGTGTTCGCCGAGTTCCTTGCCGTCCGCGCCGAAGTACCGTGCTTTGGGCATGGCTTCGGCGGTGAGCGTGGTCAGCTCGTAGGGCCGGCGCAGATAGTGGTACTGCAACGGGGGTTCATAAATCTGCCAGATGAAGTCCCATTCGTCGGAGGTGTATGAACGCGCCGGATCGAGCGTCTTGGGGCGTTCGGTGAACGACGAATAGAGGATGTTCTTGCCGCGATCCGCCGCCGGGTAAGGGTCGTTCCAGACCTGGCCGCACCCGCCAAGGCCAAACACCAGCAGTACGATGAGGGGGACGAAGCGCATTGCGGCAAAGTGTAGCCGAACAGCCTCGCAGCGTCACCCGCTCCGGCCAGTCTCATCGACTATACTTGCGGCGCAATCCAGCCATTGCGGCGCAATCCAGCCATTGCGGCGCAATCCAACCATTGCGACGCGATCCAGCCATTGCACGAGGAACTGATGGGATTTCTTTCCGGCAAACGCCTGCTCATAACCGGTCTGCTCAGCCCCCGGTCGATCGCTTTTGGCATCGCCAAAGCGGCCAGGCGCGAGGGGGCAGAGCTGGCGTTCACCTATCAGAACGAACGGTTTGTGGAGCGCGTCACCGAGATGGCCGGCGAATTCGGCAGCAAACTTGTCTTTCCCCTGGATGTCGAGAACGATGCGCAGATTGACGCCCTGTTCCAGGGCCTGCGCAACAACTGGGACGGACTGGACGGACTGGTTCACGCCATCGCCTTTGCGCCGCGCGAGGCGATTGCCGGTGACTTCCTCGACGGGATATCGCGCCAGGCATTCCGCACCGCGCACGAGGTCAGCGCCTACAGTTTTCCGGCACTCGCCAAAGCGGCGCTGCCGCTGATGCAGGGACGCGACGCCGCCCTGCTGACGTTGACCTATCTGGGCGCCATGCGCACCGTGCCGAATTACAACACCATGGGCCTTGCCAAGGCGAGCCTTGAAGCCGGCGTGCGTTATCTCGCGGCCAGCCTCGGCCCGAAAGGTATCCGGGTGAACGCCATTTCCGCAGGTCCGATCAAGACGCTGGCGTCGGCCGGCATTGCCGGGTTCGGGAAGATCCTGAAGCATGTGGAGGAAAATGCGCCGTTGCGGCGCAACGTCAGCATCGACGATGTCGGCAACGTAGCCGCCTTCCTGCTGTCCGACCTTGCCGCTGGTATCACCGGCGAAATTACTTACGTCGATTGCGGGTTCAGCAAGGTGGTCGGCGGCATGCCCGTTGAAGCTTTGAAGGGTGAAGGGTGAAGGGTGAAGGGCGAAGGGCGCCTGAAAAATGCCTGTTCGTGAGCCTGAGTGCGCCGCTCACCCCATGCGCACTCACCCGTCTCGTTTTTTCTCCAGCACCGCCTTGTTGACCTCCACGCCGCTGCGCTCACGCAGCGCGGCCAGGAACGCGCGGAATTCCATCGCACCTCCGGCCTTGCCCAGCTCTGCCTGGGCTCCCTTCAGCTTGGCCTCTTCGATCGAGCCGTCCTTGACCTGGGCGATTCGGTAAATCCCGTAGGCATCCGGCAATTCGACGCCGACATACGCAGGTAATTTCGACACGTCGGCGCGAAAGACGGCGGTCAGGCTTTCGTTGCGCAAGCCCTGCGGATCATCGCGCGTAACGCTTTTCGCAGGCCCGAAGCCAATCGCGCCCGCCTCACCTTTTTTCAGGGCTTCAAGCTGCGCCTGCCCCTGCTTCTTCGCCAGGGCCAGCGCTTCGCGCCGCACCAGCGAGAGGCCGATGTCTGCCTTGACGTCCTCGAACGCTCGCGTCGTGGCCGGCCGGTGCTCCAGCAATCGCACCGAAACCAATGTCCCGGGAGCTGCCTCGATCGCCTCGGAATTGCGCTTGTTTTTCAGCACGTCATCGGAAAACATCGCCGCCAGCGCCTTGGAACCGTTCAGGAGAGATACCTCGGATTTGCCGCGCGTGGACCAGCCGGACTGCTGGATCTGTACCTTGAAGCGTTCCGCCACCGGTTTGAGCGAATCGGGTTGCTCGTAAACCAGGTTGGCGAAAACCTCGGCCCCTTCCGCGAACTTGCGTCCTGCACGCTGCTTCTTCAACTCGCCCTCGATCTCCTCACGCGCCTGCTCGTAGGGCTTGACCTTTGCAGCCTTGATGCCGGTCAGGCGAATGATGTGAACACCGAAATCGGATTCCACGAGATCGCTGACCTCGCCCGGTTTGAGACTGAACGCGGCGTCTTCGAACGGCTTCACCATCATGCCGCGCGAGAAAAAACCGACATCGCCACCCTTGGGCGCGGAACCCGGATCGTCGGAATTGTTTTTTGCCACGTCGGCGAAACTGCCCGGCGTTTTCCTGACCTGGGCGAGCAGCGACTGCGCTTTCTCCCGGGCCTTCGCCTTTTCCCCGGCGCCCGAGCCGGATTTGAATGCAATCAGGATATGGCTCGCCTGCCTCTGTTCAGGTTCCCCGAAACGGGCGATGCCGGACTCGTACGCCGCTTTGATATCCGCGGGATCGATCTTCTCGGTCGCTTCCAGCGCTGCGGCATTGAGCGTCACATACTCGACGCGCACCTGCTCCGGGACCTGGAACTGAGCCTTGTTGCCGTCGTAATAGGCCTGGACTGCCTCTGGCGCAATCTTCACCCTGGCGTTGAATTCCTCGGCCTTTACCAGACTCTCGGCAACTTCGCGCTGCTGCAGCCGCAGCGCCACCGCCTGCTTCGCCTGCAGCATCGAGGTAATGCCGGAATCGGACAAGGGCATGGAAATCTGCTGCATCATCAGGTCACGGCGCAGCACCGCCTCGAAGCTCGCCGGCACATGGCCTTCGCTGCGCACCGCGTCCTCATAGCGCGAGCGCGAAAATTTACCTTGATCCTGGAACGCCGGATGGGTGGCAATGAACTCGCGCAGGCGGGCGTCATCCACCAGCAGGCCATTCTTCACGGCGTACTGTGCCAGCAGACGCTGCGCAATCATGCCTTCCAGCACTTCGCCGCGGAATTCCGGGGTATCGAACCGGGCGGCGTCGAAACTGCGACCGAGCACCGAGCGCAGCCGATCCTGCTGCTGGCGCAGCGCTTCGTTGAATTCCTGCTCCGTGATCTTCTGCTCGCCGACCGTGGCGGCATTGCCCCCCATGGTGGCCGATCTCTGAAAGGAGTCGACGCCCCACAGGGCGAATGGCGGCACGATGACGATCACCAATGCAAACTGCAGCAGGCGTTTGTGCCGTGCTACGAAATCGAACATGCGGCAGCTCCGCAAAAAAACAAAAGGCGAACCGAGGTTCGCCCGAGGCTTCGCGAGTGTGTGGCGGAGTGGACGGGACTCGAACCCGCGACCCCCGGCGTGACAGGCCGGTATTCTAACCAGCTGAACTACCACTCCCTCTCACTCGCTGGTGGGTGCTGACGGGATCGAACCGCCGACATTCGCCTTGTAAGGGCGACGCTCTACCAGCTGAGCTAAGCACCCCCCTTTAACCAGCCCTGATCCCGCGTCACCCTGCACACAGGCAGGCCCGTCAAGATGGAGGCTTAGTTTACAGCATCTTTAAGCGCTTTTCCAGCACGAAACTTCGGAACTTTCGCTGCCTTGATTTTTATTTCCGCGCCGGTTTGCGGATTGCGGCCGCTGCGAGCCGCCCGCTTGCCGACGTAGAAGGTGCCGAATCCCACGAGCGTCACCATCCCGCCTTTCTTCAACGATGTCTTGATTGCGCTCACGGTTGCCTCGAGCGCACGCCCGGCTGCCGCCTTGGATATGTCGGCGGATTTGGCAATATGATCGATAATTTCTATTTTGTTCACTGAACCCCCTTTGGATGCCTGCCCGATTTGCCATGAGACCTGCGCGTCACATCGCGCAGGTCGATTCTGAATTGGTGCAATGAGTGGAATGCGTGGCCCCCGTGCGCTTTATAGCAATCGCAAAACCACGGTGTCAAGGAAGAAAACCCAACTCGAGGGACGAGTGCAACAAAATCAGGAGAGCGTTGCGCCGCTCTCCTGTCTGGCAGGGCACGACGAACAGGCCGCCGTGTCAGTGCGTGATGACCGTAGTGGAGGATGTATCGTCCGCAACGGGCGGAAGAGGTCCGACATTCTCCGTCCTGGCCGGCTCGGGCATGCGCTCCAGTGCGAGTTCGATCACCTGATCGATCCATTTCACCGGAATTATTTCGAGCTTGTTCTTCACGTTGTCGGCAATTTCCACGAGATCCTTGACGTTTTCGTCGGGGATCAGCACCCTCTTGATGCCGCCGCGATGGGCCGCCAGCAGTTTTTCCTTCAATCCGCCGATCACCAGCACTTCGCCGCGCAAGGTGATTTCGCCGGTCATCGCCACGTCGGCCCGCACCGGAATGCCGGTCAGCATCGAGATCATCGCAATGCACAGACCCACGCCGGCGCTCGGGCCGTCCTTCGGCGTCGCGCCCTCGGGCAGGTGGATGTGGATGTCGTTCTTCTGGTAGAAATCCTCGACCACGCCCAGTTTGGCTGAACGGTTGCGCACCACCGTGAGTGCGGCCTGAATCGACTCCTGCATCACTTCACCAAGCTTGCCGGTGGTGATGGTCTTCCCCTTGCCCGGCATGGTCACCGCCTCGATCGTCAGCAGTTCGCCGCCGACTTCGGTCCAGGCAAGACCGGTGACCTGGCCCACCTGGTTCTTCTTCTCCGCTATGCCGTAGGTATAGCGGCGCACACCGAGAAATTTGTCCAGATTTTTCGGCGTCACGGCGATTTTCTTGATGCTGTCCTTGGTGACCAGTATCTTCACCGTCTTGCGGCAGATCTTGGACAGTTCACGCTCCAGGCTGCGCACCCCGGCCTCGCGGCTAAAGTAACGGATGATGTCGCGGATGGCCGCATCCGTTACCGTCATCTCCTCTTTCTTGAGGCCATTGTTTTTCAACTGCTTGGGCAACAGGTAGCGGGTGGCGATATTGACTTTTTCATCCTCGGTGTAACCGGAGATGCGAATGACCTCCATCCGGTCGAGCAGCGCCGCCGGAATATTGAGGGTGTTGGCGGTGGCGACGAACATGACTTCCGACAGGTCGTATTCCACTTCCACATAGTGGTCGACGAAGGTGTGGTTCTGCTCCGGATCGAGCACTTCCAGCAGCGCCGAGGACGGATCGCCGCGGAAATCCATGCCCAGCTTGTCGACTTCGTCGAGCAGGAACAATGGATTGCGGACGCCCACCTTGGTCATGTTCTGCAGGATCTTGCCGGGCATGGATCCGATGTAGGTGCGGCGATGACCGCGAATTTCGGCTTCGTCGCGGACCCCGCCGAGCGACATGCGCACGAACTTGCGATTGGTCGCCCTGGCAATCGACTGGCCAAGCGATGTCTTGCCCACGCCGGGCGCGCCGACCAGGCACAGGATCGGCGCCTTCACCTTGTCCACGCGGCTCTGGACCGCGAGATATTCGACGATGCGTTCCTTGACCTTTTCCAGACCGTAGTGGTCCGCATCCAGGGTCTTCTCGGCGGTGCCGATGTCGCGTGAAATCTTGCTGCGCTTTTTCCATGGCAGATTGACCAGCGTTTCGATGTAGTTGCGCACCACCGTCGCTTCGGCCGACATCGGCGACATGAGCCGCAGCTTCTTCATCTCGTTATCGACTTTCTTGCGCGCATCCTTGGGCATGCGCGCAGCCTTGACGCGCTTATCCATCTCTTCCAGATCGGCGCCGTCTTCGCCCTCGCCCAGTTCCTTCTGGATGGCTTTGACCTGCTCGTTCAGATAGTACTCACGCTGGCTCTTTTCCATCTGCCGCTTGACCCGGCCGCGGATGCGCTTCTCGACCTGAAGTATGTCGATTTCGGTTTCGAGCTGCGACAGCAGATGCTCAAGACGCGTCTTGACGTCGAACATTTCCAGCACCTGCTGCTTCTGCTCCAGTTTCAGCGGCAGGTGCGCGGCGATGGTGTCGGCCAGGCGGCCCGCCTCCTCGATGCCCGCGAGGGAAGTCAGGATCTCGGGGGGAATTTTCTTGTTCAGCTTCACATACTGATCGAATTGCGCAATCAGCGCGCGCCGCATTGCTTCGACTTCGGTCGTCTCCTCGGGATCGGGCGGCAGCGGCATCGCCTCGGCGACGTAGTGCGAACGCGCGTCGGAAACGTCCTGGATACGGGCTCGCTGGCTGCCCTCCACCAGCACTTTGACGGTGCCGTCGGGCAGTTTTAACATCTGCAGGATGTTGGAAATGCAACCGATCTTGTACAGATCTTCAGCGGAAGGCTCATCCTTGGCGGCGGATTTCTGCGCGACCAGCAGGATGCTCTTGCCCGCTTCCATGGCGATTTCCATCGCCTTGATCGACTTGGGTCTGCCGACAAACAGCGGGATCACCATATGCGGAAAAACCACTACGTCCCGCAGAGGCAGGAGCGGAAACTGCGTAATGTCGTCAGTGATGTCGCTTGCGCTAGCCATGGCGCTCCAGTAAGTGAGTACAGCAGTTACGTCTATTGGGACGACGCGGCAATTTTCAAGCTATTCAGAGGACCGGCGCTCCAGGCACCGGGCCGGCTGGCACGGGCCCGGCTGCTACGCCGACCCCGCCACTTTCGGCTGATCGGCGTAAATCAGCAAAGGCTTTCCCTCGCCGAGAATGGTGGCCTCATCCACGACGACCTTGCTCAGGTTATCCATCGTCGGGAGATCAAACATCGTATCGAGCAACACCTGCTCCAGAATGGATCGCAGTCCGCGCGCGCCGGTCTTGCGCGCCAGCGCTTTCTTGGCGATGGCATTCAAGCCGGGCAGACGGACCTCCAGGTCCACGCCTTCCATCGCAAACAGCTTTTCGTATTGCTTGATCAGCGCATTCTTCGGCTCGGTGAGGATCTGGATCAGCGCTTTCTCGTCAAGTTCTTCGAGCGTTGCGACCACGGGCAGCCGTCCGACGAACTCCGGAATCAAACCGTACTTGATTAGGTCTTCGGGTTCAACGGTGCGCAGAATTTCGCCGATATCCTTGCTGTTCTTGAGACTTCGCACATCCGCGCCAAAACCGATCCCGCTCTTCTCGGAACGGTTCCGGATGATTTTTTCCAGTCCGTCGAACGCACCGCCACAGACGAACAGTATGTTGGTGGTGTCCACCTGGACAAAATCCTGATTCGGATGCTTGCGCCCGCCCTGGGGCGGCACCGACGCGATCGTGCCCTCGATGAGTTTCAGCAACGCCTGCTGCACGCCTTCGCCGGACACATCCCTGGTAATCGACGGGTTGTCTGATTTTCGCGAAATCTTGTCGATCTCGTCGATATAGACAATGCCGCGTTTGGCCTTGTCGACGTCGTAGTCGCAGTTTTGCAACAGCTTCTGAATGATGTTCTCGACGTCCTCGCCGACGTAACCGGCCTCCGTCAGGGTGGTTGCATCGGCAATGACGAACGGCACGTTCAACAGGCGCGCGAGTGTTTGCGCAAGCAGCGTCTTGCCCGAGCCGGTCGGACCTACCAGCAGGATGTTGGACTTCGCCAGTTCGACTTCGTCGGTTTTCGACAGGTGCTTGAGGCGCTTGTAGTGGTTGTACACCGCCACCGAGAGAATCTTCTTCGCCTGCTCCTGGCCGATCACGTACTCGTCGAGAATCGCGCAAATCTCGCGGGGCGTCGGCAGATCGGATTTCGCCGGTTTGCCGCTCTTGTCCGCGGCGCTTTCTTCACGAATGATGTCGTTGCACAGTTCAATGCATTCATCGCAGATGAACACCGAGGGTCCGGCGATCAATTTCCTTACTTCGTGCTGACTCTTGCCGCAGAAAGAGCAATAAAGAAGCTTTTCACCGCTGGTCTTTTCGGTCATTGGCCGGCCCTCGTTACTTGGGAGCTTCCGTTCTCGTCGTCAGCACCCGGTCGACCAGCCCGTATTGCACGGACTCTTCGGCCGAAAGGAAATTGTCGCGATCGGTGTCCCGGTCGATCTTTTCGATGTCCCGGCCGGTGTGCTTGGCCATGATCTCGTTCAGCCTGGCCTTGAGGTAGAGGATTTCCTTGGCGTGGATTTCGATGTCCGATGCCTGGCCTTGAAACCCGCCCATCGGCTGATGGATCATGACGCGTGAATTCGGCAGGCAATAACGCTTGCCCTTGCCGCCGGCGCACAGCAGGAGCGCCCCCATGCTTGCGGCCTGTCCGATGCAAAGCGTCGACACGTCCGGCTTGATGAATTGCATCGTGTCGTAGATCGCGAGGCCGGCCGAAACCGAACCGCCCGGAGAATTGATATAGAAGAAGATGTCCTTGTCGGGATTTTCCGACTCGAGAAACAGCAGTTGCGCGACGATCAGATTCGCGGAATGCTCGTTCACCGGACCGACCAGGAACACGACGCGTTCCTTGAGCAGGCGGGAATAGATGTCGTAGGCGCGTTCGCCGCGACCGCTTTGCTCGATGACCATGGGGACGAGCCCCAATGCCTGCGGTTCGCCGCGAAGCGAATCCTGCGGCTGCAACGCCGCCTGCCAGGCCGACTGGTTATGCCAGATCATGCCTGCGCTCCCGTTCTGCCCATCAATTCATCGAAACCGATCGCCTTGTCCTCTACTTTGGCATGTTCGAGTAACCACTTCACCACGTTGGCCTCGACGGCTATGCCCTCGAACTCGCTCAGACGCTGCGCATCCGAATAAAGCCATTTTACCACCTCGGCAGGGTGCTCGTAGGTCTGCGCGTAATCGTCAACGGCCGCGCGCACCTGTTGCGGCGTGGCCGTCAGGTTTTTCTGCTTGACCAGTTCGCCGATCACCAGACCGAGCGAAACGCGGTGCTTCGCCTGCGTCTCGAACATTTCCGGATTGATGGGCATGTTTTCCATCTTGATGCCGCGATTCTCCAGATCGGCACGGGCCGCCTGGACCAACCGTTGCAATTCCATGTCGATGAGCGACTTCGGCACATCGAACTGGGACGCATCAAGGAGTGCCTGCATCGCCTTTTGCTTCAGGTCGCTTTCGATGCGTTTTTTCACTTCGCGCTCGACATTGGCCCTGATTTCCTGGCGCATCTTGCCGGTGTCACCGTCCTCGACCCCGAGCGTTCTGGCGAACTCCGCGTCCACTTCGGGCAGTTTCGGCGCCTCGACTTTGATCACCTTCACTTCAAAGCTCGCTGTCTTGCCGGCCACTTCTTTCGCTCCATAATCGTCCGGAAACCTCAGATCGAACGTCCTTGACTCGCCGGCCGACGCGCCGGCCACATTCTTCTCGAAGTCGGCAAGCATGCGGCCTTCCCCCAGAACGATCGGCATGCCGCTGCCTTTCCCGCCGGCGAACTCGACGCCGTCAATCTTGCCGATGAAATCCACGGTAACCCGGTCCCCGCCGGCCGCAGGCCTGGATATCTGCTCATAGGCAACGCGCTGTTGGCGAAGGATGGAAAGGGTTTTCTCGATGTCGGCATCGCTGACCGTCAGTGCAAGACGCTCAATCCTGCTGTTGCTGACGTCCCCCAGCGTGACCTCGGGATAAACCTCGAAGGTGGCGCTGAACGCGAGATCCCTGCCATCGCTTTGCTCGTCTTTTTTCTCGATTCGCGGATAACCGGCGACCCTCAGATTCTGCTCGCGCACCGCTTCGGTAAACGTTTTTTGAACGGCGTCGCCGATAACCTCGGAGCGGATCTGCGGTCCGTACTGCTGGGCCACCAGCTTCAGGGGCACTTTTCCCGGCCGAAAACCATGCATCTTCATGGTCCGGGACATTTCCTTCAGACGCTGCTCGACCGCCTTGTCGATCTGGTCGGCCGGCACGGCCATGTTGAGCCGGCGCTCCAGCTTGCTTATCGTTTCAATGCTCGTTTGCATGTAGAACCCAGTGATTGATGGAGCCCGATTAAACCCGGCAAAGTGCCCGTTCGGCGCGGATCCCGGTTGGCGCCGTTCGGCCCTGCAGGTGCTGGTGCGAAGGAAGGGACTCGAACCCCCACGCCGCTAGGCGCTGGAACCTAAATCCAGTGCGTCTACCAATTCCGCCACCCTCGCCACGGATACCCGGGCCGGGGGCGCACGCCCATCAGCCGCAGCATCCCGCCCGCGTTCCGGACAGGACGATTGAACGGTACCCGGGTACAACGCGCCATTTTACCTCATTCGCCCGTATACTGTCAGCCTTTGTTATGCAAAGTCTTTGAAAATATTGATAATGTCGGTCGGACACTACGAAAATTTTCCGGTCGCTTCGGTACTCCTTCCGGCCCGCCTGCGCCGTCCTGTCCAGATCATCTACTGGTTCGCCCGCAGCGCCGACGATTTTGCCGATGAGGGCGAGCTTTCCCCGCAACAGCGCCTGGCGCTGCTGGATGGCTACCGGGCCGAGCTGGGGCGTTTGGAGAAAGGGGCACCCCCCGCGGACGAGCGCTTCAACGATCTGCAGGCGATCATCACCGCGTACAGCCTGCCCTTCGAGGCGTTTTATGACCTGCTCGACGCTTTTTCGCAGGATGTGGTCAAGCCTCGCTACGCTGACTTCGCCCAAGTCATGGATTATTGCGAGCGCTCCGCGAACCCGGTCGGACGATTGATGCTTCACCTGTACGGCGAAGCGACCAGCCCCAATCTCCTGTCTTCGGACCGCATCTGTTCCGCGCTGCAACTCATCAATTTCTGGCAGGACGTGGCAATCGACTACCGCAAAAACCGCATCTATCTGCCCCAGGACGAGATGCAGCGCTTCGGCGTAAGCGAACAACAGATCGCCCGGCGCGACGCCTCGGGCAACTGGCCGGCGCTGATGCGCTATCAAGTCGGGCGCGCCCGGGCGATGATAGAATCCGGTGCGCCGCTGGCCCGGCGCCTGCCCGGTAGAATCGGACTGGAGATCCGGCTGATCGTGCAGGGGGGATTGCGCATACTCGACAAGCTCGACCGGGTGCACGGTGACGTGTTCCGGCGGCGTCCGGTACTGCGCGCCTGGGACTGGCCCGGCATGCTCGCCCGAGCCCTTTTCCATTGACAAGCCGTTGGAAAATACATCTGGCAGGTCCAATCCAGGGAGCACGAGGGGATGTATCCCCTGGTGTCGTAACGGGCGGCCATGACCCCGGACGAATACTGCCAGCAGAAAGCAGCCCAGAGCGGCTCGAGCTTTTATTATTCGTTCCTGTTCCTGCCGCCGGAGCAGCGCCGCGCCATCACCGCCCTGTATGCCTTTTGCCGCGAAGTCGATGACGCAGTCGATGAAACGAGCGACCAGGGCGTGGCGCGGACCAAGCTCGCCTGGTGGCGCAGCGAACTCGCCCAGTTGTACGCCGGCAAGCCGCAGCATCCGGTGACGCGCGCCCTGGCGCCCTCGGTGCAGCCGTTCCATCTGTCTCACGAGCGCCTGAACGAAATCATCGACGGCATGGAAATGGATCTGCGGCAAAGCCGCTACCTCGACTTCACCGGTCTGCGACTGTACTGCCACCGCGTCGCCGGCGTCGTCGGCCTGCTGGCGGCCGGCATCTTCGGTTACCGCAACCCGCAGACTCTGCAATACGCAGAACGCCTCGGCCTCGCCTTTCAGCTCACCAACATCATCCGCGATGTCGGCGAAGACGCGCGCAACAACCGCATCTACCTGCCGATGGACGAATTGCAGCAGTTCGACGTCACCGCAGCCGACATCCTCCAGGCGCGGCACACGGACAATTTCGCGCGCTTGATCGAATTCCAGTCGGCTCGCGCCGAGAAGCTCTACCGGGAAGCCTACGATCTGCTGCCGCAGGAGGACCGGCGGGCACAGCGTCCGGGACTGATCATGGCGGCCATCTACCGCGCCTTGCTGGACGAAATCCGCAGGGATGGTTTCAAGGTGCTGTCCCAGCGAACCGCGCTGACTCCGGCCCGCAAGCTGTGGATCGCGTGGAAAACCTGGGTACGCGCCTGAGCGGACACGGTGCGCCGCGACCGGGGGCAGCCATCGTAGGGGCCGGCTGGGCCGGCCTGTCTGCCGCGGTCACACTCGCCGGATTGGGCGTGCCGGTCAGGGTTTTCGAAGCCTCGCGGCAACTCGGCGGCCGCGCCCGGCGGCTGCCGGGCGACGCCGGAGATATCGACAACGGCCAGCATATCCTCATCGGCGCGTATCGGGACACGCTTGCGATGATGCGCATCGTCGGTGTGGACGTCGCAAGCGCACTGGAACGCCTGCCGCTCCAATTGCGCTACGCCGACGGCTTCCATTTGCGCGCCCCGCGCCTGCCCTATCCGCTCAACCTGCTCAGCGGACTGCTGGGCGCAACCGGGCTGCCGCTGGCGCAGGCGTGGTCGGCGCTGCGCATGATGCGGCGACTGGCAGGCTGCGGATTCCGCGTGCAACCGGACCGGCCGGTGGCGCAGTTGCTGGCCGAGCAAGGCCAGGGGGAGGCGGCGTGCCGCTATCTGTGGGGGCCGCTTTGCATTGCGGCGCTGAACACACCGCCGGCCATGGCATCGGCCCAGATTTTTGCCAGGGTTATCCGCGATGGCCTCACCGGCTCGCGCGCGGCGAGCGACTTGCTGATTCCGCGCATTGACCTGGGGAAGCTGTTTCCGGATCCGGCTGCGGCGTACGTCGCCGGGCATCACGGATGCGTGCGCACCGGCCACGCGGTGCGCAGCATCGGCCGGGACGGCCGCGGTCTCGCATTGGGTTTCGCCATGAGTGGCGGCACCGAACGTTTCGATGCCGTCATCCTGGCATGCGGCCCGCAACACGCCGCGGCCTTGCTCGGTGAATTCCCCGAACTCGCCGCGACGCGTCGCGCCATCGACGCGCTTGCCTATCAGCCCATCCTGACCTGCTATCTGCAATACCCCGCGCCGGTGGCGTTGCCCTCGCCCATGCTCGGATTCCAGGGCGGCATCGTCCAATGGGTGTTCGACCGCGGCCAACTGGGCGGCCCGGGCGGACTGCTCGCGGTCGTGGTGAGTGCTTCGGGCGCGCACCAGGGACTGGACCGGGATGCGCTCGCCGATGCGCTGGAGGCGGAATTGCGCGCCGCGCCCATTGCCGCATTGCGCACACTGCCGCGCCGCGTCTGGGCGCAATTGATCACCGAGAAGCGCGCCACCTTCGCCTGCACGCCCGGGCTGATCCGCCCGCCCATGCGAACGCCGGTACCGGGATTGCTGCTGGCCGGTGACTACGTGGCGAGCGATTATCCCGGCACCCTGGAAGGTTCGGTGAAGAGCGGCGCCGCGGCCGGGAACAGCGTGGCCCGTGAATTTTTTCAAAAATGCTGAGCTTTATGCCATGCGAAGCGCCAGGGAACGGCCTTCACCACTGAATTGTTATCTCACTATAAGTATAATTATTAGGTTGGGGAAAGCGCAGCGCACCCCGATGTATTCGCCATCCGGCAGCCGTGCCCGGGTTCGCTGCGCTTACCGCCAGCCGACGCTCTGCGCGCCGCGGAATTAGCCGCGCAATCTAGCCATCGCATCGGCGACCCGGTCCACCGCAAACAGTTCCATCCCGTCGATCTTCTGCCTGGGCGCATTGGCCTGGGGAATGATGGCCTGCGTGAAGCCCAGCTTGGCGGCTTCCCGCAGCCGTTCCTGACCGCGCGGCGCGGGCCGCACCTCGCCCGCGAGGCCGACTTCGCCGAATACCGCCAGCTTTCCCGGCAAGGGCCGGTTGGTGAGCGAGGAGACGATGGCGAGCAGCACCGCCAGATCGGCCGCCGGCTCGCTGATGCGCACCCCGCCGACGGCGTTCACGAACACGTCCTGATCATGGCAGGCAACGCCCGTGTGCCGGTGCAGCACCGCCAGCAGCATGGCGAGCCGGTTCTGTTCCAGACCGACGCTGAGACGGCGCGGATTGGGCGCGTGCGAGGCGTCCACCAGCGCCTGCACTTCCACCAGCAGCGGCCGGGTGCCTTCCTGGGCAATCAGGATGCACGAGCCCGCCACCTCGCCTGAGTGCTGCGACAAAAAAATCGCCGAGGGATTGGCGACGCCGCGCAGCCCTTTCTCGGTCATGGCGAATACACCGAGCTCGTTGACCGCGCCGAAGCGGTTCTTCAGCGCCCGTATCAGACGAAAACTCTGATGGGTATCGCCTTCGAAATACAGGACCGTATCGACGATGTGTTCCACCACGCGCGGTCCGGCCAGCGCGCCTTCCTTGGTGACGTGTCCGACCAGCACGATGATGGTGCCTGCCTGTTTGGCATGGCGAGCCAGATGGGCAACACACTCGCGCACCTGCGCCACCGACCCGGGCGCCGAGCTCAGGTGCTCCGAATAAAGCGTCTGGATGGAATCGATCACCGCAATGGCGGGCCGGGCCTTCTCCAGAGTGGCGAGAATGCGCTCCAGTTGGATCTCGGCAAGCAGCTCCAGCTTGCCGCAGTCCAGTTGCAGCCGGCCGGCGCGCAGCGCCACCTGTTCGGCCGACTCCTCGCCGCTCACGTATACGGTTTTGAACGATCCGCTCATCTGCGCCAGCGCCTGCAACAGCAGCGTGGATTTGCCGACGCCGGGGTCGCCTCCGATAAGCACCACCTGCCCGCCAACGAAGCCGCCGCCCAGCACACGGTCGAATTCGCCGACGCCGGTGGCGAGCCGCGGGGCCTGCCGCGCACTCACTTCCGCGAGTCGCTGCAATGTCGATGTTTTTGCAAGGCCGGCGAAGCGATGCTTCTGCGCGACCTCGGCAACGCCTTCCACGAGCGTGTTCCAGGCGCCGCAATGCGGACACTGCCCCTGCCACTTGGGCGCCTCGCCGCCGCACTCGCTGCAGGTGTACACGGATTTTGTCGCGGCTTTCGCCATCAGCGCTCCCTCACCTGGTCTCCCGGACGGGGACGCGCGTTGCCAGGGCGCACAGCAGTTCATAACTGACGGTGCCGGCGCAGCGCGCCACCTCGTCGGCGGTCAATCCTTTGCCCCACAGCGTAACCGGCGAGCCGATGCCGGCATTGGGCAGGGTGCTCAAATCGACGAACAGCAGGTCCATCGAAACCCGCCCGGCAGTTGGCACACGCGTTCCTTCCACCAGCACCGGGGTGCCGTTGGGCGCCTGGCGCGGATAGCCGTCGGCATAGCCGCAGGCGACAATGCCGACGCGCAGCGGCCCGGCCGCCGTGTACGTGCCGCCGTAGCCGACGCGATCACCCGCCTGCAATCGCTGCACGCCGATGATTTCGCTGGTCAAGGTCATGGCCGGTCGCAGGCCGATCGCCTCTGCGCTCTGGTCTTCGAACGGCGAACAGCCGTACAGCATGATGCCGGGGCGCACCCAGTCGCCATGGGTTTGCGGATGGCGCAAGGTCGCAGCCGAGTTCGCCAGGCTGCGGGGCAGTCCAGCCGCCGCTTGCCCGGCCGCGCTGCTGAACAGCCCCTCCAGGCGCGCCATCTGCTCGCCGACGCCGCGCGCACCATCGGCGTCGGCGAAATGCGTCATCAACACCAGATCGCCGGCATTGCGGCAGGCGCGCAGTCGTGCCAGCGCCTCGATGAACGAAATTTGATCGAATCCCAGCCGGTTCATGCCGGTATTCAGCTTCAGATACACCGCGACCGGAGATGACAGAGCAGCCTGCTCCAGCATGGCCACCTGACGCATCGAATGGATTGCGGTGACCAGGCCATGGCGCGAAATTTCAGGAAGCTCGCTCGCATCGAAGAATCCTTCGAGCAGCAGCATCGGCTTGTCGATGCCCCGCTCGCGCAGGCGCACCGCCGCTTCGATTTCGACCATCGCCAGGCCGTCGGCAGCGCCGAACGCCGAAGCGGCGCGCTCGATACCGTGACCGTAGGCGTTGGCCTTGATCACCGCCCAGACCCGCGAGCGCGGCGCGCGCGCGCGGGCAAGCGCCAGGTTGTGCCGCATCGCGGCAAGGTCGATGGTGGCGCGAATCGGCCTCATTCAGCCTGCCCTGCGCGCACCTGCTCCCTGCTCGGGCGCGAGCCGGTCCTTGGTGTAGGCGATGAATGTGTTGACCAGGCGCGACCGGAATTTCTCCTTCGGATACACCAGCGACAGCGTACGAATCAGCTTCGGCGCGAGCGGCAGCGCCAGCAGTTCGCCGAGACGCTTCTCCTTGTCCACCGCCACCCGCGACATGATGGCGAAGCCCAGCCCGGCCGCCACCACGCTCTTGATCGCTTCGGGACTGCCCAGTTCCATATCGCGTTTGATGTCTTCAGGCTTGATGCCCGCCTTCCGAAAATACAGGTCAGCAAATTCGCGCGTCCCCGAGCCGGCTTCGCGGCTGATGAAGCGATGCGGGAGCAGTTGCCTGGGTGACACCGATTTCAGGCGCGCCAGCGGATGGCGGGGCGAGACGATCACCTGCAGCTCGTCTTCGCAGCACGGTTCGGTCGCGAGTCCCGGCAACCGCGAGGGCGCCTCGATGAGGCCGATGTCGAGCAGGTGCTCGGCGATCCGGTTCTCGATCGTCTCGGAATTGGCCATGACCAGGCGCGCCTGCACTTCGGGATAGCGGGCCTTGAATTCCCCCAGGACGCGAGGCAGCATGAATTCGGCAATGGTCATGCTGGCGCCGATCAGCAGCGGCCCGGACAGTCCGCCGGTCATCTCCTTCAGCCGCGCCTCCAGTTCAGCGGACAGCGCCAGGATTTTTTCCGCGTATTGCAGCACCATCTGTCCGGCTGGCGTCAGCTCGATGCGGCCATGGCCGCGCTCGAAAAGCCGCGTGTCACACTGCTCCTCGAGTTGCTTGATCTGAAACGTCACGGCAGGCTGGGTCATGAACAACACCTCGGCCGCCTTGGTGAAGCTCATGCGCTTCGCTACCGCGTGGAACACCTGCAATCGCCGATCCGCCATGGGTCCTCCCGCCGGCGCGAGTCATCGGTGCCGGTCGCGCCGGGTCTGTCGCCTATTCAACCATAAGCAGGCCCGCTCAGCCAGCTTATGAGGCCCTCTGTCCGGGCAACTGCGGGAAGCGGGCAATTCACTCATGGTATAAAGCACGCCTGACGATAAACCGCAGGGCACGGCACACTTTGCAACCGCGAAATCCCGTTCGATGAAGCGCGGCTTCTATACGATCATGGCCGCGCAGTTTTTTTCGTCGCTGGCCGACAACGCCCTGCTCATTGCTTCCATCGCACTGCTGGCGCAGCTGCAGGGTCCGGCATGGATGACGCCGCTGCTGAAATTTTTCTTCACCGTTTCCTACGTCGTACTGGCGCCGTTCGTCGGCGCCTTCTCCGATGCGCTGCCCAAGGGCCGCGTGATGTTCGCCACCAACACGGTGAAGATCGTCGGCTGCGGGATGATGTTTTTCTACGACGCCATCAGCCTGCCCGGCGTGCCGCAGTACGCAATGGTGATCCTCGCCTATGCGGTGGTGGGACTGGGCGCGGCGGCGTATTCGCCGGCGAAGTACGGCATCCTCACCGAATTGCTGCCGCCGCAGCAACTGGTCATTGCCAATGGCTGGATCGAGGGACTGACGGTCGCCTCCATCATTCTCGGGGTGGTGCTCGGCGGCAAACTGATCAGCCCGGAGATTTCCGCCATGCTGCTTGCCCTGGACGTGCCCCATTTCGATACGGGCATCGACACCCCGGCGGAAGCCGCCATCCTCATCATCGCGTTCTTCTACGTGCTCGCGGCGGTATTCAACCTGTTCATACCGGACACGGGCGCGAAATATGCGCGGCAAGCGATCAATCCGGTGGTGCTGGTGCGCGATTTCGGCCATTGTTTCACCACCCTGTGGAAAGACAAGCTGGGGCAGATATCCCTCGGGGTAACGACGCTGTTCTGGGGCGCCGGCGCCACCTTGCAGTTCATCGTGCTGCGCTGGGCCGAGTCCCACCTGGGGTTGCCGCTCGACAAAGGCGCCGCGCTGCAAGGCATCACAGCGGTCGGCATCGCCATCGGCGCGGTATTGGCCGCGCGCTTCATCCCGTTGCGCGGTTCGCTCAAGGTGCTGCCCGCCGGCATCGTCATGGGCCTGGTGGTGATGGCGATGGTAGGCGTCAGCGCAATGCCGGCGGTGTACGCGCTGCTGGTCTTCATCGGCGCCATGGCGGGGTTTTTCGTGGTGCCGATGAATGCGCTGCTGCAGCATCGCGGCCATGTGCTGCTGTCGGCAGGTCACTCGATCGCGGTGCAGAACTTCAATGAAAACCTGTCTATCCTGGTGATGCTGGTGCTTTACTCGCTCATGATCTGGAAAAACATCCACATCAACATCATCATCGTGCTGTTCGGCGCGTTCGTCGCCGGCACCATGCTGCTGGTCATTCAGCGCCACAGGTACAACCAGCGCCAGGGCGATTCGCTGCACCTGATCGGCATCGAGCGCCACTGACGCGAAGCTTTGCGCCGTTTTGCGGAAGCGGGGCCTGACGTCCGAGAACCCGGCAAGTCACAGCAGGATCGGCTTGTCCGATAAATCGTTCGGATTGTCGCGTCCCGCGGCCGGAAAGTGCGTGGCCAGCAGATCGCTGATGGCCCGCAGACCGGCGATTGCGCCAGCCTCGAAGCGCCCTGCGGCAAATTCGCGCTGCATCTGCCTGCAAATGGCATCCCACTGCTGCGCGCCGACCCTGGCATCGATGCCGCGATCGGCGACGATTTCCACGTCGTGATCCGCCAGCAGCACGTAAATGAGCACCCCGCAGTTGTGCTCGGTGTCCCAGATGCGCAGCCTGCCGAACTGTTCGATGGCGCGCTCGCGCGGCGACATTCTTTCCAGCAGCGCCGCGACCGGCAGCGCCGCTTCCGCAGCGAAGCGCAATTCGCCCATGTGCCGGTTTTCCTGGCGTGCCGTTTCCTGTTCGATTGCCGCCAGCGCCGCCCCGGGAAACGCCTGCCGCAAGGCGCGCTCGTCGGTGAGCAGGTGGCGCAGGATGCGGCGCCAGACGCCAGTCCCGCTCATTTCGCAATGCTTCGTGAGAACACCATCAGTCTCCCCAGCTTCCAGACGCACCCCCGCCGCCGAAACTGCCGCCGCCGCCACTGAACCCGCCGCCGAAGCCTCCTCCCCCACCAAAGCCGCCGCCCGGCCAGATCCCGCCTCCCGGACCTCCCATGGTTCGGCGCCGCGAAAACCCCGCGCCGCTCCCCGTGATAATCGAAAAAATGAACGCGAGGATGCCGACCACGGCCACCAGGGCGAGTCCGCCGGCGATCATCCACGCCGCGCCGCCGGCCAGCACGCCGACCAGGGCGGATCCGCCAAAGCGTCCGAGCATCGATTTGAGCACGCCCCCGCCCACCACCACCAGCATCAGCACCAGTACGAACAACTGCTCCCAATGCGTTCCTTCGGTCGCTTTGGCGGGCCCGCTTTTGTTCGCCGGCGGCGGCAGTGATTCACCTTCGATCAGGCGCATTACGGTTTGCACCCCCGCCTGGATGCCGCCGTGGAAGTCGTTGGCCAGAAAATGCGGGGCAATCACTTCGCGTATGACGCGCTTTGCCACCACGTCCGGAATCGGCCCCTCCAGTCCGCGGCCCACTTCGATGCGCAATCGCTGGTCGTTCCTGGCGATCACCAGTATCAGACCATCGTCCACATTCTTGCGGCCGATCTTCCATGCTTCGGCGACGCGAATTGCATACTGCTCAATCGGTTCGGGCTGGGTGCTCGGCACCATCAGCACGGCGATCTGGCTGCCCTTGCGGGCTTCGAATTCCGCCAGCGCCCGTTCCAGCGCAGTGCGCTGTTCCGCGCTCAAGGTGCCGGTCAGATCGGTGACGCGCGCGCCGAGAGGCGGAACGCTCACCAGGTCGGCCGCCAGCGCGGCACCCCCGCCGAGCGAAGTGACGGTGCATGCGAGCGTCGTCGCCAAGGCAAGCGCCAGCGCACGCCACCAGCCTGCCTGGAGAATCCTCCCCCGGGCTGCCTCGCGCGTCCGGGCCCCGGCTGAAAGACGCATCCGCGGTTACTTCGCCGGGGCGGGAGTCGGGAAGGCCGGCGCGGGCGTGGCGGTGGCCGGCGCGGGCGTGGTGGTGGCCGGCGCGGGCGCCGCGGCGGCCCCGGGCGATGGCGTCGCGGCACCCGGGGCCGCCGAGGGGTTGCCCGGAGGCGGGGCTGCGGTGTTTACTGGTGCGGGCAAACCCGGCGCAGGCTTCTCGAAATTCACCGCCGGCGGCGTCGAGATCGCGCGCTCGTTGTCCACCGTGAAATTCGGTTTCACATCATGGTTGAACACCATCGCCGTGAGGTTTGCCGGAAACTGGCGAATGAAGGTGTTGTACTCCTGCACCGACTTGATGTACCGGTTGCGTGCCACCGCAATGCGGTTCTCGGTGCCTTCCAGTTGCGACTGCAGATCGCGAAAATTCTGATCGGATTTCAGTTGCGGATAGCTTTCCGCCACCGCGATGAGTCGCGACAGCGCCCCGGACATGGCGGCCTGAGCCTGTTGAAACTGGGCGAATGCCTGCGGATTCGCCAACAGTTCCGGCGTCGCCTGAATGCTGCCGACGCGTGCGCGTGCCTCTGTGACCTGGATCAGCACCTGTTGTTCCTGAGCGGCGAAACCCTTCACCGTGTTGACCAGGTTCGGCACCAGATCGGCGCGCCGTTGATACTGGTTGAGCACTTCGGACCAGGCCGATTTGACTGTTTCGTCGAGGCGCTGGATATCGTTGTATCCACAGCCGCCCAACGCAACGGCCATGAACATCACCAGCAACGCCGCTATCCGGATGCGCATGATTGACTGTCCTGAAGAAAGAGTACGCGCTCAATATGGGGCCAAATTGCTTCAGTTCAACACAAAATCCATCCCGGGGGGCGGCGCCGATCGGACTTTGCCGCCAGCCCCACGGGAACAACCTGATGCGTGACTGCAGCGGCGTGCTGCGCGCGGTTGCGGGCCGCGCCCGGCCGTCCAGCAATCGTCAACCCCGCGGCGTTTGCGGCGCCGCGCGCGCTGTTACACTTTACTCCGGCCGCGTCCTCATTCCCCGGAGGTGTGCCGCAACCTGTCCCGCAACCTGCTGAAAGCCGCTGTGACCCACCAACGCCTCGCCGCCCAGATCGACCAACTCGAACGCGACGGACTGCTCCGCCGCCGGCTGACGCTGGACAGCCCGCAGGGAGCGCACGTTGTTGTCGAGGGGCGCGAGTACCTGGCTTTTTGCAGCAACGACTATCTGGGCCTGGCCAATCATCCGCGCCTTGTCGAGGCGGCGATCGAGGCCCTGCGCCGCAACGGCGTCGGCTCGGGCGCCTCGCATCTGCTCACCGGTCATAGCCGCGCGCACGCGCGCCTGGAACACAAGCTCGCCGACTACGTGCGGCTGCCGCGCGCGCTGTTGTTTTCCACCGGCTACCAGGCCAATATAGGCGCGGTCACCGCGCTGGCGGGGCGGGAAGACGCAGTGTTTTCCGACACGCTCAACCACGCCTCGCTGATCGACGGCGTGCGCCTGTCCGGCGCCCAGGCCGTGCGCTATCCGCACGGCGATCTGGCCTTTCTGGAACGCGCGCTTGCCAATTCGACGGCGCGCTCGCGACTCATCGTCACCGACAGCGTGTTCAGCATGGACGGCGATATCGCGCCGTTGCCCGGGCTGTTCGAACTGGCCGAGCGCTTTGACGCCCTGCTGCTGGTGGACGACGCGCACGGCCTGGGCGTGATCGGACCGCAGGGCCGCGGTGCGCTCGCCCATTTCGGCCTGCATTCGCCGCGCCTCGTCTATGTCGGCACGCTGAGCAAGGCCGCCGGGGTGTCGGGCGCCTTCGTCGCAGGCAGCGCCGAAGTGGTCGAGACGGTACTGCAACGGGCACGCACCTATATCTTCACGACCGCAAGCCCGCCGCATCTGGCCGCCGCCCTGGAGGCCAGTCTGGAGCTGATGCAGGAGGAGGACTGGCGGCGTCTGCGGCTGCGCGCCCTGATCGCCTCGCTGCATGAGGGGCTGCGCGGCACGCGGCTGTTGCCGTCCGAAACGCCGGTGCAGGCGCTGATCATCGGCGCCAATGCCAGGGCGATGGCGCTCAGCAGCGCGCTGCGCGAGCGCGGCATCCTGGTCCCCGCCATCCGCCCGCCCACCGTCCCCGTGGGCACGGCGCGGCTGCGCATCTCGCTTTCGGCCGCGCACCAGCAGGCCGACGTGGGGCTGCTCGTCACGGCCCTGCTTGAAGCGCTCCACGCAGGCGAAACGCTTCAGGGCAGCGGCGTGCGCGGCAACTGACATGGGCCGCGGCTATTTCGTCACCGGCACCGACACCGGCATCGGCAAGACGCTCATCGCCTGCGGGTTGCTGCATGCCTTTTCCGCCGCCGGGCGCGTCGGCGTCGGGATGAAGCCGGTTGCCGCCGGGCGCGAAAACGGCCGCTGGGAGGATGTCGAGGCGCTCGCCGCCGCGAGCGGCATCGAGGCGCCGCGGCGCCTCACCAATCCCTACGCCTTCGCCCCGCCGATCGCCCCGCATATCGCCGCCGCGCTCGACGGCGTGGAGATCGACCTGGGGCACATTGCGCGCGCCGGCCACGAACTGGCGCGGTGCGCCGAGATCGTGATCGTGGAAGGCGCCGGCGGCTTCATGGTTCCGCTCAATGCGCGGCAGTCCGGCGCCGATCTGGCGCAGCTGCTCGCCTGGCCGGTGATCCTGGTGGTCGGCATGCGCCTGGGCTGCCTCAACCACGCCCTGCTCACGCGCCAGGCGATCGGCGCCCGCGGTCTCGTCTGCGCCGGCTGGGTGGCCAACTGCATCCTGCCCGACATGGTGCATGTCCAGGCAAATGTGCGCGCGCTCGATGAGCGGATCGCCTGCCCGCGGCTTGCTCTGGTGCCCTACAGTCCCAACCCGGAGCCGCGCGTGATAGCGCCCCTGATCGCCCTCGACCTGCTCGAGCGAAGCGCCCGGTGAGCAATTCGGGCAACGAGGATATGCGCAAGCGCAGCCTCGGCGCCGTGTGGCACCCCTGCACGCAGATGCAGCACCACCAGCAGGGGCGCGACGGCGGCATGCCGCTGGTGCCGATACGCCGCGCAGAAGGCGCATGGCTGTACGATTTCGCGGGCCGGCGCCTGCTCGACGCGATCAGTTCCTGGTGGGTCAACCTGCTCGGCCACGGCAACCCGCGCATCGTCGCCGCGCTGCGCGAACAGCTCGGCATGCTGGAGCATGTGATGCTCGCCGGGTTCACCCACGAGCCGGTGGTCGCGCTCTCCGAACGCCTGTCTCAACTCGCGCCGGGGCGGTTGGGCCATTGCTTCTACGGTTCGGACGGCGCCTCGGCCGTCGAGATCGCCCTGAAGATGAGTTTTCACTACTGGCACAACAGCGGCCAGCCCGGCAAGAACCGTTTCGTCAGCCTGGAGAACGGCTACCACGGCGAAACCCTGGGCGCCCTCTCCGTCACCGGCGTGCCGCTGTTGCGCAGCCCCTACGAAGCGCTGCTCAGGCAGAGCACACGGCTACCCTCTCCCGATTGGCGCCGCGCCGCGCCGGGTGAAACGCCGCGCGCGTTCGCCCTGCGCTGCGCCCAGGCGCTGGAAGCCCATCTGGAACGCCACGCCGGGGAGACCGCCGCCCTGATCCTGGAGCCCCTGGTGCAGTGCGCCGGCGGCATGGCCATGCACGATCCGCACTACCTGCGCTGCGCCCGCGCACTGTGCGAGCGCTTCGAGGTGCACCTGATCGCCGACGAGATCGCGGTGGGCTTCGGCCGCACCGGAACGCTGTTCGCCTGCGAGCAGGCCGGTGTGGCGCCCGATTTCCTGTGCCTGTCCAAAGGACTTACCGGCGGCACCCTGCCGCTGTCGGTGGTGATGACCACCGAGGCGATTTACTCGGCTTTCTACGACGACCGGCTGGCGCGGGGTTTCCTGCACTCGCATTCCTACACCGGCAACGCGCTCGCCTGCCGCGCCGCGCTGGCGGTGCTGGACATCCTGGAAGAGGACGCCGTGATAGACCGCAACCGCAGCCTGGCCGCGCGAATCAACGCCCGCGCCCAGGCGCTGCGAGCGCATCCGCGGGTGGCAAATTTCCGCAACGCCGGCATGATCTGGGCGTTCGATGTCCTCGATGCCGGCCCCGACTTCGGCGCGGATTTCTACCGCCGCGCCATCGCGGCAGGCGTGCTGCTGCGCCCGCTGGGCAACACGGTGTACTGGATGCCCCCCTACGTCATCGACGAGGACGGCGTGGAATTGCTGATCGGTACCGTGGAAACCCTGCTGGCGCAGCCTGCATAGCCCCCATCACCGCCTGAAGGCTTGCGCGCTCCGGCGCGGCATGTCGGCCGTCCCGCAGGCACACCAATCAGAACGCTGCCGGCAGTGTGCGCCGCGCCAAGCACAGATCCTGCCACGCTTTGGCCTTGTCCGGCAGCGTGCGCAACAGATACGCGGGGTGATAGGTGACGATGGTCGGCACGCCCTGATAGCGATGCACCCTGCCGCGCAGGCTGGTGATGCTCGCGTCGGTATCGAGCAGGGCCTGCGCGGCGAACCGGCCCATGGCGAGTATCAGCCTGGGCCGGATCAGCGCCACCTGGCGCGCCAGGTGAGGCCCGCACTGCGCGACCTCCCCGGGTGCCGGATTGCGATTGCCCGGCGGCCGGCACTTGAGCACGTTGGTGATATACACGTTCTGTTTCCGGTTCAGACCGATTGCCGCCAGCATGCTGTCGAGCAGTTTGCCCGCCTGTCCGACGAACGGCTCCCCGCGCGCATCTTCTTCGGCGCCCGGCGCCTCGCCGACGATCATCCATTCGGCTCGTACCTCGCCAACGCCAACTTCGCCGACGCCAAAAACGGTATGGGTGCGGCTCGCGTGCAGCGCGCACGCCTGGCAGCGCGCGACCGCCTCCCTGAGGGCCGCCCAGTCCATCCCCATGATGCGGGCGCTGCGCTCGTCGCCCGCCAGCGCCGGCTGCACCGATGTCGCGACCGTTCGCAGCGGCTCTGCCGGACGGCGCGCAATTCCCACGGCCGCCGGGACGGCAACCCGGTGAAGCGCCGCCGCCGCGCTGGTCGCCTCGCCGGACAGCCCGGCGTTGCCAACCCGGGGCGCTTCCTGCGTTGTCTGCTGCGTTGTCTGCTGCGTTGTTTGCTGCGTTGTTTGCTGCGTTGTCTGCTGCGCCGCGCGCGCGCGCAAGCGCCACACCGGACCGAGGCCCATCTCGCCGAGAAACTGGTCGCGCCGGTTCATCCTGCTCTCACAGCGGCAGCGACAGTACCAAGGCGTCTTCGCGGCCCTCGGGCGAGGGGTAATAGTTGCGCCGCACACCCGCTTCGGCAAAGCCGTGGCGTGCATACAGCTTGCGCCCTGCCTGGTTCGAAGGCCGCACTTCGAGGAACAGCCGCTGCGCGCCGTGGTCTCGCGAAAGCCGGATCAGCCGGCTGAGAATCAGCGAGCCATGTCCGCGTCGCTGATACGCCTTGGCGACGCTCAGGTTCAACAAATGCGCCTCCCCCGCTGCAACCAGCATGACGGCATACCCGGCCATGCGGGCGGCCCTGCCGCCCCCGGGAGCAGGATAGGAATCGGGATGGTCATCGACACGGTGCACCAGGCAACTGTAACCGGCGCGCAGCGAGTCGCGAAAATTGCCGATGGTCCAGGGAAAGGCGTAGATCGCCTGTTCTATCGCCATCACTTGCGCCAGATCGGCTTCGGTCATCGGCTCGAAACTCGCCAGGGGTCGCATTACCGCGCTCATGCTCTCTCGCTTGTCTTCAGGGCCACGCGATCACGAATGTATACCGGGATCGCCGCGCCCGGTTCGCGCGATTCACCCGCCGCGAAACGCGGCCCGGCGAGGCGCAGCACGGCGCCTGCCGTCGGCAGCGCATCGGGGACAAGAGCCTGGAGTTGTCCTGCGTAACGAAGTTCGAGCACCTCGCGGTACGCGGCAAAGCCGCTGCCGCAACCGGTCCATCGCCCCGCACTTTCGCCGCTGCCGGCCGCATCCGGCAGCGGCGGCGCCGCTTCGGGCCGGCATACGGAAGGCGGGCTCAACTCGGTCCAGGCGCCATCGGGCTCGCGACGGTACGCGGCATGGTACACCTCGCCCATGCGCGCATCGATGCAGCAAATGGCCCGTTCCGCGCGCGCCTGTTCGGCCACGGCGAGGAGCGATCCGATTCCGACCACGCCGATGCCGCGCGCCATCGCCAGCCCCTGCGTCACGCCGCAGGCAATGCGCAATCCGGTGAAAGACCCGGGGCCGGCGCCGTAGGCAATGCCGGCGATCTGCTCGATGGTCAGGCCGGCATCGGCGATCAGTCCGCGGATGGCCGCCAGAATGGTTTCCGCGTGGCGCTGGCCAGCCAGTTCGTGCCGGGTAAAGACCGCATCTGCGGCACCCACTGCGAGCGAGCAGTATTCGGTGGAGGTCTCGATGGCGAGCAGATTCACGTCGAGCAGGGGAAAGCCGGTTGAAAAACCAGCGCGGAAAACCGCGGATTGTAGCCCAAGGCCGGCGCAGCCCGGCGGCACTGCCCGGCAAACACGTCCGCGGCGGAGCGGACTAAGATTCGCCTTGCATCCGGATGCAACGAGCCTTCCCGGGCGCCGGGCAAACCCCGGGAAGGCGATTCCCGTCACGCAGGCCGGAACCCACGCGTTACACCACCCGGCCTCGGATGCGGTGCGCAAGCAGGTTTCCGACATGATAGAAGAGCCGAACAGGAATCCGGAGATGGGCGAGCAAATGGAGGATGGCGGCTTCGAGATGGTCGGCATTGCGCTCGAGCGCATCCCCGCCTTCATGGCCGAGCGCTCCCGGGAGTACATGGAAATCGCCCGGCACAGTCTGCTGAAATGAAAGGAAGTACGTGAAGGATTACAGAATTGCCGTCATTCCCGGCGACGGCATCGGCCGCGAAGTGATGCCCGAGGGCATCCGCACGCTCGAAGCCATCGGCCGCAAGCACGGCATCCGGTTCAAATGGGACGAATTCCCCTGGAGTTGCGAATACCGCGCCCGGCACGGACGGATGATGCCGGAGGACGGCCTGCAATCGATCCGCAATCACGATGCGATTTATTTCGGCGCCTGCGGCTATCCCGGCGTGCCCGATCACGTGTCCCTGTGGGAATTGCTGATTCCGATGCGCCGCGCCTTCGACCTCTACGTCAATCTGCGCCCGGTCCGGCTGATGCCGGGCATCCTTTCCCCCTTGCGCGAGCGCAATCCCGGCGACATCGATTTCTGGGTGGTGCGGGAAAACACCGAAGGCGAATACTCCTCGGTCGGCGGGCGCATGTTCGATGGCACCGAGCGCGAAACGGTGATGCAGCAGGCCACTTTCACCCGCCACGGCACCGACCGCATCCTGCGCTACGCCTTCGAACTGGCGATGACCCGGCCGAAGAAACACCTCACTTCAGCCACCAAATCGAACGGCATCTCCATCACCATGCCTTATTGGGACGAGCGCTTCGCGGCGATGGCGAAACAATATCCTGACATCCGTGTCGACCAGTACCACATCGACATACTCACCGCGCACTTCGTGCAGCATCCGGACTGGTTCGACGTGGTGGTCGGCTCCAATCTGTTCGGCGACATCCTGTCGGATCTTGGACCTGCCTGCACCGGCACCATCGGCATTGCCCCGTCCGGCAACATCAATCCGGAAGGCAAGTTCCCGTCCCTGTTCGAACCGGTCCACGGATCGGCGCCCGACATCGCGGGAAAAAACATTGCCAATCCCGTCGGCCAGATCTGGTCGGGCGCGATGATGCTGGAGCACCTGGGGCACCAGGAAGCCGCCGCCGCCATCGTCCGCGCCATCGAAACAGTCCTCACGCAAGGACCGCGGACGCGGGATATCGGCGGCAAGGCATCGACCCGGGAAATGGGCAAGGCGATCGCGGAGGCCATTTGAGAAAACGATCGCGACGCATCCCCTCTTCTCCTCCCGCGCCGGATGGGACGCTGGCCCGCGTACTGATTCTCAGCGGCGTGCCAAGCGGCGACCGGGTCGCGCTTTACCTGCCGGACAGCCGGCCGAGGTGGCCGCAATGATCGGCGCACCGCGGCAAACGGTATACCGTTGGAAAGATGTTCTCGAAGCCCAAGGGATCGATGCACTGCGCGACATGAGCAAAGGCTAAATGAGGGCCCGCGCTATACTCACAACATTGAACTGATTGTCGGGGGTGTCATGCATCTGGCCGCCGTTTATCAATTGGAAAGGCTCTTGACAACCCGCCCCAACCCCTCTAAATTCGGTTCATGTTTCACCAGCAGACCCCACGTCGCCTCCTGACGAGCCCGCTCGGGCTGGGACTGCTGCTGCGCGCCCCCAGCGCATAAATCCCCCTCCCCTCCTGTCGGTTTCTGAACCCCGCCCCAAAGCGGGGAAAAGCGCATTCGCACGCTCATCCGGAGTCGCCATGTTGCACCATCCTGCCTCCAAATACCGTCCGTTCCAGCCGGTCGCCCTCGCCGGGCGCACCTGGCCGGGCAACACCCTCACCCATCCGCCCATCTGGATGAGCACCGACCTGCGTGACGGCAACCAGGCGCTGTTCGAACCGATGAACGCCGAGCGCAAAATGCGCCTGTTCAAGATGCTGGTCGCCATCGGTTTCAAGGAAATCGAAGTGGGATTTCCCTCGGCCTCCGAAACGGAGTTCTCGTTCATCCGTGCGCTGATCGAAGGCGGCCACATCCCGGATGACGTCACCATCGAGGTGCTTACCCAGGCGCGCGAGCCCCTCATCGAGCGCACCATGGAATCGGTGCGCGGCGCGCGCCGCGCCATCGTGCACCTGTACAACGCCACCTCGCCGGACTTCCGGCGCATCGTGTTCGGTCTGGACATGGCGGGCGTCATAGCGGTGGCCGTGGACAGCGCCCGGCATATCAGGAAGCTGGCCGACGCCCGGCCCGAAACCGAGTGGCGCTTCCAGTACAGTCCCGAAACGTTCACCGGCACCGAGCTGGAATTCGCCCGCGACATCTGCGATGCGGTGCTCGAGGTATGGCAGCCCACCCCGCAGCGCAAGGCGATCATCAACCTGCCCGCCACGGTGGAACTGGCGACGCCGAATATTTACGCCGACCAGATCGAATGGATGCACCGGCACATCGCGCGGCGGGATTCGGTGGTGTTGAGCGTGCATCCGCACAACGACCGCGGCACCGCGGTGGCGGCGGCGGAACTGGCGCTGATGGCGGGCGCCGACCGGGTCGAGGGCTGCCTGTTCGGCAACGGCGAGCGCACCGGCAACGTCGATATCGTCACCCTGGCGCTCAATCTGTACACGCAGGGGATCCACCCAGGGCTGGATTTTTCCAATATCAACGACATTGCCCGCACCGTGGAACACTGCAACCAGTTGCCGATCCATCCGCGTCATCCGTATATCGGCGATCTGGTGTTCACCGCCTTTTCCGGTTCGCACCAGGACGCCATCAAGAAGGGCCTGGCAGTGCAATCGAAAGATGCGCTCTGGGAAGTGCCCTATCTGCCGATCGACCCGGCCGATCTGGGCCGGACCTACGATTCCATCATCCGGGTCAACAGCCAATCCGGCAAAGGCGGCGTGTCCTACCTGCTCGAAACCGGGTACGGCCTTGTCATGCCGCGCCGCCTGCAGGTGGAATTCAGCGGTGCGGTGCAGAAGATGACCGATTCGACCGGCCAGGAGGCGAGCGCCGAGGACATCTGGCGGCTATTTTCGGCCGAGTACTTCGAGGCGCACCAGCCGCTCCGCTACCTGTCCCATCGCCTGTTCGAGCGCGGCCCCCGCCAGGGCATCGCCCTGACCGTCGAACTGTTCGGCGCTGAAATGACCCTGCGCGGCGAAGGCAATGGTCCGATTGATGCGCTGTTGCACGCGCTGCATACGCCGGCGCGCCTGCAAAGCTACGAGGAGCGCGCCATGGGACAGGGTTCGGATGCGACTGCCGTTGCCTTTGCCGAACTGGCGACCGGCGGATTGCCGGGCGCGATATTCGGCGCCGGCATGCATCCCAACATCGTTACCGCCTCGGTGCTGGCGGTGATCAGCGGGTTGAATCGAATCTGCCTGCGGTTGCCCGAGACCGGGCACGCGACATTCTTCAATGTCACGCCGGAAGCGGCGGCGGTCGGCTGATCGGCGGCGAGCCGGAAAGGAAAACGCCCCGGAACCGGCCCGGGGCGTTGCGCATCGCCCGCTACCGGCGGCGAAGGGGAAGTCCTGCGATCAATGCATGTCGAGCGCGTGCGCATTGAGCGCATCGCGGTCCACGTAGCGCAGCGCGTTTTCGTGGGTCGCCTCCAGGATCACGTTCGGCGCCATGCCGGCTTCATAGGCCTCGACCCAGCGCAGCACGTGCAGGCACCAGCGATCGCCCGGCTTCAGGCCGCGGAAGCGGAATTCCGGCCGCGGGGTGCTCAGATCGTTGCCGCGGGCGCGGCTGAACTGCAGGAAATCGGCCGTAGCCTTGATGCAGACCAGGTGGGCCACGCCACCGGTATCGTGCGTGGCGCAACAGCCGTCGCGAAAATAACCGGTGAGCGGATCGTAGCTGCAGGCCAGCAACTCGCCGCCGAGCACGTTTTTTTCGGTCGCCAGGATTTTCGCCATCACGCTCTCTGTTCGATGAAACGCTTCACTGACGCGAGGTCGGGGTCGATGACTTCGCAATGCTGCGGCAGTTGTTCAATGCCTTCGAAAGCGGATGGCCGGTCCGGTTCACGGCCCAGCGCCTCGCGTATTGTCGCCTCGAATTTCACTGCCAGCGCCGTCTCCAGGCACAGCAGCGGCACCTGCGGTTCGCGAAACTTCAGCCCGACACGGACACCGTCTGCCGTATGCGTGTCAATGATATACCGGTATTTGCCATACACCATCCGGATAGTGTCCAGCCTGTCCGCGTGGGTGCTGAAATCGGAGACGAAACCGGTCTCCCCCACCCGTTCGAAGTAAGCCGAAGAGGACAGATCGAACTGCCCTTCCCGCTCCAGCCTCGCCCACAATTCGCGGACCCGCACCGGGTCGCGTCCGACCAGGTCGTACACATAGCGCTCGAAGTTGGACGCCTTGGAGATGTCCATCGACGGGCTGGAGGTGTGGAATACCTCGCTCGCCTTGCGGGCGCGGTAGATGCCGGTGCGGAAAAACTCGTCCAGCACGTTGTTCTCGTTGGTGGCGACGATCAGCCTGCGGATCGGCAGTCCCATCTGCCGGGCAATGTGGCCGGCGGCGATGTCGCCGAAGTTGCCGGTCGGCACGGCGAACGATACTTCCATGGTCCCGCCGTCGGTTCGACCCGCCGCCGCTTCCGCTGCGGCCGCGTCGAGGTACCCCTTGAAGTAGTACACCACCTGCGCCAGCAGCCGCGCCCAGTTGATCGAGTTCACCGATCCGATGCGATGCTTCGCCTTGAATGCCGGATCAGCCGACACCGCCTTCACCAGGTCCTGGCAGTCATCGAACAACCCGCGCACCGCGATGTTGAAAATATTGGCATCCGTCAGGGAATACATCTGCGCGGCCTGGAACGGGCTCATCCGGTTCAGCGGCGACAGCATGAACACCCTGACGTTTTTCTTGCCGCGCATCGCATACTCGGCCGCCGAACCGGTGTCCCCGGAAGTGGCGCCCAGGACATTCAGCGTTTCGCCGCGCCGGCCCAGTTCGTACTCGAACAGTTCGCCCAGCAACTGCAGCGCCACGTCCTTGAAAGCCAGGGTGGGTCCATTGGACAACTGCAACAGGTACAGACCGGGTTCGAGCTGCTTCAGCGGCGTGATGCCGGGCGAGCCGAACGCAGGGGCGGTATACGCGCGATCGATGATGCCTTTCAGGTCGGCCGGGGGAATGTCCTCCACGAAGCGCGACAGGATCTGGAACGCGAGGCCGCGATAGTCCAGCGTCCGCCAGCGGGCGAGCTCGTCAGCGCTGACCTGTGGGTAGGTCTCGGGAAGATAGAGCCCGCCGTCGGGCGCCAGTCCTTCGAGCAGGATGTCGGTGAAGCGCTGCGGCGTGCCGCCGCCGCGGGTGCTGATGTATTTCATGGTTGATGAATTCTTCGGCTATTTCCCTCACCCCCGGCCCCTCTCCCGGCGGGAGGGGGAGAAAACGTGCGGCAGCTTCAGTTCTTTCCCAGCTCCTCCAGCCGGATGCGGGTCACCTTGCCGGTCACCACCGGCAGCGCCTCTATTTTCGCGATGGCCGCATTGATGCGCTTCTCCAGGGTCTCATGGGTCAGCATGATGATATCCACCCGCTCCTCACCCTGCGCCGGTTCGCGCTGCACCATCGCACCGATCGAAATCGACAGGTCGGCCAGGATGCGGGTGATGTCCGCCAGCACCCCGGGCTGGTCGAGCACCGCCATGCGCAGGTAATAAGACGTCGATACCTCGTCCATCGGCAGGATCTCGAGGTCGGACATCTGGTCGGGCTGGAACGCGAGATGCGGCACGCGGTGGTCCGGATCGGATGTGTGCAGCCGGGTCACATCGACCAGGTCGGCGATCACCGCACTGGCGGTGGGCTCCGCACCGGCACCGGCGCCGTAATACATCGTTGCGCCCACCGCATCGCCCTTGACCAGCACCGCGTTCATCACCCCTTCGACGTTGGCGATCAGCCGGCGCGCCGGAATCAGGGTCGGATGCACCCGCAGTTCGATGCCTCTTTGTGTGCGCCGCGTGATGCCGAGCAGCTTGATGCGATAGCCCAGTTGCTCGGCATAGCGAATGTCGTCGCGGGTGAGCTTCGAGATCCCCTCGGTGTACGCCTTGTCGAACTGCATCGGCACGCCGAAGGCGATCGCCGACATGATGGTGAGCTTGTGAGCCGCGTCGATGCCTTCGATGTCGAAGGTGGGATCGGCTTCGGCGTAGCCGCGCTGCTGTGCCTCTTTCAGCACGTCGTCAAAGGCCAGGCCCTTGTCGCGCATTTCCGAGAGGATGAAATTGGAGGTGCCGTTGATGATGCCGGCGATCCACTCGATGCGATTGGCCGTGAGCCCTTCGCGCAGCGCCTTGATGATGGGGATGCCGCCGGCCACCGCCGCCTCGAAGGCGACGATCACGCCCTTTTCCTGCGCCGCGGCGAAGATCTCGTTGCCGTGCGTGGCGAGCAGCGCCTTGTTGGCCGTCACCACGTGCTTGCCGTTGCCGATCGCCTTCAGCACCAGCTCCTTTGCCACCGTGTAGCCGCCGATGAGTTCGATGACGATGTCCACGTCCGGATCGGCCACCGCTTCGAATGCGTCCGCGGTGACCCGCGCCTTGCCGCCGGTCAGGGCGCGGGCGCGCGCCGTATCCTTGTCGGCGACCACGCTGATGCGGATGCCGCGGCCGGCGCGCCGCGATATCTCTTCCTGGTTGCGCGCCAGCACCGTCCAGGTGCCGCCGCCAACGGTGCCGATGCCCAGCAATGCGACCTTCATGGGCGTCATGTCTGCTCCAGTTTCCTGCCAAAGGGCAATGCGGTCACAACCAGGTCTTCACGGAAACAGGCCATCTTTGCGGAACATGTCGCGGATGCCGCGCAGCGCCTGGCGGCTGCGGCTCTCGTTTTCGATCAGGGCAATGCGGATATGATCGTCACCGTAGTCGCCGAATCCGATCCCCGGCGACACCGCCACTTTCGCGTCCTTGATCACCTTCTTGGCGAACTCCAGCGAACCCATGGTCCGGTAGGGCTCGGGAATCTGCGCCCAGATGTACATCGACGCCCTGGGATTCTCGACCATCCAGCCGGCTTCGTGCAGCCCCTTCACCATCACGTCGCGGCGGCGCTGGTATTTCATGCGGATTTCTTCGACACACTCCTGCGGGCCTTCCAGCGCCACAATGGAGGCCACCTGGATAGGCGTAAAGCTGCCGTAGTCGTGGTAGCTCTTGATGCGCGCCAGCGCGTTGACCATGTCGCGGTTGCCCACCATGAACCCGATGCGCCACCCCGCCATGTTGTAGCTCTTGGACATGGTGAAGAATTCGACCGCGACCTCGCGCGCGCCGGGCACCTGCATGATGGACGGCGCCCGCCATCCGTCGAAGGTGATATCGGCGTACGCCAGGTCGTGCACGACCAGTATGTCATGCTGTTTCGCCAGCGCCACCACCCGCTCGAAGAACTCCAGTTCCACGCACTGCGCGGTCGGGTTCGACGGAAAGCCGATCACCAGCATCTTCGGCTTCGGAATCAGTTCGCCGATGGCGCGCTCCAGTTCGGCGAAGAAATCCACCCCCTGGGTCATGCGCACCGAGCGGATGTCCGCGCCGGCGATGATGGCGCCGTAGATATGGATCGGATAGCTCGGGTTGGGCACCAGCACCGTGTCGCCGCGGTCCAGGGTCGCCAGCATCAGGTGGGCAAGACCCTCCTTGGAGCCGATGGTGACGATCGCCTCCGTGTCCATGTCGAACTCGACCCCATAGCGCTTCTGATACCAGGTGCAGATGGCGCGGCGCAGGCGCGGAATTCCCTTCGATACCGAATAGCCGTGCGTGTCCTGGCGCTGCGCGGCTTCGACCAGTTTATCGACGATGTGTCTGGGCGTCGGTCCGTCCGGGTTGCCCATGCTCAGATCGATGATGTCTTCCCCGGCGTGCCGGGCCGCCATTTTGAATTCGTTGGTGATATTGAACACATACGGCGGGAGGCGCTTGATGCGCTCGAATTCTTTCATTTGGGATCGATCATGGAGGGGTAAAGGCCTGCGGAGGAAAACGTACGCCCGCCATCAGGGAGATTCCACCGCAGCAGGGCGCTTCGCTGCGGTGCAAAAAGTTATAATGTTACCGGACACTTAGCACAGCAGCAAACAATGAAACTGCATCTTTCCGGCGCCGCCGGCCAGAACACCTTTACCGGTTACGGCGAGGACCACGTGATGATCAACGCGCGCCGCTACGAGCACAGCCTGATCGTGCTCCCGGACCGGTTGCTGACCGACTGGGCGGCGACCAGCTTCGAGACCCTGGCGGCAGCGCATCTGCTGCCGCTGCTGGAGTTGAATCCGGAAGTTGTCCTCCTTGGCACCGGCAATCTGCTGCGTTTTCCGCGGCCCGACATACTGCGCCCGCTGATCGACGCCCGCGTCGGCGTTGAAGTCATGGACGTACGCGCAGCCTGCCGCACCTACAACATCCTGGTGTCCGAAGATCGCAAGGTCGCGGCGGCCCTGCTGCTGGGCTAGCGGCCGTTTGAACCCTATCGGAGTGACCGGCAGGAATAAGAAGGCCGCGCTGTTATGGCCGCTGCTGGGACTATGGGCCGTATTTGCCGCGCTCTGGTTCGGCACGCTCGACTATCGCAAGCTGATCAAGCCCGATGAGGGCCGCTACGCCGAAATCGCCCGCGAGATGGCCGCCAGCGGCGACTGGATCACGCCCCGGCTGAACGGCATCAAATATTTCGAAAAGCCGCCGCTGCAGTATTGGGCCAGCGCTGCCGCATTCAAGCTGTTCGGTGCAAACGAATGGACGGCGCGGCTGTGGCCGGGCCTCACCGGCTTTCTCGGCGTGCTGCTGGCGCTCTACACCGGTACCAGACTGTTCGGCCCCACGGCCGGCCGGTTCGCGGCGATGGTGCTCGGCACCAGTCTGTTGTACCTGTTCATCGGCCACATGAACACCCTGGACATGGGTCTGGCTTTCTTTCTCGAAGCGGCGCTGTGCGCATTCCTGCTGGCGCAGTCTTCGCGGCGCGGCAGCCCGGAGGAGCGCCGCTGGATGCTCGCCGCGTGGTGCGCCATGGCGCTCGCCGTACTCAGCAAGGGGTTGATCGGACTGGTGTTACCGGCGGCGACCCTGGTCGCCTACAGTGTGCTGCAGCGCGACCTGATGGTGTGGAAGCGCATCCACTTGGGCTGGGGAGGGCTGCTGTTCTTCGCCGTTGCAGCACCCTGGTTCGCCGCGGCTGCCAGCGTCAATCCGGAATTCATCCGCTTCTTCTTCATCCACGAGCACTTCGAGCGTTTCCTCACCGCAGGACACAGCCGGGCGCAGCCGCTGTGGTATTTCATTCCGGTCACCCTGGCGGGCCTGCTGCCCTGGACCACCATCGCCCTGCAGGCAATCGGCTCGGCATGGCATCACGGTCCCATTGGCAGCGCGCCGGAGCGCTTTGACAGCCGCCGTTTTCTCGCGCTCTGGGCCATCGTGATTTTCCTGTTTTTCAGCGCCTCGGGCTCCAAGCTGCCCTCTTATGTGTTGCCGCTGTTTCCCGCTGTGGCGCTGCTTGCAGGCGATCTCCTGACCCGGCTGCGATTTGAGGGGTTGCGCCGGCATCTTGTCGTGGCGGCACTGGTGGCGGTGGCGTCGCTGGCCGCGTTGCTGCGCCTGTCCGGCTCGGGCGATGCCGAAACACCCGCTGCCATGATGGCGCGTTACCGCGACTGGTTGTTCATCGCCGCCGCTGTTTTTCTTGTCGCTGCCGCCATCGCAATCTGGCGCAATCAGCGACGGCATCCGCCGCAGGCGCTCGCGGTGCTGGCGCTCGGCGCCTTCATCGCCTCGAACCTGGTGCTGCTGGGACACGAAGCCCTTGGCAGATCCAGCTCGTCATACTACATTGCCGGGCAAGTGAAACCCCTCCTTCGCCCCGGCGTGCCCTTCTACAGCGTCGGCATGTACGAACAGACCCTGCCCTTCTATCTCGAGCGCACCATGACCCTGGTCGAATACCGCGACGAATTCGCCTTCGGACTGGATCAGGAGCCGCACTTGTCCATCGCGACGGTGGACGCGTTCCGCGCGCGCTGGGATGCGGATCGGGAAGCCTTCGCGGTGACCACCGAATCGCGCCACCGCGAGCTCGAATCGAAGGGATTTGCGATGAAGCTCGTCGCCCGGGACACGCGCCGCATCATCGTGTCCAAACCATGAGCGCCGCCAGTTTCGGGCTGATCCTGCTCGGCGTGCTGCTCAACGCGGCGGCGCAGTTGCTGCTCAAGGCGGGCACCAACGCCATCGGCCAGTTCGAATTCAGCGCGGCGAACATCGTTCCCGTGGGCGTGAAAGTGGCGCTGCAGCCGCACATCGCGGGCGGCGTCCTCTGCTACGTGATCAGCCTGGTTCTGTGGATCATGGCCCTGTCGCGGGTTCAGGTGAGCATTGCCTACCCGATGCTGTCGATCGGCTACGTGGTCAACGCCCTCGCCGCCTGGTACCTGTTCGGAGAGGCGCTCAGCGCGATGCGCCTGACCGGCATCGGCATCATCATCGTCGGCGTCTATATCGTCGCCCGGAACTGAGCAATGCAGCCGGCCTTCCTGCCCTTCACCCGGCCCTCCATAGATGAGGCCACCATTGCCGGCGTGGCCGAGGTGCTGCGCTCGGGCTGGATCACCTCCGGGCCGCAGGTAAAGCGCTTCGAGGCCGCCTTGTCCGCCTGGTGCGGCGGGCGCACCGTCCGCGCCTTCAACTCCGGCACCGCCGCGCTCGAGATCGGCCTGCGGCTGGCCGGCGTGGCGGCCGGCGATGAAGTCATCACCACGCCGCTGTCGTGGGTGGCGACGGCCAACGTCATCCTGCAGGCGGGCGCCACGCCGGTATTCGTCGATATCGACCCGGACACGCGCAACATCGATCTGGATCGCATCGAAGCGGCAATCACCCCGCGCAGCCGCGCCCTCCTGCCGGTGTATCTGGCCGGCCTGCCGGTCGATCTGGACCGGCTCTACGCCATCGCCGAAGGCAACCGGCTGCGCGTGCTCGAGGACGCCGCCCAGGCCTTCGGCAGCCGCTGGAACGGAGCGAACATCGGCAGCCGCGGCGATTTCATCGCCTTCAGCTTTCATCCCAACAAGAACGTCACCAGCATCGAGGGCGGCTGCATCGTCCTGCCCGCGGATGCCGACGCCGCGCTGTGCGAGCGGCTGCGCCTGCAGGGCGTGAGCCGTTTCGGCGAGGACGGCATGGACGTGGATGTCGCCGGCGGAAAATTCAACCTCACCGACGTGGCGGCGCGGGTGGGTCTGGGGCAACTGGAGCGGCTGCGCGAATTCACCGAGCGCCGCCGGCAACTGGCGCGACGCTACTTCGACAACTGGGACCGAACCCTGGATTGCGCGTTGCCGCCGCAGGATTTCGCCAACAGCAACTGGCACATGTTCCAGATCGTGCTGCCGGAGCGTATCCAGCGCGCCGCCTTCATCGCCGGCATGCGCGAAGCGGGCATCGGCATCGGCGTGCACTATCCGGCGATGCACCTGTTCTCGCTGTATCGCGCGCTGGGATTCCGCGAGGGCCAGTTCCCCCACGCCGAGCGCATCGGGCGCAGCATCGCGACCCTGCCGCTGTTCCCCGCCATGGCCGATGCCGACGTCGACCGGGTCTGCGAGGCCGCGCGGCGATTGCTGAAGTCCTGAATGGAAACGGCATCCGTGGCCGCTCCCATGCTTTCTGTCGTCATCCCCGTGTATAACGAGGAGGAAAGCCTGCACGGCCTGTTTCCGCGACTGTATCAGGCGCTGGACGCCCTGCCCTGCAGCTACGAAATCGTGTTCGTCAACGACGGCAGCCGCGACCGCTCGGCGGCGCTGCTGCGCGAACAATTCGACAAGCGCCCCGACGTCACCCGCGTCATTCTGCTGCAGGGCAATTTCGGCCAGCACCTGGCGATCATGGCCGGCTTCGAGCACTGCCGCGGCGAGCGTATCGTCACCCTGGACGCCGATCTGCAGAATCCGCCCGAGGAAATCGTCAGGATGCTGGCGGAAATGGACAAGGGCCATGACTACATCGGCACCATCCGCCGCCACCGCCAGGATTCGGCGTTCCGGCGGATCGCCTCGCGCCTGATGAACCGGTTGCGCGAACGCATCACCCGCATCCGCATGACCGATCAGGGATGCATGCTGCGCGCCTACAGCCGCGACATCGTCTCGGCCATCAATGCCTGCCGCGAGGTCAACACCTTCATTCCGGCGCTTGCCTACAGCTTCGCCAGGTCACCGGTGGAAATCGAGGTCGCCCACGAAGAGCGCGCCGTGGGGGAATCGAAGTACTCGCTGTACCTGCTGGTCCGCCTCAATTTCGACCTGATCACCGGATTTTCGCTCAAGCCGCTGCAGTTCTTCTCGCTGCTCGGCATGCTGATCGCGATGGCCTCGGTGCTGACTTACATCATCGTCATCATCCAGCGATGGATCGCCGCCGAAACCTTTGCCGAAGCGCTGCTCGCCATCTGGGACCGGGACATCCTGCAGTTCTTCCTCACCGGCACGGTGCTGTTCGGCATCGGCCTCCTGGGCGAGTACGTCGGCCGGATCTACGAGCTGGCGCGGCACCGGCCGCGTTACCTGATCGACGCGATCCTGGAAAAAAACGAGCCGTGAGCGGCGGCGTTCCCGCGGTGGTATTCGCCTATCACAACGTCGGCGTGCGCTGCCTGGCGGTGCTGCTTGCCAGGGCGTTCGAGGTGCGGCTGGTGGTCACCCACGAGGACGATCCCGGCGAAGTCTGGTTCGACAGCGTCGCCAAGCTCGCCCATCGGGAAGGCATCCCGGTCATCACCCCGCCCGACGCCAATTCGCCCGGGGTGGTCGGGCAGGTGCGCGCGCTCGCGCCGGATTTCATTTTTTCCTTCTACTACCGCCGCATGCTGGGCGCGGCGCTGCTCGCCATTCCGCGGCGCGGCGCCTACAACATGCACGGCTCGCTGCTGCCCAAGTACCGCGGCCGGGCGCCAGTGAACTGGGCGATCATCCGCGGCGAGCGGGAAACCGGCGCGACCCTGCATGAAATGGTCGCCAAGCCGGATGCCGGGCGCATCGTCGGCCGGCAGGCCGTGCCGATTCTGCCCGACGACACCGCCGCCGAAGTGTTCACCAAGGTCACGGTTGCCGCCGAGCTGGTGCTCGAGCGCTCGCTGCCGGCGCTGCTCGATGGCAGCGCGGCGCTCGAGCCCCAGGATCTGTCGAAGGGGAGCTATTTCGGCGGGCGGCGCCCCGAAGACGGCCGCATCGACTGGCGCTCGAGTGCGCGCGACATCCACAACCTGGTGCGCGCCGTGGCGCCGCCCTACCCCGGCGCGTTCACCGACATCGCCGGCATTCGCCTCCGGATTCTGCGCACCCGGCTCGAACCGCTGCGCCGGGCGCGCGCCGGCGGACCCGGCTTGTATCGAGAGGACGACACATGCTTCGCCGACTGCGGCGATGGCCGGGTACTGCGGCTCCTGGAACTTGACGCGGCCGAAGGGGCGCTTGCCGCGCTCGCGCGGGACGGCGGGAAAATCATGATCGGCTGACCGCTCTGCTCAACTGCGGCGAATGATCGTCGAGGCGACGCCGGTCAGGATAATTGTCGCTCGCCAGCGCGCGGTGGAGCATCCTCGATGCGACGTTATTGATCCAGTCTTCGGACAGGCACATCAGACCCTAGAGCGAGGCAGCTCCGTGACGAACCACAGTCTTGCGGCTAACCAACGCCCGAATATCAGCGTGATCGA
>Ga0080064_1001308_pt1 | contig 51711 bp, 41 predicted proteins | sample Subgrocontami54m_FD_69260 | JGI IMG/M metagenome (GOLD analysis project Ga0080064, IMG submission 69260) | Subsurface groundwater microbial communities from S. Glens Falls, New York, USA - GMW46 contaminated, 5.4 m (SPADES assembly) (version 2) ...
GCCGCCCTTCGGGCGGCCCCTTCTCCTCTGGCGCAGCGGCCGCAGAGTTGACCATCGCCATCGTTCGGTCCACGGAGACCTCCGTGCGTCCTCCGTGGGCTCCGTGCCTCCGTGGTGAAATGAACGCCAGGAGACTCTGAGCGCGCCAGGGATATGGTCCATGCGCACCGTCCGCCGGCGTGAAGCGATGGCGGAGGTCTCGCTCCAGGCAGGATGTCTTGGGTTGTGGGCGGAGCCCGCGCTGGGATCTGGGATTTCGGATCTGGGATTCCCGCGCGGCGGCTACGCCCGCGGATGGAAGCGCTCGTGGATCTTCCGCAAGCGGGACCGGTCGACGTGGGTGTAGATCTGCGTGGTCGAGACGCTCGCATGGCCGAGGAACTCCTGGACGTACCTGAGGTCCGCGCCGTTGGCCAGGAGGTGCGTCGCGAAGGAGTGCCGCAGGATGTGGGGGTAGACCCGCCCCGCGATCCCCGCGCGGCGCGCATGGTAGCGGACCCGCGACCAGATGTCGCGGCGCGCGAGCGGCGTCCCGCGGCGCGAGACGAAGACGCGATCCGGGAGCGCCCTCCCCGGCGCGAAGGCCTGGCGTGAGAGGAGCCACGCGTTGAGCGCCGCGACCGCCTTGCTCCCCAGCGGGACGATTCGCTCCTTCGACCCCTTCCCGAAGCACCGCGCGCAGGCGATCGACAGGTCGACGTCCCCCGTCTTCAAGCCCGACACCTCGCTCGCGCGCGCCCCCGTGGCGTAGAGGACCTCGAAGAGGGCCCGGTCGCGCCTCCCGAGCGGCGTCGCGGGGTCGGGGCTGCCGAGGAGCCGCTCCACCTGCTCCGGGGAGAGGACGCCGGGGAGCCTCTTGAACATCTGCGGACGGTCGATCGCATCGACAGGGCTCGTCGCGAGGCGCCCCTCCGAGACCAGGAAGCGGAAGAGCATCCGGATCGCCGCCAGATTCCTCGCGCGGGTGCGCGCGGTGACGCCGCCGCGGGTCTCGAGATAGCGCGCGACGTCGCTTCCTTTCACCCCGTCGGGCCTCTCCAGGCCCCGTCCGGCGAGCCAAGCCGTGAAGCGGGCGAGGTCCGACTGGTAGGCGAGCCTCGTGTTTTCGGCGAGTCCCGCCTCGACGGAGAGCCAATCGAGGAAATCGCGCGCGGCGTCAATCATGTTCCGATCGATCTTTCGGCCTTCCTTCCGCGAGAGTTGACGCCCCCGGATCCCCGGAGTACGATCCCGCGCGTCACACGTGGGTGCCACACCACTCGTTCCCCTGCCGGAGACGCCGTCATGCTCAAGGAGAAGACCTGCAAGGCGTGCGGGAAGACGCTGCCGATCGCGAATTTCTACCGCCACAAGAAGATGAAAGACGGCTTCATGAGCGACTGCAAGGCCTGCGTGAACAAGTCGCGCAAGCCGGCGAAGGTCGAGGTGAAGATCACCGACCCGTTCGCCCACTGGCAGTCGATGAAGAAGCGGTACGGGTGGGACAAGGAGGAGAGGTAGTGGACGAGTCGGGCCAGCTTGCTGGCGGGCAGGCCCCGCTTGCGGGCCGGCAGGCGGCCTGGGAGCTGCTCTGCGAGTACACGCAGGACGAGAACCTCCGGAAGCACGGCCTCGCGGTCGAGGCGGCCATGCGGCACTACGCGGCCAGGCTCTCCGGTGACCCCGAGGCGTGGGGAATCGCCGGCCTCCTCCACGACTTCGACTACGAGCGCTGGCCCAACCCTCCCGACCACGCCACGAAGGGCGCGGAGATCCTGCGCCAGAGGGGATACCCCGAGGAGATCGTCCGGGCCATCCTCGGGCACGCCGACTACACCGGGGTCCCCCGCGACACGCCGATGGCGCGCGCCCTCTACGCCTGCGACGAGTTGTGCGGCCTCACCACCGCGGTCGCGCTCGTCCGCCCCTCGAAGAAGCTGGCCGACGTCGAGGTGAAGTCGGTCCTGAAGAAGATGAAGGAGAAGGGTTTCGCGCGGGGCGTGAACCGGGAGGACATCCAGAAGGGGACGGCGGAGCTGGGGGTGCCGTTGGAGGAGCACGTCGCGAACGTGATCGAGGCGATGAAGGGCGCCGCGGCAGCGCTGGGACTCTAGAAGTCCGTGTCGATCCTCCAGGCCCCTTCCTCGAAGACCAGCGAGACCCGCCCCGTCCCCATGTCCTTCCTGAGGACCGTGAGCGTCGCATGGTCCTGGGCGACCTCCTTGCCCTTCACCGTGAGCGAGGCGACCGCGCCGACGATCTCCGCCGGGTACCTGCGCTCGACGTAGTGGTGGAAGAACTCCTTCCCGCCGATCGAGTCGATCCGCTCCGAGGGGAGCCCCAGGTCCGACAGGAGCTGCTCGCGCTCCGAGGGGGACGCGTTCTTCACCATCCTCCTCGCGGTCTCCGCCTTCCGGTTCATGTCGTCCTTCAGGCGCTGCGAGCGCAGCTCCCACAGGACCTCCACGTCGCGGTGGGCCATCGCGTTGCGCCACTTCGTGAACGCCTCCGCGGGGTCGGCCTGGATGACCTCCGCGATCTCAGGCTCTTCCGTCCCGCCGGCCGCGGCAGGCACCGCGACGACCTGCGGCCCGAGGATCTCGAAGCTCATGAGGATCCTGAGGAGCACCTTCTGGTACCGGTTGAAGTCGGACTTCGGCGTGTTCGCCTCCACGACGAACGTCGCGTGGGGCGTCGCCGTGACGATCAGGTACCCCACCTCCTCCTGCTCGCTCGAGTAGAGGAGGCTGTAGTTGATCCGCCTGGCCGGGATCCCCGCGAACGTCACCCAGTCCGAGCCCAGGACCCGCGCAAGCGTCCCGCGCTTCTGCTGCTGGTCCGTGAACCTCGCGGCGATCTCGTCCGCAAAGGCGTCGAGGCGCTCCGGCTTCGGCAGCGTCGGGTCGGTCGTCCTCCGCACCATGACGGAGACGCCGAAGCTGAACGGCGCGCCGCTCGCCGGGTCGTACTTCGAGCGGCTGAAATAGTAGGCCTGCCACGGGGCGCTCGGGTCCCCGGGATCGGCGTAGGCCCGCGCCGTCACGTTCCACGGGGACGGGTACTGGAGGCGGAACCGGCCGTCCTTCTCCGCCCACCCGATGAACGCCTTTCCCTCCTCCGCGTCGGAGGGGAGCGTCTTGTCGATGGGGGTGTTACCGGGCCCGTCTTCGTCGAATTTTCCCCACTTGAAGCTGTCGAAGATCTTCGTCAGCGGAATCGCGGCGGCGACCCGCTTCTCCGAGGTCGCGCCGAAGGCGATCGAGTACATCCCCTCCGGCTGGATCACCATGTACAGGATGAGCTGGAAGGCCCCCTTGCCGTCCTCCGTCGCCCTCGTCACCATCATCGTGAGGGCAGCACGGCCGTCGACCTGGGAACGCTTCCCGGGCGAGACGATGATCCCCTGCTTCTTCGCCGCCTCGCGGTACCGCTCCTCCCACGACTCGAGCGTGGGCGGCTTGTCGTCCCAGAATTTCCGGACGAAGTGGACCTCGAAGTAGCGCTCCGAGAGGTCGAGGTCGTCCGACTCGCCGTCCGGCACGAACCCCACGTCGAAGTGCTTCGCGGAGAGGGCGTGCTTCCCGCCGCGGATCGTCGTCACGCGCCAACCGTGCGGGTAGTCGAGCTCGAAGGCGCCCCACGGGTGGCGGTAGCGGACCAGATCCGTCGCGGCGACCGGCGGGACGGGGTCGGTCGCCTCCGGCGTCGAGTTCTTCGGCGTCGCAATGGGCGGAACCGGGTCCGGCGGATTCGGCGGAACGGGCGTGGGATCGGGCGGCGTCGGCTCGACCTTGGGCTCGGCGACGGCCGGCTTGGGCCCCGCGGTCTCGATCATCGCCTGGAGCAGGTCGGGCCCTGCGCCCTCTTCCTTCAGGCGCTTCATGTCGGCCGTCGAGAGATGGAAGACGGCGTCCTTCTTCTTGATCTGCCGGATGATCCAGTACTCCTTGACCCCCTTCTGGAGCCACTCGACGACGACGTCGACGCCGATAGGCTCCTCGGCGGGCAGGGAGACGGGAAGCGAGAACACCAGAGCGGCCGCGAGGGCCGCGATGAGCCGACGCGACATGGCTACTGCCCCAATACTTCGACCTCTTCGACCTCGATCACCTTCTCCCCCGATTCGGGGTGGACCGATGGCTTCCCGCGGACGCCGACGAGCCTGCGGTAGTACCCGTCCAGCTCGATCGTCGTGCTCGTCAGGTAGCAGATCACCTTCCCCCCGCGAATGAGCTTATGCGTCCCAGGCCGTCCGATGAAGTTCCCCACCGTGTCGACCCATCCCTCCGCCGCGAACGGCGGGGGCCCCTCGGCCGCGCGCTCGGCGTCCTCGCGGATCTGCTCCAGCCGCTGGCGGTGCAGCTCCTCGAGGGCCTGCTCGCGGGCCGCCCTCTGCTCGCGCAGGAGCACCGCGATCTCCTGCCGCGTCCCCAGTTCCTGAATTCTCGCCTCGCACCGGCGCTTGAGCATCTCGTCCGGCGTCACGTCCGCGATCTCGCGGTACATCGCGATGACCGGGGTGAGGTCCTGCTCGGACACGGGGAGCTTCGCCTGCTCCTTGAGGAGGGCGTCGGCGGTGGCGAACTTCTCGGAGAGGGTCTGGACCCGGACCACCTCCGCCTGCTTCTCGCCCGCCTCCTTCTCCGCCCTCTTCTTGTATTCATCGTCATAGCTGGAGACGAACTTCAGGTACTCCTTCTTCGCCCAGCAGTCGGCGCCGGCCGGCGGGCGCACCTTGTACCACCCCCCCTCCTCGCCCACGATCTCGACCTTGTCCCCCTTGTCGAGCTGCCCCATGGGCGGGTGGTTCTGGTCGGCCGTCGCGCGGAGTTGGATGCGGTCCCCGGTGGAGATCCCGAACCCGTCGGCCGCCCGCTCGATGAACTTCTTGCTGACCCAGCAGGCGATCTTCTCGGTGGGCTCGACCTTCACCCACCCGAGCCGCTCCTCGAGCGCGACGAAGCGGTCACCGCGCTGCGCGGTCGTGAGGATGCGGTAGTTCTCGCCGATCCCCGCCCGCACGTTGAGGCGCTCGCAGCCGACCTCGACGACGTAGGGGTACTTTTCCTCCGCGCCAAGCGGCAGGACGGCCAGAAGGAAGGCAACGATCGCCGGGCGTGACATGGTCGACCTCCGAAAACAGTGTCTCTGTGCCGCACGGGGGCCATCTTTCCCCGCGCATCCGCCTCCGGTCGAGTCCTTCCCGGCTAGGGATTGTCGTCCGGGGGCGGGGTGTTCTCCCCCGCCGGCCTTGCGTGGAGCCGGTCCTCGAGCTTTGCCGCGGCCCACACCTCGGTCAGCCAGCTCTCGAGGAATTCCATGCTCTTCCTGCGCTGGAGCTGGTCCTTGAGCGTGGGCTTCATCGTCTCGAAGTCCTTCCCGTCGGGCTGCTGCCGATCGACGAGCTGGGAGACCCAGTAGTTGTCCTCGTACTGGCCCGGATCGCCCTCCTTCGGGGCCCTCTCCGTCGGCAGGAGGTCGATCTCGTACCGCGGGCGGTCGAACATCTCCGCCTCGTCGCGTTCCTTGCGACGGAGCAGCCCGCTCTCGTTGAGGTACAGGCCGCGCTCCGTGACGAGCGCCCCGAAGACGTCCCTGCGCAGGGGCTGCAGCGCCTTCTCCCTCTCCTCCTGCGGCACCTCCGGGTGTGCCTTTCCCCACTCCTCGATGGCATGGTCGATCCGCCTGCGCCCCTCGCGGTGGAGGTCCTGCGCGGCGCGGAAGGCGAGCTTCTGCGCCGTCGAGTGGACGAGCTGCCGCGCGAGCTTCCGGCGGAGCGGGACCGTGAGCGGCGGGACGAACGAGTCGACCTTCTCGTCGATCCGCGCGACGAAGGACCCCTTCTCGGTGTCCATCCGGTCGAAGATCGTGTCGACAGGGAACTGGCCGATCGACTCCATCAGCTTCTTCAGGTCTTCCGACGGCCCGAGGAGCTCGCTGACCGGCGTCAGGTGCTTTTCGTCGAAGAGGCCCGTCCGCCCGTGGGCCACGCCGTGCTTCGCGGCGAGTGCGGCCAGGTCGATCTTCGCGTTTTCGTCGTACATCCTCGCGAGCTCGATCTCCTCCCGCAGGGCGCCGAGCTTCTGGATCGCCTTCTCCGCGGCCTGGTCCTTCTCCAGGGCCTTGCGGATCTCCTCCCTCACCTCCTCGAACGGCTTGTAGCGCTTGTCCTCGTCGGTGATGAGGTACTTCGCCTTTCCCTTCTCGTACTCCGCCTTGACGACGTCGTCGGTCACGGCCGCCTCGAGGTCCTTCTTGATCTGGGCCTTCACGTCGTCCAGGGGGACGTTCTTGTACTTCGTCTCCTTGTCGATCTCATACTGCAGCTTGACCCTCTCGTCGGTGATCGCGTCGAGGAGGGCCTTTCGGATCTCGGCCGACACCTCGTCCAGGGGCCGGTAGGCGCGATCGGTGGTCTTGATGCGGTACTTCTCCTTCTCGATCTCGTACCGCTCCTGCATCTGCGGATCCGTCGGCGGCGTGATTCCGTCCTGGAAGGCGGAGTAGTCGGCGAAGGCGTACTCGAGGCGGATCTTGGGCTCGACGGTGTGCGCCGACTTCTCGCGCAGGTAGTAGGCGAAGATCGTGTCGCCGTCGAGGACGACGGGGCGCTTCGACTCGTCGACGGGGCGGACGGCGTGGCGGGTCGGGGCCAGGCGGACCCGGTCCTCGAAGTCGGTCGCGGAGAACTTCACGCTCCACACGCGGCACCTCTCGGTCTTCTCGAGGTAGTCCTTGTAGACGTCCTCCGTGCACACGGCCGCACCATCCTGGACGAAGCTGAAGTAGCGGGAGAGGAGCAGGGCCTCGCGCGCCGTCTCCTCGAACCCCTCGACGGACATGTGGAGCTCTTTCGGGACGGCCTCGAGGTACTGCTCGCGGTTGAAGCGGGGGCCGCCGAAGATGTCCTGGACCAGCTCGGCGACCTCGGTGTCGGAGACGACGAGCCCGTCCTTCCTGGCCTCGCGAAGGAACGCGAGGGCGCGCCACGCGAAGGCGGTCATGTCCTCGTCGGTGGCGTCCCCCTGCAGGAGCCGGAACATCCGCATGTAGTCCCGCTGGGCATCCCCCGCGCTGACGATGATCAGGAAGACCTCGCGGGTCTTCGGGACGTTGGCCAGGAGGCGACGGCAGTCCTTCCACCGGTCCTTCAGGTCCTCGAACTCCAGCCTCGTGACCTCCTCCCCGAACAGCGTCCCGGCGATGCGATCGCCGCGCTGCTGGTCGTTGCAGGAGACCATGTCCGCCGTGAGGACGAACGAGATGCAGACGATGACGAGGAGGGCGAAGAAGACGTAGCGGCCGTACTTCGTGGAGAAGCGGCCCATCTGCTTGAGCACGGGGTGGTTCTCCTATTTCAGCTCTTCGGGCCGCGGGAGGTCGCGGATCGACGAGAGACCGAGGATCTCGAGGAAGCGCTCCGACGTCCCGTAGAGGACGGGGCGCCCGAGGGCCTCCTCGCGGCCGACGACTCGGACAAGGCCGCGGTCGAGGAGCGCACGGAGGAGCGGGCCCGATTGGACACCGCGGATCGACTCGATGTCGGCGCGGCCGATCGGCTGTTTGTACGCAACGATGGCCAGCGTCTCGAGCGCGGCGGTGGAGAGGCGGTGGTCCGCGCGGGACTTCTGGAGCTTCGCGATCGTCTCCGCGCACTCGGGACGCGTCGTAAGTTGATATCCGCCCGCGATCTCCTGCAGGGCGAACGCCCTCCCCTGGCTGTCGTAATCGGCCCCAAGCTCGGCAAGGTACTGGCGGATCTGGGGCCTGTCAACGGTTTCGACGAGCCCCTCCAGGCGCGAAAGGCTGACGGGGTGCTCGCTTACGAAGAGGATCGCCTCGATCTGTCGCTTGGCGTCGGTCACGTATCCTCCGCGGCAGGTTCCCGGGCGAGGCGGGGAGCATAGCACGAAGACGCCGCGGGGCGGGAGAGAAAGCGTACGGGAGGGCCCCTATGTGGGGCACGCCCGGGCGGGCCCGATGACCTGGGCGATCGCGGCGCGGAGGGCCTCGATCGTCGCGGGCTTGCCGAGGACCAGGTCGACCCCCTCGGGCGTCGTGCCGTGCGCCTTCATCGTGTCCCCGAACCCCGTGAGGAGGATCACCGGCGTCCCCGGGTACTGCGCCTTCACGGCCTTCGCCAGCTCGAGCCCCCCCATCACCGGCATCGCCGCGTCCGTCACGACCAGGTCGATCCCGTCGAGATGGAGGCGATCGAGCGCCTCCCGCCCGTGGGCCGCCTTCTGGACGTGATGACCGTCGAGACCGAGGTACCCGGCGAGGACCTCGCGAATGAGTGGCTCGTCGTCGACGGCCAGGATGCGTAGCGACCGCGACGGCGCGGCGGAGGGGACCGCCAGCGCGACCGAGCCCGTCTTGGGACTGGCCGCGGGGAGTCGAAGGCGAAACGTGGAGCCGCTCCCCGGCGTCGACTCGATTTCGACGCTCCCGCCGTGTCGCTGCACAATCCCATAGACCATCGCGAGCCCCATGCCGGTCCCGTCCCTCCCCTTCGTCGTGAAGAACGGCTCCAGGCAGCGACGCCGGACCTCCTCGGTCATTCCGAGCCCGGTATCCGAGACCTCCACGTCCACGAACCCGGCGACCGGGGCGGGCCGCGTCCTGAGGGTGATCGTGCCTCCCTGCGGCATCGCGTCGACGGCGTTGAAAAGCAGGTTGGTGAGCGCCTCCCTCAGGTCCGCCGGGACGCCGCAGACGCGGGGCACCTCGACCAGGTCGGTGGTGACGCCCACGCGCAGGCCGCGCTCGCGGGACTGCCCCTGCCAGCGCGGCCTCGAGAGCTGAACCACGTCCTCGACGAGCTTGCGGAGGTCCACCTCCTCGAACGGCTCGTCCCCCTCCCGCTTCCGGTAGAACTCCCGAAGGCGCTGCACGACGCTCGAGGCGTCCTTCGCCGCGGTGCGGATCGTCCCGAGGTACCGCTCCCTCCGCTCGGGGTCCTCCTGCGCGCCCGGGTCGGACAGGAGCAGCTCGGTGAACCCGAGGATCGGCGAGAGGGCGTTGTTGAAGTCGTGGGCGATCCCGCTGGCCATCTGGCCGAGCGCGTTCAGCCGCTCCTGGCGGATGGCCTGCTTCTGGAGGCGTGCCAGGTCTTCCATCGCGGCCGACAGCCGGCGGTTGTACTCGCGGATGGTCTCCTCTTCGATGCGCTTGCGCTTCGTGATGTCGGTGGCGATCCCGCCGATGCTGGTCGGACGGCCGCCTTCCATCCCCAACGGAAAGAGGACCGTCAGGAACCGCAACGTCCGACCCTGGGAGGGGATCGCGTCCTCGAACTTGATTGCGGACGCCCCCTCGATCACCGTCCGGTCCCGCTGCTCGAACATCGCGGCGAGCTCGGGCGGGAAGAGGTCGCGGACCGTCCTGCCGATCGCCCTCTCCGCCGGCACGCCGCTGAACCGCGACCAGGCCTCGTTCACGAGCACGAACCGCCCCTCGTGGTCCCTCATGAAGACGTGCGAGGGGGAGTGATCCACCATGTCCTGCAGGACCCGACGGCTCTCCGCGAGGGCGCGCTCGGCCTCGACCTGGGCGGAGACGTCCCGCTGCACGGAGACGTAGTGGGTGATGCGCCCCGTCTCGTCGTAGAGGGGCGAGGCCATGCACTCGGCGATGAAGCGCGAGCCGTCCTTGCGGTAGTGGACCGTGCGGCCGAGGCAGATCTGCCCGTCGTGGAAGAGGCGGGTGGCGGAGGGGTCGTCCCGGGTCCGCGGGGTGTCAGGCCCGTGCAGGACCCCTGTGCGGGCACCGACCATCTCCTCGCGTGTGCGTCCGGCGAGTCGGCACATCGCCTCGTTCACCGTGAGGACGCGGAACCCGTCGGGGTGGGGCTCGGCGTCGGTGATGATGAACCCCTCGGACATGTCCCGGACGGCGATCTCGTACAGGCGGAGCCGCTGCACGGCGATCCGGTGCTCCTCGACCTCGCGCGAGAGCGCGGCCGTCCGGTCGGCGACCGCCTGCTCGAGTCGCCGACGTCGGCGGGAGGTACGGAGGGAGTAGAAGGCGATCATCAGCGTGACCAGGCCGCCGCACGCGAGGACGACCCAGGCCGGCCCGCCGCGGCGCGGGGCGAAGAAGTTCTCCCCGCCGCGAATCCGGATCCACCACGCCATTCCGCCTGGGCCGATGGACGTGGACCACTCGAGCGGGGCGCCGTCCAGGGCCCCGTCCGCGGGGCCCGCGCGGGCCATGAGCGCGCCCGCGTGGGGCGGCGCGCCCTCCCACAGCTCGCAGTCCATCGTGCCGCGAGAGGAGAGGGTCTCGGAGTCGGAGAGGAGCGGCTCGAGGTCGAGGAGGAGGACGGCAAGGCAGATCAACTGCTGCGGACCACCCTGGACGGGGTTGGGCTCGGAGGCGTACATCGGGAGAAGTAGCCAGGACCGTCTTGGCCCGGTCGAGGCGTCGGGAGTGTGGCTTGCCTGGACCCGGCGCGTCGCGGCGGCATCGCGGATCGCGCTCGCGACCTCGGGGATGACGGCGAGGTCGGCGCCCTCCAGCGTGGCCGGTCCGTCGCTGGGCTCGAAGATCTGGAGGACGAAGCGCTCCTGTCCCTCCGGCGAGACCTCTCGCGGCGCGCAACCGAGCAGGAGGATCTCCGGATGTTCTGCACGTTCGGTGGCGACGAAGCGGGCGAAGGTCGCGGAGTCCACCGATTTCCCCTGCGCGACGCAGAAGCCCTGCATCGCGTGAAGGATGTGGACGCAGGTCTCGATCCGCATCAGGACGGTGTTCGCGCGCGTCCGCGCGGCGTCGAGGAACTCCGCCTCGACGAGCCGCTTCCCGTCGGAGCGGAGCTGGAAGAAGATGTAGAGGGTGAGGATCGTGGCAAGGAGGCAGAGGGCCAGCCCGAGGAGAGAGCCGCGCCGCTGGATCGGCGCAGTGGGCATGGAGCGGCCTGGAGTCGTCTGCAACATGGGCCCGGTTCCCTTGCCGAGCCCTCCCTCTTCCATGCGAAGTTGAGGAAGTGTATCCCGTCCGGACGTCTGAAGTCAAAAGACGCAGCGAAGACGTCCCAGGAATGGGAGCCGATTACTCTCCCTGCGGCCCCAGTCGCGGAGCGCGACTCGCCGGGCCGGACCTTTCGCGCGCCCAGGTTCGTCAAGTCGTGACTTGTCAAGTCATGACTTGACAAGTCATGACCTGACGAATAGTTTGAGTCCATGGAGACATTCATCGGTCGGCACAAGGAGTTGTCCGCCCTTGAGGCAGCCTTCGGCGCAAAAGGGAGCGGCCTGATCCCGATCTACGGGCGGCGCCGCGTCGGCAAGAGCGAGCTCATCCGCCGGTTCTTCCGCGGAAAGCGGGGCGTCTATTTCGTCGGGAAGCGGGCCCCCGGCCCCCTCCTGGTGAGCGAGTTTCTGCGAGAGGCCGCCGTGGCCCTCGATGAGCCCCTCCTTGCCTCCTACGCGGCCAGGTCGTGGAAGGACGCGCTGGAGGTCGTGGTCGACCGGGGGAAGGGGCGCGGCAAGCTCGTCGTCGCGCTCGACGAATTCCAGTGGATCGTGGATTCGAGCCCGGACCTCCCGAGCGTGCTCCAGGAGCTGTGGGACCGGCGCTGGAGCCGCGGCAACGAGGTCCTCCTGATCCTCTGCGGCTCGTACGTGGGCTTCATGGAGCGGGAAATCCTGGGGCGGAAGAGCCCGTTGTTCGGTCGGCGGACCGCCCAAATCCTGGTAAAGCCCTTCGGGTACGAGGAGGCGGCACTCTTCCACCCCGCCTATTCCACGGTGGACCGCGCGAGGACCTACTTCGTCTGCGGTGGCGTGCCTCTCTACCTCCGCGCCTTCTCCGACGACCGGTCCGTCGAGCACAATATCGCCGCGAACTTCCTCGACGAATACGCAGCCCTGTACCGCGAGCCCGAGTTTCTGCTGCGTGAAGAGCTGCGCGAGCTGGCTTCCTACGACGCCATCCTCGAGGCCCTCGCGAACGGCGCCACCTCCGCCACGGAACTATCGAGGCGCACGGGCGTCGGGAACCGCGCGCTGCACTACTACCTCAAGCAGCTCGTCGAGCTCGGCTACGTCGCGAGACGATTCCCGTTGACCGGACGTCCGCCCGCCCCGCGGCAGGTCCGCTTTTCCCTGGAGGACCCACTCCTGCGGTTCTGGTTCCGATTCGTCTTCCCGAACTCGAGCTTCGTCCAGCAGGCGGGGGGAGCCCGCGCCTTCGCAGAGCGCGTACGGCCCGGACTGGATGCGTATTTCGGCCTGTGCTTCGAGCGCGTGTGCCGCGAGGCCCTGCCAGGGCTCTACGCGCGCGAGGGGGTCCAGGCCGGGTACGATGTGGGCGAATACTGGGACCGCGAGGTCCAGATCGACGTGGTCGGGCTGCGACGCGACGGCTGGGTCGACCTCGGGGAGTGCCGCTGGGGGCCGGTGCGGTCCGCGCGGGCGCTGGTCGCTGAACTGGATGCTAGGGTCAGCCGGTACCCGAATCCGAAGGGCGCCACGATCGGGCGCAGGCTCTTCACCCGCGCCCCCGTCGGAGGGCGACGCGACGAGAAAGGGGTCCGCTGGCACACGCTCGAGGACCTGTACCGCTGCTGACGCGCGGCGCCGCAGCTCCAAGGTGAAGCACGCCCCTACGACACCCACTTCGCGGCGTCGCGGGCCCAGTAGGTGAGGATGAGGTCCGCGCCGGCGCGCTTGATCGAGGTCAGGATCTCGAGCGCCGTGCGCTTCTCGTCGATCCAGCCGCGGGCCGCCGCGGCCTTGACCATCGAGTACTCGCCGGAGACGTTGTAGGCCGCCACGGGGACGTTCGTCGCCGCGCGAACGGCTGAGATGATGTCGAGATAGGAGAGCGCCGGCTTCACCATGACCATGTCCGCACCCTCGGCGACGTCCGCAAGGGCTTCGCGGAGCGCCTCGCGCGCGTTCGCCGGGTCCATCTGGTAGGTCGTACGGTCGCCGAACTTCGGGGGGGACTCCGCCGCGTCGCGGAACGGGCCGTAGAAGGCGCTTGCGTACTTCGAGGAGTAGGCGAGGATCGCTGTCTCCGCGTGCCCCGCCTCGTCGAGAGCGGAGCGGATCGCATTCACCATGCCGTCCATCATGCCGCTCGGGGCCACCACGTCCGCGCCGGCCTCCGCCAGCGAGCACGCCGCGCGGCCGAGGAGCTCCAGCGTGCGGTCGTTGTGGACGTCCATGACGCCGCGGCGCTCGGCGATCACGCCGCAGTGGCCGTGGTCCGTGAATTCGCAGAAGCAGAGGTCGGCGATGACCACGGTCTGAGGCGCCTTGTCGCGGATCGCGCGGATCGACTGCTGCACGATCCCGTCCGCCGCGATTCCCTCCGTGCCGAGGGCATCCTTCCGCGAGGGGATCCCGAAGAGGATCACCGCAGGGACGCCGAGGGAGAGCGTCTCCTTCACGTCGGGGATGAGCTGGTCGATCGAGAGCTGGAAGACGCCCGGCATCGAGGGGACCTCGCGCCGCTCCCCCTCCCCCGGGCGGACGAAGAAGGGCTGGATGAAGTCGTCCGGCGAGAGCGTCGTCTCGCGGACCATGCGGCGGAGCCCCTCCGTGCGGCGGAGGCGGCGATAGCGATGTTGTGGAAAGGACATGCGTGATTCCGCGAAATCGCGACGCCCTTACGGGCGTCACCCCTCCGCGCCCTTACGGGCGCGACTCCAACGCGCCCTTACGGGCGCGACTCCATCAGGCAAACAACTCGATGACGAAGTTCACGATGGGGCTGGAGGAGAACCACTTCGAGGGATTCGCCGCCCGCATCCGTTCGCGCTGCTCCTTGGACGCTTTGTCCAGGATCGACGAGAACTGCGCCTTGTCCTCCCCCGCCTTCTTCTCCCACTGCTCCACCAGGATCTGCACGGCCTCCAGCTCCCCCTTGTCGAACCAGATCCCGTGGGCGCGGCACTTGTCGAGCACCACGCCGCTCGCCCCCGCGTAGTTGTACCGCTCCATCGGCCCCTCGCACTTCGGGCAGGCCAGCTCCGACGCGAGGGCCTCCTTCCCGACCACCACCTTGTCCGTCACACCGCGGATCGCGTCGATCTCCGCGCGGGTGAACGTCTTCTCGCGCGACGCCTTGATCGCAGCGAGTTCCCCCTCGTCCAGCCAGCTCCCCTCGCAGCGGACGCACGTGTCGATGCAGACCCCCTCGTACCACGACGTCTTGCACTCCCCCTTGCAACGCGGACAGTTCATGGTCGCTTCCTCCCCTCGAAACTCCGGACGATCGACGAAACCAGCGACGGGATCGTCGCCTCCCGCGCCTCCACGTGGACGCGGAAGCCAAGCTCCCGGAGCGTCCTCGACGTGACGGGCCCGATGCTCGCAATCCTGGCTCGCGCGAGCACGCGCTTCGCGCGCGAATGCCCCAGCCGCTCGACGAGGTTTCGCGCCGTCTGGGAACTCGCGAACGTCGCGACGTCCGGAGGGCGCCCCTCGAGGCCCAGGATGTCCTCCTCGGTGATCCGCGCCGGGCGGATCCGGTACGCCGTCACCTCGTCGACGACCGCCCCTGCGGCGACAAGCCCCTCCGCCAGCTCCGGGTTCGCCAGGTCGGCGCGCGGCAGCAGGAATCGCTTCCCGCGCGCCCCTCGGAGCGCCTCGACGAGCCCCTCCGTCGTGAACTCCCTCGGCACGAGGTCCGCACGGAGCCGCGCCGCCCCGAGCGCCGCCGCCGTCCCGGGCCCGATCGCCGCGATCGAGAGGCCCGCCAGCGCCCGCGCGTCCTTCCCGCACGCCGCGAGGCGCTCGAGAAACGCCTGGACCCCGTTCGCGCTCGTAAAGACCACCCAGTCGCGCTCCGGGAGGCGCCCGATCGCGCGGTCGAGCGCTGTCCACGACCGCGGCGGGGCGATCTCGATCGAGGGGACCTCCACCGCCTCCGCGCCGGCGTCCGTCAGCAGCTCCGAGAGGCGGCTCGCCTGCGCGCGGCTCCGCGTGACCAGCACGCGCCGCCCGAAGAGCGGCCTCCGGTCGAACCAGCGCAGCGACTTTCGCAGGCCCACCACGCCGCCCACCAGGATGATCGCCGGCGCCGCGATCCCCGCCCGCTCGACGAGTCGCGCGATCGTCGAGAGCGTCCCCGCCGCCGCGCGCTGACGGGGGAGCGTCCCCCACTGCACGACCGCCGCGGGCGTCGACGAGGGCTTCCCCGCCGCCACGAGCGACCGCGCGATCGCCGGGAGCGACGTCACGCCCATGTAGAAGGCGAGCGTCCCGTTCGTCCGCGCGAGGGCGTCCCAATCGATCCGCGAGTCCGCCTTCCCGTCCGCCTCGTGCCCCGTGATGAACGTCACGCACGAGGCGTGGTCGCGGTGCGTCAGCGGGATCCCTGCGTAGGCCGCCACGCCGCACGCCGCCGTCACGCCGGGGACGACCTCGAACGGGATGCCGGCGCGCACGAGGACCTCCGCCTCCTCCCCGCCGCGGCCGAAGAGGTACGGGTCGCCTCCCTTCAGTCGGACGACCGTTCTCCCCTTCCGCGCCTCGCGGACGAGGATCCGGTTGATCTCCGCCTGCGGCTTGGCGTGCGCCCGCGCCCTCTTGCCGACATAGATCCGCTTCGCCAAAGCTGGGGCGTGATCGAGGAGCGACGGGTGCGCGAGGGCGTCGTAGACGACGACGTCCGCGGAGGCGAGGGCGCGCTGGCCGCGGATCGTGAGGAGGCCGGGGTCGCCGGGGCCGGCGCCGACGAGGAGGACCGTTCCGGGGGCGGACCTGGACACGCTACACGAACTTTCCGCGCTTGAACGCGTTCACGGCGGTGGCCATGTCGTCGTGGATCTGGAAGAGCTTGTCGAGCTTGGTCATCGCGAAGACGGCCTTGATCGCGGGCTTGATGCAGCAGAGCCTGAGCTCTCCCTTCGCCTCCACGCAGAGCTTGTGCACGGCGACCAGCTTGCCGAGGACCGCGCTCGAGAGGTATTCCACGTTCTGGAAATTGATGCAGAGCTTGATCCGGTAGGTGTTGTTGACGAGGTTCAGGAGCTCCGTGGCAAACTCCTGCACCGTCGCCTCGTCGAGGATCCGGATCTCGGTGATGAAGGCGAGCGTGATGTCGCCGTACGATTGCGTGAGCAGCCTACTTTTCGGGGGCACTCTCGTTCCTCCGTTTCACCAGGAGAAGCCTGTTGCCGCGGTCGTAGTAATGGACCTCGCTCATGATGCTCTTCATGATCAGGATTCCGCGGCCGTGTTCGAGCAGGAGCGAGTTCGGGTCGTCCGGGTCGGGAAGGGTCGCCGGGTCGAACCCCTTCCCCTGGTCCTCGATCCGCACGCCCCAGACCTCGGGCGTGTGATACAGCGTCACGGTGACCTTCTTGTTCGTGTCGAAGCGGTTCCCGTGCTTGATCGCGTTGACCAGCGCCTCGTCGAAGCACAGGCGGAACATGTGCGACTCGTCCTCCCCCGCGAACCCGTTCCTCGACTTGAGCGCCTCGCAGACGGAGGTCATCACATCCACGCGCGCCATGAGGTCGCTCGGGAACTCGGCCTTGTAGATCTCGGCGCCCGGGTCCGGGGGCCGCTCCTTTTCGATCACGATGCCGAGGCCCATGCGGGTCCGGTCCTCCGCTAGATCGGCTTGACCACCACGAGCGTGACGTCGTCCTTGGGCGTCACCGCGCCGAGAAAGCCCATGAGCGCGTCGTGTACCCCTCCCACGACGGCCTGTGCATCCCGCCCCCGTGCGCCCCGCATCGCCTCCCTCATCCGGTCCCGACCGAACGCCTCACCTTCCGCGTTCGGGGCCTCCCAGACCCCGTCCGTCGTCAGCGCGAGGATATCGCCGGGCCCGAGCGGGACCGGGTCGGCGTTCGGGAAGTCCATGTCGGCCATGATCCCGAGCGGCAGCCCCGTGCTGTCCAACTCCACGAAGTCGTCCGTCGACGCCCGGTAGAGCGTCGGCGTATCGTGACCCGCGCTGGAGTAAACCAGGGTACGCGTCTCCGGGTCAAGGATGCCGTAGAGCAGCGTCACGAACCGCCCCGCGTCGAGGTCCCTCGCCAGGAGGTTGTTGAGCGAGAAGAGGACCTTCGCCGGGTCCTGCTCCGAGATGCCGAGCGCGCGCAGGAACGCCCGCGACGTCGCCATGAGGAGCGCGGCGCCGATCCCGTGTCCCACGACGTCCGCGACGACGATCCCGATCTTCCCGCCGGGCAGCGGAAGGTAGTCGTAGAAGTCCCCTCCCGTCTCGTCCGCGGCGATCGAGAGCCCCTTCACGTCGAACGCGGCCGACTCGGGCGCGGTCTTCGGGATGAGCCCCTGCTGGATCTCGCGGGCGATCTCGAGCGACTGCTTCAGCTTCTGCTTGTCGAGGTAGTGCTGCACGAGGCGCTCGTTGTCGAGCGCGATCGCCGCGTGGCTGCCGAGCGCCATGAGCAGCGAGACGTCGTAGTCGCTGAAGACCTCCCCCTGCTTGTTCAGGACCTGGATTACGCCCATGACCTTGTTCTCGTAGGTCAGGAGCGGGACGCAGAGGATCGTCTGCGTCCGGTACCCCGTCCGCTTGTCGACATCCTGGTTGAATCGGGGGTCGGCGTAGGCGTCGGGGATGTTCACCACCTGTTTCGACTCGGCGACGAAGCCGACGATGCCCCGGCCGACGGGGACTCGGATCTCCTTGGTGTCGAGCCCCTGGGCGATCCGCGTCCACAGCTCGTTGCGGTGGTCGTCCAGGATGAACAGGCTGGAGCGGTCCGCGCGGAGGATCTTCGTGGAGGCGTCGGTGATGATGCCCAGAAGGCGGTCGAGGTCCTTCTCGGCGGTGATGGCGCGGGAGACCTCCAGCACCGTCTCCAGGTCCTGGATCTTCTTGTAGATATCGGGAGGGTTCAGGATGCGACTCGTGTCCCCCATGGCGGGCCGGATTCTACCAGGACCGGATCGGTTTGCAAGCGGGGTCCTGATGGCAGGAAACGGCCCGAAACCGTCCATTCTCCGAAACACATGTTCACGCGGATGCACATTCGCAGATCGTCGATCGAGGAAAATTGACCGGATCGACGTAGGGCGTTGCCGGTGGCCCCGGATCGGCGATCTTCACTCTTGTGCGGCGTCCCCGCTGACGAAGTTGGGCGCCGATGGAGGGGCCCGGACGCCGGTTCTTGTACACCGGGGTGATCAAGAGCGATGATAGCCAGAATGCCAGCAATCTAGATGAACTCGCATAACCATTGTATGCACAATGATATGCGTGTCATTCATGCATTCGGTTGCGACGTGGCAGACCGCTTGCTGAATGAATACACCAGTGAGCTTGGACCTGTCCGTGAGACGCGCGGACAACCCTCCCTGGGAACGGTGGGTCGCGCAGGACGGGCTCAAGGGTTCCCCTAACGATGGCCGTCCCCTCCCTTTGCCCTGAGTGCGCAGGGGTAACCTCGTGGTTATCCCTGTGCACCGAAAACAAGCGGGGCGCCCTGGAAACAGGGCGCCCCGTTCCACTTTAAGCCCGCAGGGCTAGTGTCCGGGCTTCCACGCCTCCTTGTTCCCCTCCCACCAAGCCCCCCACCCCTCGATGGCCGCGGACCTGCGCTCGGCCGGGTACCAAGCGTTGTAACCGCCGTCCCGCCCCGTCAGGCCCAGGAGGCTGTACGAGGCGTGGTACCGGGCCATCGGCTCCTCGTCCCCCAGGAGCCCAATGAGGATCGGAATGCTCCCCGCCTCCGGAAACCCCTCCAGCGCAACGGCCACCGCGCATCGGACCACCTCGTTCGCGTCCGTCGACATCATGAGCAGCGTACCGAGGTTCGCGGGGTCGGCGAGCCTCGCCCACCCGAAGGCCGCGTAGGCCCTCACGAGGTCGTCCGCATCCTCGCTCGCCTGGCGGAGGAACTTCGGCGCACCGACCGGGAGACGCGTGGCAACGAACCAGCAGAGGTTGCGGCGGTAGATCTCCCCCTTCTGGGGGAACGGATCGAGGATCGCGCGGGTCCCCTCCGATGTGCGCAGCAAGATGGAGAGCGTCCTCGCGTTGTCGTCCGACAGGTTCGTGGTCGGCTCGACCTGCGTGTTCACATACCAGGCAACCATCTCGCGCCCGTCGCACTCCTTCACGAACGCCGCGGTCTTCTCCGCGAGCAGTTCGGGCGAGGCGTCCCAGTGCCCCGAGTCGAGGAGGAGTTCCTTCACGCGGTTCCTCACCTCGAGGTCGGGGGACTTCATGCGCTCGGCGAGGAAGGCGACGATCGGCTTCCCCGATTCGAGGGCATTCGAGATGGCCATCGAGGCCCGCTCGCGGACCTCCCAGTCGTCGTTCCCGAGGCGTTCGAGGAGCTGGTCCAGCTCGGCCTTCTCGGCGTCCGAGAGCCCCTCGTCGGCCCACGCCAGGCCCAAGGCGAGCAGGAAGGTAAGGAGATACTTCATGCGCGGAATCGTGCCACGTCGCACGTGGAAAAGCCAACGGAGATTACACGGGCGCGGCGTGGTTTACTGAGGTCGCAGGAGACCCCATCCGGGCCCGTCTCCAACCTATTGTTCTATCACAGATTGCATTCGCGCCAGATTCCGTGGAGGTGGCAGGGGGCTTGCTGACTTGATACATGCTTATTGAGCCTTGAACGTTTACTGTGCCCCCTGACCGGGGGTGGTCCTCCTGTGGCGAAAGCCGGGACCACCCCCGATTCTTTTTAACGGGGCTCAGTCCCGCCGCGCCGCTGCGAGCAGTCCCCACGCGGCCACATAGATGACCACGCCCGTCCAGAAGGCCGCTGAGATGCCGAACGTGAGCGAGAGGACCATCGAGACCACCGAGGCGCAGACGCTCGCCGCGCCGTTTACTCCGTAGAACCACGCCAACGGCGCGCCCTCGCGCCTCCCCGAGATTCCCATCGCGAGCGGGAAGGGGAAGCCCATGAAAAAGCCGATCGGCAGGAGGCACTCGAGCGAGATCCAGACCCGCGCGAGCGTCGACGCCCCCGCGTACTCCGCGAGCACGCGCGGCGCGAGGACGCCGAACGCGGCCAGGAGCACGAGGAGCGGCACGAACGCGATCGCGAGCATCGGGCGCTCCCGGCGGGCGAGCGCCCCCGACGCGAAGCTCCCCACCCCGCTCGAAACGAGCAGCCCGAAGAGCACGACCGACAGACCGTAGATCGGGTGGCCGAGGAACAGGATCAGCCTCTGCATCTGGCTGATCTCGACGAGCATGAACGCCACGCCGATCGCGACGAAGAAGAGAGCCCACGTCCCGCGGCGGGGAAAACTCCGCTGTCCGCGTCGCGACAGCACCCAGAGCGGAACGACGATGAACAGGGCGGCGAGCACCAGCGTCACGACGAGGAGGGCCCCGAGCACGCGGTTCGCCCGGCTTTCCGCGAAGTCCTGCCTCGTGGCGAGCGGCGAGAGGAGGTCGCTCAGGCGCTGCATGTGGAAGTAGAACGGCCGGTCGTCCGTCGGAGGGGAGAGGTCGATCCCGAGCTCCGCCTCCAGCTCCGCCGCGCTCCCCGTCTCCGCGATCCGCTCGAAGAGCGGGTCCCGTGCGTGCCCCGGCGCGAGGTCGACGACGAAGCCCATCTCCTCCATCTTCGCGACCCACGCGTGGACCGCATCGCGGTCGAGCGGCCTCCGGGACAGGAGCATCGTCCCGCAACCGGCGAGCGCCGAGCCGGGCGGGCGGTCCCGGTGCACCGAGAGAAGGTGGAGGCGGGGATCGGCGACGCCGAGGTCCTTCAGCGTCGCGGCCCCGAGCGCAAGCAGGCGCCACATCTCCGCGGGGAACTCCGCCGGGTGCCAGCGTGTAATCGAGAGGACGCCGCGGTCCGTCAGGTGGTCGTGGAAGAGGGTGATTGCCTCTTTCGTGTAGAGGCTGTTCTCGGTGAGGACGTACGCCCCCGCGCTCGAAGCGGCGGCCGTGTCGGTGAGCGACATCACGATGAGGTCGAAGCGCTCGTCGGTGCGCGCGGTCCAGCTCCGCGCCTCGTCGTTCACCAGGCGCACGCCCGGGAGGCGGTCGAGCGGCCCCGTGAAGCTGCCGAAGGCGTCGAGGTCGGCCTCGAGGATCGCCTCGTTGATCTCGACCCCCGTCGCCGACTTCTGCCCGAACGCGATCGCGGTGAGCAGGTCCCGCCCGCCCCCGACGCCGAGCGAGAGGACGCTCGCGTCGCGGACCAGGTGGTGCCCGACGGCGGTGATGTCCCACTTGAGGAACTCGACGTCCTTCGGGTCCCCGGTCCACCGGGTCAGCCAGGTCGCCGCGCCGCCGTCGATGTCCATGTACATCTGATCGACGGGCGGCTGCTTCGGCATCGCCGGGGCCCCTCCCCAGAGGGCGGGCTCCGAGGGCCCCAATTTCTGCACGCGGATCCGCGAGAAGGCGTTCCACCGCTCCCAGGTGGGGACCGGCGCGCGGCCCCCCCACATCTTGTCCCAGTAGATTCGCGCCATGGAGAAGCGCGTGTTGGCGAGGAGGAGGACGCCGAGGGCCACGGTCGCGACGATGGCCCTGCCCCTGGCCCGGTCGTCGCCCGACGCGAGCACGAGGGCGGAGAGGCCCGCGACCACGGCCATCGCGAGGGCCGCGGAGGGGCCGTCGAGGGCATCGAGCATCGGCACGACGAGCGCGCACCCGAGCGCGGCGCCGACGAGGTCGACGGCGTACAGGCTTCCCGCGTGGGTCGGGTGGGCGCGGAGGACGAGCGACGTGAGCGCGCCGCAAAAGAAGAACGGAACGGCTTCGATCAGGTAGGTCAAGGCGAGGATGACGGTCGCCTGCGGCGTCTCGGGCGACTTGAACGGGATGCACACCGCGGCAAAGACGGCGACCGCGGCGCCGGGCCCGAACCAGAGCGCGACGTTCCGCAGGAGCCTCGCGTCCCCCTCGGGACCGCCGCGCCCCGCGAGGAACTCGACCGCCACGGCCCCCGCCGTGATCCCGAACATCGCGATCGAGACGGCGACGAAGGCGAAGTGGTACCACGACGTGACGCTGAAGATGCGCGTCAGGATCAGCTCGAGCGCGACGCTCGCGAGCGCGGCGAGGAAGAGGCCAAGGTACTTCGAAGGGGCCGGTCTCATAGAGCGGGAGAGGATACCAGTCGGACGAGAAAGCGAGAAGCGATAGGCACAAGGTTCGCGCCTCCTGCCGCAAGTCCTCGCAGCTTGCCCGTCCGATCTCGGTGTGGTAGCGTGGCGCCGTCCAGCCTGGAACCTGCGCATGCCCGACCCCAAAGGCCAGCCTCCGCCCCCGGACCCGAGATCCGAGGCGATGCCGACGGTCATCGCGCCGCTCTCGGCCGACCCGAACCCCGCTTCCTCCCCTCCCCAGCCCGCGCCGCAGGGCAGCCCGTTCGGGCGCTACACGCTGCTCGACGAGCTGGGACGCGGCGGCATGGGGGTCGTCTGGAAGGCGTGGGACTCCCAGCTCTTTCGCGTCGTCGCCCTCAAGCTCATTCGCCCCGACTCCGCGTGGGGCGAGGAGGGCGTGGAGCGATTCGCGCGCGAGGCGCGCCTCGCCGCCAGGCTCCGCCACCCGAACATCGTCCCGGTGCACGACGTCGGGGTCCAGGACGGTCAGCACTACTTCACCTCGGACTTCATCGCCGGCCAGACCCTGGACGACGTCCTGAGTTCCCCGGTGCCCGTCCGCCAATCGATCACGTGGGTCCGCCAGATCGCCGACGCCCTTGGATACGCTCACGCGAACGGCGTCGTCCACCGCGACGTGAAACCGGGCAACATCCTCGTCGACGAGCGCGGCCAGCCGTACATCATGGACTTCGGCCTCGCGCGCGAAGTGGCGGCCGGGTCCGGGATGACCCTGAGCGGACAGTTCATGGGGACACCCGAGTACATGTCCCCCGAGCAGGCGATGGGCCGCACGTACGCGGCGGGGCCGGCCTCGGACCAGTTCTCGCTCGCCGTCATCCTGTACGAGATCCTGACCGGCCGCGCCCCCTTCGAGGGGCCGGACCTCCGCGAGCTCCTGAACGCCATCGCGGAGACCGATCCCGTCCGCCCGTCGCGCCTGAGCGCCCGCATCCACGCCGACGTGGAGACGATCTGCCTGAAGGCGCTCGAAAAGGACCCATCACGCCGGTACGCGACGATGGCGGAGTTCGCGTCGGACCTGGGACGGTACCTGGACGGGGAGCCGATCCTGGCGCGCCCCCTCCCGCGTGCGGCGCTCCTCCTGCGGAAGGCCTGGAAACACCGCGCCATCGTGCTCCCCTCCGCCGTCGCGCTGGCGCTGGTCTTCGCGTGGGCGGGCTGGTCCGTCGTTTCCTCGCGGAGGTTCGATGAGGTACGGGCCGGGGAGGCCCGTGCGCGGGCCGAGGCCGCGCGGGCCCAGGAGGCCCTCGCGAAGGCGCCGTTCGTCCTCTCGGTCCTGCGCCGCTTCGCCGACCTCTCCGGCACGCTGCGGACCATCGAGGCCCTCCGCTACGACGCCCGCCTCGATCCCGCGGAGCGGAGGCGGCGCGCGGCTGAGCACTGGGGCCCCGTCCAGGCGTTCATCGACGGCACGCCGTCCGACCCCGCCTCCCAGGCGACGATGAAGGCCCTCGCCGGCTGGGCGATCGTCCTGGCGGGAGACCCCAAGAGCGGCGAGGAGTGGATGTGCGAGGCCTCCTCCATCGATCCCCAGGTCCCCTTCGGCCCGGTCCTCCGCGCGATGGTCCTTCTCGCGTCGTATGTAGGCGAACAGCGTCTTCCCGCCATCCGGGGGAGCCTGACAACCGGGGTGACGTTCGGGGAGGCGCCGCGCGAGACGCCCCAGCAGGCCGCGCTCAGGGACCGCCTGCGCCCGCTCCTCGAGGCGGCGGCCGCGGCGACGCTCTGGGGGAAGCAGGAGGCCGACGCGTTCCGCGCCGCGCTGGAGGGGATGCGTGCGCTGCACGACGGCGACCTCGCGCGAGCCGACGAACAGCTCGGAAAGGCGATCGACGCGGACGAGGTCCGTCCCTTCTCCACCGCGCTGCACGTCGCGCGCACCCAGGTCCGGTACCTGCGCAAGGACTTCGCGGGCGCGCGCGAGGACCTGGATGCCGTGGAGGACGTGATGGCGGGCACCACGGACTACTGGATCCGCGCCGGCATGGTCTCGCAGGGAGAGGGAGACGAGCGCGCGGCGATCCACGAGGACCCGATCCCGTCGTACCAGCGGGCCGTCCAGGAGCACCGCGAGGCCGCGAAGCTGGAGCCCGGGTCGTCGGGCCATCGCACGAACCTGGCGAACGCCCTGGCGAGCCTCGCCGAGGCGCGCGCCGCGCGCGGGGAGGAGCCGTGGGAGGAGTTCCGACGGGCGCTCTCGGAGCACGACCTCGCGGTGGAGTGCTCCCCCTCTGATCCAGGCCCCCTGGCCGCCCGCGCGCGGACGCGGGCCTCGCTGGCCGTCGCGGAGGACGCGCGCGGCGGTGACCCGCTGGAGGGCCTCTCCCGCGCGGTGGCCGACGCCACGGAGGCGCTGCGCCTGGACCCCGGATCGGTCGGCGCCCTCAGGGCCCGGGCCTTTGCCCACGCCGCGGCCGGCCGCGCGCAGGCGGAGCGGGGGATCGACCCACGAGAGGAGCTGACGCTCGCAATCGCGGACCACGACGGGGTCCTTCGCCTCGAGCCCGGGAACGGGGTCACGATCGCGGACCGCGCCAGCGCGCGGCTGACCCTCGCGCGGTGGGACATCTCCAGGGGAGCCGATCCGCGCGACGGCCTCGGGGCGGTGATCGAGGATCTCGGACCTGCCGAAGCGAAGGGCGCGCCGACGGCGTGGACTCGCAGGATTCGCGCCCTCGTTCGCCAGGACCAGGGGGACTGGGAGGCCCGCAACGGCGACGACCCGCGGGAGTCGTACCGCGCGGCCATCGCGGAGTTGGACGAGGCGGTCCGCCTCGACCCGAAGTACGCGCCGGCGTTCGCCGATCGGGGGAACGCCCGCCGCGCCCTCGGGGAGGCCGACGCGGCGCGCGGAGGGGACCCGCGCGAGGCGTTCCGTGCGGCGATCGCGGATTGCGACGCGGCGCTGGGCTTGGACCCGGGCCATGTGGAGGCGCTGAACCACCGCGGCACGGCCCAGGTGCGCCTCGCGGAGTCCGAAGGGGCGCGCGGCGAGGACCCGCGCGAGGGGCTCCGCCGCGGGATCGACGACTACGACCGGTTCCTCCAACGGACCCCGGGGCACGTCGCCGTCCTGTCGAACCGCGGCGTCGCGTGGCGCAGGCTCGCGGAGGCCGATGCGGCGCGCGGGCAGGACGCGACGGACGCCTTCGGCCGGTCGGTGGCCGATTGCACGGCGGCGCTGGAGCTGAACCCCTCGTCCGTCCTCGCCCTGATCGCGCGGGGAAATGCCCGACTGGCCGCGTCCCGCGTGGACGCGGAGCGCGGCCTCGACCCGCGCCCCGCCTGCGAACTCGCCGTGGCCGACTTCGACGAGGCCCTCCGCCAGGCCCCGAACGATCCCAACGCGTTCATGAACCGCGGAAGCGCTCACTACCAGATCGCGCAGGCCTCGCTGATGCGCGGGCAGGACCCGCGCGGAGAGTGTCGCGCGGCGATCGCCGACTACACCGAGATCCTGGGCCGACAGAAAGAGGACGCCACGGCGTTCTTCAATCGGTCGAACGCCTGGCGGCTCCTGGGCGATGGGGAGAGGGCGTGCTCGCAGGACCCGCGGGAGAGCTACCGGAAGTCGATCGCCGACATCGACGAGGCCCTTCGCATCCGTCCCCACGACCCGACCGTGCTCACGGGCCGGGCGGCGTCCTGCACGAGGATGGGTCAGGCGCTCGCCGAGCAGGGGCAGGACCCGCGAGAGAGTTACCAGGAGGCGGTGAAGTCGCTCGACGAGGCGGTCCAGCGGGACCCGACGATCTTCGGGATCTGGTCGAACCGCTCCGTGACGCTGCGGTACATGGCGGAGGCGGAGGCGGCGCGCGGGGTTGATCCGCGCGCGACGTTCGAGCGCGCCGTGGCGGACGCGACCGAGGCGCTTCGGCGAAACCCCGCCGAGGTCAACGCCCGGCTGGCCCGCGCGTTGGCCCTGCTCGGCCTGGGGAGGACCGAGGCGGCGGGCGGGGCCGACGGGGGCGACCGGTACCGGGCCGCGATCGAGGACTGCGACGCGGCCGTCGCGCGGAACCCGTCGATGTGGTCCGCCTTCGTCGCGAAGGGGCGGGTGTGCGACGCGATGGGGAGGCCGCGCGACGCCGTGGAGGCCTACCGCGCCGCGTTGCGCGTCGGTCCGTCGTATCCGGAGCTGCAGACGCTGCTGGCCGCCGCCGAACGCGCGGCCGAGCTGGAGCCAGGCGAGGGGAAGTGAGCGGAGGTCATCGCTTCTTGGCGGAGTCGGCGGGAGCGCCGGCGCCCCCTCCTCGTCCGCAACCGCCAGGGCGTCACAGACGTTGACCTCGTCCATCGTTCCCTCGCGCACCACGGTCCCTCGCCGGTCGACCACGAAGATCCACGGGCTCTTCGAGGTGTACAACTCGAGCGAAACGTCCTCTTCCTCGTCGAGGAGGATCGAGAACCGCATCCCGGCCGCGCGCGCGCGGTTTTCCGCGTTGAACTACCAGTCGGCGTGTTTCTCCTTCTCCGCGTTCGAGGTGATGACGTGCAGCTCGTGGAGCCGCTCGCCGAGCGTCTCGGTGAACCAGTGGCACCGGTCCATGAAATCGTTGTACGGGCCGTTCCCCCGGTAGCTCCCCAGCGTACAGACCGTCAGGAGCTGCCCGGCCCCCATCCGCTTGAGGGTCCGCGAGAAGGAGACCTCCTGCCCGCTCGCGCCGAGGACGGGGAGGCCATGGTCTACCGGAAGCGCTTTCCCCTGGTAGGCGCGCCCGGGCGGTCCTTGGAGTCGCCCATGCAAGGGCGCGGGGGGGGGACTCCCGGAAGAATGTGGAACACGGGGCGCCAGCCAGGAGGGGTGCCACGGGTATGCCGGACGGGCCTCGCTGCCGTCCTGGAATTTTCCGGGCGTCATCGGACCCTTGGTCGGCGGCGCGAGAGACCCTACAATCCACCCTGGCATGCGAACCGTCGCCCGAGTCCTGATCCTGGTCGCCCTCCTGTCCCTCCGCGCCGTCCCCGAGGGGGGCGTCGACGTGCGGGCCTTCCTTCCGGGAGCCACGCTCGCCTACGTCGAGCTCACCTCTCTCCAGGACACCTGGCAGCGCCTCAAGGCCCTCTCGATCGAGGGGCTCACGGACGACGAGCGCGCGCGCCGGGAGAAGCTGATCGCCGACGCGCGGGACGCCCTGATCAACATCGCCAGTGACCGAGCGGGGCTCTCCATCGGCCCGCTGCTCGGTGAGATCGACGCGCTGCGCTGGGCCCTCCTGTCGCTCGAGAGCGTCGACGGGCGGCTCCGCCCGCACATGGTCTTCGAGGTCGAGACGAGGACGCCGGGGTTCCTCGAGTCGTCCCTCCGCGAGATCGTCGGCGACCGCTTCCGCGGGGAGTGCGAGGTCCAGGGGTTCAAGGTGTACGAGGTCTGGGTCGGGATGACCGACCCGCGCGTCGATTCGCTCTACGCAGCGGTCCTCGGGACGGCCGCGGTCCTCTCGACGCGCAAGGAAGACCTGGAGACGGTGCTCGCGAGCGTCCGCGCGGGGGGCGCGAGCCCGAGCCTCCTCGACAACCCGCACTTCAAGGCGGCCCAGGCGAAGGGCGGCGATCGCCCCGTGCTGCTCGGGTTCGCCGACGCGCAGGGGATCGCCGGCGCGTGGCTCGCGGGGATGGACCGCGCGCGGCGGATGGACTGGGACAAGTACGAGTCGTGGTTCGGCTACCGCTCGCTGACGACGGTCTCGCTCGTCGGGCGGATCGAGAAGGACCTCGCGTCGTTCTCGCTCTCCGCGGGGATCGGCGAGGGGGCCGAGCTCTACCAGGCGATCCGCCAGGAGCCCGCCGAGACGGACGCGCTCCGCCTCTTCCCCCCCGACGCGCTGAACGTCGACGTCATCCTCCTGCACGAGCCGTCGAAGCTGTGGCAGCGGCTCTCGGCGTTCCTCAAGGGGCGCCTTTCGATCATCGATCCGGACGCCGGCGAGGAGACCTTCGACAGCGGCGTGATGGAGGTGGAGGAGATGATCGGGGTGACGGTCCCCGAGGTCCTCGACGTGCTTGGCGAGGAGGTCGCCCTCGGCGTGCTCAGGACGCCCGGGGAGAAGACGAGCGAGCGGGACATCGTCCTCGCGTTCCAGATCACGGAGAAGGCGGCGGCGGAGCGGGTCCTCGAGCTGGTGAAGAAGGGCGAGTTCGTGAAGGACTACCTCGACGAGGGGGACCTCGTGAGCGAGGAGTACCAGGGGGAGACGCTCCGGTACACGAAGGCGGAGGGCAGCCTGTCGTACGTGGTGCTGGACCGGTACATCGTCCTCGCGCTCGACCTGGGGCGGCTGAAGCGGGTCGTGGACACCTACAAGTCGGGCGAGCACGTCGGGCTGTCGCCGCTCTTCCTCGACGCGCGAAAGGCGGTGACGTGGCCGGCGAGCAAGATGGTCTACGCGAATCTCTCGGGGCTGTTCGAGCTCCTCCTGACGCAGTTCTTCGACGAGACGCCGGAGGAGTTCAAGAAGGGGACGGCTGAGGGCGGGATCGTCCTCGTCACGGTGGAGAGGGAGGGGGAGCTGTCGATCGAGGCGGGGCTGGGGCTCAAGGGGGCGAGCGCGGCGGCGGCGACGGCGCTCGGGTACGCGGTACCGAGGCTGATCGAGGCGCACCAGGAGGAGCTCCGCTCGCGGTGCATGGGGCGGCTGGAGGTCCTGGGGGCGCGGGCCCGCGACTGGGCGGACAAGCACGAGGGGATGTTTCCGCTGGCGATCGACGAGCTGGGGCTGGAGGCGGACGCGCTCCGTTGCGAGGCGGACGGGCGGGCGCCGCCGGAGGGCTCGGACCGCGTGGTAAGCTACCGGTACGTCCCGGTGGCGAAGGGGGCCCCGACGACGATCCTCTTCTTCGAGGAGAAGGGGGTCCACCCGGGCGGGCGAACGGTGGTCACAGCCTCGGGCGAGGCGGAGTTCGTCCTGGAGGAGGTCATCCGCCCGCAAATGAGGCTTCAGCTCAAGGGACAGGTTGAGCTCCTCGACAAGTGGATCGGCCGGGCGGAGGCGAGGCTCGCCGAGGCCTCCGAGGAGGAGCGGCCCTCGATTGAACGCGAGAAGGCGTCGCACGAGGCGCGCAAGGCGGCTCTTCAGGTTTTGCAGGATGAATTCCGGTAGGCATCCCCTGTACGGGCGACCCGAAGGGTCGCCCTCGGCTGATCCGTCAAACGCGCCCATGTTGGTGAAGGAGGAGAGGTAGTGAACTTCCAGCAGATCATCCTGGAGCTGAACCGGTACTGGGGGGACTACGGCTGCCTGATCGCGCAGCCGTACGACGTGGAGAAGGGGGCGGGGACGTTCAACCCGAACACCTTCCTGCGGGCGCTGGGTCCCGAGCCGTGGAAGGCCGCGTACGTGGAGCCCTGCCGCCGTCCGACGGACGGGCGGTACGGGGAGAACCCCAACCGGCTGCAGCACTACTACCAGTACCAGGTGATCGTGAAGCCCTCCCCCGACGACGCGCAGGAGCTGTACCTGGAGAGCCTGCGGAGGCTGGGGATCGACCTGGTCGCGCACGACGTCAGGTTCGTGGAGGACGACTGGGAGTCGCCGACGCTGGGCGCGAGCGGCCTGGGCTGGGAGGTCTGGCTCGACGGCATGGAGGTGACGCAGTACACGTACTTCCAGAAGTTCGCGAACCTCGAGCTGGAGCCGATTTGCCTGGAGCTGACGTACGGCCTGGAGCGGATCGCGATGTTCAAGCAGCGCAAGGAGAGCGTCTTCGACCTGGAGTGGGCGCCGGGGATCACGTACGCGGAGGTGCACCTCCAGGACGAGATCCAGTACTCGAAGTACAACTTCGAGGTGGCGGACACGACGATGCTGGCGATGCTCTTCGACACGTTCGAGAAGGAGGCGAAGCGGCTGGTGGAGGCGGGGCTGGTGTTGCCCGCGGTCGACTACGTGATGAAGTGCAGCCACGCCTTCAACCTGTTGGATGCGCGCCGGGCAATCGCGGTGGCGCAGCGCGCGGCGTACATTGGACGCGTCCGCGGCCTGGCGCGCCTCTGCGCGGACGGCTACCTCAAGCTCCGCGAGTCCCTGGGCCACCCGCTCCTCAGGAAGGAGGCCGCCCTTGCGCGCTAGCCTCTTGTTCCTCCTCGTGCTGCCCCTCCTTGCGGAGACTCCGACTCCCGACGAGCTGGCGAAGTGGCGCGCGTCGTACACCTACACGCCCGCTCCGTTCGAGGCGACGGAAGAGCCGGTGGCCGCGGACGAGAAGGTGATCCAGACGAGGGTGACCTTCCCCTCCCCCTGCCCGGGCCCCGAGGACTACAACAACACGGTGATTGGCTGGCTCTTCACGCCCACGAAAGAGACGGACCGCGGCGTGGTCCTCTGCCCCATCTGGAAGGAGAAGAAGCCGAGCGCCGAGACGACCGTGGCGAGGCTCCTGGCGAAGAAGGGCTTCAAGGTGCTCGTCCTGGCGATGGCCTACCAGTACGAAAGGGGACCGACGGACCAGCACCCGGGCCAGTGGACGATGTCGAGCGACCTCGACCGCACGGAGCGGGTCTTCTACCAGAGCATCCAGGACGTCTCTCGCGCGGGCGAGTGGCTGCGGACGAAGAAGGGCGTGGCGGAGGGAAAGCTCGGCGTCGTGGGCCTCTCGCTGGGCGGGGCCTTCGCGAGCATCGCCTACTGCGTGGATCCGCAGTTCAAGTCGGCGGTTCTCCTCCTGGCCGGGGGCGACGTCGCGACGATGCTCTGGAGCGACAACGAGGACCTGGAATACGTGAAGCGCGAGCTACGGGACTACCTGCACTACGACCTGGAGAAGCTCCGCGAGCGCGTACGCCCCTTCGACCCGCTGACCTGGGCGACGACGGAGCGTGGTGGCGGCGTCTTCATGCTGAACGCCTCGCACGACGACATCGTGACCCCTGGGGCAAGCGATGCGCTCTGGAAGGCCTACGGCGAGCCGAAGCGCAACGTCGCGACGGGGAACCACAAGACGGTGGGCGCAACGCTCGGCATGCTCTACCTCGACGACGTCGTCCGCCACCTCGACACGCACCTGAGATAGGTGGGGCGGCCTAGGGTGAGAGGGTCCGCCGCGTGTTCGTGCGGGCGCAGAGGTCGACCCAGTGCTCCTTGAGGCGCTTCGCGATGATCGCCGCAAGGCGGGCCATGAAGCGGTAGCCCAGGTCCGTGTGCTCCTCGAAGACCTTGAGGAGCGCGGTCGCATCGAACCAGAGGATCTGAGACCGGTCGAGCGCCTGCGCACCGCCCGTGTAGACCCGCGGCGCGATGACCGACGACCAGCCGAACGGCTCGCGTCGGCCGACGGCGAGGACATTCGCGGTCTCCCCTCCGGGGGACTCGAGCATCACGACGACCCGCCCCGCCTCGAGGAGGCAGAACGCGTTGGCAGGCTCCCCCTGGCGGAAGAGCGTCTCCCCGCCCGCGACCTCGACGCGCTTCCCGCAGGCGGCCATCGCCGCGAGGTCCTCGGTGCGCATCCCCTCGAGGAGTTCGTATCCCTCCAGGTCCGTCCCAGTGAGCGCTGCCACGGTTCCCCCCACGATCGCGACTGGCGGTAGTGCCGCTGATGGTAGCAGCCCCCGTGGTTGGAGGCAAACCTTGACTCACGGCGCGGAAGATGGCATCCGTGGGGTCTCACAGCCACAGGAGGCCCCCATGCTGCGTGCGTTTGCCCTCTCCGTCATCCTCGTCTCCGCGTGCCGCGCCGACGAGGACGTCTGGCGCCTCATGCAGGAGGCCCGCAAGGCCGCGGAGGGGATGGAGGTGCAGCCGCTCGCCGAGGCGCCCGAGTGGGCGAAAGACGAGGCAGCGCCGATCTTCCGGTTCGTACAGTTCGCGGACATCCACCACGGGGATGACCTCAACTTCGCCCGCGCGATCGAATTCACGAACCGGGAGCTCAAGCCCGACTGGGCAGTGCTGACCGGCGACAACCTCTCGGGGCCGTACACCGAGGAGCACCAGCGGCACCTCAAGGACCTGCTGGGGACGCTTTCCTGCCCCTCGTACGTGATGAAGGGGGACAACGACACGCGGGAGTTCGAGAAGGTGTTCGGCTCGTCGCGGTGGTCCTTCGACTGCGGCGGCGTGCACTTTGTCGCGGCGGCGCTCGATTTTGACGCGGAGGGGGCGGGGATCGGGTACATGGACCGCTCGACGTGGAGGTGGCTCCGAGCGGACCTCGAGGAGAACCGTGACCAGCCGACGGTCTTCCTGATGCACGTGAACATCGTCCCGCCCGACTTCCTGGACGCGGCGCGGCTCGGGCTGGAGCTTTCGCGGCGCGGAAATGTGGTCGCGACGCTCACGGGGCACATCCACGACGACCTGGAGTATCGGGTCGGCGGGATCACGCACATCCTCTGCCCCGGGCTCGGACCGCACGAGCGGCACGGCTTCAAGCTCTACGAGGTGCACGCGGACCACATCGCGGTGAAGACGTACGAGGTGGAGGGCGAGGCGTACGTCTTCGCGAACAAGTGGCAGCAGATCCCGTTCCCCGAGCGGCTGCGCGCGGACGCGTCGAAGGGGAAGGACGTGGTCGAGTTCGCGGCCGCGGAGCCGCTCCCGACGACGTTCACGCCGGGCCTCACGCGCCTCAGGAACGGCGCCGAGAACCTGATCGGACGCCTCTCCCGCACCCTCTTCGGCTCCCGCGACAAGAAGTAGGCTGACAGCACGTCGTCAACTCGGCCGACGGCGGCGGATTCTCTGGATGACGGCGTCGAGCTTGGAGAGGAACTTCGAGCGGTCCTTGGGCGTGAAGGCCGCGGGGCCGCCCGTGACCTCTCCGCTCCCGCGCAGGTGGTCCATGAGCGCCCGCGTGGCGAGCGCCCCGCCGATGGACTCCAGCGTCAGCTCCTGCCCCTTGGAGCCGAGGACGTGGGCGCCCCTCTTCAGGCATCGATCGGCGAGGGGGATGTCCGCCGAGATGGCGATGTCGTCCTCCTGGATGTGCTCGGCGATCCAGTCATCCGCGGCGTCCGCAGACCCCTTCACGACGACAGCCTCGATCCACTCCCGAGGCGGCACGCGCAGGAGGACGTTCGCCACGACGTAGACCTTGAGGCCGCAACGCTCCGCGACGCGGTACACCTCTTCCTTCACCGGACACGCGTCCGCATCCAGGTAGATGTCGAGCACGTCGGAGTCCTATGACGCGGTGAGCGGGACGAGCTGGAACTTCTCCACGTCGACGAGGCCGTGGTCCGTGAGCTTGAGCGAGGGGATCACGGGCAGCGCCATGAACGAGAGCGCGATGAACGGGTCGCGGAGCGTCGAACCGAGCCCGCGGGCCGCCTCGTGGCACGCGTCCATCTGCCTGCGGACAGCCTCGAACGGCTGATCGCTCATCAGCCCCGCGATCGGCAGAGGCGTCAGCGCGAGGACCTTGTCCCCCAGCGCGACCGCCTTCCCCCCGCCCGTCGCCGCGACCGCCTTCGCCGCCGTCATCATGCTCGCGTCGTCAGCCCCCGCGATCACCAGGTTGTGGTGGTCGTGCGCCACCGTGCTCGCGATCGCCCCCCGGCGCAAGCCGAACCCTTGCAAGAATCCGAGCCCCGTCCGCCCCGTCCCCTCGTGCCGCTCGATCACGGCCATCTTCAGGATGTCCCGGTCCGGCGCCGCCTGGACCGCGCCCCCCACGGAGGGCAGGTCCTCCACGATGTGCCTCGTGATGAGCTGATCGGGGACGACGCCGATCACGCGCGTCCGTCGGCCGTCCCCCTCGATGCGCAGGCTCACCTTGTCCCAGGCCACGTTCATCTTGCGCGGGACGTCCCCCGCTCGCGGCCGCCTCGGCCAGTTCGAGGGGTAGCCGCTCCTCGCGACGACCCTCCCCTCCGACCAGACCGTGTCGGCCCTCGGCGCGTCGAGCCTCGAGAACGCCACGAGGTCCGCCCGCCGCCCCGGCACGATCGCCCCGCGGTCCTTGAGGCCGAAGTACTCGCTCGGATTGAACGTCGCCAGCGCGATCGCCCTCACCGGCTCCATCCCCTGCCCGATCGCGACGCGGATCATGTGGTCGATGTGCCCCTCGTCCATGAGGTCCGTCGGCGAGCGATCGTCGGTGCAGAGGCAGATCCGCCGGTCCGTGTTGTCGTCGACGACCTTGATCAGCTCGTGCAGGTTCCGCGCGAAGGTCCCCTCGCGGATGAAGACCCACATCCCCAGCCGCAGCTTCTCGCGGGCCTCGACGACGGTGGTGCACTCGTGGTCCGAGAGGATCTCCGCCGCGACGTAGGCGCAGAGCTGCTTCCCCGTGAGCCTCGGCGCGTGGCCGTCTTTCACGCGATCGCGGAAGACGCGCAGCTTGTCCAGCACATCAGGCGCACCGTGGACGACGCCCGGGAAGTTCATCACCTCCGCGAGGCCGAGCACCTTGGGGTCGGAGAGCAGCGTCGCGAGGTCCTTCGCGAGCAGCCGCGCGCCGCTCGTCTCCATGTCCGTCGCGGGGACGCACGAGGGGGCCATCACGCGCACGTCGAGCGGCAGGTCGCGCGCGTTGTCGATCATGAAGCGGATCCCCGCCAGGCCGAGCACGTTCGCGATCTCGTGCGGGTCGCAGACGACCGTCGTGGTCCCCCTCGGAACGACCACCCGCGCGTACTCGTCCGGCGGGACCATGCTGCTCTCGATGTGGACGTGGGCGTCGATGAACCCGGGGCAGAGGTAGGTCTCCTGCAGGTCCTCGACCGCCTTTGCCTCATAGTCGCCCAGCCCCGCAATCCGCCCGCCGACGATGGCGACGTGCGTTTCAAGGATCTCGCCCGTAAAGACATTCACGACCCGGGCGTTCTTGATGAGCAAGTCCGCGGGCGCCTCGCCCCGCGCAACCCGAAGCAGGTCCTGCAGCTCCATGGTGGCTCTCCCCCGTCCCGAGACCGGATCCTAGGCGCTCGCGGCGGCGGCGCAATCCTTTTCTCCGGCTGAACCGGAACCAGACGGGTCCGTTCATTCCTCCACACATCTCGCAAGGGGGTCCACATGCGGAAGGCGTTCCTTCTCCTGTTGTGCGTCAGCGCCCTCGCCTTCGCCAAGCGCGATGTCTCCCAGGGCACCCTCGTCGGAGGGGAGAAGCTCGACCTCGAATTCCCGCTCGAACGGACCGACGTCAAGGCCTCCATCGCGGCCGGCGTCGCCTCCGTCGAGGTCACCCAGGTCTTCCGCAACCCGTCCGACAAACCGATCGAGGCGATCTACCAATTCCCCCTGCCCAGCGACGCCTCCGTGAGCGACCTGTCGGTCCGCTTCGGCGAACGCACCATCCGCGGCGTCATCAAGAAGCGCGAGGAGGCCCGCGCCGCCTATGAGGAGGCCAAGTCCAAGGGCCAACTCGCCTCCCTGCTCGACCAGGAACGCCCCAACATCTTCACGCAGTCGCTCGCGAACATCCTCCCGGGCGAGACGATCCACGTCACCATCCACTACTTCGCCCCGCTCGCGATGTCCGACGGCGCGTTCGAGTTCGTCTTCCCGATGGTCGTCGGGCCCAGGTACCTGCCCCAGGGAATGGACAAGCAGGAGGTCGCGCGCCTCGAACCGCGCCACCTCGCCGAGGGTCAGCGCACCGGTGCCGACATCTTGGTCGAGGTCGACCTCGACGCGGGCCTCCCGATCCGCGACCTCCAGTCCAAGTCGCATGAGATCGACGTCGATCGCAAGGGAGACGCCCGCTCGGTCGTGAAGCTGCATCCGACCGACACGATCCCGAACAAGGATTTCTGCCTCCGCTGGAAGGTCGCCGGCGATCGGCCGGAGGCCTCGTTCCTCGCCCGCCGCGGGCCCGAGGGAGGCTTCTTCACGCTCACGGTCCACCCCCAGGCCGCCCCCGCGGCTGCGGAGGTCATGCCGCGCGAGCTGATCTTCCTCGTCGACACCTCTGGCTCCATGAACGGCGCGCCCCTCGACAAGGTCAAGGAGGCCATGAAGCGCTGCCTCGCGGCACTCGACCCGAGGGACGCCTTCGGCGTGATGAACTTCTGCGACGACGTCACCTCGCTCTCGGCCAGCCCGCTCCCCGCAACCGCGGAGAACGTGAAGAAGGCCGTCGAGTACGTCGAGGCGCTCCACTCCGGCGGCGGGACCTCGATGCTCAATGGGATCCGCGCCGCGCTCGGGTTCCCGGTCGATGCCGGGCGGGTGCGCCTCGTCTGCCTCATGACGGACGGGTACATCGGGAACGAGGCCGAGATCCTCGCCGAGGTCCAGAAGAGCCTCGGCGCGGGCCGCCTCTTCTCGTTCGGCGTGGGGTCGAGCGTGAATCGCTACCTCCTCGAGGAGCTGGCCCGCGTCGGACGCGGCGACGCGCAGTTCGTGCGGCAGGACGAGGACTCCGCGATGGCCGTCGAGAAGTTCGCTCGGCGCGTCGCGAAGCCGTGCGTGACCGACCTCGCGCTCGACTGGGGCGGTCTCGCGGTGACCGACGTCTATCCCAACCCGATCCCTGACGTCTTCGACGGGCGCCCGGTGGTCCTGTATGGCCGCTTCGAGGCCCCCGGCGAGGGGACGCTCTCGCTGCGCGGTCGCCAGGGAGGGAAGGAGTGGAGCCAGCAGGTCGCCGTCGCCTTCCCCGCCGAGGAATGGGGCAACCCGGCCCTCTCCTCGATGTGGGCGCGCGAGCGGATCGCCGACCTGTCGCGGCAGTTGTACGCGAAGCCCGACGACAAAGTGAAGCAGGCCATCACGGGGCTCGCCCTCGAATTTCGCCTGGTCACCGAGTTCACGTCGTTCGTGGCGATCGAGGAGACGAAGCGCACCGACGAGGCTGGCAAGACGGTCATCGTCCCGGTGGAGCTGCCCGAGGGCGTCTCCGACGAGTGCCTCTCGGCCAAGGGGGTCTACGACTCGATGGGTGTCGGAGGGGGCGGGGGCGGCGGGGGCAGCTACGGAGGGCGGTTCGGCGGCAGGTCAAACCTCGTCGCGCGGGGCGGCGGGTCGAAGGCCTCGGAGTCGGCGACCATGGTAAGCCTCAAGTGGCTCCAGTCGAAGCAGGACGCGGACGGGAGCTGGGGCGGCGACGTGGGCCGCACGGGGCTCGTCGCGCTCGGATACGAGGGCGCCGGATACACGCACCTGTCGCGCGAGAAGGTCGGGACGGAGTCGGCGGGCGATACGGTGAAGAAGGCCCTGCGCTGGCTCATCGGCAACCAGGACGTGGACGGCTGGGTCGGTCCGCAGGGCGACGTCCTGGGCCAGGCCCGCGCGGCGACGGCGCTGGCGGAGGCGTACGGCCTCACGACGAGCGCGCTAATGAAGGACCCCGCGCAGAAGGCGCTCGACGCGCTCGTGGCGGTGCGGTCGGCGACGGGCGGCTGGTCGCGCGACGGGAAGGGCGCGGACGATCCGACAACGACGATGTGGGCCCTCCTCGCGCTCAAGAGCGGGGTCCTCTCAGGGCTGGCGGTCTCGCAGGGGCACCTCGACGCGGCATGCGCCGTCCTCGAGGCGCAGGGCGGCGCCCCGGCGCTCCTCGCGCACGTGCTCGTGAAGAAGGACCGCAAGGACCCGCGGTTGGAGGACTGGGCGAAGTCGATCGTCGCGGCGCTTCCGGACGAGAAGGGCTCGGACTACGAGGGATGGCACCTCGCCTCGATGGCGCTGTTCCAGTACGACGGCCCGACCTCGGGCGGGACCCAGGCGCACTGGAAGACCTGGAACCTGGCCCTGAAGGACGCCGTAATCAAGCGCCAGGCCAAGGAGGGGAGCTTCACGACGGGCGACGCCTCGCTCGACGTGGATTCGACGGCCTTCGCCACGCTGACGCTCGAGGTCTATTACCGCTACGCGAGCGTACTGGGCGGGAAATAGCGCCCTGCGGAAAGCCCAGACCCTAAATCCAACATCCCAACGAAATCCTACATCCCAGATCCGAACCCGGATTCGTCCGGCGTTGGGATCTGGGATGTAGGATTTCGTTGGGATGTTGGATTTGGGATCTGGATTTCCCGCGGGGCCCGCAGGGCTAACCCGTAGGCGCCTTGTCCCGCATCCGGATCCGCGTGTCCCCGCGCTTCGGCGGCGGCGTGTCCGACGCGACGGCCTTTTCGGCAAGCCGCTTGTCGCGAGAGAGGCGCTTCCTCGCGTCCTTGACGACCTTCCCGCGGCTCCCACGCCCGGTGTAGGCGCGGCGCTCCACGGCCCCGTCGGGCCGGACGACGTACTCCTCGCTCGCCGACTCGACGACCGGGAGATACCTCCCGTCGATGTCCTGAAAGAGGTCGGCGTGGTAGAGCGTCTTCCCCGGAACGCTCGCGTCCCGCGGAACCATGTCGACGTACCCCTTCCCCTTCTCCACGACACGGTACGCCCCTTGCGGGTTCTTGTACCCGACGTACGCCTTCCCGAAGTTCCTGTGGTAGACGTCGGCGTCCAGCGGGGCACGGTCCCCGCCGGGGACCTCCTCGGTGACCTCCTTGCCCCGGACGACGTAGGTCTTCCCGGCGATCGCGAGCGGCAGCTCGCTCGTGAAGCGGTCGGGGCTGTGCGTGAGGATCAGCGGGCGGTGCGCGCTCCTCGCAATTTTCGGATACTCCGTGTGGACCACGCTCCCGGGGTCGGACACGTCGTGGATGACGACTGCCCCGTCGTAGACGTGCATCGCCTCCTCGTACCGCCTGGGGCTCCAGACCCGCTCGACGTAGTCGTTGATGTTCCCGTAGACGACGTGCGCCTCGTCGAACTCCCTCCGCGAGACCCCGAGCCGCTGCGGGTGGTACTCCTCCGACAGCGTCTTCCACAGGTCCGGGTCGTAGACCGTGTCGGAGCTGAAGACGATCGTCTCGTCCGGCGTAGAGAACCTCACCCCGATCGTCGGCGGCCCGTGCCACGTGCTCTCCTTGACGGGGCGGATCTCGAGGCCGACCTCCTCGTCGCGGAAGACGTTTGGCGCCTCCTGGTAGAAGGCACGGTCGCCGAAGGCGTAGAAGTTCTCCGGCTCGATCCACTCCCCGCTCGCCTCGTCGCGGAACAGGAGGCGCGGGCGGTTTCCGCCCTGGCGGCTGTTGATGACGACCTTGGCGGTCGCGGGGCTCACGATCTCGCCGTCGGAGTCGACGACGCGCCACGCGTTCGCCTCCTCGACGACGGGGAACGCCTGGATGCGGTACCTCGCGCGCGGCCCGAAGGTCACCGCGTTTACGTACTCCTCGTAGGGGATCTCGACGACCCGCTTCTGGTCGGAGGAGAGGCTCCGCTCGAGGGCGCCGCGGGAGTTCTTGAGGAACTCCTCCTGGATCGTCTCTGTCGTGATGAAGACGAGCTTCTCCTTGATGCCGCAGGCGTACCGCTTGTAGAGGGCGAGGTCGGTGAACCAGCGGCGGTGGTCGTCGTGGGAGTGGGTGCCGATCAGCCCGCGGAGCTCGCGGACCTCCTGCTCCTTGAGGAACTCGAAGATCGGGGCGCCGCAGTCGACGAGGTAGCTCGCCGGGCCGCAACGCACGCGGTAGCCGATGGAGAGGCCGAACCGCGAGAACGGCCCGGAGTCCCCCAGGATGTCGATGCGGATCTCTCCGCGCTTCGCGGCCATGTCCGTGTCGGTCCTCTTCACGTTTTCGCGGCCTCCGCGGGGACGGGGGACGGCGGGGGCACCTCCACGAGGTACGCCGTGAGCCGGTCCTGCACCTTCTGCGGGAGGTTCACGAACCTCACGCCAATCATGTAGCGTTCCGTCTTCGTGTCCTTCTCCGCGCGGACGACCCGCCCGACGACGTGGAACTGGCTGTCGGGCAGGTGAACCGTCACGTCGAGGTACGACCCGATCGGCATCGTCCGCTTGGCGCTGAACAGGAGCCCACCCGCGCTCATGTTCAGGACCTTCGTATCGAACCCGCTCCGCCCCTCCATCTCGTCCTGGGTGATCACGGAGTACTCGAGCGCGAAGTCCTGGTCGATCCGCTGGTACTCGCGCCGGTCGATGTGCCAGAGCTTCTTCTCGCGGAAGAGGTCCACGAGCGCCGGGTCGAACGCGGTCCCCTTTCCCTGCTCGAGGATCGCGAGGGACTCGTCGACCGTCATCGCGCGCTTGTAGGGGCGGTCGTACGCCGTGCAGGCGTCGAAGACGTCGGCCACGCACAGGATCCGCGCCGCGGTGGTGAGATGCTCGCCCACGACGCCCTTCGGGTATCCCTTCCCGTCGAGCCGCTCGTGGTGGCTGCTCGCGATGTGGGGAATGTCGCGGAAGTCGCGCGAAAAGTGGACCTGGTCGAGGATCTCCTTCGTGTAGAGCGCGTGGCGCTTCATCTTGTCGTATTCTTCCGGCGAGAGCTTGCCGGGCTTCAGGAGGACGTCGTCGCGCACGCCGATCTTCCCGATGTCGTGGAGGGCCGCCGCGTAGTCGAGCACGCGGACCTCCTTCTCGCTCCACCCGAGGGCGCGGGCCAGGTTGATGGCGTACCGCGCCACCCGCTCCGAATGCCCCGCCGTGACCGGGTCCCGCGCGTCGATCGCGGCCGCGAGCACCTTGAGGACGCTCTTGAACGTCAGCTCGCGCTCCGCGAGGAGCCGCGTGCGCTCGATGCAGACCGCCGCCTGCGCCGCGAACGCGCTGATCAGCTCCTCGTCGTAGACCGTGAAGACCCCCTCGCGCTTGTTCAGGACCTGAAGGACCCCGATCACGTGGTCCCCGGTCGCCACGAGCGGCACGCAGAGGATGGTCCGCGTGCGGTACCCCGTCTTCTTGTCGAACTCCGGGTTGAACCGCTCGTCCTGGTACGCGTCCTTGATGTTCACGATCTCGCCGCTCCGCGCGACGTGGCCGGCGATCCCCTTCCCGACCGGGAAGCGGATCTCGCGGATCTCGGAGTCCTGCGCGATGCGGCTGAACAGCTCGTTCGTGTCCTCGTCGACGAGGAAGAGGCTGGTGCGCTCCGCCTCCATGACGTAGGTCGCGCGGCGGATGATGAGGTCGAGGAGGTTGTCGAGCTCCGGCTCGGCCATCATGGCCCGCGAGACCTCGAGGATCGCCGTGAGATCGCGCAGCTTCTTCCCGGCGCTGACGCGTCCTGTCGAGTTGCGGCGGGTCTTCGAGTCGGCCACGGACGACTCCTACTTCCCCATCACCATCGTCGACCCTTCGCTGTCGAACCCCTCGTAGTCCTCCTCGGACCTCGGGGCGACGTTCTTGAAGAGCTCGGGGAAGAGCCGGTTCATGTACTTCTCCAGCGTCACGTTCGTCGGGCCGAAGCGGTTGTGGTACATGTAGTATTCTAGCTCGTACCCCATCCGCCCCGCGTCCTGGTGGCGCTTGTTGACGTCGCGCTCGAGGGCCTTCAGGAGGATCCGTTCGACCTCCTCGGGGATGTCCGGGTTCACGACCCTCGGCTTGCTCACGTCCTTGTAGACGACGTTTTCGAGGATCACGGCCGTCTTGTCGCTGCCGAACAGGCTCTGGCCCGTCAGGAGCTCGAAGGAGACGATCCCGAGCGAGAAGATGTCCGAACGCCGGTCGGTCTGCATGTACTGGGCCTGCTCGGGGGACATGTACTGCGCCTTCCCCATGAGCACGTCGCCCTCCTGGTTCCGCATCAGGTTCGCCGCCTTCGCGATCCCGAAGTCGGTCAGCTTCACGACCCCCTCGGTGGAGATCATGATGTTCTTGGGCGAGACGTCGCGGTGGACGACGTTGAGCAGCGTCCCGCTCTTGTCGGTCTTCCGGTGCGCGTACTCGAGCGCGCGGCAGACGCGGCTGATGATGAACGCCGCGATGTCGACCGGCACCTTCAGGTTCAGCTCGAAGTGCCGGTTCATGAACTCCTGGAGGTTCACCCCCTCGATGAACTCCATGGCGATGTAGTAGAGGTTCCCGATCTTGCCGAGCTGGTACATCTGCACGATGTTCTGGTGGACGAGGTCGGCGACGAGCTTCGCCTCGCCGATGAACATCTCGACGAACTCGGCATCGCGGGAGAGGGACTCCTGGATCATCTTGATGGCGACGACCTTCTGGAATCCCTCGGCCCCGAACTGGAGGCCCTCCCAGACCGATCCCATCCCGCCCTCGGCGAGCTTGCGGACGAGCTTGAACCGGTTCTTGTCGACGATTTCCTTGGGCTCGGCAGGCTTCCCCTTCCCCAGCATGGGCGAGCTCTCCGACGGAGGTTGCACGGTATGTAGCGTTCGCTCCACATCTTGCACGCCGGTGAGCCGGTGTCAAGCCGTTTCCCGGGGCGCGCCCGCTTGACCGCCGCGGCCGGGGGTGAGAGACTGCCGGCTCCCTGGGAGGCTCCTGGATGCGAACCACTGCCCTCTTCCTGCTCCTGTTCGGCGGCCTCGTGTCCGCGATGTTCGCCAACAGCCCCGAAGACGTCCCCCTCGCCCGCCTCGAGGAGAACGTCCGGGCCTACCTCCTGAAGCACCCCGACGACCGGAACGCCCACTACATCCTCGGGCGACTGTACTGCATCGCGTACGCCACGAACGCCGAGGTCGTCGGCGATGTCAGTCCCGGCTCGGACAACGAGCTCCCCCTGACGTTCCCCGCGATCTCCAGCGACACCTTCCTCCCCGCCCCGGGCGAGGCGTCCCGCGAGGACGTCCGGAGGCGATTCGACGAGAAGGCCTCCGCTCTGGCCCCGGAGGAGGAGGCGCGCGCGCGGGAGCTGGTCGCGGCCATGGACCAGGACGACGTCCAGGTGCGGGAGAAGGCCGAGGCCGACCTCGCCGCGATGGGAACGAAGATCCTGCCGTCCCTCAGGGCGGTCCTCGAGACCGCGAAACTCTCACTGGAGCAGAAAGGGCGCGTGGAGTCGCTGATCGAGTCGCTCGAGCGGAGCGTCTTCGGCGTGTACTGCCTGAAGAGGGCGATCGAGCAGTACCAGGTGGCGACGACGAGGCTGGAAGAGCCGGCCGTCGCCTGGCTCGGCCTCGGGTGGTGCTGGGAGGAGGCCGGGCACGTGAAGGAGGCCCTGGAGGCGTACCGGAACGCGTTCGACCGCGGGATCGTGAAGGACCTCGCCGAGGAGGATTGGTCGCACTACTCCGGCGCCTGGCACGGATCGGCCGCGCTGGAGGCCGGGGAGCGGATCCTCGCGCTTTCCCCCGCGCCCGCGAACGATGCCGAGAAGGCGGCGCGCGCCGAGTTCGAGGGGAAGGTCGTCGCGCTGCGCGCGAAGGCCGACTCGGCGTCGCAGTGGATCACGCCGATCGTTGTGCCTCTCGGTGACGAGGAGGCCCTCGCGGAGCTGCTCGACCCGACACGCGTCGTCCGGTTCGACCTCGTCGGCGACGGGAAGGAGCGCCGCTGGCCGTGGGTGAGGGGGACCACGGGGATCCTCGCCTGGGACCCCCGGGGCACCGGGCGAATCGAGCACGCCCAGCAGCTCTTCGGGAGCTACACGTGGTCGATCCCGTGGCGGAACGGCTACGAGCCCCTCTCGTGGCTCGACGACGACCGCGACGGTAGGGTGAGGGGGCGTGAGCTCACTGGGCTCGTGATCTGGCGGGACGCGAACCAGGACGGCGTGTCGGACGACGGCGAGGTCGCGCCGCTCGCCGCGTGGGGGATCCGCTCGCTCGGGTGTCGCGGGGCCTCGTCGTGCCCCGATGGCGTGGAGCGCTCGGACGGCCGCGTGCTGCCGACGTGGGACTGGATGCCGAGGAGCGTGGTGAAGTAGTGGGCGAGTTCGAGTACATCAAGTGGCTCAGGCGCGCGGAGCGGCCCGCGGAGGGCGTGGTCCTCGGGATCGGCGACGACGCCGCGATCCTCGAGTCGCGCGGGAAGTACACGCTCGTCAGCACCGACATGATCGTCGAGGGGGTCGATTTCGACCTCGGGAAGGCGAGCCCGTACCTCGTCGGGAGGAAGGCGCTCGCGATCAACCTCTCGGACATCGCCGCGATGGGGGCGCGCCCGACGTTCGCGGTCGTCGCGGTCGCGTTCCGCCCGGGGCTCCCTGCGGGGTTCGGACGGGAGCTCCACGAGGGGATGAGCGCGGTGGCGAGCACGTTCGACGTCACGGTCGTGGGGGGGGACGTCGGGTCGACCGACGGGGGGCTGGTGGTCTGCGCGACGATCCTCGGGACCGACGACGGGAGGGAGCCCGTGCGGCGCTCGGGGGCGCGGGCGGGGGACTGGGTCTGCGCGACGGGGGCGTTCGGGGGATCGATCCACGGGCACCACCTGACGTTCACGCCGCGCGTGCGCGAGGGGATTCGCCTGGCGTCGGAGTACCGACCCCACGCGATGATCGACGTGAGCGACGGGCTCGCGGCGGACCTTGGGCACATCCTGGAGGAGAGTCGCGTCGGGGCGGTGATCGACGAGGGGCGGATCCCGGTGTCCGAGGCGGCGCTCGCGGCGGCGCAGCGGACGAACCGCACGCCGCTCGACCACGCGCTGCATGACGGAGAGGACTTCGAGCTCGTGTTCACGCTCGCGCCCGAGGACGGGGAGCGGTTGTTGGCCGCGCAGGACCTGGGCGCGCCGGTTTCGAGGATCGGCGAGATCCGTGCGGAGCCGGGCCTGTTCATGCGGTTCGGCGACGGCTTCCTCGCGCCCCTCGAGCCGAAGGGGTTCGAGCATCCACACGTGGTGATCTAGATTCCTGGAACCGCCAAGGACGCCAAGAGGCGCCAAGGGGCGATTCTTGGCGTCCTTGGCGGTGAGATCGGCCGCATGCTCCCTGCACTCACGTTCCAATGCAGCTCACCGCGCCAGACGATCCGCCTGGGCCGCCGCATCGGCCGCCTGCTCCAGGCCGGCGACGTGGTCGCCCTCCAGGGGGAGCTGGGCGCCGGGAAGACCACGCTCACCAAGGGTCTGGCACTCGGCTGCGGCTTCCGCGAGCCCGACCGCGTCGCGAGCCCGACGTTCGTCATCGAGCACGTCTACCCGGGGCGCTTGACGGTCTTCCACATCGACGCCTACCGCCTGCGCGGGGCGGAGGACCTGCTTGCGCTTTCCTGGGAGGAGTGCGAGGATGGCGTCCGCGTCGTCGAGTGGGCCGAGAAGGTCTCCTCCCTCTTCCCGAAGGACCACCTGCGCATCGAATTGGCCCTTTCGGGGGTCGATGCGAGGACGATCACGCTCGTTCCCCTGGGTCCGCGGTCCGGGGAGCTGGTCCAGGCGCTCCGGAATTCCATCGTCCACAAATGAACCGGTCCACGGGCCTTCCGTTGAATTCATAGGGTCAGATGGCCGAACGCAGCGACACCGAGCTGATGCTCGACCTGAAACGTGGTAACGTCAACGCGTTCAACGAGTTGGTGACGCGGCACCAGGGTCCGCTGATCAACTACTTCTACCGTCTGACCTGGGACCGACAGGGGTCGGAGGACTCGGCCCAGGAAGTGTTCCTCCGGATCTTCCGACACGCGGGGACGTACGAACCGCAGGCGAAGTTCACGACGTTCCTGTACCGGATCGCGCGAAACCTGTGGATCGATCGCCTGCGGTCGGCGGGCTCGGCCCCGAAGATGGTGAGCCTGGACCAGTCGGCCGGGGACGACGATCGCAAGATGTCCGCGAGCCTGGCCTCGGACGAGCGAGGCGGAGAAGAAGAGGCCCAGAACCGCGAGATGGTGGAGGCGCTGAGAAAGGCGATCGAGCGCCTGCCTGAAGAACAGAGAATGGTGATCATCCTCTCGGAGCACCAGGGGATGAAGTACCAGGAGGTCGCCGAGGTGCTGGATATCCCTGTGGGGACGGTGAAATCGAGGATGCACGCGGCCGTGGCGAAGCTCAGGGAGCTGATGGCGGCCCCGTCGTAGGGAAGACCGATGGCTTGTCCGATGGAACTGGATCTGGTGGCCTTCGCGAAGGGGGAGCTGACCCCCTCGGAGCAGGAGAAGGTGCGCCTGCACCTGCCGACCTGCGTGGACTGCCAGGAGGAGCTGGACGCCGTCGAGGACCTGTTCGGCGGGATGGCGGCGATGCCGTCGGTGACGCCGTCGGCGGACTTCGCCGCGAGGGTGACGCGGGCGCTGGCCGCGAACCCGGAGTACGCGAAGCTGGCGCGGGAGACGCGCCGCCGCGAGAAGGAAGAGACGATTCGTCGGCACGGCTGGACGACGTGGGCGGGGAAGTCGCTCCGCGAGCGAGTGTCTTCGGCGCCGGGCTGGGTCGCCGCGGCTGCGGTCTACCTGGTGACGTTCGGCGTGCTGGCCTGGGTGCTCATCCCGAAGGACGACAAGCCGCACCGCGTCGCCGACAACCAGCCCGGGGAGGTGACGCCGGTGGCGCCGCCGAGGCCTGGGGGCGACGGGACCGGCGACCAGGCGGAGTCCTCGGACCCGCTGGCGCCGGGCGGGAGGCTGCTGTTCGTCGACTCGCGCACGAGCGAGGCCTCGCGGAAGCAGGTCACGGACGAGGTCGCGAAGGCAATCGAGCGCGGCCTCGGGTGGCTGGTCTCACAACAGGCGCAGGACGGCTCGTGGGCGTCTGGGAACGTCGGGACGACGGCGCTTGCGACGCTCGCGCTCCTCGGCGACGCCCACCGGTCGAGCGGAGGCAAGCACCGGGATGTGGTGACCCGTGCCCAGGCATGGCTGAAGGCCCGGCAGGGCTCGAACGGGGCCTTCGACGAGGACCCCTACGTGCACGCCCTGGCGACGATCGCGGCGATCGAGGACCTGGCGTTCGGCGTGGCCGACAAGGCGGACACCGCCGAGACGCGCAAGGTCGTCGAGTCCGCGATCGGCTTCTGCCGCACTTCGCAGCTCGAGGACGGAAGCTGGGGCCGGCTCATCTCGACAGCGAAGAACGTCGAGGCCCTGCGACTGGCGAAAGCGCTGGGCGTGAAGAAGTGCGAGATCCCGCTGGAGCGCGCGAAGGCCTACCTGGCGAAGGCTGAGCGCACCCAGGACGTCGTAGGCGGCGAGGTTGCGGCCTGGAGTCATGCCTGCGCGTGGGCGGACACAACACATCGCGTAAGGGAGTACACGACGGACCAGACCGATGCTGACGGCCTGGCGCACTGCTGGCTAGGCACCGACGAGGACTTCCTTGGCGGAAGCCGCACCGAAACGGATCTAGGCGACAAGCTCTTCCTCAACGACCAGGCCGAGGACGGGTCCTGGCCTGCGACCAGTCCCGGGAGGGACACCGCCGCGCTGACGGCGCTCCACATCCTCATCCTCGAGGCCCCCTACCGCGTCGTCCGCCTCCCCCGGGCGAAGTAAGGCAACGGCTTCCGCCCGGATTCCCCTCACGTTTGCTTAAGGCACCCCACCGCATTCTCCTCTCGTCCCCAGCGATCCGCACCGCGCGGTGCGGCGGGAGGGACGGAGTGGGAGCGGCCTCCAGCCGCCCCGCCACTGGAGGGAAGACCGATGCTGCGATTTGCCTGGATAGCCGTCCTCGCGGCCACAGCCTGCGCCGTTCAGGCCGACGACGAGAAGCGCACCATCGCGCTCGCGGCGCTTGCCGATGGGGGTGTCGCTGTCGTGGACACTCACGACGGCAAGCTCCTGCGGCGCATCGAGGGGCTCACCGACGCCACATTTGGCATCGTCGTGAACCCCGCGGACCCCGCCCAGGCCTGGGCGGTGGGCGAGAAGACCGGTCAGCTCTTCGAGCTGGACCTCTCCCGGTGGGAGGTCAAGGGCGATGCGATCGCGCTCGGCGGGAGCGCGCACCAGCCGGTCACGACCGCCGACGGCAAGTTCGTGCTCATCACGGTCCCGGGAGACCACACGCTGACCGTGGTCGACACCGCGACTCTCGCCGTGTCAAAGGTCCCGATGCCCGACGACCCGCACATCGTCGACATCGACGCCGCCACCGGTCACGTCTTCGTCAGCCGTCGCGGCGCGAAGCGCGGGGCCACGTTCCTCGACTTCGCGACACTGACCACGCGATTCGACCTCGCCAAGGGCGCGACGCTCCAGGCCGCGGACGTCGAGGGCCTCGCCAAGGAAGGCCTCTACCTCGAGATCCCGATCAACGGCGCCCCGAGGACCATCCGCGCCATGGGCCGCGGGCGCTTCGCCATCGCCCTCTACGGCAAGCGCGGCCCCGCCATCTATGAGGTCGCTGGCGGCAAGGCGACGTTCGTAGATGACCTCGACAACCTCATCGCCGATCGTCCGCGCGCGGGCAAGGCGAATCTGGAGTTCATGGAGGCGATGGCCATCTCCTCGGACGGCCGCGTGATGGCCGGGACCGATCAGGGCCTCCCCCCGGTCCTGCGCGTCTGGTCGCTCGACGAGTCGGGGCGCGGGGTCAAGGAACAGGCCGCGTTCGCCCTCCCCGCCGAGCCGTACTGGGTCTGCCTGTCAAACGACGGCCACATGGCGTGGGTCACGGTCCCGAAGCACAAGGACGCCGAGGGGCGCGAGGTGACCGGCTCCGTGCTCGCTGTCGACATGTGCGAGGGGAGGATTGTCCACGAGGTGAAGATCGACGATGACGGGCGCGTGCACAGCCCGAAGCGGATGATTCTCGTCGACCTGCCCGCGTCGTTCCTCGCGCCGACCTCCGAGCGGTAGGGGGGCCTCAGGGGGCCGCTGGAAGCCTCACGGTGAAGGTGGCCCCCTCCCCTTCCCGACTGAACACTTCGATCGTCCCGCCGTGGGCCTCGATGGCCCACTTCGCGATGGAGAGCCCAAGCCCGCTCCCCCCCAGCTCCCGGGAGCGGACCTTGTCCACGCGGTAGAAGCGCTCGAACAGGTGCGGAAGATCCTGCGCTGGGATCCCTACACCCGTGTCGGCCACGGAGAGGACCGCCTGGCCCCCCTCGACCCGCAGCCCGACATCGACGCGTCCCCCTTCCCTGTTGTACCGGATCGCGTTGGTGACGAGGTTCGTCACGACGTCGCGCAGCCGGTCGCGGTCGCCGACGATCGTCGCGGGCTGCAGCGAGGCCTGCAAGGCCACCTTCCGCTCGGAGGCCATCGGGGAGAGCATGGCGACGGTCTCCTCGATCGCCGCGCGCAGGTCGATCCGCTCCCTCGCCATCGACAGCGTCCCCGCGTCCGCGCGGGCGAGCGTCAGAAGGCCCTCCACGACAGCGCGCATCCGCTCCGCGCCGCGGAGGGCCGTCTCGATCGACTCGCGGTACTCGGCGGTCGACCGCTCCTTGCGCAGGGCGAGCTCCAGGTGGGACATCACGATCGAGAGCGGCGTGCGCAGCTCGTGCGACGCGTCCGCCGTGAAGCGCGTCTGCCGTTCGAATGCCTCCTGCAGCCGCGAGAACATGTCGTTCATCACCTTCGCCAATCGCCCCAGCTCGTCCTCGGTCCGATCGATGGGGATCCGCGCGGAGAGGTCCCGGGACGAGATCCGCTGCGCAGCCGCGCTGATCCGCTCGATCGGCTGGAGCGCCCTCCCCGCGACAAGCCAGCCGCCGACGAGCGCGACGAGGAGCACCACGCCGCCGGTTCCCAGCACGGCCCCGAGGAACTCGCGTAGCCGGTGGCTCCGCTCGTGGGTCCCTCGACCGACGAGGACGAGCGTCCCGGCGGGCCCCGAGGCGAAGACCTCGCGGCGATGGCCTCGTTCGCGGCTCCCCGGGCCGTCCGGCCGGGGGACGTCGACGGATGGATCCGAGCGGTCGACGAGGGCCCCCTTCGCGTCCCAGATCACATAGTACGGCGCGTCTTCGCCCTGCTCGTGAAAGTACTGGGCGTACTCCTCGGACAGCTCCAGGTCGAACCGCCCTCCGCCGTACGGCTCGATCGTCCCGGCGATGGCCTGGGCGTGCGCGCGGAGTTCTCCATCGACCTCGTCCGTCGCCGCACGCCAGAGGCGGTAGTACAGGAGCCCGCCGAAGGCGACCATCACGAGGACGAGCGCCGTGGCATACCAGGCCGTCAGGGAGCGTCGGATCGACGGTGCCACGGGCGGCTCACTCCAAGATGTATCCCTGCCCGCGTCGAGTCTCGATCAGGTCCCGCCCAAGTTTCTTGCGGAGGTTGGCGATGTAGACGTCCACGATGTTCGAGAAGGTGTCGCCCTCCTCGTCGTAGATGTGGTCGTAGATCGTCGTCCGCGTGACCAGCTCGCCTCGGTGCAGCGCGAGTAGCTCGAGGAGGGCGTACTCCTTGCCCGTGAGGTGGATCCCCTCCGTCCCCTTCTTGACGACGCGGGCGGCCGTGTTGATCTCGATGTCGCCAAGGCGGATCACGGGGTCCGGCCTCCCCGCCGATCGGCGGATGAGGGCCCGCAGGCGCGCGACCAGCTCCTCGATCGAGAACGGCTTCGTCAGGTAGTCGTCGGCCCCTCCGTCCAGCCCCCGGACCCGGTCGGAGACGCCGTCCCGCGCCGTCAGGAGGAGGACCGGGGTGCGCTTCTTCTCCCGGATCCGCGCAAGGACTGCCCAGCCGTCCATCTTCGGGAGCATGATGTCGAGGACGACGGCGTCGTAGTCCAGCGAGAGGGCGTTGTACGCCCCCGTTTCGCCATCGGCGGCGACGTCGACGGAGAACCCCTCCTCCGCGAGCGCCTGTTTCACTGCGCGCGCGAGATCCGCCTCATCCTCGACAACGAGGACTCGCATGCCGCTACTTCAGCTCCTCGGCGGTGAGGTCGGAGAAATACGTCACGGAGTCGGCCTTGATCCAGACGCCGACCTTCCCCGCGTCGGGGATCGTGCGGTCGTCCGCCTCGAAGAGCACCGTCCCGTCGAGCGACACGGCGATGTGCTCGCCCCGGTGCATGATCTCGAGCGTGTACCACGTCCCCGTGCGCAGGTCGACCTTCTCGCGTCCCGCGAACTTGATCCGGTTCCCATTCACGACGCGGTAGAGACGGACGTTGGCCTCGAGGGGATTCAGGCGGGCGACGTAGTAGTTGTCCGCGTCCTGGAACCTCCAGACCAGGCCGACGGCCTGGTCGTGCTGGCCGCGCACGGGCTTGCCGCGGACGGTGAGGCGCAGGTCGCGGTACGACGCGTCGGAGGCGACGGCCACGGCGAACCGTCCGTCCGTGGTGTCCTCATCGAGCTGGGCCAGAATCGGCGTGCCCTCGTCGTCGATCACCTCCCAGCGCCCGGCGGGGGTTTCCCGCGTCGTGGTGAACTCGAACCCCGACGGGGGCTTGCCGACATCTTCGCTGGAGAACGACCATGTCCGCGCGCCGGCGGACACCTCGGCCGGGCCGCGACGGAGGGGGCTCTCGGGGCGCCACGGACCCCCGATGGCAGACATCGCTTCGAGGAACTCCGCCGGGTCGCAGTTGCCGCACATCTTCTTGAGGACCGCGCCATCGGGGCCGAGGAAGAGCACCGTCGGAAAGCCCGTGACACCGTACTTCTTCATCAGATCGCTCACGCAGTCCTTCCGGAGGCTGGATGCGACCGTGCAGTCGACGTACACCCGCACGAAGTCTTCCGAGGCCTGGACCACCCGTTCGTCAGAGAACGCACCTGCGTCCAACTTGAGGTCGATGGGTCACCAGTCGGCGGTGAAGTAGAGCATGGCGGGGGGGTCGAGCTCGGCCGCCTGCCGCAGGACGCGATCGAGGTCCTGTTCCCAGGCGATGCGTCCTCCGCGGGGGGCCTCCCCCGCGACCGCAAGGCATGCCATCCCGAGACATAGGCCCACAAAGATCGTGTATCGCATGTCTCTCCTCCAACGCGGGCGATCCACCGCCCGACGGCCCTGGAGTCTATCCTACCTACCCTAAGCGGACATGAATGCAATCCGGAGCCGTGGAAGGCGCTAACACTACAACGTAGTTTCCGTCCAGTCGCACAGGGGTAACTTGAGCGAGTCGTAGCCGAGTTCGAGGAGTTCGGCGACGCGCTTGCGCGTCGCGGCTTCGCGCGCGTCTCGGTTGCGTCTCT
>Ga0080064_1001309_pt1 | contig 51703 bp, 53 predicted proteins | sample Subgrocontami54m_FD_69260 | JGI IMG/M metagenome (GOLD analysis project Ga0080064, IMG submission 69260) | Subsurface groundwater microbial communities from S. Glens Falls, New York, USA - GMW46 contaminated, 5.4 m (SPADES assembly) (version 2) ...
TATTTCTCTGGGATGGCATCGGCCTGGTGCCGGTAACCGTGGGGCTGTTTGCAATTCCGGAGATTATCGATCTGGCCGTCCGGGGAGGAAGCATCGCCAAGCAGGGCGTGACCCGCTTGGGCGGCGTGATGCAGGGCGTGAAAGACACGTTTCACCACTGGCGGCTGGTGTTGCGCTGCAGCGCCCTGGGCGCCTGCGTCGGCGTCATCCCCGGCATGGGTGGGGCCGTCGGGCAATGGCTTGCCTATGCCCACGCAGTGCAAAGCAGTCCGGACAAGGAGCGTTTCGGCAAGGGCGCGGTAGAGGGCGTGCTCGGGCCGGGAGCGGCCAATAACTCGACGCTGGGAGGCGCGTTCATTCCCACCATCGCATTCGGCGTGCCGGGCAGCGTCGTCATGGCGGTGCTCCTGGGAGCTTTCATCATCCAGGGAATCGTACCCGGCCCCGACATGCTCCTGCCCCCGCCCAAGGGAAAGCTGGACCTTACGTTCTCTTTCGTCTGGATCATCGTCGTCTCCAACCTCATCGCCGTGGCGATCTGTTTTCTGTTCCTGAATCAGCTCGCCAGGGTGACCCGGATTCGCGGCAGCCTGATTATTCCGTTCATCATCCTGCTGATCTACCTGGGCGGTTTCGCCGAGAAGAACGCAGCCGAAGACATGCTGGTGGTCCTCGCCTTCGGCATCCTGGGCTGGGTGATGGTCAAGCTGGACTGGCAAAGACCGCCGCTCCTGCTGGGTCTGGTTCTGGGCCCGCTCATGGAAAACAGGCTGTTTCTGTCGACTGACAACTACGGGGCAGCCTGGCTCTGGCGCCCCGGCGTCCTGATCCTGTTTGCCCTGACCTTGCTCGGAATTTTCTACCCCGTCATGAAAAAGCGCTGGGGCAAAAGAACCGGTGTCGAACCCCTGGCGCCCCGGATCGAACGATCGCTCGAAACGGAATCCGGCACGATTTGGGCCGCCGTTTTTACTGCGGCCATCGTCATGGTCGCCGCGCTCGCGCTTTGGGAGAGCAGGGATTTTGGAGCACGCGCCGGACTTTTTCCCTGGAGCTTCGGTATCCCGCTCCTGGTGCTGGCCATGATTCAGTGGGTTCTGGAGTTGAAGGGCCGGTCCGGGAACACGCCAGGCGGCGAAGATCACGCAAGTCCGGACCTGCCGGTGAAGGAGGTCCAAAGACGGACCGCAACTATCTTCGCCTGGATTTTTGGATTTCTGGCGGCGATCTGGCTGCTCGGCTTTGCCCCTGCCGTGCCGCTGGTCACAGCGTTGTACCTGACGATTGCCGGTCGGGAAAAATTGCCTGTCTCGCTGTTGATCAGCTTCCTGTCGTGGGCATTCTTCTACGGCGTGTTCGAACATGGCCTGCACATTCCGTTTCCGCGGGGTTGGCTGATTGCGTGGTTCGATTGAAGCAGTGACCGCGCCGCGATTCCGGCCGTTTTTCAGGCTCTCCCCGCGAAATCGGCAATTGACTGCGGCTACCGGGCACGGGGATACTCTCGGGAGTCGCTGAATTGCCCGTCCTTCATCCAAGGAGAAAATCAGATGCGCGCGCCTCGAACCCCGACCGGACTTGCATTTGCCGTCGCTTTCGCGATGTTGCTGCTCCATCTGCCTGCCGCCCAGGCACAGCAGATGCCGCGCTCGGTGACGATCGGCACAAACTCGCCGGGCACGGTCTTCTATGCGCTGGCGAGCGGACTGGCCAAGGTTGCGAGCGACGCGGGGCCAATCCCGACGACGGTCCAGCCCTACACGGGAACCAGCACCCTGTTGCCGTTGCTCAACAACGGCGAACTGGACTTCGCGCTGGTCAACGGCGTGGACATGGGGATGGCGTACCTCGGGCCGCAGAAAATCAAGGTCGGCGGGAAGAACGACTTCTCGTACTCGCCCGACATCCGCCTGGTGATGCGGGGTGCGCCGCTGATGATAGGGCTGCTGGTGAAGAAGGATTCGCCCCTGAAGACCATCCAGGACATCAAGGGCAAGCGGATGACCGGCGAGTATCCCGCGCATCAGGCGGTCTGGTTCAACATGTTCGGCCTCCTCGCCAGTGCCGGACTCACCTGGAAGGACGTGAGCGTGGTGCCGGTGCCCGCGGTCAACGATGGTGTCGATGCGCTGGTCCAGGGCCGCGCCGACGTCAGCGCGCATGCCGTGAACTCGGCAAAAATCCGCGAGGCCGACGCCGCGGTCGGGATCCGGCACCTTCCGGCCGACTGCTCGCCGGCGGGCGAGAAACGCATCCGCCAGGCGGTTCCTGGCTACTACGGCAGGGTGATAAAAGCCGGCGCCGCCGCCGCCATGGTCGAGGATACCTGCGTGATCGCCTACGACATCTATTTCGCGACCCACAAAGCGGCCCCGGATCACGTGGTGAGCGCATTGATGAAGGCCGTCTGGGACAACGAGGCGAAGCTCAAGCCGATCCACCCCACCTTCCGCGAATGGACGCAGGAGCGGGCGGCCACCACCGAAATGACCATCCCCTACCACCCGGCGGCGATCAAGTTCTATCGCGACAAGGGCATCTGGAAACCGGAGATGGACCAGGCGCAGGCGAAGCTGTCGGCGCAGAACTGAACCCCACGCCTGGCGTCGGGCCATGGCCGAGGACTTCTTAGGCGAGGCGAAGTTCCGCTCGCTTTCCGGGCCGGCGAGGGCTCTGGAGCGGTTTCTTTTCTGTGCGCTCACCCTGGTGGGGGCGGCCTGGGCGGGCGAGCTCCATATCTTCCTCGGGCTGGCCTTCTTCAAGGAGCAGTACCTCGGCCTGTTCGTCGCGCTGGCGCTGCCGCTCGCCTTCATCGCGGTGAAGGGGCGGCGCGCGCAATCCGGCGCTCAGGTTCCCTGGTACGACTGGCTGTGCGCGCTGGGCGGCGCCGCGGCCGGCGGCTATGTCCTGATTCAATATCCCAGCATCGCCTCTCAGCTCGGCGTTCTGTCCCCGGACAAAGTGTGGCTGGGCGCCCTGACCATACTGCTGGTGCTGGAGGCCACCCGCCGTCTCATCGGCTGGTCGCTGGTGATACTGGCCGTGGTGTTCGTGCTGTATGCGAAATTCGCCTATCTGCTGCCCGGGCTGCTCTACGCCAAGGGCTCCTCCTGGGAACGCATCGCCACCTACCTGTACCTGGATGCGAGCGGCCTGCTGGGGCTGCCGCTGGCGGTGACGGCGTCCATCGTGGTGGCCTTCATCCTGTTCGGCCAGGCGCTCTACGCGGTCGGCGGCGACAAGTTTCTCACCGATCTCGCCCTGGTCGCGATGGGGCGCTACCGCGGCGGTTCGGCCAAGGTCGCGGTGGTTTCCTCGAGTCTTTTCGGCACGGTGTCCGGCAGCGCGGTATCGAACGTTGTCCTGGATGGCGCCATCACCATCCCGATGATGAAGCGCACCGGCTACCCGGCCCACCTCGCGGCGGCCATCGAGGCCGTGGCCTCGACGGGGGGGCAGATCATGCCGCCCGTCATGGGCGTGGCCGCCTTTCTCATCGCCGAATTCCTCAATATTCCGTATGGCGAGGTGGCGCTCGCCGCCCTCATTCCCGCCTGCCTGTACTACCTCGCGCTGTTCACCCAGGTGGACCTGGAGGCGGCGAAACACGGTCTGGGCGGGCTGCCCCGCTCGGACCTGCCGCGCTTTCGCCACATCATCCGCCGCGGCTGGGTGTTCTTCGTGCCGCTGGCGGTCCTCATCTACACCCTGATATATGCCTCCTGGGAGGCCGGCAAGGCCGGCATGGCGGCGGTGTTCGCCACCTTCCTCGTCGCCCTGATTCAGAAGGAGACGCGGCCTTCGATCCGTGCCGTACTCAAGGCGATAGAAGACAGCGGCCGCACGCTTCTGGAGATCGTGGTGATTTCGGGTGTGGCGGGATTCGTCATCGGCGCGCTGCAGTTGAGCGGCCTTGCGTTCAAGATGTCGCTCATCCTGACCACGGTGGCGGGAGGCAACGTGCTGCTGTTGCTGGCGCTGACCGCCGTGGTCTGCATCATCCTCGGCATGGGCATGCCCACCACGGTGGTCTATATCATGCTCGCGGTGCTGGTCGGCCCGACCCTGGTGCAGCTGGGCGTCGATCCGCTTGGCGCGCACCTGTTTCTGTTCTACTTCGGCATGCTGTCCATGATCACGCCTCCGGTGTGCCTGGCGACCTACGTGGCAGCCTCGCTGGCCGGCGCCGACTTCTGGAAAACCGGCTGGTCCGGCATGCGCCTCGGCATCGTGGCGTACGTCGTTCCCTTCATTTTCGTGTTCCATCCGGCGCTGCTGTTCAAGGGCGCGGCCACCGAGATTTTCTTCGCCGCTGCGACGGCCGCCATCGGCGTGGTGTTGATGGGAATCGGCCTTGCGGGTTTCCTGTTTCGCCCGCTCGGCTGGCTGGGTCGCGCCGCCGCCACCCTGGCCGGACTGCTGTTGATTCCTTCGCCGTCCAATGAACTGTGGATTGCCGTCAACTTGTCCGGTCTCGCGATTGGCGCGGCGTTTGTCCTGTGGCAATGGAAAATCACCGGCCTGAAGCCACCGGTCGCCGTCGCGAAGAGCGAGTCGTAGCGCGCGTTTTCTGTTTCCTCCGCTGATCGGAATACGGTCTCCCGGGACGCCGCACGCGGCATATCGGCTTCGCTCAGCACGCGGCCGGGATTTGCTGTACAGTTCAGCGTCGGGCGAGCGTCAGATTTCGGCGCGAGCCGCCGCGCATCCGCAAGCATCATTCTTCAGCCTTGGGAGGGACGGAGCCATGATTCGACGAATGAAAATTGGCGCAGGCGCAATTCTCGCGAGTCTTTTTCTGTTGTTTCCGCCGGCCGGCAACGCCCAGCTCAAGACCGTGAAGATCGCGGCAACCAGCAAGGACGTGCTCGATAACCTGCCGCTGTTCGTCGGCGTGCATATGGGTTACTTCCAGGAGGTCGGGCAAAAGCTCGAGATCTCGTATTTCCGCGGCGGCGGCGAAGTCGTCCGGGCCGTTACGTCGCACTCGGTGGACATCGGCGGGACCTGCGCCGCTTCGGCCGTGCTGATCGCCGCCGCGAAGGGCGAGCCCCTCAGGATCGTCTCCAGTTCCGCAGCGCCCATCTCCGGCGTGGTGTGGATTGTTCCGGCGGATTCGCCGATCAAGTCAATCAAGGACCTAAAAGGTAAAAAGGCCGGCTACAGCTCTCCCGGCAGCGTCACGTTCACCGTGCTCCAGACCATTTTGAGAAAAGAAGGCCTGGACAAGGACGTGCAGCCGGTCCGGGTGGGGTCCCCGGGCGATAGCTGGGCCGCGGTGAAAAACAAACTTGTGGACACCGGCTGGCACGTGATTCCGCAGGTTTACAGCCTGATCGGCAAAAAAGAGGCGCGGATCCTCTTTGACGCCTCGGACTACATCACCGAATACCAGACCACCGTCGTGGCGGTGATGGAGGACGTCGCCAAGCGGGATCCGGAGATGATCCGCAACTTCCTCAAGGCACGGGCCAAGGCGGTCCGGTTCATCGGAGAGAACGCCGAGCGGACTGCGGCAATCTGGGCCGAAGAGGTCAAGCTTCCGGTAGAGACCGTCCGCCTCGGTCTCAAAGCGATCAAGCCGGGCTACTGGGAAAGCGGGACGCCGAAGGAAGCCAACATCAAGGGCGCGCTGCAGGAGGTGCTGGAGACCGGCGCGATCAAGGAGCCCCCGGACCTCAAAAAACTGATCGATCCGGGCTTTCTGCCCAAATAATTCCATCATCCTGGTTGCGCCGCGCACGCCTGCCTGCCGCGATTCCCGCGACGATCGAGCGGCGCCGCTTGTCTGTGTGCGAGCCGGCAAAATCGAGGCGGCGATTAAAGAGGATTCCCGATGATTGCCGGTGACGCTTCTTATCCCGCAGACGCGTGCAGGGTGCATCCTTGAGGATGGCGGCAGGATCGGTCCGGATTCGGCTCATCCAGGCCGGCGCGGTCGCCGCCGTGTTCGCCGGCTTCATGGCGCTCAGCGCGGCATTCCCGTTTTTCCCGCCTCCGGCCGCGGTGCTGAAAACCACCCTCGGTCTGCTGCAGACCGGGGAGATCTATCCCCATCTGCTGGTCACCCTCTATGAAACCGGCGTCGGCTTTGCCATCGCCATCGTCCTGGGAATTGCCATCGGCCTCGCCCTGGGGGGCAATCGCATCATCGGCGAGACCTTCGAGCCCATCATCCTCGCCGCCTACGCGGTCCCCAAGATCATTCTGCTGCCGATCCTGCTGGCTATATTCGGGGTCGGCCTTGAGGCCAAGATCGCCAACGCGGCAATCCACGGCGTGTTCCCGGTGCTCCTCAATACGATTGTCGGAGTGCGGGAGGTCAACCGGACCCTGTTGAAGCTCGGCCGCTCCATGAAGGCGACGCGCTGGCAGACGTTTCAGAAAATCGTCTTCCCCTCCACGGTGCTGCCGGTGTTCACGGGCATCCGCATCGGCCTGGGATTTGCCGTGCTGGGGTCGCTCCTGGCCGAGCTGTTCGAGGCGCAGATCGGCCTCGGGTTTCTGGTGGTGCATTTCTACAACAACGCGCAGATCGGTGAGATGCTGGCGGTCATTCTGTTCGTCTTCATCCTCACCATGTCGGTCAATGCCCTGATGATGCTGATCGAGCGCTCACTGAGCCGATGGAGGGTCACATTAACGTTCTGATCGAGGTCCGCAAGCTTGGCAAGACCTTCGAAGACGCCGGCGGCAACACCGGCGGATCCGTCGAAGCCATCCGCATGATGGATTTCAAGGTTCGCGAGGGCGAGTTCGTCAGCATCGTCGGCCCCTCGGGCTGCGGCAAAAGCACGCTGCTCGACATCATCGGCGGGCTGGAGAAGCCCAGCACCGGCGAAGTCATCGTCGAAGGCGAGCGGGTCGAGAGCCCCCACCCCAAGGCGGCCATGGTGTTCCAGCTGGTGTCGGTGTTCCCGTGGCGCAGCGCCCTTGCCAATGTGGAGTTCGGCCTCGAACTGCGGAAGGTTCCCGCGAAAGAGCGGCGCGCCAAGGCGCTCGAGGCACTGCACCTGGTGGGGCTCAAGGGGTTCGAAGCGAAATACCCTTCCCAGCTCTCCGGCGGGATGAACCAGCGGCTGGCGATCGCGCGCGCGCTCGCCCTGGATCCGGACATCCTGCTCATGGACGAGCCGTTCGGCGCCCTCGATGAGCAGACCCGCTTCCTGATGGGGCTGGAGCTGTTGCGCATCTGGGAGGCGACGCGCAAGACCGTGGTCTTCATCACCCACTCCATCGCCGAAGCGATCCAGCTCTCCGACCGGGTGCTGGTCATGTCGATGCGTCCGGGCGTCATCCGGGAAGAAATCCTGGTTACGCTCCCCCGCCCGCGAACCATCGAAACCCTGACGACCGAGGCCTGCAAGGAGATCGAGCACCGCATCTGGGACATCCTGAAAGTGGAAGCCCTGAAGGGGCTGACGGAGCACGATGCACGCTGAGCGCATGATCCGGTTCGGCCGCATCGCCTTCATTCTGCTGGCGGTGGCGGCGCTGGAGGCAATGGTGCGGGGCGGCCTCATCAACCAGCTCGTCCTGAGCGCGCCTTCGCGCATCGCGCTCAAGATGTGGGAGGATGTCCTGAGCGGCGAGCTGCTCGCCCACCTGCAAGTCACCGTGATGGAGTTCGGCGTCGCCTTTGCAATTGCCCTGCCGCTGGGGGCCGCCTGCGGCATCCTGTTCTTCCGCTTTCGCCTGCTCGGCGCCGCGGTCGAACCGCTTTTTCTCGCGTTCTACGCGGCGCCGACGATACTGCTCTATCCGGTGTTCCTCGCCCTGTTCGGACTGGGGAGCGCTGCGGTCATCGGCATGGCGGTCGTCTTCGGCACCATTCCGATCATGGTCAACGTCAGCGCCGGGCTCACCGGGGTGGAGCGCATCTATGTGAAGCTCGGCCACAGCCTCAAGGCCACGCCCGGGCAGCTGTTCTGGAAAATCATGCTCCCGGCCGCCACGCCGACGATCTTCACCGGAATCCGGCTGGGATTCACCTACGCCTTTGTCGGCGTGATCGCGGTGGAATTCCTGCTCTTTTCGGGCGGACTGGGCCGCATGGTGTCGTGGCGCTACTTCATTTTCGATACCGAGGGGATCTACTCGGGGGTGGTGCTGATCATCATCGTTGCGGCCCTGGCCAACAGCCTGGTGCGGCTGGCCGAAGACCGCGTCCGGGCGCGTTGGACCTAGTCGCATGAAAGGACAGACACCCATGAAAGGAGAAACACCCATGAAGAGAATCACGTTCGTTCTGATACTGGCGGGGATGACGCTGTTACCCGTCACGGTTTTTGGCCAGGTCAAAACCGTCAAGGTGGCCATGAGCAGTCAGGTCCTCCTCGATAACCTCCCCATCTTCGTCGGGATGCGCGCGGGGTTTTTTGAAGAAGCGGGACTGAAGCTCGAGCCCTCGTACTTCCGCGGCGGCGGCGAGGTGGTGCGCGCCGTCACCACCCGGTCCGTCGATCTCGGCGCAACCACGGCCGCGTCGGCGGTGCTGATCGCATCGGTGCGCGGAGAACCGATCAAGATCGTGGCGGCGGCCGTGTCGCCCCTGGTCGGGGTGGTGTGGGTGGTCCCCGTTGATTCGCCGCTCAAATCGATCAAGGACCTCAAGGGGAAAAAGGCCGGGTTCAGCTCCCCCGGAAGCGTGACGCACGTGTCGCTGCAGGTGATCCTGAAAGAGGAGGGGCTGGACAAGGACGTTCAACTGGTCCGCGTCGGATCTCCCGGCGACAGCTGGGCGGCGGTCAAGAACAAGGTGGTCGATGCCGGCTGGCATGTCAGCCCGAGCGTCTATCAGCTGCTGGTGAAGAAAGAGGCGCGCATTCTGTTTGACGCGACCAAGTACATCAAGACCTACCAGCAGACCGTGGTGTCGGCCATGGATGATGTTATCAAGAAGGATCCGGAGATGATCCGGGCCTTCCTGAAAGCGCGCGCCAAGGCGACCCAATTCATCTGGGATCAGCCGGAGAAGACCATGGCCATCTGGGCCGAGGAGTTGAAGCTCCCGCTGGAGACGATCCGGCTGGCTTACCGGGATCTCCCCCGGAGCGCGTACGAAACCGGGGCGCCCAAACCGGAGAATCTCCAGGCCACCGCCCGTGAGGTCGTGGATATCGGCGCCGTCAAGGAAGCGCCGGATCTGAAAAAGGTTCTCGACCTCGCCTATCTTCCGCGCTGAGCTTCGGTCCGGTGCATGCTGCAAAGATGCGTTGCGTGCCGGCCCGGCGAGGCGCCCCGCTGAACTTCAAAGAAAGGAAGGTTTTCATGTCTGCCGTCATGTCGGTTCCCGCAGCGCTCAAAGCCATACGCGAAGAGATCATCGTCCCCGCCCCGCTGCTCGCCCATCCCGTCGTCCAGGCGCGCCTGCGGGGAGAGTTCACGCTGGAGCAGATCCAGGCCATCGAGATCCAGCACTATTACGAGGCGAAGTATTTTTCGACCTTTGTCCTCAATACCATCAAGAACTGCAACGAGGACATGGAAGCCCGCAAGTGGATGGCGGAGAACTGGGTCGAAGAGGCGACCGGCGACGATGACCACGCCGGTCTGATCCTGCGGCTGCTTGACGCCCTGGGCGTGCCGAGAAAGCGGATTGCCGAGACCGATCCGACACCGGGCATGGTGGCCTGGCATGAGATCCTCGAGGGTCTGACGGCAAACCGCTCCTTCGTCGAGGGCGTCGCCGCGCTCTGGATCGGCGAGCCGGAGTATCCACGCATCGCCTCGGCGCTGCACCGGGCGTATCGCGAGTTCTACCACGTCGAGGAGGCCGCTCTGCTCACCTACCGCACCCATGCCGAACACGATGCGGAGCACGGCATGAACGAGGAGACCATCATCAGCCAGTATGTCCAAGCCGATCCGGCGCTCCTGCCGAAAATCCGCCGCGCCTCGCGAGACGCCTACTCGGCGTACATCCTGTGCTTCGACGGCTACTGGCAGGCAGCCACGGGAAAGCGGGAGTTCTGGCCCGGGGTCAAACCCTACGTATAGCAGCGCATGGCGGCCCGCTACGCCATGGCGCTTCTGCAACCGCGCCTCGCGCGACCCATTGAGGGCACGCTCTGATGCCCGGAGCCCGCGCCGCCCGCCCGCTACCGTTTTTTGCAACGCCATGTAGTATAGGCAGCCTGCTGGCGTGCACGTTCTCGTCGAAAAGTTTGTAATTTACCGCGTTTCCATGAGGGAAAAGGGAATGAAGATGACGAAGTGGCTGAACTTTCTGCCGATACTTGCCGGCCTGGCGGCGTTCTGTGGCGGCGCATCCGCGCAGGACTATCCCAACAAGCCGGTGCGCCTGCTGGTGGGCTTCGCCGCGGGCGGCGCGCCGGACATCATCGGCCGGCTGCTGGGGCAGCGCCTGTCGGAGTCGCTGGGGCAACAGTTCATCGTGGAAAACCGCCCCAGCGCGGGCGGCCTGACGGTTTCGCAGGCCGTCGCGAAGGCGCCGCCGGACGGATACCTGCTGCTGGTCGCGGATGTCTCGCAGCTCGCCATCGCGCCGTTCGTGTTTCCCAGCGTCGGCTACGACTCGCTCAGGGACTACGCGCCCATCAGCATGGCCATGGTGACGCCCCTGTTCATCGCGGTGCAGCCGTCTTTGCCGATCAACACCTTCCGGGAGCTGATCGCCTACGCGAAAGCGCACCCGGGCAAGCTGAACTACGGCTCGGCCGGCATCGGCACCATTCACCATATTTCCATGGAAGCCATCAAGTCGGCGCTGGGGCTGGACATCGTGCACGTGCCCTACAAGGGCGGCGGCCAGTCGATGCCGGCCTTCCTCTCCGGGGAGGTCGCGGTGCTGGCCTCGGCGCTGTCGGTAATGGCGCCGCATGTCAAGGCGGGCAAGGCAAGACTGCTCGCCATCGGCGCACCGCAGCGCTCCAGCATCGCCCGCGACGTGCCCACCGTTGCGGACGTCATCCCCGGATTCGACTACAGCTCGGAAATCGGCCTGCTGGCCCCGGCGGGGACGCCGCCCGCCATCGTCTCCAGGCTGTCGCTGGAAGTGAACAAGGCGCTGAAGCATCCCGAGGTGCTGGCCCGTCTCGCCGTGATGGGCTCCGAGGCGGTGGGCACCACGCCGGAGGCCTATGCCGAAAATATCCGCAGGAACCTGGAAAAATACGCGAAGGCGGTAAAGATCGCCGGCGCGAAGGTGGAATGATGCAATCGGCCGCCGATAGCGGCGTGAAGCGCCCTGCGTCGCCATCTTCACTGCCGTTTTCAGTGCGTCCGCTGGCGCCGCAGATCGGCGCCGAGATCGGCGGGCTCGATCTTTCCCGGCCGCTTGCAGAGGCCACGTTCGAGGCGCTCGAGGCCGCCTGGCACGCGCACTGCGTGCTCTTGTTTCGCGGCCAGACGCTCACCGAGGGCGAGCAGGTGGCCTTTGCCGAACGCTTCGGCCCGCTGTCGAAGCTGGCGTTGATGAAGTTCAAGGACCGCCACCCGGCGGTGATGTTCGTCTCGAACATCCGCGAAAACGGCGAGCTGATCGGCGCGCTGCCGGACGGCGAGATGTTCTTCCATTCCGACCAGTGCTACATGGAGCGCCCCGCCAAGGCCACCTTGCTCTACGCCATCGAAATTCCGGCGCAGGGCGGCAACACGCTGTTCGCCAACATGTACCGTGCCTATGAGACGCTGCCCGATGCGCTGAAGCGGAAAATAGCAGGGCGCAGGGCGATGAACATCGCCGAGTACAACATCGGCACCATCAATTCGAGCGCCATCGAGCGCCTGGACAACCCCGATCCCAACACCAGGCGCCACGCCCATCCCATGGTGCGCACCCATCCGGCGACCGGCCGCAAGGCGCTCTACGTCAATCGCCTGCTGAGCGCGTACGTCGAAGGCATGCCGCGCGGCGAAAGCGACGCGCTGCTGCGCGCGCTGTTCGACCACCAGGAACAGCCCGGCTTCGCCTACGAACACGTCTGGAAGCCGGGTGACCTCGTGATCTGGGACAACCGCTGCACCGTCCACGCCCGCACCGATTTCGACGCTTCAGAGCGGCGGCTGCTGCGGCGGGTCATCGTGCTCGGGGAGACCCCGGTCTGAGACGGTCCTGTCCCCGGGTGTCCGCTGGATGTTTTCAGGGCTTCAGCTGCGCCCGGATTTCTCCGCCTTTGTTGGCATTGCTGTGCACGTTGACGTAGGTGTTGCCCGCTGTGTAGGCGCGGTACTGGGATTCGGTCAGTCTGGCGCCGGCCGGAACTGACCAGACGTTCGCGGCAGTCTGGACCAGGGGCACGATGACCGGACCGTTCACCCCGGGAGCGCCCTCGTGGATATGCGCGGCCGTGGCGGTGACGCCGGTGGTGGTGACACTGCCGCTTACCGAGCGGTCGTCCCCTATCGTAATCGTTCCGCTGCCCGATGCGCCGGTGCGCACCGGCGGCACTTCCTGAGCGCCCGAGAGCGTCAGCCGGTCGCCATGCATCATGCCTCTCATTTGCGCACAACCGGCCAGCGCGGTCAGGGCGGCGGCGGCGAAAACAACGAATACGCGCTTTGAACGGTGAAGTACTGCTTGCATTTGGCATCTCCGGTGTTGTAATTGTTGCAATTGCCCCCGGCGGTAAACACGGGGTCCACGCCTTTGATTCCACCTTCCCTGGCCGCCAGCCTCAGGACCCGCTGCCAAGCACATGACTCCATGCGGTTAGTTTATTTGTAACTATGTTCGGTAGCGAACAGAGAGAACCCAGGGAAACGCTCATCATCGAACCGTGCTGCACGAATTTCTCACCTCCCACCGCCCTGAATTGGTCAATCGATGCAGGACAAAGGTCGCGCGCCGGCACGCGCCCAAGGCGAGCGCTTTGGAACTGGAGCATGGCGTGCCGCTATTCCTCGACCAGCTGGTCAGGACGCTGCAGGTGGAGCAGGCGCTTGACCCCCTTGGAAGCCAGAAGATTTCAGGTACATCGGGCGGCGAGAGGTCATCCGCATCCGAAATGGGCATAGCTGCGGCGCAGCACGGGCGCGAGCTGTTGCAGCGGGGGTTCACGGTGGACCAGGTCGTTCACAGCTACGGCGATATATGCCAGGCCGTAACCGATCTGGCATTCGAACTCGATGCGCCGATAAGCGTGGACGAATTCCGCACGCTCAACCGCTGCCTGGACAACGTCATCGCCGATGCCGTCACGGAGTATTCTTACCAGCGCGATTCCATGGTTGCGGGCATAGGCGTGCAGGCGCTGAACGAACGGCTGGGTGTGCTCGCGCACGAGCTGCGCAATTACATCCACACCGCCACGCTCGCCGTGACCGCCTTGAAAACCGGCAATGTAGCCATAGCGGGAGCGACCGGCGCGGTGCTGGACCGCAGCCTGATCGGCATGCGCAACCTCATCGATCGTTCCCTCGCCGACGTGCGCGTCACAGCCGGGCTTCCGCCGCGACGGGAGATCGTCTGGATTGCGCAGTTCATTGCCGAAGTCAAAAACTCCGCCACCCTCGAAGCGCGCGGCCAGGAATGCGGATTCATCGTCGCCGATGTCGATGCGGCACTGGCGGTGGAGGCCGACCGGGACATGCTCTTCGCCGCGCTCGGAAACCTGCTGCAGAATGCGTTCAAATTCACGCATCGGCACTCCGAAGTATCGTTGCTCGCCTACGCGGCCGGCAATCGCGTCCTGATCGAGGTCGCCGATCGCTGCGGCGGCCTGCCGTCCGGCGCGGCGGCCACAATGTTCCAGCCGTTCACACAGGCCGGCACGGACAAATCCGGCCTCGGGCTCGGGCTGTCAATCTGCCGGCGCAGCGTCGAGGCGAACAACGGCGTTCTCAGCGTCCGCGACGTGCCCGGCACCGGATGCGTCTTCACCATCGACCTGCCGCGGCACCAACTGGCGGGCCCTGCCTGACCGCGTGGCGAGCCGTCCCCTTGCGGACGGCGACACGGACGCAGTACGCTTTACCCGCTCGAAACCCGGCGATATCATTTGCGCTCCGCGCTCCCCGCAACCTCATCGGTGGGGCCGAGTGTAATGGGTGGTCCTCCTTCCTTCTTCCTTCCCGGCTTGGGCACCCCTTCGATACGATGACTCCCGTCGATCAGATGCTTGGATGGCCCGCATTCGAGTTATCCGCGGCGCTTGACGCCGGCGCGATCACCTCGCTGGACCTGACCCGCGCCTACCTCGCGCGGATACAGGGGTTGAATCCCCGACTCAATGCCTACCTCTGTGTCCTGCCGGAGATGGCGCTCCAGGCCGCCGAAAACGCAGCTCTGCGTGCCAGCCAGGGCCGGCGGCTCGGACCGCTTGACGGCATGCCGATTGCGGTGAAGGACAACATCGACGTGAAGGGCGTGCCCACCACCGCGGGCATGGACTGCAGGAGATCGCCGCCCGCCGGCGAGGATGCGCAAGCGGTGCGCCTGCTGCGCGCATCCGGCGCGGTCATTCTGGGCAAGACGAACATGGACGAAGCCGCCATGGGCGGGACCAGCGACAATCCGTTTTTCGGCCGCACCCACCATCCGCTGAAGCACGGCTACACCCCGGGTGGATCGAGCGGCGGCTCCGCGGCAGCCGTTGCGGCAAACCTGTGCGCCGCGGCGCTCGGAACAGACACGCTGGGCTCGCTTCGCATTCCCGCATCGTACTGCGGCGTCGCCGCTCTGAAGCCGACGTTTGGCCTGGTGAGCACGCGCGGCGTCTGTCCCTTGTGCCACCGGCTCGATCATGTCGGACCCATCGCCCGCGCCATCGAAGATCTCCAGCTCATCCTCGATGTCATCGGCCGCTACGATCCGGCCTGTCCGGACGCCAGAGCGGCGCCGGCGGACTTGGAACGCCCGCAGATCAAGCCACTGGCGGCGTGCACGATCGGTACGCTGCGAAATCTTGAGGAGGTCGCCGCCGAGCCTGCGGTGCGTGCGGCATACGCCGCTGCGCTCGGCGTCCTGGCCTCGCTCGGCTGCCGCGTTCAGAGCGTCGATCTGCAGGACTACGATCCGGCTGCGGCGCGGCGCAGCGGGCTGCTCTGCGGCGAGGCCGATGCGGCCAATACGCATGCGGCGTTTCTCGGTGAATCGCCGCCAAGCCTGTCAAGGGAAGTGCGCGCGCTGATCAGCTATGGCCGCGACGTGTCCGGAGCGCGCCTGGCGCGGGCGCACCGCCATCTTGACCTGATCGCGTTCGAATTTCGCGCGCTGTTGCGCAGCGTCGACGTGGTGGTGACGGCGACCACACCCCAGGCCGCCTTTCCGTTCGATCAGCCCGTCCCCGGCACGCAAGGGGACATGACGGCGCTTGCCAACATCTCGGGTTGCCCGGCACTCACCATTCCCATGGGGACCGATCCCGCCGGATTGCCGCTGGGATTGCAATTCATCGGCCGGGCGCACGCGGAGGCCACGCTTTTTGCCATTGCCGGGGCATTCTTGAAGGCGGCGGGAACGAAACACCCGCTGCCGGATACCTGAGCGACGACGTCATTCCGGAAGAACCGGTTCGCGGTGGTTTCGATGTCTTCGATCCGCCGTGCCGCCCTGTCATGCGGCATCCCCCGCCAGGGAATCCGGCAAACGGCCCTGGCTGTTCAACCTGCTCCACGGCCACGATGTGTCGAAAATCATGATGCGCAGGCCCTGCGCCGCGCGCCGCGGGATGGCGTATACCGTGCCCAGCAGTTCAGGCATTTTCGCTCCGGCCCGCAGCGCGGTGATCTCCATCGGCTCACCGAGCGCCACGCCCTGCTGCGCCAGCCGGTCACGGCATGTTGATACGTCTGCGCAGCGCAGGCACACCAGCACGCTGCCCGCTTTGTGTTTCGCATAGAGGCTGCCGAATAGTCCTTCGCTGGTCGCCGGCTGGTTGAACTCGACGTATGCCCGATCGAAAAGAAGCAGGGCGTTGGTCGTCTGGAACTGCGGGAAACGCCAGCGACCGACTGCGGCATGCTCATTGACGCCCAGTGCCGCGCCCGCTTCCTGCACCGCATCATCAAGATTCCCGACGACATACGCGATATGGTCCAGCCCCAGCGGGCCTCCCCTGCCGGAGTCCGGCGCTTCAACTGCACCGCAATGGGTTGCAATCTGAATCCCCGTCCTGGGGAGATCGGCAAGCATGATCCCGGAAAGAGGGCCGTCCGCACACAGGGCGCGTCCGCTTACCCCGGGTGCGCCCTGGCCAGACATGCCAAAGGCCATGAAGCCCGGGCCACGCTCGGCCAGGTAGCGTGCGGGAAAGGAATCCGGCCGGAGAGGCTGCATCGCGAGCAGATAGCCGCTCGACAGGCGGAACAGGTCCGCGTGCAGTTGTGCCCCATGACGGATGCGCAGCGGGTCGGGCGCACCGAGTGCCGAGGTCATGAAACCGGCGAAGGCGTCCAGATCTTCGATGACCGCAAGGATGTGCAGCGCAGGCGCATCGACCATGTCCCGGTTGTCCCCGTTGCCGCTAGGTGTTGAACCGGGCCTTGCGCTTTTCCAGGAAGGCGTTGACCGATTCCCGGTGTTCTTCGGTCTCGGAAAGAACGCTGTTTCCCAGCCGCTCCAGGGTGCGCGACGTTTCCAGGTCGGTGTTGGCGCAGTTCTGCAGGATGACCTTGGCCAGCCCCAGCGACATCGGCGACCATTCGCACAGTTCACGGGCGAACGATTTGGCGCGCGTCATCAGCTCGGCATCGGGCACCAGCTCGGTCGCCAGACCATAGCGGTCGGCCGTGGCGGCATCGACCATGCGGCCGCGCATGACCAGTTCCTTGGCGCGCAGCAGGCCGATCGCCTTGACCAGGCGCGAACAGCCCCCCGAACCCGGGATCAGGCCAACCCGCATTTCGGGAAATCCGAGACGCGCGCCCTGGGCGACGATGCGAAAGTCACATGACAAGGCGAGCTCCAGGCCGCCTCCGGCGCAAACGCCGTTGATTGCGGCGATGACCGGCAGCTCGATCGACTCCAGATCGTCGAGGAAGTTGTGGATGTTCCTTGCAAGCGCGCGAAAATCGCGGGTGGTGACCTTGCCGACGCTGCGCTCGCGCATCTCGTTCACGTCCTCGCCGGCGGAGAAAGCGCGGCCGGTGCCGGTGATGATCAGCACGCGCGCATGACGGTTGCCTTGAATCTGGCGCATCAGGTCGCGCATTTCCACCCGCATTGCCTCGTTCCAGGAATTGAGCGTCTCGGGCCTGTTCAACGCAACGGTGAAGACGCCGTCTTCCTCTTCGACGATCAGAAAGCGATAGCTGGACATGTCGTGTTGCTCCGTACGGGCTGATTCGATTAAAGGCGCCGGGAAAAATCCAGGCAGACGCGATTGAATTCATCGGCCATCTCCCACATGGCGCAATGGCTTGAGCGCGGGCCGCGAAACATGTGCAGCGCCGATCCCCTGATGCGTTCGTGCACCGCCACGCCGTAGCGATACGGGGTGTTCATGTCCAGTTCGCCGGCGGTGATCAGCGTGGGAACGCGGATGTTGCCGAGCCGATCCAGGGTGTCGTGCGTCATGTCGGCGTGGAGCTGGCCGGCGAAACCGGCATCGGAGGCCAGGTGCGGATTGCTGATCAGGCAGCGATCGACCATGTCGGCGACCACTGCCGGTCCCCGCGTGTCCAGGTAGTCGGGACTCATGATGAGCCCCTGGCCGAATTTGAAGGCCAGCCGCCGCTCGTTGGTTTTGAGAAAATGCAGCATCGGGTTCGCGAACACCTGGCGGAACCAGGCGTCCGAACGGCCCCAGGTCGCGTGGAGCTGGATGCTGAGCACGCGATCGGCGTGATTGAGGGCCATTTCCTGTGCGATCGCGGAGCCGAGCGACATGCCGCCGACGTGGGCACGCTCTATTTTCAATTCATCGAGCAGGGCCGCAACATCGTCGGCCATCAGCCGCACCGAGTAGGACTCCGGATCCGCCGGTGCGTCGGTCTGTCCGGAGCCGCGATGATCGATCGTGATGGTCCGGTGGTGCCGCGTGAATGCCGGCAGTTGCAGCCGCCATGCCTCGTGTCCGAGGCTGGTTCCCGCGATCAGAACCAGCGGCGGCCCCTCACCGGCCGATTCGCAGTACATCGATATGCCGGTGGACAGCCGAACCTTCATCGGTCGCGCCGGGCGTTGCTGGTGATCTCACTCATCGAGCGGGGCATCAGGGCAGCAGCGCCATCGCCTCGATCTCGACCTTCGCGTTCGGATCGACCAGCTTCGACACTTCGACCAGCGTCATGGCCGGGAACTTCTTGCCGATCAGCCTCCCCCAGGCTTCGCCGACTGCGCCGGCGGCGGCATTGAATTCGGCGATGCTGGTTACGAAAACCCGCAGGCTGACAAGATTGTCCGCCGAGCCTCCCGCCGCCTGCACCAGATCCATGACGTTTTGCAGCGCGATGCCCCATTGCTTGCCCAAATCCAGGTTGCTCTCGACCGGCAGCTTGCCGTGGTGGCCGGCAAGCTGCCCGGCAATCGTCAGCCATTTCGTTCCGCTTGCAATGATCGCCTGGGAATATCCGCGACCGCGTGTCCAGCCTTCCGGCAGCAACGGACTGACTTCAATCGTGCTCATGATTGCATTCTCCAATTAGTCGTGGTTGAGTAAAACATTGAACATTGCCCCATACCTGCTGCTACCGCCGGCGATCGAAGATTCGACGCACCTTCGGCTCCCGGCCGGCGCCGGTGACCTCCGCCGTTTTCCCGGGCGTGACCAGCGCGACCTCGATTGCCCGGACATTCAGCGCATGGCCGATTTCCTGCTGCAGGCGCTTGCGCAGGTTCTCATCGGCGCAATCGGGCGTCTCGATACTGAGCCGCAGGCGGGCGCCGTTCTCCGTGGCGACCGCTTCGACGAGCCACTCCGACAGTTGCGGCGCGGCGCCGAGAATGGCGTTCTCCAGCGCCATCGGGTAAATCGTCGTGGCGTGAATCCTCAGGACATGATCGACCCGTCCGGCTACCGGCATCATGCGCGCCAGGGTCCTGCCGCATTCGCATTGCCCGGTTTTCACGGCGATCAGGTCGCCCGAGCGGAACCTGATTTTCGGCGAAGTCCGCCAGGCCCAGCTGGTGATGCACATTTCCCCGTACTCTCCGTCGGGCACCGGTTTGCCGTCGGGATCGAGCACTTCGATCACGCATGCGTCCTCCCAGATGTGCATGCCCAATGCACCCGCCTGCGCCCTGCTGGCGTCGCAATCGATGGAGCTCCAGGTGAGGGTGTCCACCGAACCGAAAAGATCGTGGACTTTCGCGCCCCACGCCGCCTCGATCGCCTTCCTGGTTCCCGGAGAGGCCAGCTCTCCGGCGGTAATGATGGTGCGCACGCGCCACTTCGAGGGGTCGTATCCCTGCTGCTGCGCCACCTCGGCCAGATGCAGGATGAAGCTCGCGGTGCCGGTGATTGCAGTGACCCCGGCGCGGCGAATCAGATCGACCTGGCGCACGCTGTCGGTGGTCCGCCCGCTGCTGGCGGGCAGGATGCCGATTCGGGCGCCCTGTGATGCCCAGGTGCATGCCCAGGCCGCACCCATGGTGGCATAGGTAAAGGTGATCTGCATCAGGTCGGACGCGCCCAGACCGACATAGTGGTAGCAGCGCGCCATCAGATCCTGGAACCCGGGAAGATCCTTGTACGCCACCGGGAACAGCCGCGGCACACCGGTCGTCCCGCTGGTGGACAGCATGAAGGCGATATCGTTGGCCAGACCGGACGAGTAGCAGCTTCCGTAGGGCGGATGCTCCTCGATATTGCGGCGCTGGTCCTCGACGTTCCATGTCGGCAGCAACTCAAGATCATCAATCGACCGGATGACCCCGGGGTCGAAACCGGTCCGCCCCCACAGTCCCCGGTAAAAGGGCACTTCATGGCGGGCGTACCTGACGATATGCCGCAACCGTTCGGACTGGATGCGCCGGATGCTCTCCCGGGAGGCATGCGACAGGTGCCGCTCGAGATGCTCGCCGTATTCCGGAAAGCGGAACGGTTCCGGGATCAGGGATTTGTCGATATCGGCCATTGCGCGGGCTCCGTTGATGCTAGTCACCGACATAGGCGGCAAAAAGCTCGTCGGGTGTTTTCGGGCCGGCCTTCAAGCCCGGCCAAACGACCCGCCCGCGCACCGCCCACGCCCGCGTTACTTCAGCCTGACCGCCGGAATGACATGCCTGCCGATCAACTCGATCGCGTGCATCAGCTTCTGGTGCGGCAATCCTTCCATCCGCAGCAGCATCTCCTGGACACCGAGCGCCTGATAGCGCCTTATCTTCTCGATGAGCTTCTGGGGATCGCCCACAACGACGTTATCGGTTCGGTCGAGATGCTCGAAGTCGGAAATGATCTTTCGCGTCGCGGTGAAATCCAGATTCTTCCCCTGCGACTTCAAGGTCGTCTCATACATGTCAATCACGCCTTTGAGGTAGTGCAGCATCGGCGGGGCGGCTTCCGCGAGCGCCTGTGCGGTGGTGTCGGCGCAATGCGCAAGACAGAACACCGAGAACCTGTTGTTCACCACCCCGGCGTACGGCTCGGGGTTGCGGATCGCATCCTGGTAGGACTTCATGCGCTTTTCCAGCTGCTTCAGCGTGATTCCCACGGCCAGCGACATCACGCCCATCCCTTTGCGGCCGGCAAGCTCATGGGATTCCGGGCTGATTGCCGCGTACCACAGATCCGGATGCGGCTTGCGCGGAAAAGTCGGGGCGAGCCGCCGGGTCGGCACCTTGTAGAACCTGCCCTCATAGGAGAACTCGTCCTGGCTCCAGGCACGCGTGACGATATCCATGCCTTCCTGCCAGCGGCCTTCGGTCTCGGACGTGTCCAGATTGAAGCCGCCGGAAGCCAGCGTCGAATTGCCCTTCCCCGAACCGAATTCGACCCGCCCGTTGGAAAAAATATCCAGCGTGGCGATTTGCTCGGCGACCCGCACCGGATGGTGATAGGGCAACAGCGTGATCGCGGTTCGCAGCCGCATCCTCTTGGTAATCATTGCGATCGCGGCGAGAAACAGCTCGTTCGAGGGAATCGAGCAGAGCGGTGCGTTGAAATGCTGCTCCGACACGCCGAACACGGAAAACCCCACCTCGTCGGCCAGCTTTGCTTCGGCGAGCACCTCGTGATAGCGACCCGTAAAGGTGGACGCTCCTCCGGTCATGCTCGCCTCGGTGATGATGCCTATATCCATGTGAGCTCCAAAGCTGCCTCGAAAAACGAGAACCCTGACGGTGCGCGCTCCCGCGCTCCTGGAATGCCTCGCCTCCATGGCGCGTGGCGCCATGGTGCATGGCGCGCGGTGCGATCGGACGCTGCGCCGCATGCACCGCCGCCGCGCCGCGCAAGTGACGCCATCCGCAACCGGGAACACGTCGCTTTCCGGATGCAGGATGCGCAATCCTGCCAGGCGCCTGATGCCAGTTCGCGAACATGCAGCCTGAGGGCGCCGCCGGGCGCCTCACCGCAAGCGCCGGGCGCAGGTCGCTGTCGCGCGACTCGAGGTGACCTTGCCCTTCCCGGCGTCAGTATCCGAGCGATCCTTGGTCTTCCTTGAACGATGCTATCGAGCCAGGATGGGGCTGTCAATCGCCCGCCGGTGCCGGTGTCGTCAGCCGCTCCCCAAGACCGCGGCAACCCGGCCTGCGTCCCGGCCAGGCTCCTGGGCCCGGCAGCAATGCCACCCATCCTCGAACAAATTTATCTTTTTTGAAATATCAACTGACTGTTTTTGACCGTCATATAGGCTTCTTTAAGAATTAATCAGGAAGAATGTGGCGGGCGTCCAAGCTTCCCGCGGCGCCCGCACTGCCTCTCCAGGACGGCAATGCTACGATACCCGCGCAGCGGCGTTGCCAGGGCGCACCTGTTACGCGCTGCAATCCGGTGCACCGCCTTTGAGGGAGGGCAGCATGCTAAAGACAGTGGCAATCGCTGCGATGTGGCTCGCCACGCAGCCGGCACTGGCGCAGCAGCAGTTCCCGCTTCGGGATGAGCGCCGGCAGACCCCCACCACCAGCGCCCTGCTCGAGCGCTTCGGCGAAATGGCGCGGCGGCACCCCGCCGCCCACGCGGTGCTGGCGCAATCCAGCGACGCATACGCGCTGGTATTCGTACCCGGCGTGCTCGGCTCCGAGCTCAAACTGGATGGCAAGTTGATCTGGCCCAGGCTCGATCCGGAGCAGGACCAGTTGCGCCTTCCCGCCGTGCTGATCGACGAAACCGCGCCGAGCAACACCGACCCGCGCGTCTCGCGGCTGCTCTACGGCAGGGCGCTGGATGAATTCCAAGCCAGGCTGAAGGACCATCGCATCAAATTCGTGCCCTGCGGTTACGACTGGCGCCGCGACGTGCGCGCCGGCGCCCAGGATCTGCAGGACTGCCTGCGGCGCGATGCGGCGGGCAGGCGCGTCATCGTGGTGGCGCACAGCATGGGCGGAGTGGTGAGCTGGACCTGGAACCGCATGCGCATGGAAAACCGCTGGCCTGACGCGCCGCAACTGGCAGGCCTTGCCATCCTCGGCTCGCCGCTGGGCGGAAGCTGCGAGATGTTGCGCATGATCCAGACCGGTTATGTGCAGCCTACGGATTACACCGGTTACTCCGAGGAGGATTCCTTCTTTGAACGGCTGGGCAACAGCGGCGCGAGAAAGTTCAGGGAGCTGGAGAACGCGCTGACCGAATTCTTCTCCAGGAGCCTGCGAGCCACCGTGCTGAGCTGGCCCGGTGCGCTCGAACTCGGACCGGCTTCGGCCGATTCGCTGCCCAGCGGATGCGTGTCCAGCGGCGCCTTCCTCGGACCGGCCGAAAACGCGCCGGTGGTGCTCAGTCATTTCAACCCGCGCTTCTGGCGCGACCAGCCGGGCGCGAGCTTTCTGTCCGGCATCGATGCCGCGCAGGTGCCCCGCACCCTGGATGCGGTACTCGCCAAGGCGCGCGAGTTCCGCAACGACTATTTCCGGGTCTCGCGGGCCGAAGTACCCGCGTACCTTTACTTCTCCGGCTTCTGGGCGACCCCGGGCAAGGCCGCACTCGCCACCGACGGCCGCTTCAGCGAGCGCCCCTGGTACGCAACCGAAGGCGACGGCCGGGTGCCCGCGGCGGCGACCTATGCCACTCTTCCCGGCCATCCGCCCACAACCTTCGCCGGAACGCGCGGCGTGCGCTCGGTGCACGGCGATCTGCCGCTCGATGAGGATTTCCAGAAAGAATTCTTCGAGGAGCGGTTGCCGAGGCTGGTGAATGCGCAGGTGGCGCTCGCCGCGATGCAGGCGATGGTGGATGACAGGGCGCTGCTGCGCTCGTACGTCCTGGCGAAGGGCGAGCCCGTCATCGTCAATGAACTCGCGCATGCGCTGGGAAGCACCCGCGCGGCAGCCGAACAGATTGCCTACGTGCGGGACGCGGTGGCGGCGGCCGAGCGGTTTCGTGCGGCGTACTGCGGCGAGACGAAAACATGCGCCGACTACCGCCTCGCCAGCGCCGCGCGCGAGGGCAAGTCATCGAGCCTGGGGGTGGCGAAAAAATACGGCGCCAGTCTGGCCGGCGTCGATCCGCACAGTCCGCGGGCGGTGCTGGCGCAGGGGAACAAGGGCATGCAGTTGGCGAAATCCGGAAACTGGGAAAGCGCCGCGGTGGCGCTGGCGGAGGCTGAAGCGGGGTTTGACCGGTTGCCGGATGACTACGACCGCCGCCCGAGAGTCATTCCGGACTTCAAGGCGAAGGTGCGGGCGAACCTGGGCAGGGCACTGGCGCAGGTGGGCAGGTGCGCGGACGCCAAGCGCTACCTGGAGACCGCCAATGGCCAGAACAAATTCGCCAGCCGCTCATGGGCCGAGGCCTGCGTGGAAACGGCATCTGGGCAGCGGGTGGTGTTCGCCGGAAAATAGTGAACAGGGAAGAAATCAGCACGCGCTCGTTCAATGAACCGGGCGGGGACGAAGTGAACAACCGGTGGGGTATACTGAGCTGTGATAGCTCCGTGGGCGGAGCCCGCCATGAAGACCCAGCTGATCGCCATCGATCCCGAGATCCACAGCGGAACGCCCGTTTTCGCCGGCACGCGCCCCGGTCAAGACCCTCTTCGATCACCTGGAAGCCGGAGACTCGCTGGAGGTTGAGCATCGGGATCATCTTGTCGCCCGATTTACCTCTTCGATCACCTGGAAGCCGGAGACTCGTTGAGGTCTTTCTGGATGATTTTCCGTCCGTCAGTCGCGAACTGGCGGTAGCGGTGCTTGAAGAGGCGCGCGCCCCACTTACCCCTGATGCACATCCTGCTTGATGAGGATCTTCCGCGTCGTCTCGCAGCAATGCTGGTTGGGCACGAGGTATCCACAGTTCAGCGCAGCAGATGGACAGGCATCAAGAATGGGAAACTCCTAGAACTCGCTGCCGCCGAGTTCGATGTGTTCCTTACGATGGACCGTAACCTCGAGTTCCAGCAAAACCCTGCCACTCTGCCGATTGCCGTGCTCGTGGTGGAGGCGGTAAGCAACCGGATGGGCTGGCTCAAAATTGTCTTCGCCGTCCTTGTCGCTATGCGCCTTTGGATTGCCTGCGCCCCGCGCGCTGCAGCGGCCGGCTACTAGCCCGACGATAAGCGGCAATGAACGAATCCGCCCGATGCACGAAGTTTGCGCGACAATTGACAAAATCCCTTCACGAGGTACGCCATGGAACTTACCGCTGTTCTTACTCCTGCTGAAGAGGGTGGCTACATCGCCCTGAATCCCGAGACTGGCACCACCACGCAAGGTGAGACAGTAGAACAGGCTGTTGCAAATCTTAAAGAGGCAACCGCACTGTATTTATCGGAATTTCCAGCTCCACCGGCAGGGCATCCGGTGGTTACCATGTTTACCCTGCCGGTGCATGCCTAAGCTGCCACGCACCTCAGGCGCAGCAATCGTAAAAGCTCTTGAGCGTCTTGGTTTCGTAAAGCTCCCCAAGCGGGTAGCCACGTCATCATGCGGCGCGGACCAAAGGGCTGTGTGGTGCCAATGCATGGCGAAGTCAAGATTGGAACGCTCGCAGGCATTTTGCGTCAGGCCGATGTTTCCCCCGAAGAATTCATTGACGCATCGTGAAGTCGATCCCCAACTACAGGTGGAACGGACGGACGAAGGCGGCCGACTCGCAATCATCGGCAGCGTTGGCAAACACGCCGCCGACGCGGCCATCCGGCACGTCGCCTCGCCTCGACAGCGGCTCATTTGCGTGCCTTTGGCGGCAATTTGCCGCCTCCGGATTTTTCGGCAGCAGGGTTGCGGATGGCAGGCCGCGGTGCTTTCTTTTTCGGCAACCCGGCGCGGGCGCCGCGTTCACAGGGGACTCTCACCCCATCAGATCTTGCCCATGTCGGGCGTACACAATTCATTCTTCATTCCACCGGACGCTGCGCGTTAAAGCCGCGCAGCGCCGGTGAATTCGAACGTTGGGCATCTATCGCACATTTTCACGCCCCATGCTGAGGCAAATAAGGGAAGCAGCCATGAATATCCGTTTTTTCGCCTTTGTTCTAATGCTGTCATCGCTATTGGCTGGGTGCGGCACCGGACGCGCCAAAAGCAGCGCGCCGCTGAGGGCAACGTTGGGCACCAAGGGAGGCTGAGGCTATACTGTCAACTGTGTGGAGAAATGACATGGCCAATTCCAATCGCGTTACTCATCGTCATCCCGGTATCCTTGGCGGGACGCCCGTGTTCGTAGGCACTCGTGTTCCCGTTCGGTCCCTGTTTGACTACATCGAGGGCGGGGAGACACTCGACGAGTTTTTGCATCAATTCCCGTCTGTTAAGCGCGAGCAGGCGATAGCCGCTTTGGATTTAGCATGTGATTCTCTTGTGGCTGATGCGCATTCTTCTTGACGAAAATATCCCTATTGACTTCGCTGCGGAATTGCGAGGCCACGATGTCAGTACAGTTGTCGAACTTGGCTGGAGTGGCGTGCTCAATGGTGAACTGATGCAGCGCGCCCACGAGTGTTGCGACGTATTCGTTACTCTTGACCGCAATATCGAATTTCAGCAGAACATTCCCGTCTTGCCGTTTGGCGTCATTGTCGTACGTGCAGTTTCCAATCGAATGGTTCACCTTCGCCCGCTCGCTTCATCCATTCTTTTGGCTGTCAATGCTGCCAAGCCCGGTCAACTACAGAAAGTTGGCGCCTAACCCCTTTGTTGCTGCGGACGCATGAAGCGTCGCCCGCAATCCTCGCGCGCGCCCGCCGTTCACCACGACGTAAATTCGAACGGGCACGCCCATTCTGCTATGCATGCACCTGGGCCGGAAAGCCCATTCGCCTCCACTGCAGTCATCCTTCTCGCTCACTGATCAAGGTCATCACCATTTACGAACCGGACCCGAAATTATGGATCGACTTGAGGTAAGGAAGGCCTGACATGAACACAGAATCGCCAAGGGAAACTTTCGTCGAGCAACAGGTAACGAACACGCTGTAGGTCATGCGACTTTAGCGATCATGCGCACCCCAACCGTTGCGATTTGGATTGCAGTGCCGTTGCGTCTTGTTGGGCTCGCTTGACGGATTCTGGAAACCCGCGCTGCTTCGCTCTCCTCCCATATTTTTTTGGGCATATGACTTCGGGAAGTGGGTCCTGCTTCCTCTTTGTCTGCTTTGGCTACTCCATCGAATCACCGACATTTCGCCGCGAGACTATGGCCTGATTGCCGACCGGGGCATGCGCGATATTCTTATGCTCCTGCCCGTACCATTTATCACTCTTCTTATGGCCGATGTTTTTACGATAGGCATGGCTGACTGGATTCTCAGGCCACCACCGCCGGAATTCAATTACGCATCAGTTCTGGCGCCATTGGGACCCCTTTGGATAGTAGGCACTTTTTATGCCTCCATTACCGCGGGAGTGTGGGAGAGCATCTTCGTCCTGGGACTTCCTTGGTTCTGGTTTTCTCAAAGACAGCCGGTTACCGGACAGCGGGTCATTGCTTTCGCCGTAGTATCTGCGGCAGTTTTCGCGCTGTGTCATTGGGAGAATGGGATATCAAACGCTCTGGGCGCCTTTGTATTTCAGCTTCTTGCCGTCCATTGGTATCTTAAATTTGGAACCCTATGGCCGGTAATCGGAGCGCACACCCTCACCGATGTTTATTATTTTTGGCCGCCGGCAAGTGTATGAGATCGAACTTGAGGTGCGGCCATCCGGTACATCGCTTCGCCTCGACAGCGGCTCATTTGCGTGTCTTTGGCGGCAATTTGCCGGCTCCGGATTTTTCGGCAGCAGGGTTGCGGATGGCAGGCCGCGGTGCTTCCGTTTTCGGCGACCCGGCTGGCGCGCCGCGCTCATGGCGTTTCTGAAACGAGGCGAGGAGCGCGACCTGCTCCCGTACCGCATCCGGTACATGGTCGAACTGTCCGGCCCGATGCGCCTCGAGCCACGACAGGGCGACATTGATGGTGATCGGCTTGTCGCGATACCGCCTCTGCGTGGCGCCGCCGGCGACGGACTCGAAGAACAGCCCCTCGCGCGCCTCACGGTAGGTCCGGGCCGATTGCGCGCTCAACCCCCGGGGAATGCCGTGTATGCCATCGTAGGCGCCGCGTTCCAGCGCGGCCCGCAGCTCACCGGCCCGATCGATGGTTTTCGAAGCGGGCCCGATCGCCGCCCGGCCTTGCGCTTGGTCGCCGTCTTTTTTCACCTTGCTTCCTTGTTGTCACTTGCGTTATCGATGTGCGTCTTTGCTCGATGCCAGGCCAGGGCGAATCCGCCGAAACCGGACATAATCAACATTTACATCACTTTTAACATGATGTAGGATCAGCGCAACTATTGTCTGCCGGAGCGCCAGCATGCATCGCACACAGATATCGCTGGAATCGACGCAGTATGAGTGGCTGCTCGCCGAGTCGCGCCGTCGCGGAGTCAGCTTGTCGGCTTTGATTCGGCAGATGGTGGCCGAGCGCGCAGCAGCGAAGGGACGCCGCCGCGACCCCCTGGCCGCCGTCACCGGCATCGCCGCCGGCAGCGGCGCAGCGGTTGGCCGCGAACACAACCGGTTTCTGTACGGTAAATCGCGCCGGTGAAGCGCGTATTCGTCGATACGGGCGCGTGGTATGCGCTCGTCGATGCCAAGGATCCCGATCATGCCGCCGTCGCGACCTGTATCTCGGAATACTCCGGCAGGCTGGCGACGAGCAACTTCGTGTTCGACGAAACCGTCACCCTGCTGCGTTACCGCCTGGGCCATCGCCCCGCGCGCACCTTTGGCGATGCCCTTCAGGCGGGCGGGCTTGCGGCGGTGCTCAGGTTGGCGCCTGGAGATGAGTCTGCGGCATGGGAGATATTTACCCGCTACCGGGATAAAAGCTTCAGTTTTACCGATTGCACGAGCTTCTCCCTCATGAAGCGGCTGGGCATTGCCAGCGCGATCGCGATCGACGACGATTTCAAAGCGTATGGGATACCCTGCCTGCCCCGGGAAAATTAAAAATTGCCTGCCGCGTCCATAAAAGCGAGGGTGTCCCGATCCCGCGACCGGACCCGCATCGGCGGCGCCGGCTTTTGCACCGGCTTGACCTATAGTTTCACACTCGTAACGGCAATACTAGGAAGAAAACGCCTTGGCGTTTTCCCCGATTTCGGGGTGTGCGAGGGGGCTTGCCCCCTCGCGTCGTGAATGACTAGGAAGAAAACGCCTTGGCGTTTTCCCCGATTTCGGGGTGTGCGAGAGGGCTTGCCCCCTCGCGTCGTGAATGACTAGGAAGAAAACGCCTTGGCGTTTTCCCCGATTTCGGGGTGTGCGAGGGGGCTTGCCCCCTCGCACCGCGAATGACTCGCCGCCGAAGCCGAACGGCTCATCAGATGCATGCGGTCTTGACAAGCCGCACCACTTCGGTTCCAGACATGGGAAAAATGTCCAAATTCCATTTTTTACCTCTCCAGGATCACAGCGTCAGATGCGCGCGCTTCAGCTCCGGGTTCGCTTCCATCTCCTTGAAGGTCCCGGCAAAGCGGATCTGCCCGGTGTCGATCACATACACCCGGTCGCACAGGGCGGTCGCAAAACCGAGGTTCTGCTCGCACAGGAGTATCGTCAGGCCCTCATCTTTCAGCCGGGCGATCTGCTGCCGCAGCAGGGCCACCACCAGCGGCGCCAGCCCTTCCGAAGGCTCATCCAGGAGCAGCAGCCGCGGATTGCCCATCAAGGTGCGGGCAATGGAGAGCATCTGCTGCTCGCCTCCGCTCAGCAGTCCGCCCGGGCGCCGCTGCATCGCCCCGAGAGCGGGAAACAGCGTGAAGATCCGCTCCAGCGTCCAGTTCGAATCCCCGCTGGAACCGGCACCCGAACCCTTGCGCGCCGCTTCCAGATTCTCCCACACGCTGAGTTCGGGAAAGATGCGCCGGTCTTCGGGAACATAGCCCAGTCCCAGCCGGCTCCTCTGGTGGGTGCGCATGCCCGCGAGATTCCGCCCGAGAAAGGCGATGTGCCCGCTTGCCAGCGGCGCGAGGCCCATGATGGTTTTGAGCGTGGTGCTCTTGCCCGCCCCGTTTCGTCCGAGCAGGCAGACCGCCTCGCCCGGCGCCACCCGCAGCGAAATGCCGAACAGCGCATGCCCGTCTCCATATCCGGCGCAGACCTCCCGCAGCTCAAGCACGCGCGTCCTCTCCCAGGTAGATCTCCTGCACCCTGGCATTGGCCCGGATTTCCCGCGGGGGCCCGTCCGCGACGACCGCGCCCTGGTGCATCACGGTGATCCAGTCGGCAACCGAGAAAACCACGTCCATGTCGTGTTCGATGAGCACCGCCGTGACGCCCTTCTCCCTGGCGATGGTGCGGATCAGCCCGACCATGGCCGGCTTGTCGGCGAGGGACATGCCGGCGGTGGGCTCGTCCAGGAGCAGCAGCTGCGGCTGGCAGGCGAGGGCGAGGGCCACTTCCAGCCGTCTCCGGTCACCGTAGGAGAGCGCCGAGCCGAGCTTGCCCGCGTGGTTCGCGAGGCCGAGCATCGCCAGCAGTTCCTCGGCCTCGCGAACCAGTAGCTTGCCGGCCGCGGCGATCATGTTCCAGGTCTTCCCCTGATGCGCCAGCAACGCGAGCTGGACATTCTCCAGAACGGTGGCGCTGACGAAAATGCTGTTGATCTGGAAGGTGCGTCCCAGACCCTGACGGCAGAGGGTGTGGGGCGCCAGCCCGGTCACGTCAGCCCCCTTGAAAAGGACGCGCCCCGAGTTGCAGGGCACCAGACCGGTCAGCAGGTTGAACAACGTGCTTTTGCCGGCGCCGTTCGGCCCGATGACCGCCCGCAACTGGCCGGCGGGCACGCTCAGGCTCACGTCCTTCACCGCATGCACGCCACCGAAGCTGCGCGAGAGCCGCTCGGCGACCAGAATGGCATCGCTCACGGTCGCGCCGCCGGCCGGCGAACGAGGCTCAGCAGCCCCTCGGGCCTGAACAGCGCCACCAGCAGAATCACGATGCCGAGAAAGAACGGCCAATACGCCGTGAAGAGGGGCACCGCCAGCGAGACGAGCTTGAACAGCGCCGCCCCAACGATAGGCCCGGCAAAGTAGCTCACGCCGCCCAGGGTCACGGCGACGAAGGCATCGGCGGAGTTGAGCCAGTGGGCCGACCCGGGAAACATGCCGCGGTGAAAGAACACCTGCAGCGCGCCGGCGACTCCGGCAAAGGCCCCGGCCACGACGAACGCCGCGAGCTGGACGCGGCGCACGTGGATGCCGACGAACGCGGCGCGGCGCGGGTTGTCCTTGATCGCGAGCAGCGCGCGGCCGAAAGGCGAATGCCCGATGCGGTACAGCGCCGCGGTGCAGGCGAGCACGACGGCGAGAACGAAGTAATAGTAGGCCGAGGATGGCGCCAGCGCGGCGAGCGGCATCACCCCGGTCAGGCCGTCGTCTCCCCCGGTGACGCCCTGCCACTTCCAGATCACGGTGAACACCAGCTGGCCGAAGGCGAGGGACAGCATGATGAAGTAGGCGTGGCTCAGGCGGACGCAGAAAAAGCCGATCACGAGCGCGGCGAGGGCGGCGAGCAGCGGCCCGGCGGCAAGGGCAAGCGGCATGGCGACGCCCAGATGCTTCACCAGCAGCCCGGCGCCGTAGCCGCCGATCGAGAAGAACGCCGCGTGACCCAGCGACAGCATGCCCGCGTAGCCGACCAGCAGGTTCAGACTCAGCGCGAACAGCACGAAAATCAGGATGTCGGTCGCATGGACCACCACCACCTGGGGCGCCGCGACCGGCAGCACGCCCAGGACCGCGAGCACTCCGGCGAGGGCGAGGACGCGGCCGCTCACCCCTCAGGATTCCCTGCGGCCCAGCAGCCCGGTCGGCCGCACGATCAGCACCAGCGCCATCAGGGCGAACACGAAGGCCATGGCGAACTGCGGGATCACCAGGATGCCGAAAGACCTCACCATGCCGACGAGAAGCGCCGCGAGCAACGCGCCCGGGATGCTGCCCAGCCCGCCCACCACCACCACCACGAAGGCGTCGATGACCGCGTCCACGTCGTTGCCCAGGGCGGCGCCCGCGAGCGGCGCGGAGAGCACCCCGGCCGCGCCGGCGAGCCACCCTGCAAGAGCGAACACCCCGGTGTAAATGGCGCGCTCGTTGATGCCCAGAGCGGCGCTCATGTCGCGGTCCTGCGCGATGGCCCGCACCAGGATGCCCCAGCGGGTGCGATAGACGAGGACCCACAGGCCGGCGGCAACCAGGGCGCCGGCGAGCACGATCACCGCGTAATAGCTCGGGAACGGCACGCCCAGGACGACGATGGCGCCCGGAAGACCGCCGGGGAACGGCACCGTCTTGCTCTCCAGGCCCCAGATGAAGCGGATGACATCGGCGAAGATGAAGATCAGCGCAATGGTGGGCAGCAGCTGGACCAGCACATCGGCGCGGTAGATGCGCCGGAACAGGGCGAGTTCCATCAGGGCGCCCAGGCCCGCGAGGACCAGCGGAGCCAGAACCAGCGTCAGCCAGAAATTCGCGGACGTGTCGGCGAACAGCAGCGTTCCGGCGTAGGCGAGAAACGTGGCGAGCATGAAGAAAGTGCCGTGCGCAAGGTTGAGCACGCGGCAGACGCCGAAAATCAGGGTGAGCCCGGACGCCAGCAGGAACAGAATCGCCGCCGATACCAGGCCGCTCACGATCTGCAGGCCGATCAGCATGCTTACTTCTTCTGCGAGCGCAGCTTCTCGATCTCCTCCTTGCCCGGCAGGTACGAATCTCCCTTCAGGTACTTGGCGTCGCGTATGCCGGCGCGCTTATGCGTCTCGTCCCAGGTGAGATAACCCATCCACCAGCCCGCAGTGCTCTGATGGTCGAAAGGCCGCACCGCGATGTCGCCGAGGATCGGGTGGTCGATGCCCAGCCCCTCCGCGGCGGTGATGAACGCCTCCCGATCCGCCTTTCCCGCCTTCTCGATGGCCTTGACGATGAACCTGAGCGTGGTGTGCGCGTTCGCGGCCTGCTCCGTGGGAAGCTGGTTCCAGCGCTTGCGGTAGGCGTCGTAGAACGCGCGGCTGGCGGGTGTCGGCACCGGGGGATAGACGTAATCGGTCCCGGTGAAGATGCCCTCGGGCACGTCGTCCTTGCTGGTCAGGCCGGCGTTGTTGACCGGCATGCCGAGGCTGGGATGAACGCCCACGGTGTCCTTGAACAGGCCGAAGGCCTTGCCCTGCTTCACGAACGCGGGGGCGCTGGCGGCCACCAGCCCGCCGAACATCACCGCCTGCGGCCGCCTGGCGAGGATCGCGGTCAGGTTCGGGGTGAAGTCGGTCGTTCCCAGCGGCACCCAGAATTCGCATCCTGACAGCACCTCCGCGCCGGGTTTCAGCTCCTTCAGCCGGGTCATCAGCACCCTGGTGATATCGCGGCCAAAGGCAAAGTCGTTGGCGATGGTGCAGTACTTCGTCTGCGGCTGCTTGGCCATCGCTTCGGCGACGGCGTTGCCAAAGACGCGGTCATTGGTGATCAGCCGGAAGAAGTAGCGATGGCCGGCCTCCTCGGTGAGGAAGCGCGAATAGCCGAGCACGGTGAAGAACGGCAGCTTCAGCTCGCGCGCCAGCGAGTTCATCGCCGCGGTGGTCGCGCTGCCGCTCGTCCCCATCACCAGCAGCACGCCCTGCGCCGCAAGCTCGCGAAAGACCTTGCCAGCTTCCTCGGGCTGCGACTTGTCGTCCCTCGTGACAAGCTGCAGCGGGCGGCCCAGCACCCCGCCCTTCTGGTTGATCTCCTCCAGCGCCATGATCGTCCCCTGCCGCCCCGGAACGCCGCCTACGGCGAGGGGACCGCTCATCGAACTCACGTCGCCGATCAAGATAGGGTCGGCCGCCCTGGCCAGGGGTATGGAGGCCAGGCAGGCGCAGATCAGCATCAGGACAGTCGCGTGTCTCATCTCGCTTCCTCCGTTAAATCGTCGTTGACCAGGAAGAAAACGCCCTGGCGTTTCCCCGATTTCGGGGTGTGCGAGGGGGCTTACCCCCTCGCGTCGTGGACGACTGGAAAGAGGGTACCGATGTCTGGCGTCAGGCCGGGCAATATCCGCCTCGTTATTGGATAGAATATTCCATTCGGTCACATTTGTCGTGGTATCAATTCCGCGCTTGGAGCACCGCCATCAGGCGCGCCAGGCGCGCCATGTTCCGGCGCGCGGGAGCGGCGGGCAGGGTGCCGAACCGGCGCGGCGGCAGCGCTCGCCCGGAGCCCGCGTCCCGCCGCTGTTGTCAGCATCGCCCCCCCGTCCATCGAGAGCCATTGCATGTCCGACCCGAACACCGGCAGCAGCGAGCGCATCCTGCTGCGCTACGACATAGCCGCCTGGGTGATCGTCGCGCTGCTGCTGGCCTTTGCGCTGGCCGGGCGCCTGCTGGCGGCATTGCTCGCAGGCTTGCTGGTGTACGAACTGGTGCGCGTCCTCGCGCCACGTCTGCCCTACGGGCGCCTGCCCGGTCAGCGCAGCCGGCAGGTTGCGGTCGGGGTGCTGGCGATCTTCATCGTGCTGGTGCTCAGCGCCGCTGTTTTCGGCGGCGTGACATTCGTGCGCAGCGGATCGGACAGCCTGCCGGCGCTGCTGCAAAAGATGGCGGACATCATCGAAGGCTCGCGCGGCATGCTGCCCGACTGGCTGCTGAACACCATCCCGGTCGATCCGGAGGCAATGAAGGAAGCCATCAGCCGCTGGCTGCGCGAGCACGCCGGCGACCTGCGCAGCTTCAGCGGCGAAATGGGCCGGGCGCTGGCCCACGTGCTGATCGGCATGGTGATCGGCGGGGCGGTGTCGCTGCACGAGGAGCGCACCGCGCGCAGCGCCGCACCCCTCGCCCTCGCGCTGGCCCGGCGCTGTGCCCGGCTGGGCGAGGCGTTCCGGCGGGTGGTGTTCGCGCAGATCCGCATTGCCGCCCTCAACGCCGTCTTCACCGCCTTCTACCTGGTGGTGGTGCTGCCGCTGCTCGGGATTCACCTGCCTTTTGCCAAGACCATGATCGCCGTCACCTTCGTTGCCGGCCTGCTGCCGGTCATCGGCAACCTGATATCCAACACCGTGATCGTCATCATCAGCCTGGCCCATTCGCTCGCCGTGGCGATCGGCTCGCTCGCATTCCTGGTGGTCATCCACAAGCTGGAATACTTCCTCAACGCCCGCATCGTCGGCGGCCGGATCAACGCGAGCGCATGGGAACTGCTGCTCGCCATGCTGGTGATGGAGGCGGCATTCGGCATACCGGGGCTGATTGCGGCGCCGGTTTTCTACGCCTATCTCAAGGATGAATTGAGCGCTCGCGGCTTGATTTGAAGGCCGTGGGCGAAGCGATGCCGCCATGCCGTTCCTGAATTAAATACAATAAGAGATATAATATTATCCCGTAAACGTCCGTACTAACGCCCTTCGATTGAACCAATCCTGCTGATTATGCGGTGCGCGCGCGCCGCGGTCAGCTTTTCGCCGCGCTCAGGCGCGTCTTGTCGAGCACCGTCATGGCCGATGCCACCATGCCGGCGATGTCCGACAGGTTGCTCGGAATGATCACGGTGTTGTTGGTCTTGGCGAGGTTGGCGAAAGCGCGGATGTACAACTCGGCCACCTTGAGATTGGCCGCCTGCAGGCCGCCTTCCTTGCCGATGGCGTCGCCCACCGCCTCCACCGCCGCCGCGGTCGCCTCGGCGACCAGGCGCAGCGAGGTGGCCTCGCCCTGCGCCCGGTTGACCGCGGCCTGCTTGTCGCCCTCGGATTTAAGGATGGCCGACTGTTTCATGCCTTCGGCGACGTTGATCTCCTGCTGCTTCTCGCCCTCGGACTTGGCGATCACCGCGCGCTTTTCCCGCTCGGCGGTGATCTGCCGCTGCATCGCGTGCAGGATGGCCTCGGGCGGGGTGAGGTTCTTCACTTCGTAGCGCAGCACCTTGACGCCCCAGGAGCGGCCGGCTTCATCGAGCACCGCCACGATCTGGCGGTTGATCACGTCGCGGCTTTGCAGCGACTGGTCCAGCTCCATCTTGCCGACCTCGGAGCGCAGGGTGGTTTGCGCCAGTTGGGTGATGGCGCTGACATAGTCAGAAGTACCATAGGAGGCGAGCCGCGGATCGGTCACCTGGTAGTAGATGAGGCCGTCCACGGCGAGCTGGGTGTTGTCCTTGGTGATGCACACCTGCTCGGGGACATCGAGCGGCACCTCCTTCAGCGAGTGCCGGTAGGCGACCCGGTCGAAGAACGGGATGATGATGTTGAGGCCCGGTTCGAGCACCGCATGGAATTTTCCCAGCCGCTCGATGATCCAGGCGTTCTGCTGCGGCACGATGCGCACCCCCTCGACGACGAAGGCGATGGCGAGCGCCAGGATGAAGAACGGGATGGCGAATGGACGCGTCGCCTCCCAGCCGTAGATGACGAACGAAACGACTGCGATCCCGATGATTTTTGCGAGCATGCTGCCTCCTGCCTGCGTTGAAGCGGCGTTGGGTCCGGCCAGCAGGATGCTAGGCTGGACGGACTTTGGAAATCTTGAGCGTGTTGCCATCGACGGCATGGATATAAAAGACTTCGCCCGGCTCGACCGCGCTCAACTCCGCTGCGGGGTCGCCCGGCTGGCCTGCTGTTTGACCTCCGGCGTCACCGGTGATGAAGGCGTCCCACAGGGCATCGCGATATTTCACCCGGGCGTGTCCGGCGCCGGCGTTCACCCAGGCTTCGAACGTCGCCGGCTGACCGAAATCGACGCCGGGCATACGGGTCTTTTTCTGCGCACTGCGGTAATGATGCACCCAGAGCGACCCCGCTACGGCAACGATGGCGGCTGCGATCGCCTGAGCCGCAACCGCACCACCGGTCCATGCAACCAGCGCCCCGGAGAAAGCGGCGATGCCGAGCACCAGCAGAAAGAAGGTGCCGGTGATGAGCTCGGTGATGACCAGGACAAAACCCGCAATCAGCCAGATAAGATGTGAGTCCAACTGCCCCTCCGCCCGCGCCGCGGCATGGCGCAGCGCCGGCGCGTATCCTACCTCATTCATCCCCCGCGAAAGCGGCAACAGTCATGAATCCAGACCGCCGCAATTTCATCCTGTTTTACTCGAGCTCGTTCACCTGGAACGTCGCGCTCGGCCTGACCTACCTGCTGATTCCGCTGCAGGCGCACCATCTGGGCATGTCCGGGCTCACCGTCGGCAGCCTGATCGCGCTGCCGGTGGTGCTGCAATTCATCCTCAACCTGGCGGGCGGCGCCTGGGCCGATCGCATTGGCGGCCGCGCCATCATGATCGCCTCGTTCATCTTCACCGTGGTTGCGGCCGGCACCTTCGCCGTGACCAACTCATTCGCCGGGCTGCTCGCCGCGCAGATACTGATGGTGGTCGCGCGCGCCATCTACTGGCCGGCGAGCTGGTCCATCGCCAGCCAGATGCCCGGAGACCCCAGCCGGCAGATGGGGCACCTCAACGCCATCGGCAGCGCCGGACAGATCGGCGGCACGGTGGGCGCCGGATTGATCATCGCCTGGTGGGGATTTGGTGCGGGGTTCTGGATCATGCTGGCGCTGGGCGTGGCGTCGGTGGTGCTGGGATCGCTGTTCAGCTTCAGGCTGCCGCCACGGGCGGGCGAACCGCAATCCATGATGGCAACGTTCGCCAGCCTGCTCAAGCGCCGTTCCATTTACTTCGGCTGCGTCTGCGCCTACCTGTCGGCGCTGCCTTTTTCACTGTCGGTGTCGTTCTATCCGATCCTGCTGGTGGAACAGGGCTTCAATTCGGATGCGAACGGCCTGCTGATGGCGATCCGCGCGCTCGGTTCCATCGCCGCCGGCATGGTGGTGGCGCGATTCGTCACCCACGCCGGCGCGCGCAGCGTGCCGCTCGTATCCGGGCTGGTGACGGCGCTCTCGATCGCACTGGTTGCGGCGGTGCATCAGCCGGCGCTGATCGCGTTGTTTCTGCTGGGGGTCGGCCTGGGCTCGGGTGTCATGACCATTTATTTCCAGGTTCTCACCACTTCTCTTACGGCGGCAGATCAGCGCGGCTCGGCGATGGCCCTGGCGGGCACCGGCTGGAGCATTTCACATTTCACCTCACCGCTGGCGATGGGCTGGCTGACCGATCTTTACGGCATTCAAATGGCGTTCTACGGGCTGGGGGCGTTTGCCGCGCTCGCCAGCCTGGCCCTCGCGCCGCTGCACCGCTGGAGCTTCCGCGACGGCAGGGCGATATGACGCGCTTGGCCGCCGCAAGGCCGTTATGACGCGCTTTGCCAGGCGATATTCGGTAAACTGGTTGATTGTCAAAGCCCCGGGAGGGACGGATGGAAAGCCACTATAAATGGGCCGCAATCGCGTTTGCCGTCGGCATCGCCCTCATCATCCTCGACGTGATGATGGCGCGCAAGAAAAAGGAGGGCTTCACCGCCGCCGACCGCGGCCGGGTGATGGGCATTTTCTGGATCACCTGCGCCATAAGCGCGCTGGTCGGCTTTCTCGTGTGGGCCGCGTAACGGCCTCTCCCCGGGCCGCGGCCAGCCTTCTCATTATCGGATCCGTGATGGAGCGCGAATTCGGGCCGCGGCAACTTTGCAGGGTGACGAATCCCCGATGAGGATCAGGCTCGGGGTGCTCGACCAATCCCCGGTCATCGGCAGCCACTCCACGCAACACGCGGTTCGCGAGACCGTCGAGCTGGCTCAACTTGCGGAACAATGGGGCTACAGCCGCTACTGGCTGGCGGAGCACCACGCCATTGCGGCGCTGGCCGATCCCTGCCCCGAGGTGCTGGCTGCGCGCATCGGCGCCGCCACCTCGCGCATCCGCATCGGTACGGGCGGCGTGCTGATGCCCTACTACAGCCCGCTCAAGGTCGCCGAAGTGTTCCGCATGCTGGAAGCGCTTTATCCGGGGCGCATCGATCTGGGCCTCGGCCGCGCCCCGGGCGGCGACATGCGCACTGCGCGCGCCTTGTCGGGCGGGCGCTATGCGGGTGCGGAACAGTTTCCCGAGCAGGTGCAGGAACTGTCCGGCCTGCTCGGCAAATCACTGCCGCAAGATCATCCGCATGCCGGCATCAAGGTCCAGCCAGACGGCGACAGCGTGCCGCAACTATGGCTGCTCGGGTCATCAGACTACAGCGGCGCGCTCGCCGCGCACCTCGGCCTGCGCTTCGCTTTCGCGCATTTCATCAGCGCCCATGGCGGCGAAGCGGTGGCCCGCGGCTACCGCGAGAACTACGTTTCGTCGGTGCGTGAGCCGACACCGGTGTCGCAGGTATGCGCGTTCGTCATCTGCGCCGAATCGGGCGCCGAGGCGGAGCGGCTGGCGAAGAGCGTGGACCTGCGCCGCCTGCACATGGCGCGCGGCATCGACGCGCCGGTGCCGACGCTCGCCGAAGCGGAGGCCCATAGCTACAGCCGTGAGGAGCGCATTTACGTGCAGCAGCAGCGCGCCCGGCTGGTGCACGGCAATCCGGACCAGGTGCGCGACAAGCTGCTTGCGCTCAAGGAACGCTTCGCGGCCGACGAGTTGATGATCCTCTCCATTACCGGCGACTATGCAACGCGGCGCGAATCGTACCGTCTGGTGGCAAAGGCGTTTGAACTGGACAAGTGAGGCTTCCCTGGGCGCTGCCGGCAGCCTCAGCCCGGACATCCGGCCCCATCTCCCGCACTGCCCGCGGGGTTGCCGGCATGATGGAATCCGCCGGTCCTGAATGGCGCCCGGATGCGCCCGGCATTCCCGGCCGCGGCGTTATTCGATTTCGATGGTGCCGCCGACGTTGACCGTGATCTGGCTCATCCCGCCTTCGAATTGCTGCGGCGTGACGGCGGCTTCGGCACCGAGCTGGCGCGGCGAGGCGAGTGAGCGCATTGCCACCGTCCCGCCGCCTGAGTTGACCGACATGCGGCGGATTCGCCAGGACTTGGCGCCCAGCGCCTGCCCGACGATCTGGGCGCGAGCCCGAAACGCCGCGATCGCCTCGCTGATGATCTCGTTCTCGACCTGACGGCGCAGTTCCGGCGAAATGGTGAAGTTCACCTGCCCCAGTTGCAGCGAACCTTGCAGCTTCGCGATCAAAGCCGCCGCAGCCTGGAAATCCTTGCTGTCCAGGCGCAGTTCGGCGCGGCCGCGCCAGCCGGTCAGTTTCTGGTTACGGTCATAGACCGGCCAGGTCTGGCTGTTGCCGGAGCGGGTGTGCACGCTGCGAAATTCCCTGGCGAGGATCAGCGCCGCATCGACGATCCTGTTGCCGGCATCGGCGAGGCGCGCCGGATCCGTGTCGTTCTGCTCCAGGTACAAGGTGGCGTTGAGCGTATCGTTCTGCACCTCGCGCTGCGCCTCGGCCTGGATGTCGGCCAGGGTATTGCGCGAGGCCGGCTCCGGCGCCGCCTGCGGCCAGGCCGGGACGGCGAATGCGATTGCCGCAAAGGCGGCGCATAGCATCAGCGCCGATCGCGCCGGCGCGCGCGCGGCCGGCGTTCGCATCAGCTTGCGCCGCGGACGAATTCGTAGCTGAGCGTGACGGCGCGCTTGCCGGCGTTGGTCCAGACCAGGCAATAATTGCCGTTGGTCTTCGAGGTGAAGCTCCCGGCAGAGCTGTCGATGCCGTCGCGTTTGACTTCAACGGCGGCGCTTTTTTCCTCGTTGTGCTGCAGTTTGAAATCGATCGGGCCGTCGGCCCGGAAGCGGTAATAGAGCTTGTGCTTCTCCTGCAGCGAGAAGCACTCCTTCTGGGCGCTCGAGCGGGCCAGCGACTTGGTGACGACCTTCATCGGCGCCCCGGGCTGTGCCGCAACCGGCCATGACGCCAGGGCGAATATCGCGATGCCCGCCACTGCACGATTCAAAATCCGCTTCATAAGCTTCCTCCCTGCCGCAGCACGCACGCCTGACAGGCCGTCGTGCCGATCGGGGAAAATCACAAGGGGCGCAGTGGCATAAATGCGCAATGCGCCCACCGCTTTCAGCCGGCCCCCAGCCTATCAACGGATATTATCCCACACGGGTTGACCGTCCGGCGCTGCGCTGCGCTCCGGAATGCGCCCTTCAGGGATGAAAACCATGACCATTGTCACGATTGCAGGCTTGCGCGACGGCGCCGGATGTCGGGCCGCGCGCTGCGCGCGTGGCGGCGCGGCGGCGCTACCCGGCAGCGGGCGCCGCGTAGTCCACCTCGAATACCGCGATCGACTGCTTGTAACCGCGTATCGCCGCCTTGCGCTCCGAGTGAAAGTTCAGACGCCGCTCGCCCAGCAGCGCTTCGCGCACGGTCTGCGACACCACCACCGACATGTCGGCCATGCCGCACAGCCGCGCCGCTAGATTTACGGTCTTGCCGATCAGGGTGTAATCGAGATGCTCCTGCGAACCCAGGTTGCCGATGATGGCGGGACCCTGGTGAATGCCCATGCCTAGCTGGTGAATTTTCGAGTTTTTCCGGACGGTGAGATCCCTGGACGCGCCCAGTATGTCGAGCGCGCACAGGCAACTTTTCAGCGCCATGTCTTCACCATCGAATACCGCCATCATGCCGTCGCCGGCGAATTTGTCGACATATCCGCCGTGCCGGTACACCAGGTCGACCTGCGTGGCGAGATGCTCACTCAGCAGATCGAACAGCACCACCGGATCGATTTCCAGGCTGGTCTCGGTGAAGCCCCGCACGTCGGAAAAAAGCACGCACACTTCCAGTTGCCTCGGCGCCGGCACATGACCCGTGATGGCATAGTCGCGCGCCATCTGCTCGGTGCGCGGCGATACATAACGCTGCAGCGACAGACCCACCCGCTCGAGCTGTCTCAGATAGCTGGTTTTTTGCAGCAGGTTGCCCAGCCGGGCGCACAGTATGACGCCCTCAATGGGCTTGTGGATGAAGTCGTCACCGCCCGCCTCAAGCACCTCCTGCACCACGGTCTGCTGCTCCAGGCTGGTGATGAAAATGACGGGCGTGGAGCGGTACGGGTCCATCGAACGGATCGCCCCGCAAAGTTCGATGCCGCTCATGCCGGGCAGTTGGATGTCCAGCAGAAACGCATCGACCGGATGGCTTCTCGCCAGTTCCAGCCCCTGTTCCGCCGTCGCGGCCTCCAGCACCCGCATGCCGCGGCGTCCCAGCAACTCGGAGACGATGGTCCGGATGATGGATATGTCATCCACCACCAGCACTGTCTTGTTCTTCAGAATCTCGTGCATCGCGTCCGCCTGCGGCGACTAACGCGACGGATTATCCCATCGTTTGCGCACCGGACCGCCGCAGCGTCCCAGCGAACCGGGGAGAACCGGCTGCATCTTGAAATGAAACGCCGCCAGGAAAGGGGGGGCCGTTCGCGGGTGCTCCCCGGAAAAGCCCGGATTGCCCACGCAGTCCTGTGAACCTGGTTCAGCCGCTCAGGCGTCGCCGGCAGGATGAGTATGGGATCGCCCCGCTATGCTGAAAAACGTACTCGTTGGTCCCCAGATCGCCCGCCACCGTGGTCAGGCGCCGCAACGTGAAGCCGCGGTCCCGGTAGAAATCGAAAATCTGCTCCGGCTTGGCGACTTCGAACGGATAGCCACCTACCCAATCGACGACATCGCGCCAGGGGGACATGCCGCGCTGGCGATGATAGTCCTTCCAGTTTGCAAAAGGACGCAAGGTCAACAGGTCGCGCAGCATGCGAGGACCCCACAATTTGACGGCCGCCGGATAGAGCACCAGCGGCTTGAGGAAATCGGGGGCGCGGCAATAGGCCGTCTTGACCGCGAGCCACCAGTTGCTCCAGCGTCCCTGGTCGTTGTAAATCGAGATGAACAGCTTGCCGTCCCGGCGAACCAGGGGCGCAACATTCTCCAGCGCTTGCCACATCGAGCCGGTGTGGTGAAGCACGCCCCAGCTGTAGACGATGTCGAACGTACCCAGCGAGCGCACATAGGCGTCGTCGAGGACCGATCCTTCCTCCACGGTCCAGTCCGGATCGCCGGGAAAATACCGCTGGCGCAGGTGCCGCGTGCACCACACGGAAGAGGGGTCGAAATCGACCGATCGCACCCGCGCCCCGAGGCGGCGCGCCGCAAGCGAAAACAGCCCGCTGCCGGAGCCGACGTCGAGAAAAGTCAAGCCGTTGAGGTCCTGGCGTTCCAGCAGGTCCAACAGCGAATCCTCGGCTTGGCGAATGCGGCGATCGTCGAGCAACTCCAGAAAACTGCGCCAGTTCTCGCCAAAGCGAAACCGCTCGCCTCGTTCCACCTGCTGGTCGAAAGAGGACTCTGCCATGTCAGTTGCGGCGTGTGCATTCATGTTTTGTTTCCCTGTGATCACCGGCGCCGTGACGTCCGGGAAAGGAACCTTAGCAGCGCGCCATGACCGTCAATTTTTCCCGGGAGATGCCGAATGGACCATGCGCAAAGACGCCTTGCGCCGCGGCGCTGGGTGGTTTGCATCGCCTCTGCGAACGACCGCCGGTTTTACGTCGTCGCCCCTGCGACCCGGGCCCGGGGTCGCGGCATCTCAGGAAATGGCAGGCAACGCACGAGGACCGAAACGGTTCTCCCCGGCTTCGCCTGCCTGAGCGAGCCAGACGATCGCGATGATGAAACCGATGATCGGCACAAGGCAGATGAGTTGCCACCAGCCGCTCTTGTTGACATCGTGCAGCCGGCGGGTGGCGACGGCAATCACCGGCAACAGCGTCCCCAGTGCCACCAGCGCGTACAGTACATCGCTGACGCTGGCTGCCGCGACCGAAACGATGATCACGAACAGATTGAACCACCAGAACTCCGAACGCGACGCCCGGCCCGAAAAATCGGCGTACTTGGCAAAACAGGTCTTGACCGCTTCCTTGAAGCCCATCGTATTCTCCCCGAGTTGATTCATGATTGACGTGTTTTTAACCGGACTTTAACAATAGGGGGCTAGTGTGTCCTGTTTTCGCGCCGCAGCGGTTTTGGCGCCACCGGATGAATCGCGATGAACGTTGTATCCATGCTGGCCAAACGCCGCGACGGGGGTCCCGAGGCGCTTCCCGATTTTTCCGGGTGCAAGGATGCAGCCGCCCTGAGACAGGCGATCGAAAAGCTATGCGCCCCTTTCGGCCTTGTCAGCGAGCTGGACATCCGGGTGTATTGCCGGAACGGCAGGCAGATTCGCGGGCCGGGGCTCAGTCGCAAATGGTCAGTCTGCCTGCTCCGGCTGCAGACGCCGGATGCAACCGGTGCGTTCGGCGCCGCTTACGGGCTGGACAGGTCCTCCACCGAAGTCCTCATTGCGCCGGAATTGCCGGATGATTTTGTTGCCTGAAGCGCTTCCTGCGAGGGTGGAGGAGACGCAAACCACCAGCGAGCCCCCGCGCCAATCACGTAACAATATGTGAATTCAGCTTGCGCAAGTGCATTTTGATGCTGTGATGCGGCTAGACTCGCACCATGGCTCGTATCCTCATCGTGGACGATGATCGTTCAATTCGCGAATTGCTGTGCATGCATCTGGCGGTGCGCAGCCATTCGGTGGTGACCGCCGCGGACGCCGTCGAGGCCATTCCAGCGCTGCTGACCGGTCAGTTCGACCTGGTCGTGACAGATGTGGACATGCCTTATCTGAACGGCCTGGAATTACTCAAGGCGATTCGGGGCACGGCGCAAACCTCGCACATCCCCGTCATTCTCCTCACCGGACACGGTGACGATGACACCTGGACCGAAGCCCTGCAGGCCGGCGCGGCCGGCTATCTGACCAAGCCGGTCGTTTCCGACGAACTTCAGGACGTGATCGAAAAGACGTTGCGGGTTTCAATGCGATAGACATTCACGACGCGAGGGGGCAAGCCCCCTCGCACCCCGAAATCGGGGAAACCGCCGCGGCGTTTTCTCTCTGGAACATCGCAGCAGCCCTGCCGCCAATCGTGGCGAACCGCTCCCGCGCCAACCCGGAAAAAACATTTCCAGCCCTTCGGCCCCCGCTCTGGCGGCAGACACGGCAGCCAGGCGCAATTGGTCCGGTGTATCAGGGGAGACTCGGTTCGCTGCGGCAGACAACAAGCGTGATGCCGCGGCATTCCACCGTCTGCCCCGCCCGAATCTTTGCGGTCTTGCGTGCTTCCGGACGGCCGTCCACCGTCACCTCGCCGGCGGCCACCATATGCTTGCCCTGTCCCCCGCTTGCGGCCAAACCAGCCAGCCGGAGAAGGTCACACAGATGGACGAATTCCTGCGTCAGTCGAAATTCGATGGGTAGGGTGGACATGGTCGTGGGGGAAGCGGGCAGCCTGCGCGTTGTTGAAAAATACGACTGGGGCGCGCCGGTTCGGATGGCAATCGGGTGGTGCGATTGTGCACCCCCGCGGAGCCGTAAGAAAGCCGCGTAAGCGCTTGTTTGACGGTGGCCCACCTGCTACCGAATAGCAGCCGGAAAGGCGCGTCAATGCTTGATCTACGTTTTGCTGTTTAGAAAACTACCCCCAAATCTACCCCCAGCGCATGCACGCTACCCATTCAAACTTGTGCGTGCGCGGCGATGTGCACCATTTCCATAATGCCTCTCTATTGTGCCACGCCCTACCCTTCCCCTACCGGCCACGACATCCGGTTTGAACTTTCCCCCCGTGTAACCAGACGGGGCGCGTAGAAGCACCATGTTGAAGTCTCAAAAAGTCTCAATTTGAGACTGAACGGGGATGTGTTACTACCTGTTCGCTGGCCAGTCTCCCACCCGGCACAGAATCAGCCCACAGGCCACGGCGTGCGGCCCTTACCTCATCCTGATCCTGGTAAAGGCTTCGGTCCGCAGTGACATAGCGGTCATACACCCAGGCCTACTCGCGCCATGCTTGCTCGGCGTTCGCATTAACCTCACAGCAATAGACTCGCGTCAGTGTTCTCCAGTAATGTGGTCAACTACCGGCGCCACTAATGTCTTTGCCTCGCTTTTCCTCCGCCAAAGACCAGCAAATTTTTGTCGTTTGCGATTCTGCCTCAATCGCCACCGGCGATATTTCAGGAGTGCGGTCCTCGTTAAAAAGTCTCTCTGGCGATCGCTCTTCCGCCATGAGCGCCGAAGGTGCCGTAACGCTGGTGTTCAACGGCTACGACGACGACCCCCGCGAGCTTGAGTCCATTCCAGAAGTGAGGGAATGGTTTGCCAAGCTGTTTGAGGCATGGCCGTACTGGTCTTTCTTCGCTAGCCGGATCGACCAGACTGTGCCCCTTGTCCTAACATTGTTGTTGCCGGGTGAGACTGTGGCCGGTGAGCCTGGGATGGTGGGTTGGGAATTTGATCGGGACGAATTGAAGCCGTTGCTGTTCGAATTGTTCGAATACCAGAACGAGTTAATCGAAAGGTTGGAGATCGGTGAGGATGTGAACGAGCGGTCTTCCCGTGACTTCCTTGAGGCGGTGCAGGCTTTTTTTGAATAGCTATAACTTTAAGAATCTTGCCGTGCATATCGGTATACTTCCCTCATTCCGCCGACCTTAACGAACGACCGCCGCAACTCGTCCGAGCTTGCTGGGGGGTCGTTCGACCATCAGGAGGCGACAATGCAAGTAATCACGATCATGCCCGAAGTCACCGGCGAATACGCTTGGCTGAAAAGGGAAGACGATGGCAGCACTTGGGTCGGTCCGAACATTGCCGATTCGTCCTGTGGTTTCGAATTTTCAGAATTCAAAGTGTCCGCATCGATCGAGCATGACTTCGGGAATTGGGTTGTGCGATTTGCGCGTGGCGACGATGATCCGGCATTTGACTGGCCTGCGTTCAACCGGGAGGGGATAGAACTCGCACGCCGGCTCAAGCTTGAGATCGGCGATCAGGCACGAGTAATCTACACGCAGCCAAGTGAAGATCCGAGCGCCGTTCGTACTCTCCGCACCGAAATTTTGGCCGATGGCACGCCGAAATCTATCGCTGTTACGCTGTTCAATCCGGGTTGATGAGCCGACTACCGGCTGGCGGCTCGCACGGGGCTGGACCGCTGCCGGCCCCTAGGAGTCCAACATGACCGCGACATCTCAGTAACGCCGAGGGTCATTTCCACCGCGCACAGATCCCCAAGCCACCTAGGAAACCGCTACCCGCGTATGCACGCCGCGGCGGGCGGGCTCGTTCTTTCACTTCTTAGGAGGCTTCAATGAAGACAATCACAATCATGCCGGACTTCGGCTGGGGGCCGTATGGCTGGATCAAGGACGCAGACGATGAAACTTGCGAGGTCGGTGCGAACTTCGCCGATGCGATGTGCGGATTCAAGTTCTCCGAGTACAGGGTGTCTGCCGAGCTGGAAAGGGATTTCGCCCAGTGGGTGGGGTGGTTCGATAGCGGTTGCCGTTCGCGGGACGACAGACCAACATTCGACTGGCCCGAGTTCCACCGTCAGGGCCTCGCCCTGACAATCCGGCTCAAGGCCGAGATCGGCGATCAGGCCCGCGTGATGTACGACAAGGCGTTTGAAGACCCGACTGCTGACCCAACCCAGCGTGTTGAGGTCTTGGCCGATGGTTCGCTGAGGACGATTCACCTTCAGATGGGGCCAGAGTGGAAAGGCCCGCGACCGGAGTAGGATTATTCGGGACTGCCATCCCAAAGCCCGCGGCGCCAAACGACCAAGGGTGGTCCGGCATAAGCTTGGGCAAGAAAGGGTTCCGCCCCATAATCGATTCAACCCCAGGCTGCGAACCCATTCGCCAGGATCGCACCCCGCGCGGCCTTGCTGAGTCGCACTCCATGCACCGCGTACAGCCGCTCATGCGCGCCATCCGGCAGCAAAGCGCGCGCTTCCGGAAACGAGGGCGCAACGCCCAGCAGCTTGCCTTGCGCGGTGCGAACCTCATAGCCACCTTCAGTTCGTCGGATTTCGAAGTTATCCGGCACGTAAACCTCAATCGTTTCACAGGCCATACCAAACGGTTTGAGCATGCGCTTCGCTTCGCGCGGGAGGGTGCGGTCATACAGTTCCAGCAGCCCCTCCCTGCCAAGGCCGCGATACCGGTGTGCCTGGTGCGCGCCGCGTGTCCACGCCAACGCATCGACGCCCAAATGAGCTGCATGCAGAAGCATCAACTTGAGCGTCAGCGCGGGCCACTCATGCAAAAAGGGTGACACGCCATCAAAATCAATTTCTTTGCCACGATCTCGAATAAGTCGGCGGACCTTTTGCATCCAATCGCTCTGCACCTCATGCAGCATCAGGACCCGTTCACCGCCCGCTCCCTCCCGCAAATCGCACCTCACGTGCGCCAGAATATTGCGCACACTGAAATGGCTTGAGATAAAGGTCACGGGAAAGTAGGGCAAAGTAATCAGCCATTCTCGGTATTCCTCCCCGCCCGTCCAGGACCAATCAACCCAACGCTCCGCCGCCAGCAATTTCGGCAGGACCTCTCTTGCATGCTCCTGCGCCCGGGAAATGGCCTCGGCCGATGACTCGAAAATTGCGCGCCGTGTCACGCGATTCCTCAGCACCTTCCCGTCGAAGGTCACCGCTTGCCAATGCCGGTCTTTCCCCCAAAGTGCGGCGTGTTCGACCTCTTCGATGCGGTAGCCGAGCACATGATCGAACAGGCGTAGTAGACGTTGTTGTCCTGCTTGGGGCTTCGCCTCACCCTTGATCTTTGCCAAGGGTCGATCGGGCACGTCTTCAAAGCGGAGCTGCGTCCGGGCTTCCGTGATATTGGCAATGATAGAAAGACGGAGTGCCGAAAAGTCGACTGCTTGCGCCACCCCTTCGCCGGTCAGAAGCGATTCGCCCGAGTCTCTCGCATCGAGAAAATCGATCAATCCTGAGCGTTGCAACTCCTCATTGCGAAGTCCCTTCTTGGTCAGGTTCCGGATAGTCCCTAACCACTGGGCCGCTCCCGCCTTTACTCGCGCCTGGGTGGCAAGGAACTCGCCCAGTCGGCTTCGAAACGAGGGGACACCAAATGAATCGCTTATGGCGGCCACAGGAAGAAACCGGGACGGCACATTGCGCGCAGCGCGGCGTATTGCGTGTTGCTTTGCCGCGGCCTCCACATTTTCAACAAATGCGCGAACCGCGCCTTGTACCGCTCCGTGTCGCACCGTGCTGACGTTGTCTCCAAGCATTCTGGCACTAAGTGCCACGTCCTCAAGCCCGGCGAGTGTCAGGCCCGTCAACGAAAAACAACCATCAAAACGCACCAGATCAATCAGCTCGGCAGCATCGTGCAGCGATCGAACTGAAGAAACAGAACGCGCAAAGGGATTGATCTGTCCCAGCGTCATGTGTTCGTGGATACGACGGGCTGACACACCGAAGGGGCAGCCCTCGAACGCGACCTCAAGCTCCTCAGGGTTGAGGGACATCCTTTTTCGTGGGAATAATCAGCGGCAGAACCTTGGCCAATGGCTCCTGGACAGGCGTCGACCCATAATGACTTGCCGTGTTGTCCGGCACGGTGCTTAGGCATATTAGCCGCAGCGGTAGATGTGCGACACTACCAATCCAATAAGGCGTGATTCTTTGAGACATACGCCCTCCTTGTAACCCCTATTGTAGGGCGGATAAGGTTACAAACCGCTCTCTAAATTGAACGGCCGATGCCGACATCACTCCAAAAACTCCAATCGCTGCTTGGCGAACTATTTCAGTTCGAGCTATCAGACCTCGACTTCGGTATCTACCGGCTGTTCCGGCTGAAAAGAGATGAACTTGACAAATTCATCGGCGAACAGATTCCGCGGGCCGTGGAAACGGCGTTCGCCGACGTGGCCGAGGGTGATACGGCCAAGCTCAAGGCCGAAGTCGCCGACCTCGCGCAGAAGATACGCGAGGAATTGGACGTGGATGCCATCTTGGACGACGACTCGCTCAATCCGCGCTTCGACAAGGCAGCCATCGGCAAGACCGTTCGCCTCATGGTCAACGACTACGAGGAGAAGCTGAAACGCCTGCGCGGACTGCTCGCCACCGAGAACCAGAAAGAGGATGTCTTCAATCACCTTCATGCCTTCTTCTCCCGTTATTACGACCGGGGCGACTTCATTGCCAGGCGCTTCTTCGGCGCGCGACCGCATTACGCCGTGCCCTACAACGGCGAGGAAACCCACTTTCATTGGGCAAACAAGGACCAGCACTACATTAAGTCCGGCGAATCCTTCCGCGACTACTCCTTCACGGTGACCGACATCCTCGACGGCCCGAACCGTGTTCGCTTCGCGCTTACCAAGGCCAGCCTCCCGCCCGGCGATACCAAGGGCGACCGCCGCTACTTCTTCCCGCAGCCGGACGAGTCCACTTGGGACGCCGCCAGCCGCACCTTCACCATCGCCTTTCACTACCGGCTGCCGGTCGAGGCGGAGTTGAAGAGCACCCCGGTCGAGGAAAACGTCGCGGTAGTTGAAAATGGCGACGCCATGGCTGAAAACGGGAGCGGCGAGAACGGCAAAGCCGCCAAGCCCAAGAAAATCTCCGGTGACAAGCTCCAGGAAAAACTCCTCGGCGACGCCCACGACGCCCTCATCGCCGCCTGCCCGGAAGCGGGCCTCGCCGAAGCCCTGCGCAAGGTTGTGAACCAGGAAGAAGCCGCGCGCGACGGCAAGCCGCCCGTCACCTACCTCGCGCAACGGATGCGTCACTTCGCCCGGCGGCAGACCTCCGATTACTTCGTTCACAAAAACCTTGCCGCCTTTCTCCGCGAGGAGCTGGATTTCTACATCAAAGACCAGGTTGTCCATGTCGCCGACCTCGAAGGCGACTTCGAGGGCAAGCGCCGGATGCTCCGCGCCCTGCGCGAATTGGCGGGGCAGCTCATTGCCTTCTTGCATCAAATTGAGGAAGTGCAGCGTCGCCTGTTCGAGAAGCGCAAGTTCGTTCTTCGCACTGATTACCTCTGCCCGGTGCAAAACGTCCCTCGCGCGCTGTGGAAGGAAATCTGCGCGAACAAGGACCAGCTCCAGGAATGGGTGGACCTCTACGCACTCGGCAAGGACGGCGCAGGCGATGACGACCTCTTCGCCTTTAAGGGCAAGCTCACCGAGAGCTTCATCCAAACCCAACCGACCCTCGTGGTGAATACCGCGCACTTTGACGAGGACTTCAAATGGCGGCTACTCGAAAGCTTCGACGACCTCGAAGCGGTGCTCGATGGCCTCTTGGTGAAGTCGGAGAATTATCAGGCACTCCGCACTCTCTCGCGTTCACTCTTCGAGAAGATCCACGTTGTTTATACCGACCCGCCATACAACACAGGCAAAGACGATTTCCTCTACAAGGACACCTACCGTCACTCAAGTTGGCTCGCGATGATGGACGAGAGACTTGCGCAGCTTGGGATGATCGCCCGGCCAGAAACAGTCTTTTTTGCTTCAATTGACGCAAACGAGATGGCCAACCTGACGTGGCTCTTCGATGAACGGTTCGGGCCGCAAAACCATCTTGGTGATATCGTCTGGAAGAGTGCAACGGACAACAATCCCACGCGAGTAGCCGTCGAGCATGAATACGTGCTGTGTTACGCGAAGAACCAAAGCGCAGTTGTTTCCGAATGGAAAAGCACGCTTTCCACAGCGAAGGAAATTCTCCTCGCCAAGCACGACGACCTGAAAACAGCCGGAATGTCGCCGGCCGACATCCAAAAGGAAATCCGCGAGTTCATTCGGGACAACCTCGACACGGTTGGGGAGTTGGACCGCTACAAGTTTGTCGACGACGACGGCATTTACACAGGCTCGGAAAGCGTCCACAACCCTCATCCGGGTGGCTACCGCTATGACATCCCGCACGAGACGACTGGAAAACCGATGCGTATCCCGTCGAACGGCTACCGTTTCCCTTGGGAGACGATGAAACGCGACTTTATCGACAAGCAACGGCTTATCTACGGGCCAGACGAGAACCGCATCGTCAAAATAAAAGTCTATCTCAAGGACTACTTAGACTCGCTTCGCAGCGTCGTCCATCTGGATGGCCGTCTCGGTTCTTATGCATTGACCGCGCTTTTTGGTGCAGACACCGAAGTGTTCAAAAACCCGAAAGCTCCTGAACTCATCCAGCGGCTTGTGTCGTTCGCCGCACCTAACGCCGGCGTAGTTATGGACATTACAGGCGGCTCAGGAACGACTGCCCAAGCGATAATCGAACTCAATCGTCAGGCGCTCACACAACGGCGATTTGTTCTAATAGAGATGAGTCCCCTCTTCGACACTGTAATTGTTCCACGGGTGCCCCCTGTGCCAATATGAAGTGCGACACCTACCCGTAAGCAATTAGACTCGAAAGGTAGGGTACCCGACATGGCAAATCCGATGAAAGCTATTCTGAAATCCCCAGGCCAAGCTGTTGCG